>Ga0134125_10000064_pt1 | contig 163262 bp, 131 predicted proteins | sample KB31751_FD_96464 | JGI IMG/M metagenome (GOLD analysis project Ga0134125, IMG submission 96464) | Terrestrial soil microbial communities with excess Nitrogen fertilizer from Kellogg Biological Station, Michigan, USA - KB3-175-1 | ecosystem: Environmental > Terrestrial > Soil > Unclassified ...
ATGCGGAGATTGGCGGACGAGGTCACAGGTAGTTGCTAGTTGCTCGTTGTTAGTTGCGTTGGTTGAGCGCGTGTGCCGAGTGAATGCATTGGAGGATAGTCCACGGAGATGAGAAAGAGACCCGTGGGCGGCGCGGTGGGTCCGCAGAGGGCGCGGCTGCGCGCGGCGAGCAGCGCGGGAATGGATGCGGGATCGCGACGGCCTGCTCCGCACTGGATAAAAGTTCCGACAAAGTTGCGCACCATGTGGTGCAGGAAGCCGCTGGCCGCAACGCGATAGATCAGCAGGTCGCCTTCCGCGTGCCACCGCGAGAGCGTGATGGTGCGGACGTAGGTGGCGGGCGCGTCTTCGGGCGAGGCCGGCGAGGCAGTGAAGGCGGTGAAGTCATGCGTGCCGAGGACGAGGGCGGCGGCGCGATTCAGCGCGTCGAGCGAGAGCGGCCATGGGCAGGGCCAGACGAAGGGGGCAAGGAATGGGGAGCAGGCAATCGCGGTCGGCGCGCATTGTTCATCCCACTCATCGCGCAAAGTGCCGCGCGATGAATGGGGCACCCCTGCTTCCGTGCCTCTGCGCAGAGGGAAGATGCGGTACTCGTAAGTTTTGGAGATTGCGGAGTGTCGCGCATGGAATGTCTCGGGGACTTCTTCGACGGAAAGGATGCGAATCGAATTGGGAAGGCAATGATTGAGCGCGCGGTGGAAGCGGTCGGCAGGGATAGGCACGGCGATGGAGACACTGGCAACCTGGCCGAGCGCATGCACGCCGGTATCCGTGCGGCCTGAGCCCTGGGGCAGAACCGTCTCGCGCGTGATGCGATGGATGGCGTCGGCTAGCGTGCCCTGAATGCTGGCGAGGCCGGGCTGGATCTGCCAGCCGTGATACGGAGTTCCGTCATACGCGAGTGTGAGTTTGAAATGCATGTACCCAGGTCGAAAAGCGCTAGGTACAAGGTACTAGGGACTAGGCGAGCGAGCGCATGAGAAGGGTCGCCAGTTCGTCGGGGCTGGTGACCGGCGGCTGGCAGGCATGATGGCTGCAAAGGACAGCGAAGCTGCCGTCCACCCTGGGCAAACGCGGCAGGGTCGCGTCCAGCACAGGCGGAAGGCAGCCGGCCTCAATGCGGGCAAGCCGAATGACGGTGCGGTTGACCGCGTAGCCGCGCAACGCAGCCTCTTCGAGTGCGCGGGCATTGGCATCCGAGCCCACGATGCAGACCTGCACCGGCTCGCGGACCAGGCGATCCAGCGCGAGGCCATAGGTGGCGGCGTACAGACCGAAGTGCTCGACGACGCCGGCGAAGGTTTCGAGGGTCTCCTGTGCTTTTTCGGCGTAGTCGAGGCGGCCGTTCAGTTCGCTGAGCCGCGTGAGCAGCGCAGCGGCCATGGGATTGCCGGCGGGCGTGGGCGAATCCTGCAGCGGCTTGCGGCGCGTGGCAAGAGCGCCGATGCGGCGTTCGCCTGCCGCGGGCCGTTCGGTGTCGAAGAACGCATCGCCTGCCTCGTCATGGAAACGATCCAGCGCGGTGGCCATCAGCCGCGAGGCAGACATGTAGTAGCGCAGCTCGCCGGTTGCGGCCCAGGCGTCCAGGGCAGCGTGGCCGAGAAAGATGTAGTCATCGAGCCCAGCCGCAACACGCGCGGCGGTCCCTGCATTCTCGCCATAGGCGACGACGTGCGCAAGGCCGGTGTTCTCGTCCCAGGCTTCGGCGAGCACGCGGTCCAGCGACTTGAGGGCGAAGGCGCGAGCGGACTCGATGCCCAGCACACGCGCGGCTTCGAGATACGCAGAGATGCACATCGCGTCCCACGCGACGTAGACCGTCTTGTCGACGTAAGGCGTGGGACGCGTCAAACGCGCAGCGTAGAGCTTGTTCTTCGCGCTGTCGAGCATCTTGCGCGCATCGTCATCACTTACGCCGGCTTTCCTGGCGACTGCGCTGAGCGGCTGCGTGATCTGCAGCACATTCTTGCGCACATTGTGGTGCATGTCGCCGATCTCGCCGATGTCGTAGTACACGGCGGCGATGGCAAGTTCGTTCGCGGTGAGGACGTCTCCTGCTTCATCGCGCGTCCAGGTGAAATAGTCGCCGTCATCGTCGAGCGAAAAATCGGCATCCTGCGAGGCGTAGAAGCCGCCGCGTTCGCGGTCGCTGAGCCACTCGTCCATCCAGCGCATGATGTCGCGCGCGACACGCGCGTATTCCTCATTGCCGAAGGCCTGGTACGCGTGCACGTAATTCTTCAGCAGCTCACTGTTGTCATAGGCCATCTTCTCGAAGTGCGGCACCGTCCAGTGCTCGTCCACCGAATAGCGATGGAAGCCGCCGGCGAGGTGGTCATAGATCCCACCCTGTGCCATTTTTTCCAGCGTAATCTCGACAACCTTGCGCGCGGCTTCCGGCACGGAGACCGCGCCGCCATTCATCTTCATTTGGGTGGCGGAGTCGCGGCCGGCCACATCGATCAGCAGATCGATCGCGCCGGAATGGGGAAACTTGGGTTGCGCGCCGAAGCCGCCATGGCGCAGGTCCGCGCTCTTCAACGCGGCGATGGCCATCTTCTCCACCAGCTCCGGCGTAGGGTTGGCGGACCGGCCCGAAAAAGACTCGTTATGCTCGATGGCATTCATCACGCTGGCCGCGGATTCATTCACCTCGGCGCGGCGCGCATTAAAGGCCTCGGCCATGGTCAGCAGCACGCGCTGGAAGCTGGGGCGGCCGTGACGGTCCTCCGGCGGAAAGTACGTCCCGCCGAAGTACGGCTTGCCCTCGGGCGTGAGGAATGCCGTCAGCGGCCAGCCGCCCTGCCCGCTGATGGCGGAGACGGCTGCCTGGTAGCGTGTATCGATGTCGGGCCGCTCATCGCGGTCAACCTTAATGGCGATGAAATTTTCGTTGATGATCTGCGCGGTTGCAGGGTCTTCGTAGGATTCACGGTCCATGACGTGGCACCAGTGGCACCACACCGCGCCGATGTCGAGCAGCACAGGCTTGTCCTGGTTCAGTGCACGCTCAAATGCCGCTTCGCTCCATTCCATCCAGCGCACCGGCTGGTGCATCGCGGAACGCAGGTACGCCGAGGCCGCGCTCGCTAAAGCGTTCGCGTGATCGTGCTGACCTTCTCCGGCATTGTTCTCATGCTCCACACTCGCCGTCTGACTGCCGCGCAACACCTCATCCATACAATCCTGCAATTCCCCGGGCCCCTTGCTTCCTGGTGCGGTTAGCGCGTGCAGACTGGAAGTTGGCCGGCACGCGAATGGAATGGAATCGTCTGCGCGCGAAGGCTTCGCGCGCCTCTCTTCCCCACATACTCAAGTCTAGACCCAAGGCTGGCGCGGCCAATCCCACGCAAGTTCGCGTTACTCCCACGCGGGTAACCGCAGGCTGACGCTAACCCATTCGATCCATGCACGTTGGTTTGAGTCAACTGAACACGAAAGCGAGGCAGCAACTCGCGCGCGAGTCGGGAAACAGGCCGTCAAATTGCGCAGCCAACTCGCTGAACTCGCTGAACCTCGCGGCTACTGCTGCGGCGCCGGACCGATCTCAATTGGCTTCGGCGCGGCCGGCGCGGTTGGAGCGGTGAGGCCTGGGATCAGCGGCGCCTTGGTGACCGTGCCGGTGGCAGCATCCTCAATGTTGATGCCATAGCGATCGAGCGTCTTCGACACCAGTTCGAGCAGCGCGGCGCGATCGCGCGCATAGGCCGCCGTCGCAGAGATGAGCGTCGCATCCGCAGCGGCCATGTTCCGCTGCTGCTGCAGCACGTTGGCGGAAGTGGATGCGCCGAGGCGGAGCTTCTTCTGTTCCGCATCCAGCGACTGTGCCGCATACTGCTGGCTCGCTTTGGCGGCATTCACCTGCGCGCGGTCATTGGTCAGTGCGTAGAGCGCGTTCACCACCTGGATGCGTACCTGCGTGTAGAGCTGCTGCAGCCGCATCTGAGCCTGGCGGTACTCCATCTGCGAACGCGCCTGGTCGGCCTGCGCCACGCGATTGCGCAGCGGGATGGTGATGTTCACGCCCACGCCTTTGTCCGGCGCGGAGCTGTTGAACAGGTTGCCGAAGGCGGTCCCATAGCCGATCGGCGACACTCCGCCGTTCGTACTGGTGCATGGAATAAACGTCGTCGAACCGAAATTGGGATTGCAGTTCTTGCTTGGGTTCTGCGAGCCGGCCAACTGGCTCGCTCCATAGAACGCGTAGGCGTCCACGGTCGGCAGCATTCCGTTCCGCTCCGCCTTCATGGTGATCTCGTTGTTCTTCATCGCCAGCGCGGCCTGCTCGATCGACGGATTGCTGGTATAAGCCTCCTGCACCAGAGCGTCCTGTGACTCGTCCTCTTCCGGCAAGCGGTCCAGAGCCACGCGGTCCGTCGGAATGATGGGCGCGTCGATCAGCGCGCGATCTTCCAGGTTGCGCGCGATGGCCTGCTTCATGATGAGCTGCTGGTATTCAAGGTTGGACTTCGAGGCCGTGAGAGCCTGCTGGTCCGTCGCCACCGCGGCATCGGAATTCACCACGTCGAGCGGAGCGAGCGTGCCGATCTGCAACTGGCGGCGGTTGTCCTGCGTGAGCTGCGTGGACTGCGCCAGCGCACGCTCCTTCGCCTGCTCATCTTCATATGCGCTGACGAGTCCCCAGTAGATGTTCTCCACCTGGTTGACGGTGTAGAGCACCTGCTGGCGGAAAGCCGAATCGGTGATGCGGCGATTGTTCTTCGCCTGCACGATAAAACGCTGGTTCAGCCCCAGGCCAAAGCCCTGCAGCAGGTGCTGCGTGGCCGTTGCGCGGAAGGTCGTGGTGATGTCCGGGCTGTAGGAATTGAAGGGATTGTCTGTGGTGATGCGGCTGTTATTGAAAGTCACGTTCAATTGCGTTCCGGTCACGAAGCCCTGCTGATAGCCGAAGTCGTAAGTGGCCGTGTTGGTGGACAGTGAGGACTTGCCGCCCGAGAACAGCAGATTCGACTGCTGCTGGTCCAGCGTTTCGTACTGCAGGTTTCCCGTCAGCACCGGATCGAGACTCTCCGGCTGCGGGCCGCCGCCGTTGGTGCTCAGAACCAGCCCATTTGCGCCAGTGCCGCCGCCGCCCGCTCCGCTCGAGGTCCCGCCCGGGCCGCCGCCGCCCGTGACCGCGGTGCCCACGCCTCCCAGCGTGCCTGTTACCAGACCCGTCGGAGTACCGCGCAGTCCCGCGCCGGCCTTCGCGCGGAGAATGTCTGTGTCCGCAATGTCGAGGTTGATGCGCGCGATCGCGAGGTCGAAGTTGTTTTCGAGCGCAAGCAGAACAGCATCTGAAAGGCTCAGGTAAATCTTGCCGTCCTGCATCAGCTGGTCCAGCCGCGGCGTATTGCCGAGGCGGGCAGCGGGCACGCTGGTGGGCGCGTAAACCTTCAGCGGGTTGGGAAACCACTCGCGCGAATGTGTGTAGTCAATGCCGGTGTCCCGCAGATACAACGGGCCGACAGATTTCGGCTCAGGCATCTGCGGCAGGTTGTTTTGATCTGCGCCTGAGGGCGCCCTCTGCGGTGCAGGGGTGGTGGGACTGGCCTGCGGAGCAGCGGGAGTGGGGACGGGTTGCGTTGAGGTCGGCCCGGTTTGCTGCGCTATCGCCGGCAGCACGTTACAGTTCATCACCAGCAGCAGCACGGCTGCCGCAGCCTGCAAATCCTTCAGTCTCACTCGTCCCTCTCAGCGCGAACGTTTTGAAAGGGCGCGGCTTTAGCCGCGCCGTTGATCGATCAGAATCTGTGCGGCTTTAGCCGCCGAGGAAATCGCCCGCGAGTCGCAACTCGTCACCGACCGCGAACTGCACTGGACACTGGCCCTGCCTTGAATGGTCTCCCTTAAGACGTGTGGGGGCATGGTGGCGATTCTTTAAACAGCAGGCCACTTCCCTGCCGCCCATCCTGACAATTTACGTGGCACGTGGCGATACGGTTCCGTTACCCGTTCCGCGCGCGCCGGGCAGAAAGGCCAAGTATATCAACCGGAAGCGGAGTTGAGTGGCAATGGCGCGAGGTCGGAGCTCAGTTTTCGGCCGGTCGCTCGATGTGGTCCACGACCAGCACCTGCACAGGCGCACGAGTCCCCTCAAGCTTCAATCCAAGCTGTTCCTGCACCGCGGTAAAGATCGACGGCCCCGTGTCTGCATCCGGCGCATTCGGAGCGGATGCGGAATCGGGCGTCCAGTTCAGCTTGAACGTATACCGGCCCACAAGCTCCGTCCGGTCGACCACCGGCCGCCCAAGCCGCTGTTGCAGCTCAGCCACCAGGAGCGAAATAGGCGCGGCAGTCGCTGCAATGGCATTCCGCCCTGTTCTGATCCCGCCAGGATCTTTCAAGCCATTCGGCAGCATCCTGGCTTCCGCCTGAGTCAGCTTCGGACCTCCCTTCGCGACGACCAGTGCGTATGCAGGCTCTGTGCGAGTCTCAAAATGACAGGTCAAGTGAAAGCGGTCGGCCAGCACGGACCGCAGTATGGGGTTGCGTTGCATCGGTAGCAGCTTGCGGAATGCCGTCCCATTTTCTTGCGATATCTTCGCTTCCATGTCGTAGGTCTCAGAGTCCGTCCAGTTCGGAAGGCCGATGATCTCGTCGTGCAGCGGAAGTCCGTACGCGGTGCCGATCATCATATGCGGCGACATGTTGAGCAGCGTCATCGTGTCGCTGTCAGGCGGAGAAGAGACGATCGCTGGCCCCATGTGATCTGTCTTGTCGCGCTTGATCGAGACGACGTCGAAGTGCATCGCGCTAGCATCAGCAGTTGACGCCGGGGGCGCACCGGCGCAAGGCTGGGCGTGCAGCGTCGGAGCCAGCATCAGCAGTAGACCTGCCAGCATAAGCAGCAAAGCGGCAATATAGATCAAGCTGCGCATGTGTTTTTCTCCTCGCAGTGCGCACAAATCTTACGGTTGCGCCTTCGCGATGCTGGTCGCGGCCAAAGTTCCGCCCAGGCCCATCGAATCGATCGCCGACGACGGCACAATCACCATCGAACCCTTGTCGCGCATCGCCTCGTACAGCATGTTCATACCGCGTAAGTGCAGTGCGCCGGGGTTGTTCTCATATACGCGCGAAGCCTCGGCGAACTTCTCCGAAACCTGCACCTCCGCATCCCCCAGGATCACCCGGGCCTGACGCTCGCGCTCTGCCTGCGCCTGTTGCGACATTGCATTCTCGAGCGTCTGCGGAATGCGTACATCGCGAATCTCCACCGACTGAACCGTAATGCCCCATGGCGTGGTCTTCTCGTCCAGAATCTTCTGCAGTTCGTGCCCCATGCTCTCGCGCTCGGTGATCATTTGCGCCAGGTGATGCCGGCCGATGGATTCGCGCAACGCCGTCTGCGCGCTGAGCGTGATGGCAGCGGTATAGTCTTCCACTTCGAGGATCGATTTTTCCGCATTCCACACCAGCCAGAAGACAATGGCGTCTACGCTCACCGGAACCGTGTCTCGCGTGAGAGTCGATTCGGCGCTCACCGTGCTGACGCGCACGCGCTGATCGACAAAGCGGCTGAGCGTATCGAGGACGGGAATGATCACAACGAGACCCGGCCCGCGCAGCCCGCGATAGCGCCCGAAGCGTAGCACCGCAACTTTCTCCCACTGATCGACAACCTTGATCGCCAGCAGGAAGTACACGCCAATCGCAGCGCCGGCGACGGCGGGCCAGGGCGAGTTCGCAAACTTGCTGCCTGCGATCCCTGCTATCAGGAAGGCAAAAAACACCAGCAGCCCTACTTGGTTAACTTCGTTAAGCCGTGCCATCGGCGCCTCCTCGTTCTTGTTGCTTCGCGTGCGGAACATCGCGGGATAATTCATGCAGCGCCTCCTGAAGATCGCCTACTGTAAAGCCCGACGCGCCTGCCCGGGCGACAAACTCCGTTACCAGCTGCGCCATTTGCCGCCTTCGCTCCGTGTCGCTCCGTTCGACTGGCTTCTCCGCAATGAATGTGCCGGTCCCCTGTTGCGTGTCGAGTATGCCGCGTAATTCCATTTCGCGGTAGGCGCGAGAGACCGTGTTGGGGTTGATCGCCAGATCGACCGCGACCCCGCGGATGGTGGGGAGTTGGTCGCCTGAACGCAGTTGGCCAGTTGCCGTTGCCGCCTGTACCTGGTCAATCAGCTGCCGATAAACGGGCACGCCGGAGTGCTGATCCAGCCGAAAGGCGAACACCGCAGATCGGGGTGTGGCTGCCATCGCGATCAATGTACTAATTCACTAGTACATTGTCAAGCTCGAAAAATCCATTGCAGGCTTGACATACCTTGTAAAATGGAAACTAGAGGAACCGAATCCACCAGCCTCAGGATTGTGTTCGCGGCCAAACTAATGGCCACTAATTTGTTGAATCTGCATCGGTTACGCCAAGTAATTTGTATTGAAGATTTTAGCTCTTCCGTTTGGCTAAGTCATTTTGAAACAAGATCTTGAGATTTAAGTATGGGGGGAGGGGGACCTGTCGCAGTCCGGCTATGCAGGGTGTGCTGGACGGCGAACCTGTAATGGAGAGCCACAGAATGATTCGTTTGGCCGCAGCAGCAATTATTTCTTCGTTGGGTTTAGTCGTAGCAGCCGCCGCGCAAACTGCGCCGGCATCGGGCCATGTCCCCACCACTCCCGGCCAGAAGATGGCCGCGACGGTCATCGCAAAGTGGCCGGCCGGTTCCTCATCCATGGAGGGTCCGGGAAAATGGGCGTATGAGGAGGGCGTACTGCTCGATGGCATCGCGGCCGAATGGCATGCCAATGCGACGCCCGGCGACTTCGCCTACATCAAGGCCTCGGTGGACAAGTATGTGGGCGAAGACGGAGGAATCCGCGGCTACAACGATCAGCACACGCTGGATGACATCGAGATGGGGCGCGCGGACCTGCTGGTCTATCGCGTGACGCAGCAGGCGAAGTATGCCAAGGCCGCAGAGTTTCTGCATGAGAGGCTCGCCGCGCAGCCGCGCAACGCAAGCGGCGGTTACTGGCATAAGCAGGTCTATCCCAACCAGATGTGGCTCGACGGCGCCTACATGGCGGAGCCGTTCCGCGCAGCGTATGCCGCCACCTTCCAGCAGAAGGCCGACTGGGACGACATTGCGAAACAGCTTCTTTTGATGGACCAGCACATGCGCGACGTGAAGACCGGCCTGCTGCGGCATGGCTGGGACGAATCGAAAGCCATGCCCTGGGCGGACAAAAACACCGGCCTGAGTCCTGAGGTCTGGGCGCGCGCCATGGGCTGGTATGGGATGGCCCTGGTCGATGTGCTGGACTGGTTCCCTAAAGACCATCCGCAGCATGCCGCGCTGGTGGCTGCGCTCGAGCGCAATATGGCCGCCGTGGTGAAGGCGCAGGACCCTGCTTCCGGTCTCTGGTGGCAGGTGATGACGCATCCCGGGGAGCAGGGAAATTATTTTGAGGCATCGGGCAGCTGCATGTTTACCTACGCACTCGCCAAAGGCGTGCGCCAGGGTTATCTGCCGGTTGCGGACGAAGCTGTGGCTCGCAGGGCGTGGGATGCCATCAACGCAAAGTTCATCACCACCGACGCCGACGGCATGGAGACCCTGCACGGCACCGTTCGTGTCGGCGGACTGGGCGGCAAGCCGTATCGGTCGGGCGATTACGCCTACTACCTCAGTGAAAAGGTGGTCGACAATGACTCCAAAGGCGTCGGCGCATACATGCTCGCCGCCTCCGAGATGGAACAGGCATCGACTGCAACGCTCGCGCGCGGCATGACGGTCCTGATGGACGCCTGGTTCAACTCGCAGACGCGCCAGACCGCGCTGGGACAGACCGAGCTCTTCCATTACAAGTGGAATGACGATTCGAACAACGGCTATTCCTTCTTCGGGCGCGCCTTCCGGCGCTATGGAGCCACGCTCGCAACGCTGCCCACCGCTCCAACCGCCGCGAAGCTCGCGCAGGCCCAAGTCTACATCATCGCCTCGCCCGACAATCCCTCGAAGAACCCGCATCCGCATTACATGGACAAGGCCAGCGCCGACGCGATCGTCGCCTGGGTTCGCAACGGCGGCAACCTGCTGCTCTTCTCCAACGACCGCGACAACACCGACTTCGACCACTTCAACATCCTCGCCGACCAGCTTGGTGTGCACTTCAATCCGGTGCTGTCGCATCACGTTGTCGAGCCGGACCACTCCACCGGCGAGGTTGCAATCCCGGCGATTCCCGGCCTCTTCCCTGAGGCTTTTACGGCGTACATGAAGGACACCAGCACCATCACGGTGAGCAAAGGCGCGAAGGCGATCGTCACCGACCACGGCGACGTGATGATTGCAGTCGCGCATGTGGGCAAAGGCCGCGTGCTGGCTGTGGTCGATCCGTGGTTTTACAACGAATATGCCGACGGCCGGAAGATGGGCCGGTATCACGGCTTTGAGGCAGCCGAGGATGTAGCGGCAGCGGCGCTGGGTTTTCCCCGCTAACAATCAATCCGCGGCAGCTTTGCCTTCCGGAAACACCGAGGTACGCAGCCGCGCAGTCAGACCCGCAAGCTGCGCGACCGCAGGAATCTCGTTCGAAAGCAAGGCGTCGATCTCGCGTGCGATCTGCGTTCCCTCGTCGTAGCCGTACATGCCCAGCGCGCCGGCAAGTTTGTGGGCCGCCGAAGCTGCTTCTTTGCGCAGATCGGCGCTGAGTGTGCCCGAAGCTGCGGCCGCGGAAGCGCGGTCCAGCGTCGCCAGCCGCTCTTCGATAATGGGCCGGTTCTTCACCCAGAGCTGAGCAAGCAATGCGGTGGTCTTGTCTTCCACTTCGCTCATATGAGGCCTCAGATGGCGATCGATCTGCGAGGGATGTGTGTCCGCGATGCAGCTTCGGAAGTCAGATCAGCGACTCATCCGCCCAGCCCAGCGTCTGGCAGATCTGGTCGGCCAGCTTCAGCGGATCGAACGGCTTGAACAGGACGCCCGCCACACCGAGGTCGGCGAAGCGGCGCTGGTCCACTCCCTGCACCTTTGCCGTCAGCAACAGTACGGGAATCCCGGCGATCTGCGGGTCCTGCTGCATCTGGCGGAAGGTTGTCGGCCCGTCCATGCCGGGCATCATCACGTCCATCAGGATGGCGTGGGGCCTGGCGTCCGCGGCGGCGCGAATGCCGTCCGCGCCGGAGCTTGCCGTGGTGATGTGCCAGCCGGCGGTCGCTTCCAGGGACAGCGCGGCGACCTCGCGGATGTCGTCCTCGTCATCGATGATCAGGATATTGCGCATGGGACGTCTTCCAGTCTCTCATGACGCTCATGCGACCGCAGCCGTGTCCGGCCGGTGCTGCACGAGCATCAATACCAGGTCCGCCACCTGTTTGGGGCGAACTCTGGCCTTATCGAGAATCTGTGCCGGGCCGGCACGCAATCTCTGCATTTCACTCTCGGAAAGAGTGCGCCCTGAATACACAATCAGCGGTAACGTGCTCAGGACTGGCTGATGGCGCATCCAGTCTACCAGCGAAAGCCCGTCGCCATCCGGCAAAGCTGTATCGAGAACCAGCAGGTCCGGGGCGCCCATCATGCAGCGATCGACTGCCTGCTGCAGAGTGCCGACATGTGCGGCACGAACGCCGGAACCATTGAGGCTCGTGACCAACGCCCCGGCTATCTCCACATCCTGCTCCACGACCAGCACCTGACCTGCGCCGCCCGCGGCGTGCAGCACGCGCTGGAGTTCCGCGAGCAGCAGGCTCTCATTGAAAGGCTTCTGCACCCAGCCCTGCGCAGCCCCCTTGGGCAGAACGCGTTCCGTGGGCGGGCTGACGCTGAGGACAATGACGGGTATGGATGCGGTGGCAGGTGAATCGCGCAGTTTTTCCAATGCCTCCCATCCGTTCAGGTCAGGCATATAGAGATCCATCAGGATTGCGGCGATGGGCTGTGTCGGGAGGCCGGCATCGCTGCGCAGCCCGGCCGCGCGCGCCGTCTGCTCTCGAGCGACGGAAAGCGCTTCCTGCCCGCTTCCCGCTTCCAGTATGTCGTAGCCATGCTGGCGCAGCTGTTCGGCCACCACCACGCGAATTCCGGGGTCGTCGTCGCAGACCAGGACCAGCCCCTCGCCGCGTTCTGCGCTTGCGATGGCTGCGGGCGCAGCCGAAGTCCTGTCGGAGGAACGGGCCGAGCGCGACAACTGCACCCACAGGGTGGTGCCGGGGCCTCCATGGTTGGGCTGCGCCCAGATGGCGCCGCCATGCTGATGCACGATGCTGCGGCAGATTGCGAGCCCCAGACCGGTGCCTCCCTTGCGGCTGGAATCAGCCGACTCCACCTGTAGGAACCGGTCGAAGACCGCCTCCAGTTTGTCCGCTGGTATGCCGCGGCCCTGGTCGACAACTTTCAGCAGCAGCGAATTCACGTCCGAATGCACTTGTACCGAGACCGTCGATCCAGCCGGAGAGAACTTGATGGCGTTGGAAAGCAGGTTGGTGAGTACCTGCACAATGCGGTCCGGATCGGCGTCGAAATAAATGGCATCCCGCGGCGCCGATGAGTTCAACTCCAGACGGATGCCGGCGTCATCGCCCATTGGCGTAATCGCGTCGATCGCCTCGCGCGCCAACTCCAGGATGGAGCAGCGCCGCAGCTGCAGCGGCGCATTGCCGGATTCCATGCGTTCGAGATCCAGGATGTCGTTGATCAGCCGGATCAGCCGCTCGGTATTTGCCGCGGCGATACGCAGGAGATTCTGCGCCTTGGGATCAATCTCACCCAGCATGCCGGACGTGAGCAGGCCGAGCGCGCCGCGAATGCTGGTCAGCGGGGTACGCAACTCGTGCGAGACGGTGGAGATGAACTCATCCTTGACATTGTCCAGGCTGGAGCGCTGTGCCAGCTTGGCCTTCTGCTGCTCGGCAAGTTCGCGGCTGCGGATCAGTTCCTCACGCAGCCGGTCCAGCTCCTGCCGCAGGCCGCGGGTGCGCGAGCTCTGCCGCAGCGTGTGTAGGCCAAGCAGAAACACGCTCACCAGCAGGAGCAACAACAGGATCGGAGGGTGCGCTGTCATCACCGAAGTTCCATGGTATAGCGTGATGCGACGCGGGAAGAGGAAAGTGAACCAGTGGAAGCACCTACAACTATAGCGCAGCCCACGGCTCGCGCAGCATCTTCCATGCTTTCAGGACGATCGGTTATGCGGATACCGGCTCGGCAACCCGTGCCAGCGTCTCGGTCCAGTTCTTCCCCGAACGCCCCTCGGCTGCTCCCTTGTGGAGCGCATAGCCGGCGATCAGCGGCAAAGCCAGCGTCGCTTCGGCGTACACCATCTGCTCATAGGTGGTGTCCACCTTGCCCCAGGAGCTCGCTTCCTTCAGTGTGGAACCCGACAGAGCGCCGTCACGCGAATCGGCGACGGTGACCTGGATCGCATACTTGTGCATCGGCGCGTCGACGCCGAGAATCTCCGCCGCGACCACAATGTCCTGCGCGAAGTTCTTGGGCACGCCGCCGCCGATCATCAGCAGGCCGGTGGTGGGATTGGCGATCTTCAGCTGCGTCAGTTCGTAGAAGTCTTTCGCCGAATCGATCGATACCATGGGCTTGCCGCGCCGGGCGTGCTGGTGCGCCACGAAGCCGAAGCCGGCTGAGCAGTCGGAGAACGCCGGGCAGAAGATGGGCACGCCCTTCTCATAAGCCGCAAAGATGATCGAGTCCGCATTGCCGCCGGCCGGCGTCCTGCCTTCGCGGTCCAGATACGCGCCCATCTCGCGGATGATCTCGCGCGAGCTGTAAGGACGCGGCTCCAGCGAGTTGAAGATCTTCTCCGTGGTTTCGTCGCAGATGCGCAGCTCTTCCTCGTCAATGAACGTGTCGTAAATGCGGTCGATCATCAACTCGCGCAGCTCGCCGTCGCCATTGCCATACTTGTATTCGTCGCCGGCGACATAGTGGCGGAAGCCGAGCGCCTCAAAGAAGTCCTGGTCCACAATGTTCGCGCCGGTGGAGACGATGGCATCCACCATGTTGTTCCGGATCAGGTCGACGAAGAGCTTCTGCAGTCCGGCGGAGATCAGCGAGCCGGCAAGGCAGAGAATGACACCGCAGTCATGATCGCGCAGCATCATCTCGTAGATCGAGGCCGCGCGCGCCGTGTCGCGCGACGTGTAGGCCATAGAGGCCATCGCGTCCACCAGCGGGACCACGTTGTACTTCGCAATATCGATGTGCCGGATGGGCGTCTTCAGCAGTTCTTTTTTGGTTGGCATAGTCACTTTTGAGTCTACCGCGCCCAGTGGTGGAAGGCGCGTCCCCGGCTGCAAATTGAGCAGGTTTTCACACAATAAAATCGCCATTCCATGGAACTCCGCGCCTTCCATGGCGATGGGGAACCGATCGCGCCTGCGCGGCGTATCACTTTCTATGAATCTTCGGTTTGGCGCCGCCGCACTTCTGTTGTGCCCCACGGCCATCGCCTGGTGTCAACACTCCTCCTTTGCCGTGGCCACCATCCGGCCGAGCGCGGCTGATGTGAAGTTCGAGCATGACGGCAGCTTCGAAGTCGCCGGCGATACCCTGCGGATGAAAGATGTGATGGTGCAGTCCTGCATCAAGTGGGCCTATGACGTGCAGGACAGCCAGATCTCCGGCCCTGGATGGATCGAGTCCGACCGCTTCGACATCACGGCGAAGGCCGATGGGCCTGCGAACGCGGGCCAAATGAAGATCATGCTGCAGGGCCTGCTGGCCGAGCGCTTTCATCTCGCATTTCATCGCGAGCAACGAAAGATGAAGGCGCTGGTGCTGAGTGTTGCCGGCACAGGGGCGAAGCTTAAGCCAGCCGCCGCTCCGGATGCGCCTCCCTATCGCGAGAACTCCGCCAATGGGTCCATCGCAAAGTCGATGCCGATACGCGAATGGGCCAACTTCATCGCCGGGCCGCTGCAGATGCCCGTCGTCGATGAGACGGGGTTGACCGGCAAATACGATTTTGCCATCGACTTGACCGGCTACAGCCCGGAACCAGGCAAGAACATGGACGTGTCCAGGCCCGATGCAACTGCAATCCTCAAGGCGGTGATGCAGGACCAGCTTGGCCTGAAACTGCAGGGCGAGAAGGCTCGGGTCGATGTGATGGTGATTGACCGTATCGAAAAGCCATCGGCGAACTAGACAGCCGCGGCCTCTCGCCGCGTCTAAATCGCCCTACAATTAAACTGTGGCGACAAGCACCCAGATCGCGGCCCCTGCGCGAATAGCCAGCCCGCTTGCCCTGTGGCACCTGCTTTCGCTGGATGCTCCAACAGTCGCAGCGCTGTGGACATGGTTCATTGGCCGGGCCGCCGGGGTGCATCTGCCGGCCGCCTCGCCTCTCGCGATGGCTCTCGCAGTGTGGATTCTGTATGCCGCCGACCGGTTGCTGGACGCGCGGGTGCTCGATGCTGGTGGCGATTCATCCGTTCCAACTTTGGCATTGATGCAGTTCGAAGCCCGCCACTATTTTCACTACCGCCATCGTCGCGCCTTCCTTGCCGGCATCGCATCGGCATCCATTGCCCTGGGCGCGCTCCTGCCGCTGCTCGATGCCGCGGCGCTGCACCTCTATCTGCTCGAAGGCACACTGCTGGCCGGTTGGTTTCTTATGGTCCACACCACACGCAGCGGGCACCGCCTGCCCAAGGAGATCGCGGTCGGCATCTTCTTTTCTGCCGCCGTCTTTATTCCTACGGTGGCTCGCAGTCCCGCGCTGCGTCCCGCACTTGCTCTGCCGGCTTTGCTTCTGGGCGTGCTTTGCGCGCTCAATTGTCTTTTTATTTATGCCTGGGAGCACGCAGAGTTGCGCGGCGCGCAGAAATGCGCGGGTGGTCCTCAGCCGCACTCCACAACGCGCTTCGCGATCAAACACCTCACCGCAATTGCAATCGCAGAGCTTGTTTCGGCCGCGGCGGTCTCCGCACTGGGCCATGGGAGCATCCGGCTGATCGCCGCAGCCTCCGCGCTCTCATCGGCGCTGTTGTTGGCCTTGCATCAGGCCGGCCGGCGGCGAAGCAGCCTGACGCGTATTCACCTTCGCGCCGCTGCCGACCTTGCATTGCTGACGCCCGCGCTGGCCCTGGCATGGCTGGCGCTTTTTTCGCAATGAGTCCCCATACCGCGGTTGCCTCAGCCACTCAACAGAAGGATTCCCGCACGCCAAGCTTCGACCTCATCGCAAAGCATTACCGATGGCTGGAATACCTCACCTTCGGCGGCGCCTTGTGGCGTTGTCGAACACATTTCCTTCCACAAATCGCAGGCTGCCGTAACGCACTCATTCTCGGCGACGGCGATGGCCGCTTCACCGCCGCCCTACTCCACGCCAATCCAACCCTCCAGATCGATGCGGTCGATTGCAGCCTCGCGATGCTGGGGCTGCTCCGGCAGCGGGCACGCGCCGCAAGTCCCGATGCGCCAGCCCGTCTGCGCACCCACCACACCGATGCGGGAGCTTTTGTCCACGAACTTGCTTCGGGCCGTATCTACGACCTGGTTGTTACGCACTTCTTCCTCGACTGCTTCGCGCAGCATGAGGTCGAATTACTCGCGCGCGATCTCACAGCCCACCTGCAACCCGGCGCGCTCTGGCTGGTCTCCGACTTCCGAATTCCGCCTGGCGTTGTGCGATGGCCGGCTCGCGCCCTGGTGCGCTCGCTCTATCTGGCATTCCGAATTCTTACTGGCCTCCGCACTGCGCGATTGCCGGACCATGACGCCGCGCTTGGCAGAGCAGGCTTCGCTCGCATTGCGCAAAGACTGTCATTGGGCGGGATTCTCACGACCGAACTCTGGGTGATGCGGGCGTCGGGTGCTGAAGCGGCGTACACTCCTCACCATGCAGTTGCCGCCACAACGTCCCCCGGTTGAGCACGATCCTGATCCTGTTCCCGATCCCGAACCTCCCAGCCCCTCACTGCCCCTGCCCGACCCGGCGGTCTATCATCCGGAGCCGCCGGACGGGGGCGCGCCGCCAAAATCCACCTGATTTTGCTGAATCTCTCTGTCCGCTTCCGCGCCTTCCGGGCGCAGCATACGGCAGACCCGACGCCGCTGATGCATCAAATAGAATCAAAGACAGAATGAATCTTTTTATCCTGCGCCATGCCAGCGCCGGCGTGAAGCGACCCAACCCTGTGCTCGACCGCAAGCGCCCGCTCGACAAGGACGGCAAGCGCCATTGCATCCAGCTTGCGCACGTGCTCGGCGCGATGAAGGTCCAGATTGACCTCATCGTTTCGAGCCCCCTGAAGCGGGCCATGCAGACGGCGTCGTTCGTCGGGACGGAGATGGGTTACGAGGCGCCGATTGTGAAGTCGAACGCCTTGGCTGCCAGCGCCAGTTTCGCGCAATTTCAAAGGTTGCTGCATGAATGCGCCGAGTACGAGAACGTCCTCGTCGTCGGCCACAATCCCAACCTGACCGGCTTTGTGGCGTCCTTGTTGCTGCCGGCATCAAGCCGTCCCACGATGGGGGCGGACGGACGCTCGAGCCTTGTGCCCGTCCGGATGCGCAAGGGCTCTGTCGCGCGGCTGAACGTGGATCGCGGTCCGGCGACACTGCAGTGGCTGCTGGACCAGCGCACAGTCCGCGCTCTCTACGCCACTTCGACGGCCAAGTCGCGTTCGAAGACCTCACGGAAGTAAGCGGCCTCTTTTTTCAGCGACCAGGCTTCCAACTCCGCCCCGCCGCGGCCAGGCACAAGTTCCACCACGACGCGCTTCGGATAGACGTGCGTCCTCATGCGAAGCACGGCGCTGGCGCGATCCTGATTGAGCGCAACAGCCAGACGCAGCAGCACCACACCCCGTATCACGTTGAGGTGTTCTTCCACCGGCACGATGCGCATAGGGCGGTCCATCGGGTCCGGGCGGCTTTTGCCGAGGTAGCGCGCCAGCGCAGCCACGATCGCCCTCTGCTCCGGCGAAAACCCGAAGATTTCGGAGTTCGCGAGAATATATTGCGTGTGCCGATGATGGCCCTGATGGTTCATGAACTTTCCCACGTCGGCCATCATCGCCGCAGCTTCCAGCCATGTCCGGTACTCCTCCGGCAGGTCATGCACGCGCGCCAGCTCATCATAGAGCTGCGCCACATGCTGCCGAACCGGCTCGGCTTTGCGCTGGTCCACGTTGTAGCGGCGGCACACCTCCAGCACCGCACCCCATCGTTCGCCTTCAATCTTGCGGTGGACGGACGCTCGCGCATCGGTGTCCGCCAGCATCTGTTCCAGAATGCCGTTGCCCAGCCCCAGAGGAGAGTAACGGAAGCCCTTCAGCCCCAGCTGCTCCATGAGATGTACGTAAACGATGGCGCCGCCGATGATGATCTCCGAGCGCCTGGTGCCGATGCCCGGGATCGACGAGCGTTGAATATTGCTCATCTTCGCCAGCTTCTTCGCCAGCCGGTTCACATCTTCGAGCGGGGTGATGCGCGAGCTGCGGGCGCCGTGACCATTCTTTTTTGCCACGGCGGCGCTGGCCTCACTCAAGGCCGCAGCCGTGCCCGAGGTCGCGATCACCAGAGGCACACGCGGCTGTCCCAGCTTGCGCTCGGCGCGCTTCAGCTCTTTCTCAATAAACTGGCGAAGCCGCGCGATCTCCTTCTTCTCCGGCGGGTCCGACCGCAGGAACTCCTGCTGCAGGCGCACTGCGCCCAGCGGCAGGCTCACCATCTCCTTGATGCGGCCCTGATCCGACAGCGTCACCTCACAGCTTCCGCCGCCCAGATCGATCAGCAGGCAACGGCCGCGCGCGCCCGGCTCCAGCGTTACGATGCCCAGATGGATGAGGCGGCCCTCTTCAAGCCCGGAGACCACTTCCACCTGCCACCCTGTGGCTGACTTCACCCAGGCCGTGAATGCCGCCGCATTGCGCGCATCGCGCATGGCACTGGTCGCCACCACGCGGATGCGGTCCACCACATGCAGTTGCACCGCTTTTTGAAAACGTTTCAGCGCGCGAATGGTATTGGCCATCGCGTCCGGTGAAATCATCCCCGTCTGGAAGACGCTCTCACCCAGCCGCACCACCTCGCGGTCCTCATGCAGCAGCACCAGCTTGTGCCGCTCCACGGCAGCGATCTTTAGCCGAACCGAGTTCGAACCGATGTCGATGGCGGCAAAGGTGGGCATAGCTCCACAATAAATCCAGCGCGATTCCGGCCCTGCGCATTGTGTACCGGCTTTTCCTCACCCGCGACGTTCGTCGGCCGCCCCGGCACGGGCTGAGACACCTCTGAAACCAAGCATTTTGAAGCGACCTGCTTTTTGCGTCATCGAATTCACGTGATCGGCAATGTATGTCCTCCATCCCGGCGCGCAACATCAGCGCCGGTAAACTGTTAATGCCAGTGAGCCCGATGACCCTCACCGCCGCCGCCGCAGAGCCAGCGATTCAGCCCGGAGCCGCCTCCGCGGCCGCCGCCGGCCGTTGGTCGCCGAAGTTTGCGCTTTCCCTGATCGCCGGCCTGTGGCTTGTGATCTTCTTTGCCTCGCTCTTCACGCCTCCAGTGCTGGACGATGCCGACGGAACCCACGCCAACGCAGCACGCCAGATGCTGCTCTCGGGTGACTGGGTGACGTTGCGCGTCAACAATGTGCGCTATCTCGAAAAGGCGCCACTGCCCTACTGGATTGCGGCCGCAAGCATTCGTCTCTTCGGCGTCAATGCATTCGCAGTCCACCTCCCGCAGGCCATCGCCGTGCTGTTGCTTGCGCTGCTCGGCTGGCAGTGGGCGCGTGAAGCGTTCAGCGAGCGTGCGGCACTCTATACCGGTCTTGGAGTGCTGACCTCCGCGGGCGTCTTCCTTTTTACCCGCGTCTTTATCCCGGATGTTCTCCTCTCGCTTCTTCTCGCAATCTCGTTGTATTGCCTGCTCAAATCGCTGGAGGCCGAGGCGCGCGCCTGGCACGCCTACGCGATGTGGGCGGCGCTCGCCCTTGCCGTCCTGACCAAGGGCCTGGTCGCGATCGTCTTCCTCTTCGGCGCGGCAGCAGCTTACCTTATCCTTACCGGTGAGTTCCGCAACTGGCGCCGGCTGCGGCTGCTGCCCGGCATCGCGCTCTTTCTGCTGATCGCGGCGCCGTGGCACATCCTCGCGGGGCTGCGCAATACGGGCGGCATGGACGGCCATGGCTTCTTCTGGTTCTACTTCATCAATGAGCACGTGCTGCGCTTCCTCGGCCGCCGCATCCCTCGCGACTACAACAAGCTTCCAGGCTCGCTCTACTGGAGCCTCCATCTCGTCTGGCTCTTTCCCTGGAGCCTCTTCCTGCCGCTCGCGATCGCCACAGGCTGGCGATACCGCGCCACACTCGCGTCGCGAGCGCGCCTGCGAGAATTCCTCACCAGCTTCGGACGCCGCACAGCGCTTCTGCTTGCCGTTTTTTCCACGCTGGTGATCGCGTTTTTCTCGCTCTCCACCAACCAGGAGTACTACACCTTTCCCGCGTATCTGCCCCTCCTGATGCTGCTTGCCGTATCGCTGGCCGTCGCGGAAACAAGGAGTGCAGTTGCAGACGGCGGCATAGAATCCCGTTCGGCTCGCCGGTGGCTCACCTTCGGTCACGCCGCCTTCAGCGCGCTAGGCATCCTTGTCGCGGCAGCCCTGGCCTACGGCCTCTGGGTTTCGCGGGGCCTGCCTGCATTGCCGAACGTGGGCGACCTCCTTGCCCATCGTGGTGTCGGGGATTACACGCTCTCCATGTCGTCGCTGTTCGATCTCACCGGCCCCAGCTTTGCGGCGTTGCGACTTCCCGCGGCGCTCGCGCTCGCGGCCTTTGCGCTCGGCCCAACCATTGCGTGGGCATTTCGCGCCGACAAACTCCGCGTGCGCGATTCTCACCTCGCCTCGACCATTGCCCTCGCGCTTACCTCGGCCGTGTTCCTCGTCGCTGCGCACGTCGCGTTCGCGCGCTTCGCGCCCATGCTCTCATCGCAGGACTTCGCCGCAACCATCCAACGCCTCGAGCTTACGCGCCAGATCGCTCCCAATACGCAGGTCCTTCTTTTCGGCGACCAGGCGTACGGCTCTTCCATTCCGTTCTACCTCGACCGGCCGCTCTCGCGCCCCGCGCTGCTGGTCGATGGCCGATCGTCCTCGATGCTCTTCGGTTCCGCCTTCCCCGACGCGCAGCCGCTCTTTCTCACTTCGGCGCAGCTTGCTGCGGAATGGGGCTCCGGCCCCCGCAAGATCCTGTTCGTTCCGCTCGAACATCGTGACGATGTCGATCGCCTTCTCGGTTCGCGCCAGATTATTCTCGCCGAGACCGCAGGCAAAGCGTTACTCACCGACCGGCCGCTGAAGTCTGCGCTGGACTCGGCCGCGCCGCTGCACTAAACTCCACGCCAACGAAAGGCATCTCAACTCGCTGTTTTGACTTCGCCCGCAGCACAGCTCGCTACTCCACCCATAGAGCAGTCCATTCACGCACCCGGCGCGCAGAGCCGCTGGCGTACGCGATCCGTCGCGCTCATCGTGCTCGCGTGGCTCGTCCTGCACATCGGCTGCCTCTTCACACCGGGGCTGCTCGATGACGTTGACTCGGTCTACCTCGAAGTCGCGCGCGAGATGCTGCAGAGACATGACTATGTCACGCCATACATCGACGGCATCCGCTTTTTCGACAAGCCGCCGCTGATGTACTGGCTCGCAGCCGGCTCTATGCGCCTGTTCGGCGCGCACGACTGGGCAGGCCGGCTGCCGCTCGCCCTGCTGACGCTTGCGCTGCTGCTGGCCACCTATGCACTCGCGCTGCGGCTGTTCGATAGCGAGCGCGCAGCCCTCTACTCCACGCTGGGGCTCGCCACCTGCATCGGCCCTTTTCTCTACACGCGCTTTTACATTCCGGACGTAGTTGTGGCGCTTTGGATGACGGTCGCTGTGCACAGTTTCCTCATCGCCCTCGACCGGATTCGTACGACCGGCAACTTCCATCTGGAAAACAACAACGCTCTGCTGCCCTGCCTCATCTTCGCCGCGGCCGTCGCTCTCAACATTCTCACCAAGGGTTTCATCGGTCTCGTCTTTCCTCTCGGATTCGCGTTTCTCTATCTCGCCTTCACGCGGCAGCTTCGCCTGTTTCCGAAGTTCCATCTCGTTCCGTCAACGCTTACCTTCCTCGCCATCGCGGCTCCGTGGCATGTGCTAGCGGCACTGCGCAATCCGGCGATCGCGATGCCGTCCGGGGTGGGTCTTCCAGCACGCGCCGGCTGGGCATGGTTTTATCTCTACAACGAGCACATCGCGCGCTTTCTTTCCCGTCGCATTCCCCACGATTACGGGCAGGTGCCCATCCCGGTGTTCTGGTTGCTCGCCGCTATCTGGATCTTTCCCTGGATCGCATTTGTCCCCGGCGCCATCCGCACACACATCGGCGTCTTGCGCGATCGATTCTCAGCCGCATCCCATGAATCTGAAACTGCCCTTACGCTTCTGCTTTGGACCGGCCTGGTGCTTGGGTTTTTCACCCTCTCCGCGCGGCAGGAGTACTACTCACTGCCGTGCCTCCCGGCGCTGGCGCTGATGGCGGGCGGTCTGCTGGCCTCTGCCGAGGACGATTCGTCGCTCCATGCCCAACGCTACGCTTTGTTGGGGCACCGATGGGTGCTCGTCCCCATCGCTTCGCTCGCCGCGGCGATCGCTTTCTTTTTCGCGATGACGGCGCCGCACATCCCGCCGCACACCGATATCGCCACGTTGCTGAGTCAGGGAGGCGAATACGACCTGTCGCTCGGGCATCTGTTCGACCTCACAGGGCGCGCCATGGGACTCTTTCGCATTCCGCTCATCTGCTTCGGAATCAGCATGGCTGTCATCGGTCCGGGCACATATCTGCTGCGGCGTCGAGGCCGGAACCGCTCCGCCAATCTCACGCTGGCTGTTGCCGCCGCCTGTCTATTGCTTTGCATGCACGCCGGACTGGTTCGTTTCTACCCAACCCTCGGGTCCAAGGCGCTCGCCAATTCAATCCTTGCTGAGCAGCGCACAGACCCCGAGGCCCACGACCTCATCATGATCGATGGCGAAATGACTGCCGGCTCAACGTTGCTGTTCTACGCACGGCAGCCGGTACACCTGGTCAACGGCCGCATCAATGGCCCCTGGTTCGGCAGCTTCTGGCCGGATGCACCGCACATCTTTGAAACGGACGACTCCCTGCGCCGGCTCTGGGCAGGGCCGCAGCGCATCTTCCTGCTCACCTATCATGCGGACAGCCGCACACGCGACCTCGCTCGTTTCGGCGCGGTGCGCACGGTGGCATCTGCCGGCGGCAAATCCATCCTCACCAATCAGCGCTGATTCCGGCTGGGAGACTTACTTCTGGCGCACAGCGGCCGCTGAAATTCCTGCCTTGGCCGCCGGCTTCGCGTCCACGGCCTCGTAGCGGCCGTCCGCGCCAATTGAATAGCGGCCGCCGTGGTACTGCATGCGGCTACCCATATAGCTGGCGACCCATACCGCGAAGCCCAGAAGATCGCGCAGCGGATAGATCACGACCGGCTTCGTGGCGCGCTCATCCTCCAGCGCCCACAGGACTCCCGCCGCCATGAGCCAGCGATTGAGGCACATCGCTGCAAGCCAGGCTAGGCCCTCCCACGGATGTCCTGCCAGCGCACCCCACACGAGACCCACGAGCCCAAATGGCACTGCATACGTCAACCCTGTGCCCAGATGCCCGGCAGGTCTTGACCGCCGCGTGCTCTTCATCCAACGCAGCTGGTCACTGAAGGATGCGCGAAGGCTCTGCGGCAACACCATCAGCCGGGCCACGTAGTTCGCCATGCGAACGCCATAGCCCTGCGCGGCAAGCCGCTGCCCGAGCACAAAATCCTCCGCGTGATACTGCGCAAGATCTTCATAGCCACCGGCCAGCGTCCAGGCCTCGCGCCGCAGCACCATGCTGACCCCGAGAGCAAACCGCGTGCCGCCCTCGATCATGTCGGCCACAAAGATGCCGCCAGACATCTCCACGCTCTTTCCCACTGCATCCAACTGCGCGGCAAATCCTCCGTTCGTGCGCCCGATATAGAGGCAACTTGCCAGTTGGTATCGCGGGTCTGCCATCTCCTGCACCATGCGGCGCAGATAGTCCGGCGTCACACGCGCATCGGCATCGCTCGTCACCAGAATCTCGTGCTGCGCCGCCTCGCTGAGCATTGCCACAGACCACATCTTTGCATTGGGAAATTGTGGCTCGCCGCAGGTAAAGAAGCGCGCGCGCACGCCGGGATGTTCTGCAGCGATACGCTTTGCCGTCTGCAGGCCGGCGTCGCCATCGTGGCGTGCGCAGAACAGCAGTTCGTACTCCGGATAGTCGAGTGCAAAGAAGCGCCGGAGATTTTCCTCAAGGTCGGGCTCGGCCCCATGCAGCGGCTTCAGCACGCTGACCGGAGGGAGGAAATCCTTGGGCGCGCGCTCCTCGCGCCGCTTGCGCCGGGCAAAGCGCGTCGCGCCTACAAGGACAAGTCCGCAGTAGATCGTCGAGGTTACCGTGCCGGCAACAGCGATGCAGAACACGGTCCTCAGAATCAAAATCATCGCACTTTAGACAGACGCGTCACCGGCATAGCCGGCGCGTCTCACATTCTTGATGGTACAGAAGATACAGGCCACCCGATTTCCTCGGTCCTGCAAGAGAACCTACCGCCGGCCCGGCTTCGTCCCGCCCTGTTCCCTGTTGCCTGTTCCATGTTCCCTGCCCTGCTTTGGCACTACCATCGGCCTCGGCATATGCACCAGCCCCGCTTGCTGCGTCTGCTGCATGCGCGAGAGCATCTCCGTCCGCACATAATCCACGAAGCCCTGCATCTGCCGATTCATCTCTTCCATGCGCTCGCGCATCTGCAGCACGATCGCGATGCCCGCGATGTTCACGCCCAGATCGCGCGCCAGGTTCAGGATGAACTCCAGCCGCTCCAGGTCTTCATCGGTATAAAGCCGTGTGTTGCCCTCCGAACGGCTGGGCTTCAGCAGGCCTTCCCGTTCGTAGAGCCGCAGCGTCTGCGGATGGATCTCATACATCTCGGCGACCGCCGAGATCATGTACGCGCCCCGTGATTTTCGTTTGGTTGCCATCGAACTTTCTCGCCCTCGAAGCGGCCGCTCGCCAAAAGGATACCGCGCCATTGCGTTCCGGCGCATCCAAGTTTTCTGTGCGAACCTAATCGATGAGGCGTCCTATGCGAATTGTCCGCAAGCCGATCTTCCTTGCTTCTGCCGCAGTTGCCGGAGCCGCCACCGGGGTCGCCATCGCCGGAACGGTGGCGACGGTGGGGGCCGCGGTGCTGATCGCACGCGCCCTGCGCACCAAACCCATTCCGGACAACGCGGTCGTCGTCATCACCGGGGGCTCGCGAGGCCTGGGATTTGCCATCGCATCGCGCTTCGCGCGCAAACCCGTACGGCTGGTATTGGCTGCCCGTGACCGCGCCGAACTGGTACGCGCGCAAGGCGAACTCATCGCCATGCACCCGCACCTCTCGCCCCAGAATTTCTACCTCGTCGCTGCCGACCTTACCGTACGCGCGGAATGCGAGCGCCTTATCCGCGAAACCGTTTCCCACTTCGACCGCATCGACGTACTGATCAACAACGCCGGCGTGATCCAGGTTGGGCCCATTGAGGCGCAAAGCCTCCGTAACTTTGAGCGCGCCATGCAGCTGCATTTCTTCGCTGCGCTGTACACCACGTGGGCTGCCCTGCCGCATATGCGCGCGCAGACGCCGCTCGCAGGCTGGGAGCGTCGCGCGGCGATCGTCAATATCGCATCCATCGGCGGGAAGATCGCCGTTCCGCACCTGCTGCCGTACACCGCCAGCAAGTTCGCCCTCGTCGGCTTCTCGGAAGGCCTGCACGCCGAAGTGCGCCACAAGGGCATCCGCGTTACGACCGTGTGCCCCGGCCTGATGCGCACTGGCGGAGAGGATCACGCAGAGTTCCTTGGCGACTCAGAGGCGGAAGAGAAGTGGTTCAAGTTCGGCGCCAGGACCCCGATCGTCGCGACCAGCGCTCGCCACGCCGCCTGCCGCATTTATTCGGCCGTGGCTTCCGGTCGCGCCGAAATTACCATCACGCCTCAAGCGTGGATCATCGCCCGCAAAAATGGCCTCTGTCCGGAGACGGTGCAGTACGCTGCCAGTCTCGCCAATCGCTATGTGCTCCCCAAGCCGCCACGAGACGGCGAAGAACACACCCACTACGATCCTTCGCTCGCAAACGACAGCGTGGAAGATTGATTGCTCAGTACGCGCGCGCGCAGTCACGGCTGCGATATCGCCTGGCCATTCCCGCACTCAATCATCACGGCTGCCGCCCGATAGGCTTGGCTGGAACCCAACACAGATGAATCAGCCAATCTCTCGCGACCACTCGCCGCGATTATTGGCGATTCCCATAGACAGGTACCGACGCGCCATGGACCAGGGACGCCTCGTCGCTCGCGAGAAATGTCACCACCCGCGCAATCTCTTCCGGCTTGGGCCACGCGGCGAAGTCAGCATTGGGCATCGCTCTGCGGTTGGCGTCGGTGTCGATGATGCTGGGCAGAACTGAATTCACCCGCACCCCGGTCCCCTTCAGATCCGCCGCAAGGCAATCCATCATGGCCACCGCTGCCGCCTTGGATGCCGCGTACGCTCCCGCACCTGCCGCGTGATCCACCGCCGCCCGTGCCGCGATGTTCACGATCGCGCCGCTTCTTCGCTCCACCATACGCGGCACAAATGCCCGCGTCAGCAAAAATCCTGAACGCAGATTGAGTGCCAGCATGCGATCAATCACACTCAAACTGGTCTGCCACAACGGAATTCCACCCGCATAACCGCCCACCGTATTCACCAGTACGTCCACCGCCGCGGTCGCGATCTTCTCCGCGAATGCGCGCACGGCCAACTCATCGGTAATGTCGACCGCGAATCCCTGCAGCTTCGCTCCGTTGCTGCCCGCCGCGGTCTGCAATGCAGACCATTCGTCCTCGGCGCGGTAGGTCACCACCGCACGAGCGCCCTCTGCCAGAAACGCGAGGCTCACTGCGCGGCCCAGTCCACCTGTTCCACCGGCAATCACTACATTCTTTCCGGCAAACCGGTCCGCCATCGCCATCCTCCAGTCGCTGTCACTTTTTCTCTTTGCATTTGGGATACAGAACAGGATACGCCGCTGATGCTCCCGATTCGCCGGACGGCAGAGTACGATTTAAGGTGCATTCCGTTCGCGAACGCAATCGGAAATATACGCGACTCTGGCTGGAGCACCTTTCGTGCAGGCTCACTTCTCGTTCGGTAAACACGGCCTCGACGTCGACCTTCCGGAGGGACCGGATTATCTGACGCTCGAATCGCGCTCCGCCCCGCCGATTGCCGATGTGGACGCAGCACTGGCGCAGGCTCTGGATCGGCCCTTCGGCTGTCCGCCTCTCTCCGAACTGGCCCGCGGCAAACGCACCGCAGCCATCTGTGTCTGCGACATCACGCGCCCGGCGCCCAACTCCACCACGCTGCCCCCGCTGCTGGCGCGCCTGCATGCCGGCGGAATTCCGATCGAAGGCATTACGATCCTCATCGCCACAGGCCTGCATCGTGCCGCGACGGACGCCGAAATCCGCGCCATCGTCGGCAACGACATTGCCTCGCGCTATCGCGTGGTCAATCATGATGCCCGCGACCTGGCGGCGCATCGCCATCTCGGCTCGACCGCGCGCGGCACACCCGTCTCTATCGATCGCCGCTTTCTCGACGCCGACATCCATATAACGCTCGGCTTCATCGAGCAGCACATCATGCTTGGCTTCTCCGGCGGACGCAAACTTGTGGCGCCTGGCGTCGCGGCGCAGGAAACCATCCAGGTGATCCACTCGCCGCGCTTCATGCGTGAACCGCTCGCCACCGAGGGGTCGATCGACTCGAATCCTCTCCATGCCGAGTTGCTGGAGATCGCGCGCATGGCCCGGCATGACTTCATCCTCGATGTTACGTTGACTCGCGACCGCCGGATTTCCGGTATCTTTGCCGGCGAGCCTGTGCAGGCGCATGCAGCCGGTGTGGATTTCATGCGCCGCACCTCCACCACGGCAATCGCAACGCCCATTGACGCCGTCATCACCAGCTCCGCCGGGCACCCACTCGACCTCACTTTCTACCAGACCGCCAAAGGCATTACCGCTGCCCAGCACATCGTCAAAGCCGGCGGGCGGATACTACTGCTCGGTGAATGCGCGGAAGGCATCGGTTCGCCCGAATACACACGCATCCTGCGCGACTTCCGCGGTCATGCGCACTATCTCGATTCCATCGCGGGCGAGCCCGTCATCCCGGACCAGTGGCAGCTTGAGAAGGTGGCGCTCGTCGGCCTGGAGCGTGAACTATTCTTCTTCACACCCGGTGTGTGCGCCGCCGACCTCGGAGCTTTCGCTCCGCGGGTCTATACCGAACTCACCGCCGCGCTCTCCGCATTTCTTGCGGGCCTGCCGGCAAATGCGCGCATCGCTCTCATACCCGAAGGCCCATACACCTTTGCGCGAGTAGAGGAAGACGCGCTCGCCCCCGCTTAACGCACAACTCAGCGGATGAACTGCTCTACATAGTCCTCTCCCAGTCCGATCGCTGCATAATGCTTTCGCGCAGCGTCCATCTTGGTGAAGACGTCTTCGTAACCCACCGGCGCGCCATGCTCGTCTATATAGGTGTAACCGCCCGTGTTGTGGAACCACGTCATCATTTCGCTCACGCCGTCCGGCACTACCAGCGTATGCACATCGCCGGGCGGTTCATAAATGTAGGAACGTTCTTCCGCCACCCAGTTGTGCTCGAGATAGTGCCACCGCCCGCGCAGGACCAGCGCATGGACCGGGCCGGCATGGCGATGCCGCGAAAGAATCCCGTTTCCCCGCACCCTCAGGATGTTCACGAAGTACCCGCCGCCCGGCGAAAGCAGGAGCGGCTTGAACCACACCTTGTCCGACTGAGGCACCCACAGTTCGTCATCCTTCAGCCACCCGTCCAACACCTCCGGATGGACCATGTCACGCGCCATGAATCGAGCGCTCTCCATCAGACCTCCTCCAGGTCCCACTGCACCTCTTCCACTTTGTCCACCAGCAATCCCCAGGCCAGCGCACCGCACAGCGCCACGGCGCCCGTAAGCGCAAACGCCATGCGCGAACTGCCACTCGACTGCTTAATCGCCCCCGCTACCCAGGTAGTGGCTACGCCCGACAGGTTCGCCACACCGTTCTGCACGCTGGACCATCGGCCTGCAATTCTCGGGCCGGCCAGTGTCTGCGTCATCGCCCAGTGGTTGGCCGAATAAACTCCGTAAGCGGTGCAGGAGACCGCAATCACCGCGATGGACAGTTTCAGGCTTTTGTCCACCAGCCCCAGCGTCATCAATCCGGAGCCGATGACCAGCCCGCATACCGCGACATGCTTCCTTGCCTTGGTTACGGTCGCACCGCGCGCCACGGCCCGGTCCGTCATCCAGCCCGTGACGATGGTTGCCGCCGCTGTGACGAAGAAGATGGCAGCGCTGAAATTGGCCGCCGCGCCGATTGACATCTTCTGTTCGCCTACCAGGTAATATGGCAGCCAACCCATCAGGAAGTAGTAGAAATAATTTCCGCAGAAGTGCCCGATGAACGACCCCCATGCGCATCGCTTGCTGAGCAATTGCACAATGGAAAGCTGAGCTGTCGCCTGTGCAGGCTCTCGCTTCTGCCCCATCTTCGGCATCATGCCGATCCAGGGCCCAAGCCACAGCAGGCCGCCAATGCCCAACGCAATAAACAAAACCGGCCATCGGTATCGCGCCAGAATCAGGCCGCCGAGAAACAAGCCAATCGACGGGCCAATCTTCGTGCCCGCATCGATCAGCGCATTCGCCCGTCCGCGACTCGCCTCCGGCATGTCCGCAAAGATGCGCGAATAGCACGGATACGCAATCGATTCGCCAACCCCCAGCAGCAGCCGTGTTGCGTATAGCGCCGCGAACCCCGTCGCGAAGCCCGTCAGCGCCGTCGATCCCGTCCACAGCAGGTATCCGCATACCATCACCCACCCGACCTGAAAGCGGTCCGTGACCCATCCCACAATCCCAAACAGCTGTAGCAGCGCGTACGTCCAATAGAACGCTGAGCCCAGCGCACCCACCTGGATATCGGAAAGCCGGAACTGTACTTTGATCAGCGGGACGGCCAGCGAAAGATTGCTGCGATCGATGTAATTGATCACCACCGAGACCACCAGCAGCGCAACCACGATCCACGCGCGGGTAGTCATGCGCTTCGTCGCTGTTTCGGTGCTCACCGCCATGCGCTTGCCCCTCAAAATCTGTCGGGCCGCGCCCGAAATCATTTGCTCAGCGATAGGTCTTGTCGTCGATCCTGCCTAAATCTGTCCCGTTCATCACGCCGATCGTCACCACGGCAAACGTGAAGACCTCGTTTCCTTCTTCAACATGCCCGGCAATCACGCGGTCCGGAGTCGCAATGGTCATGTGCGCGTGAATGCGCCCATGGATCACATAGCCGTTCATGCTCACCAGGTCTGCGGGCTGTGTGGGGTTCTTCACATACGTGTCCTTCGACGGCATGTCGCGGTTCGCGACTGTGTGAACCTCATACCCACGCAGCGACCCCACAGCCGACAGAATCACTCCATTCTGAATATGTTCATCGGCGACCGCCTTTTTCAACCCTTCCAACAGATTCGCCTTGTACTTAAGCCGCACCACCACGATTCGGTCGAAATGACCGCTCAGCGTGTACTCATTCGGAACCGCCGCGCTGTTCGCCTTCGCATCGTCGGCCGGGTTCGGCGAATGGTTCGTCTCCGTCCGGCGGGTTTCCTGCGCATGCGCAACCGTCGCAACCGCCAGGGCCGCAAGTGCAATCTTCGTCATCCAGCCGGATCGCGTCATCTCACCATCCTTTGCATGTGCCCGAACAATCCCCTCATCCACCTGCGTCGGCACGCAGCCGTTCTCTGGGGCGGGCTACTTATGCGCCGACTCTACCTTGCATCCGGCCATCTTCTCCAGCACACGTACCGAGCCGATGATGTCCTCATCGCCGTATCCCTCCGCGATGGCCGCCCGCAGCATCTCCCGCGCAAGCGCCGTCACCGGCGCCGGCACGTTATGCTCCGCTGCCGACTCAAGCATCAGGGCCATGTCCTTCTCCAGCCACTTCACGCTGAAATTCGGCTCAAAGTTTCGCGCCAGCGCCATCGGCGCCTTCCCGCTTACCATCCCGCTGCGCGCCGCCGAGTTGTTCACAATATCCAGCAGCAGGTTCAGGTCCACTCCCGCTTTCGCCGCCAGCACAAAGCTCTCGTTGAAGGCCTGCAGCAGGCCGCCCAGAAGCATGTTCTGCGAGAGTTTCGCCTGCAAACCCATCCCGGCCGCGCCGCAGTAGTAGAGCTGCTTGCCCATGGCTTCGAGATACGGCCTTACGCGCTCGTACACCGCCGGCTCACCGCCGATCATGAACGTCAGCGTCGCGCCCTCCGCGCCTGCCTTCGATCCCGAGCACGGCGCCTCCAGAAAATCGATGCCCTTCGCCTTCAGCTCTGCGCCAATTTTCCTGCTTTCACTCACCGAAATTGTGCTGCAGTCAACGATCGTCAGCGCACCCTTTTTCCCGGATGCCAGCCCATTGGAGCCCAGAATCACCTCGCGCGACATCTTCGTATCGCCCACGCACAGAAAAACGCACTCGCTCTTCGCCGCAACCTCCGCCGGACTCGCGCATGCCGTCGCGCCTTTGCCCTCGGCGGCAATCTTCTCCGCCTTGCCCTTCGAATGCGACCATAGCGCCACCTCATGCCCCGCGCGCATCAGCGCCCGCGCCATCGGTCCACCCATGATTCCCAGTCCCACAAATCCCAGCTTCGCCATCCGTCGTCTCCTCGGTTTGTCTGGCTGCAGCGCACGCAGGCCATTCTTCGTTTGCTTGGAAATTGTCTGTCTTCGCTCGCGAGAATGGTAGAGACGCCTTGCAGTCAGCGTCAAACGCCGCCAGGAATCCGAAGTCCTAACGCCCGCCCTCGGCGAACTCGGCACCTCGCGCCTTCACCCTCTTATTTCGGTTCTACCGCAATCACCCACAGGTCAGTGTTGCCCATGTTGTGCCCAGTATGCGTTGCGCCCTCGCGCCATGCGATCTCGCCCGTCTTCAAGGTCGAAGGCTGCTTCGTCCCATCAGGCAAAATATGCTCCAGCTCCGCACCCTGCAGCGTCACCACCACACGCGCATGATGCGTATGCTTCTGCTCGTATGCTCCCGCGGGAATCCTGATCTCATACGTGCGCGCATAGCGATCCTCACGCAGAATCCTGTAATTCGGCGGCAGACCCGTCATCCCCCACTTCTCATCGCGGCCGCCCGTCAGGAATTCAATCCGCGCAAAGTGCAGCGGAATCTTCCCGAAGTTCCGCAAAGGCCGCGATCCCGGCGGAAAATATGAAGCGCTGCCCTTCATTCCGGCCGCATTCCACCTGGAACGAAGTGTCTTATCCAGAGCCACGCCATCTGACATGGAAACAACGAGGGTCGCATGCTGCGGTGACAGATTCTCACTCTCGCCGGGCTGCAGCGAGTCCTCCGTTACCACAACCTTTTCATTGCGGATCTTTTCCACGCTGGTCGCGTGCGCAGCCATCGGCGCGACCATTGCACACGCCGAAACCAGCAATCCCATCACTCTACCGATCATTCCAGGCGCCCTCCCATTGCGTCATTCTGGGCCGCGCCGTGGGCGCATGTCCGGTGTGCGGACATTTCCGCGGGTCGTGGCAGACCGCTCATCTTTCCGGCTGATTCCCATGCCTTCGGTAAATAGGATGAAAATGGTGGGCGCGGACCACGTAATGTCCGATCATCCAGCCTGCGGCAGAGCCAAGGAGAACGTCGGTCGGGAAATGTCTCTCCGCGAGCACGCGCGTCAGCGCGGTCGCAGTCGCCCCGGTGTAAACGGCGGCCTGCTTCCATGGCGAAGGATACTCCGCTGCGATCGCCGCGGCTGCGGACCACGCAAGGATGGCGTGGCCTGAGATGAACGAGGAGTCCGCGCCCGCAGAGGTCTGAAAGAACTTGCCGGAGTAGTCGGGCGGCGTCGGGCGCTGACGGAAGCTGCCGAGTTTTACGATGGTGTCGAAGATCTCGGCGTCGACCTGAGCTTCGCCCGACAGCAGACCTGTTTCGCGCAGGTGATCGTTGTGGCCGAAGAGGCCGGCTCCGTACATCGTCACCGATCCGGCGACGTAGCTGTACAGCAGATCGTAGGAGACGTTATCGTTCGCGTTATTAAATCCTGGGTCGTGACTGACGACATCCTTGGCAACATGCGTGTCCTGAGATAATGCGATCCCCGTGGCTGCCGCTAAGGGCGGCATCCATCTCAGTTCACCGCCGCGGATGTAAATCGGCGAGGTAAACATCCGGTAGGTGTCGCCGGCGATGTTCAGCGGCATCTGCTTCAGCGCAACCTGCGGATGCGGGACGTCTTCGAGCGGAATCTGTCCCTGACCATGCGGCTTGGCGGTGATGACCGACGAGGGTGCGTTCGGCAAATTTGCCTGGGTCGCGGGGTTCGTCTGCTGTTGCGGCGTTTCAGGGCGCGTCGCCGGCGGCTGCGTCGGCGCTGAAGTTTGCGCCGGATCTTGCGATGTTGAGTTTTGCGCCAGGAGCGAAGGGCTGGCCGCTAGAAGAATGCAAATAGATCCAGCAAAGACCGCAATGGATTGCCGTATCGTCTTGCAACGCGCCAGGCACGAGAACTCCCTCTCATTTACGTTCATATCGATTCCCGGGACCACAGAATTGTTTGCAGACGATCACCTCAAACACTATTTGCGGATGCTTAACCGAGCCTTAAGTGTTGCAAGCGCTCAAGCAATCCGTGGATTCCCTTTCCAATTGGTATACGGCGGGCTGAGGTCATAGCGGATGGAGGGCTCCGCGGGGCTGCGCCGGTTGGAAAAGAAAATGGCCTCGCCCTCCTGGATCAGGTAGTCCGCGGTTCGCGCGGCCAGCGCCTGAATGGTCAGCCCGGGGTTCGCCGAACCCTGCGTCGGCATAACGCTGCCGTCGCAGACAAAGAGATTCGGAATGTCGTGCGTGCGCCCAAACCGATCGACCACCGAGTTCGCCGGATCGCTGCCCATCCGCGCCGCACCCACAAGGTGAGCATAGCGCGACTCCTGCACCACCTGAGTCGCCCCCGCCGCTTGCAGAACCTCCATCACCTTATTCTTTCCGAACTCAATCAGCTTTTTGTCATTTTCATGCAGATTGAACGTTACCTTCGCGACCCGCAACCCGAACCTGTCCTTTTCCTCGGCCAGCTCCACACGATTGTCTTCCCAAGGAAGTATCTCGCCCAGCACACCCAGCGTCGCCCAGTGGTTGTAATCCATCATCACGCGCCGCATCCCCCAACCCCACGCGCCCATCGCGGACATCATCTGCTTCGCAAACGCCACGGGCAGCGGCCCCACCGTCTGGATCGCGAAGCCGCGGGCGAAGTCGCGCCGCTTGTCGGTCTCATAAAACTCTTCAGACAACGCATGGGCGGGAGGCGCCTTATAGAGCCGGATCAATTCATCGAACCTGCCTGCAACCACATTTCCCGCTTGCGCCATCAGGTATTTGCCAAGCGTTCCGCTGGAGTTCGCCAGACCATGAGGATGTCCGGGACAAGCGGAATTGAACAGCAGTCGCGGCGTCTCGATCGCATAACCCGATACGATCACAGCCCGCGCGCGCTGAAAGTGCTCCTTGCCTTCTTTGTCGAAATAGTGGACGCCGTCCACTCGCCCATCCTCGCGCAGACTGATGCGCGCCGCCATGGAATCCGCGCGAATCTCCGCGCCATGTGCAATCGCGTCTGGAACATGCGTAATCAGCGTGCTGGCCTTGGCGCCCACCTTGCAGCCTTGAATGCAGAAGCCGCGATAGATGCAATGCGGACGGTCTCCATGCGACGCGGACAGGATCGCCACAGGGCCGCCGGCAACCGTGCGGATTCCCAGCTTCGTGCAGCCGCGAACGAGGATGTCCCCGACGCCGCCCAGAGGATGCGGTCCGTAGGGATGCCCATGAGGATCGCCCCACGGAAACCATGCCGGCCCTGCAACTGGAATCTCGCGCTCCAGCAGTTCGTAATATGGCTTCAGGTCCCAGTAGGTGATCGGCCAGTCCGCGCCGACGCCATCCTCCGTGTAGACCCGGAAATCCGATGGATGAAATCGCGGCGTGAATGCTGCCCAGTGCACTGAACCGCCGCCCACTCCTTTGCCGCTGTTGTTTTCACCAAGCGCAAGCGGGTCCCTGCCGCCGATGATGCGAAGATCGTTCCAGTAGAGCTTGTGTGAACCTTCCTCATCGCTCACCCAGTCTTTTTCCGTATCCCAGAACGGACCGGCCTCAAGCCCCACGACGCGGAACCCCGCCCGCGCCAGCCGCTGCACCAGCACGCCGCCCGCAGATCCCACCCCAACCACGCAATAATCCACGAGCTCGTCGTCACAGAACTTCCGCATGGGTTGCGGAAGCGTCTGCATCGGTCCCAGTCGATGCTCGTGTTGGTGATGGCCGAAGATCACTTCCCGCTGCTCCACTGGTTCCGGTCGTCTTCAGAAAAGTCTGACATCGAGTCCGCGGGCGCATTCCACTCATACCGCTTTTCGTCTGTCTCCCACGGCTCCGGCATCCCGTTTTCCAGGCGCATATAGCCGCGTGGGTACGCAGGTCCCCCGAACCCCACTTCGTCCCATGCCCACGGATGCGAATAATAAGCGCCAACGCAGTCGCCCATCAGCATTGCCCAGAACCGCTTCACCGGCATCCTGTCCCACACCGGATGTTTCGGTTCAGGCCTTTCATCATGCAGGGACTTCAGAATCAGCTCCTGCCGATGCACACTCAGCGCCACGAAGCTCTCACCGAATCTCTGCCGTGCCATCTCATCGATCGCAGCGAGCGCCAGCCGGTAAGCCTCCTCGTCCGGCGGCATGTCCTCAAAGCGGTATCCGTCGATCGAGCCGCTGAACAACCGCCGATCGATCGCCGCAACAATCGGAATCGTATGCGCTTCGTCACGATCATCCTGCGGCAGCGCGCGGTCGACGATGGCCTGCAGCAAGGCAGCCTCCTCCTTCGAAAAAAAGCGCGCTGCCGGCGGTCGCTTGACGCGTTCGATCACGGTCCGCCGCGTAGTCTCATCCCACTTCTTCTTCTGGGCAAGCGTGCTGAACTCCGGGTAATAGCCCGGCTGAGCCAGTCCTCGGATCTCGCCTCCGGCCACACGATGTGGAAATGACCGCTTCATAGGTTTTTTTCTCTCCCCAAGAGGCTCGCCAGCAGCCCCAGGAAGCCGCAGGCCGCAAAGAGCAGAGGCGCAAAAATAGGCGGCCCATAGAGCGTGTTGTAAAGCGGCTTCCGCATTCCGCCCGGCCGCCGGGCGATGCCCCGCGCATGGTAGTAGAAGCCGACTGCGCCATCCGCCAGGCATAGCGCCGATACCGCGGGCAAAGCTGTGTTTGCCATAGTCTCGTTGGCGATCGCCCCCACCGCGGCAGCCATCTGCAGCGGCGCCAGAGCGACCGGCGTCCATTGCGCCATGTAGCGAAAGTTCGACTTGTAGTGGGAATAAAGCGCCTCAAACCCGCTGAAGAACGCCCATACCGCAGTCACTGCCGATAGATGCTTTTGGAAGCGCCCGCGGCGAAGATCGGTTCGCCAGTCCGATGGTGTGAGCGCGACGGATCTCAGAGCCTCAAGAGCACGCTCCGAAGCTGCCTCATCCTCGCGCCGCAGGTACGATGCCATCAAACCCAGGTACGCGCTCGTGCCAAAGAGCAGCGGCGCAAAGATAGGCGGTCCCATCACGATATTGGTCACAGGCAATCCCCACCCGCCCGGCTTGCGAGCCACCCCGCGCACGTGAAAGAAAAACCCGATCGCGCCATCGGCCAGCGTCACAACGCTCACCCAACGCAGCAGTGCGCGCGCCGCCCGGCGGCTGAAGAACCCCGCCAGACCTGCTCCCGCAAGCAGGCCGCTCAGCATTACCGGCGTATACATCACAGGATTGCTGTAGCTGCCCTTGTAATGCTCATAGCCAACTTCCAGGCCGCTCGCCACGCTCGTCGCCGCCACCACCAGGCACAGGCTGCGCTGAAACCTCCCTTGCTGGATGCGGTCGAGAGCTAACACGCCCGCGTCCGCCAAAGGTCGCGGCACATTTCGCCTCAACGCGCGTCGTATTGTTGCAGCAAGATTGAAGCTCATCTCTATCCATTCGCAGGTTGGCAATCAACCTTATGCGGCAAATTTTTCGGCATCGCGCCGCTTGAACGTAAGTCCCAATCCGGGACGAGTGCTGTCCGGCTCTAGCTTCCCTTCGTCATTGGGCGCGATGAAGCCCTCAAAAAGCATCTGCTCGATACGCGCGTGGTCGTGGAAATACTCGACATTCCGCAGGCTCGCAACCGCACACCCAACATGCATGTGCAGCGACGGCGCGCAATGCGCCGACAGCGGCGCTCCAAAGCTCGATGCAACCGCGGCACCCTGCAAAAATCCCGTAAAGCCGCGGCACCGCGTTGCATCCAGTTGCAGTACGTCGACAGCTTCGGCGTTGAGCATGTTCCGAAAGTAAAGCGGATCGTAGCCATACTCGCCCGCGGCGATATCCATGCCCAACGGGGCGGCATCCCGCACGCGCCGCATGTCCGCCAGCCGGTCCGAGCTCACCGGCTCCTCAAACCAGCTCACGCGGTCTTCCACAAAGCGCGCCGCGAGAGCAATCGCCTGGCGAGCGCTGAACGCCCCATTCGCATCGACAAACAGCGCAATGTTTTCTCCAATCGCTTCCCGTGCGGCATGAACTCGACCGGGGTCCGCATCCGGATGCGATCCAATCTTCATCTTCACCGCTCGCATACCGGCCTGCGCCCACTGCGAAAACTGCTGCCTCAACTGGTCGTCCGTGTACGAAGTGAATCCTCCGCTCCCGTAGGCGTTCACGCCGGACTGCGCTGCGCCGAGGAGCTTTACCACCGAACAATCGAACAGTCGGGCCTTCGCGTCCCACAGCGCGATATCCAGCGCCGCAATGGCCATGGCGCATATGCCGCGACTTCCATCATTCCGTACCGCCGCAACCATGGATGCGTGTAGCCCGGGAATATCAAACGCCGGCTTGCCGGTGAGACACTGCTCCGCAATTCGCTTTGCCACAATCGCGACCGCCGCATTGCCATACGTGTATCCCAGGCCGCGCACGTCGCCGCACTGCAACTCCGCCACGACCAATGTTGTTGAGTTCCAACTGAAGGTGCCATCTGCCTCAGGGGCATCCGTCGGGATCGTGTACGCTCTCACGTCCACATCGCCTATCGCACCCTCGGTCATTCCCATGTCGTCCCAATCCTTATAGAACTGCGCACTCAAACAAGCTCCCGAACTTTGTCATGTGCGTTCGTCAGGACAATCTTTGACCGATTGGGCTCGCCGCGCACCAGCGCCTCCGCAAACTTCAGCGCCTGGCTCGCCTTCACCTTTGCCGGCATCGGCGGCGTGAACTGATCGACCACCGCTTCAATCAGCACCGGCCCGCGGCGTCCAATCACCGCATCCATTTGCGAACCGCAGCTGCTCGCGTCATCGATCTGAATCGCATCGATGCCCGCGCCCTTCGCAATCGCCACGAAATCCGCCGGATACAGGTCGCACGCAAACTCCGGATTCCCAAGGAACACCATCTGCTCCCATTTGATCTGGCCCAGCGTGTTGTTCTTGATGACGATGATCTTGATATTCAGCTTGTAGGCCGCCACGGTAATCAACTCGCCCAGCAGCATGCTCAACCCGCCATCGCCGATGATGCAGAACACCGGCCGGTCCGGATACGCCACCGCAGCCGCAATCGCATAGGGCAAACCGCACGCCATCGTCGCAAGGTTGCCGGAGCAGCTATGCTTTTGCCCGCGCAGCGCCGGTACATACCGCGCCCACCACGTTGTGATCGTCCCTGAGTCGGAGGTCACGATCGCGTTGGAAGGGATTCGCTTCCCCAGCTCCCATCCCACCACCTGCGGCTTCATCGGCTTGTCCATCCGTGTGCCGCGCTCCTCCATCAGCTTCTGCCATTCCGCTTTACTCTTTTGCGCCTTCTTCAGGAAGCCCTTGTCATGCTTCTTCAGCAGCGGAATCAAAGCACGCAGGCAGTTCCGTGAGTCGCCCACCAGCCCCACGTCCGCGGGATGCCGCAGGCTGATCCGTTCCGGGTCAATGTCGATCTGCACGCACTTCACCGTGCCCGGCTCCGGCAGGAACTCGATATACGGATACGATGTCCCGATCATGAAGAGCGTGTCGCAGTCCTCAAGCGCATCCTGTGACGGTTCCGTTCCCAGCAGTCCAATGCCGCCGGTCGTGTAAGGGCTGTCGTCCGGCACCGCAGCCTTGCCCAGCAAAGCCTTGATGATCGGCGCGCCAAGAATCTCCGCAACCTCTTCCAGCTCCCGCGTCGCCTGCAGGGCGCCCTGCCCCGCGAGGATCGCGATCCTCTTGCCGCGATTCAGAATGTCCGCCGCGTGCTCCAACTCAACCCGCGCTGGCAATTGCTCAAAGTATGCCGGCACCGCGGAGGTGTGATGGACCGGGTTCCGCTCCGTGCGCCCCTTCTTCATCGCCTGGGTCTGCACATCCACAGGGATCGTCAGGTGGGACACGCTGCGCGAGGTCAGCGCACACCGCACCGCAAGATCTACCAGACTCTCCATGTGCGCGCCGTTCATCACGCGCTCATCGAACTGCGCCACGTCGATAAACAGCTTGTCGAGCGCCACATCCTGCTGCGTAAACGTGCCGATCAGGTCGCTGTGCTGCATCCCGGTAATCGCGAGCACCGGTGCGTGGTCCATCTTCGCGTCGTACAGCCCGTTCAGAAGATGAATGCCGCCCGGACCCGACGTCGCGATGCACACGCCCAGCCGGCCGGTGAACTTCGCATAGGCGCACGCCATAAAGGCGGCAGCCTCTTCATGCCGGACGTGGATGAATCGGATCTTGTCCTTGCGTTTGCGGAGCGCCTCGAACACTCCGTTGATGCCGTCCCCGGGAAGGCCAAAAATCGTATCCACTCCCCATGCCAGCAACCGCTCTACCAGAACATCCGACGCATCCATCATTGAAACCCTCTCGCGCACGGCAGCCGTCCCGTTTTTCGCGACAATCCCTAGGACGCCGCCTGCAAGGTTTCGGGTTTGTCTTGGGCGGCGCCCTCAGTTTTGTCACAGCATCACAGCGTGGATATTGCCTCTCCCGCTACCTTTGCTCGCGCGCCCAGGCTTCCCTTTCAAATGCGCCACGGCATCTATGAATTTAAGGGGGCTTTTCATGCAGCATGCCAAGGTAGTCGTCGTTACAGGTGCTTCCGCAGGGCTTGGTCGCGCCATCGCTCACGAGTTTGCATCCGCCGGCCTCGCGGTCGGACTCATCTCACGCGACCGGGAAGCGCTGGAATCGGCTGCTGCGGAAATCGAGCGTCTCGGCAGCCGCGCCGCCATCTTCGTTGCGGACGTCAGCGACGATGCCGCAGTCGAGTCCGCGGCAACCTACTTTGAAGAACAACTCGGCCCTATCGATATCTGGGTGAACAACGCGATGGTTTCCGTGTTCTCCCCCATCGCGCAGATGAACGCACAGGAATTTCGCCGCGTCACGGAGGTCAACTACCTTGGTTTTGTGCACGGAACCCTGTCGGCGTTGAAGCGCATGGTCCCGCGCAATCGCGGCCGAATCATTCAGATCGGCTCAGCCCTCGCCTATCGCAGCATACCGCTCCAGTCCGCCTACTGCGCCACCAAGCACGCCATCGTCGGCTTTACAGACTCGCTGCGCTGCGAGCTTGCGCATGACAAGAGCAACATCAAAGTCTGCGTCGTCCATATGCCGGCGATGAACACACCGCAGTTTACCTGGGTGAAGAACAACCTGGGCAGGAAGCCGCAGCCGGTACCGCCCATCTACCAGCCGGAGGTCGGAGCGCGTATGGTAGTCCACGCCGCTCTCACAAAATCGCCCCACCGCGAATACTGGGTGGGAGGTTCCACCGTCAAGGCGATCGTCGCGCAAAAGTTTATCCCCGGCCTGCTCGACGCATATCTCGGAAAGACCGGCTACGACTCCCAGCAACTCGATGTGCCCGATCCTCCCGACCGTCCCAACAACCTGTGGCAGCCGGTCTCCAGTCCCTATGGGGCGCATGGGCCATTTGATGGCCGTTCACTGCCTCTCAGTCTGGAGGCAACCGTCACCCGCAACTTCTGTCGCGTCGCCACCGCCTGTGGCTTCATCGCCGGTTTGATCGCTGTAAAAAAAATCCGCGGATAAACTACCAGACAGCAACCGCCTGCACCGTCGGCGCGCCGGTCTTGCCGTCCACGACACTCACCTTCAGTACCACCTCGATGTTCCGATTGCCAAAGTCCCCGATGCGGTCTCGCAGTTGCTGGATGTAATGCGGGCTGGTTGCAAAGTGCGCCGCCGCCTCCGTGCCATTCCGTCCCACCCCCGCCAGGGTCATCACCCAGCTGTCGGTATTCGAATCGCGAAACCGCGCCACCACGGCATAGTCATCCGCGCTGGAATACGGCAGCGATGACAGATCGCGTATCCATTTGCTCCCGGGCTGTCTCGAGTCCACAATGCCCTCGTGCTCCGTCGGGCCCGGTACAAAGTGGATCTGCAACGGCTGCAGCAGTCGCGTCGTCCACTGGTTGTTATACCCACCCACCAGCACCAGAGGATGCTCACGCAGCTCCGTCAGCGGAGTATTCGCCGCCGCGCGCACCTCCGTCGCAACGCCGCCCTGCTTTGCCAGCAGTGTGCTCAGTTGCGCGAGCGCCGACGCGCTCTGAAGCGAAACAAACGGATAGTCCGTATCCTTCCCCGCCGTGCTGACGCCGGAAAGGTGGGTCTGATCGAACACCGATCCGCCAATACACACCATCACCGGAGACTGCTCGCGCAGCGGCGCCCAGAAGTCCTCCAACGCTGTCCTGGGATGCAGCGTGCGATATCTCCAACCTCCGGCAACCCCCGCTACAACGAATAGAATCAGCAGAACGAGCCAGCCCCACCGTCGCGCGCCTGGCCTCGCTCTATCCCCATGCAGTAACGGTCCATCGGAAGAAGAGTGTGAGTGCACCGCCGGAAACTCCGGCTCGCGGATTGCAATTCCGCTGTGCGTTTCCGCATGTTCGACCGGAAAAACATCGCCTTCCGCATCGTGCGCAATCACAAACTCCGGAACATACGATCCCGCCGGCAGCGAAATATGCACCGCCGCCCTCCGGTCCAGCTCGTGGTAGTAGAGCGAGAGGCGCTTGCGCACTTCACCCGCCGTGTATCGCACCACCGTGTCCGCATTGGTGTCATAGTCGGCCGGGCGATCGAAGACCTCCACCCCCACGGTCCGTTCCTTTAACTGGTCCGCTTCCCCCGCAAGCGTCTTCTCCACGATGTACTTCAGCAGCGCCGGATACCGCTTGCTGTTGCAGAAATGCGGGCTCGCAAGCACTTCCGCCAGCTCACGCAGCACCACCTCACGGTCATGGACCGTATGCGGGTGCCATACCTCGCGGACTGCGCCGGCTCGTGTCATCTTCTCTAAACTTCGAATCCTACTCGCCTTGAATCGCACCAGCAAGCAGCGTTTGTAACGTGCCATTTCGCGCCGATAACTATCTTATTTTTAGTTACTTGTGTCATCCGCATCAGGCCAAACGGTGAGTCACTTGCCGAGCGCCCTCTTGAAGGCGGAGGGTGTGGCCTGCTCCCCGAACGTAATCGCTGCAACCGTGAGAAGGGCTCCTCCTTGTTCGAATCTTCACGACGCGCGTTCCTCCGCAACACCTCGCTGGCCACCGCTGGCGTCCTGCTGCCTGCATCACTGCGCGCCGTCGCATCGGGATCGCATTCGCCGGCAACCAGCTCCACCACATCCGTCCGTCTGGACGAAGGCTGGCAGTTCCGGAAAGGTTCGCTGGACGGCGTATGGGCAGTCTGGCGCAAAGAGGACGACTCGCTCTGGCAGCCCACGACGCTTCCTCATTGCTGCAACGCCGGCGACGCCTGCGACCCGGACCGACCCTACTTCCAGGGTCAAGGCTGGTATCGCACCCGCATCCACGTCGCCAATCCCTTCCCCGGCGGCCGTACCCTGCTCCACTCCCGCGGCGCCGGCCAGACCACCACGCTCTGGGTCGGCGCGACGAAGGTCGGCGCCCACAAAGGCGGCTATGACGAGTTCGCCTTCGACATTACTGAGACCGTCACGGAGGCCATCGCCGCCCTCCCGCCCACAGAGACCGCCGCCGGCATCCCCATTGCCATCCTCTGTGACAACTCCCCCGACGTCGAGCGTGTCCCCTCCAACCTCAGCGACTTCTGTCTCTACGGCGGACTCTATCGCCACGTCAGCCTCGTCTATCTCCCCGCGATCGCTCTCGACGCAGTCCACATTCTGCCCACACTCGCTAGCGATGGCTTCGCCCAGGTTCTCGTCAAAGCGCGGCTGTTCAACCCCGGCGGTCTCTCTTCGGAATGCACCATCTCCGTCGAAGCCGCCGATGCGGACGGCCGCGTCCTTTTCTCCGCGACGAAAACCCACACACCCACTACCGGTTTTCTCGACCTTGCCGCCTTCCCCATCGCGCAGCCCCGGCTCTGGTCTCCCGACTCGCCACATCTCTATCGCTGCCGCGTCACGCTGACCAGCGCCGCAGGCGCGACCACCGTAGAAGAACGCTTCGGCATCCGCTCGCTTGAGTTCGTCGAGCACGGTCCATTCAAGCTCAATGCCAAGCGCGTGCTGCTTCGCGGCACCTCACGCCACGCCGACCACACCGGCACGGCCGCCGCCATGCCCGACGACCTCGTCCGCCAGGAACTCCAGCTCATCCGCGACATGGGCGCGAACTTCATCCGCCTCGCGCACTACCAGCAGGACCGCCTCGTCCTCGACCTCTGCGACGAGCTCGGCCTGATGGTCTGGGAGGAAGCGCCATGGTGCCGCGCCGGCGTCGGCGACGCTGCCTTCCAGCAGAACGCCAAAGACATGCTGGCGCACATGATCGACCAGCACATCAACCATCCCTCCATCATCCTCTGGGGCCTCGGCAATGAAGACGACTGGCCCGGCGAGTACCCAAAGATCGACCAGCAGGCCATCCGCCGCTTCATGACCGACATGCGCGACCTCGCGCACTCACTCGACTCCTCGCGCCTCACCTCCTTCCGCCGCTGCGACTTCGCTCGCGACATCCCCGATGTCTACTCGCCCTCCATCTGGGCCGGCTGGTACGGCGGCAACTATCGCGACTACGAGCAGAGCCTCGCCACGCAGCGCACTCGCGTCAAGCGTTTCATCCACATGGAGTGGGGCGCGGACAGCCACGCCGGCCGCCACTCCGAAGATCCCGAGGCCGCGTTGCACAAGATTGCTCCCGGCAGCCATACCGACGAGCGCGGTCTCGCATACAAAAAAACCGGCTCCCCTCCGCGCATGTCCTCCGACGGTGACTGGTCCGAAACCTACGCCTGCCTCCTCTTCGACTGGCACCTCAAGACGCAGGAAAAGCTCGACTGGCTCACCGGCTCCGCACAATGGATCTTCAAGGACTTCGCCTCGCCCCTGCGCGGCGACAGCTCCATCCCGCGCATGAACCAGAAGGGCGTCGTCGAGCGCGACCTCACGAAGAAAGAGTCCTACTACCTCTTCCAGTCCTACTGGTCGCAGAAGCCCATGGTCCACATCTACGGCCACACCTGGCCCATCCGCTGGGGCCGCGCTGGCGAGACCCGTCCCGTGCACGTCTTCTCCAACTGCGAGCAGGCCCAGCTCTTCCTCAACGGAAAATCCCTCGGCACAAAGCGCCGCGACTCCCAGGACTTCCCCGCCGCCGGCCTGCGCTGGGACGTCGTCTTCGCTCCCGGCGCAAACACGCTCCGCGCCGTCGCCACTCACGGCCCCACCACCATCACCGACGAAATCTCTCTCACCTACGAAACCCAGCCCTGGAGCAAACCCGCCGAACTTCGCCTGATCGAAAAATCGCGCCACGCCGATACCGTCACGCTCGCCGCCACCTTGCACGACGCCAACGGCCGCCTCTGCCTCGACGCCGCGCACACCGTCCGCTTCTCGCTCGCCGGCGATGGCCGCCTCATCGACAACCTCGGCACCACGCGCGGATCGCGTGAGCTTCAACTCGCCAACGGCCGCGCGCAGATCTCAGTTCAACGCACCGGCGCATGTCACGTCGGAGTCGCATCCGGCGAATTGAAAGACCTGCCGCCCGCATTTCTTCAAATCACCTGACCGGCGAGGGCCACCGCCGCAACCGCATCACACGTTTTTGCTTTCCGACGAAGGAGGACCGCAATGACATCACCCAATGCAATCGACAACAAGAAGGATCAACGCATGGGCCTCAACGCAGCAATCACCGCGCAGCAGAAGGCGCTCGCCTGGCAGCACCCCGTCATCACGCGACTGCTCGCCCTGCTCACATTCGCCGTCGCCCTGTTCCTCGGCCTCCCATCGGCGCAGGCCCAGGTCAGCACTGCAACCATGTTCGGCACCATCACAGATGCCAGCGGCGCCGCAATTCCTGACGCGAGCGTCACCATCCGCCAGACCGACACCGGCTTCGTCCGCGTGGTAAAAACCGGCGGCGGCGGCGAGTATCGCGCCGACTTCCTTCCCATCGGCCCCTACAGCGTCACTGTCGAAGCCAAAGGCTTCAAGACACTCAACCGGCAGGGCCTCACTCTCACCGTCACCGAAGAAGCGCACCTCGACCTCTCGCTCTCCGTCGGCGGCACCGACCAGACCATTCAGGTCACGGCGGAAATCCCGCTCCTCAACACCGGCAACTCCACCCTCGGCCGCACCATCTCCAATCGCGAAATCGAGAACCTTCCGCTCGTCGATCGCAACGTCTACACTCTCCTCGACCTGACTCCGGGCGTGCAGAACAACAACAACGCCGGCACCGGCGGCAACGGCGGCGTCATCAATCCCCTCGGCTTTCCTGAGCAGCACGTCAAGATCAACGGTTCCACCGACTCCGGCGTAGGACAGGTCTCCTACTACCTCGACGGCGGCAGCAACATGACCGGCGTCCGCAACACCGGTAACCCGCTCCCCAACCCCGACGCCATCAAGGAATTCGCCGTTCAGACCAACAACTACTCCGCCGAGTACGGCCGCAACTCCTCCGGCGTTATCACCGTGCTCACCAAGTCAGGCACCAACGAGTTCCATGGCTCCGCGTTTGAGTTCTTCCGCGATCGCAACTTCAACGCCACCCAGCACAATCAGACGCAGAAGACGCCCTACAACCAGCACCGCTTCGGCTTTACGGTAGGCGGCCCCGTCGTCCACGATAAGCTCTTCTTCTTCGGCTCCTACGCCGGCTTCCGCTTCATCTCGGACAACATCCTCACCACTCAGGTTCCCAGCGCCGCCATGCAGCAGGGCAACTTCAGTGAAAATCTCCCCACCACCGGCCTCACCGGCGCTGCCGCCTGCGCCAAGACCGTCACCTCAACAGCAACTTCCTTCTACGCCTGCGATCCGGTCACCCGCACAGCCTATCCGGGCAACATCGTCCCCCTGTCCGCCTTCGATCCCGCGATCCTCGCCATCATCAAGGCCGGCCTTATCCCCACTCCCAATCCCAGCCAGGCCGGCGACTCCATCTACACCCGCCGCGACTTCAGCCCCTACCGCCAGAAAACAGACGAGCAGCTCTATAAGGGCGACTACCAGATGACTGCCAAACAGCGGCTCGCCCTCAGCTACTTCCATCTCACCGGCGACTACGTCGTCAATCCCTCCGGCAACAACATCCTTGGCTGGGTGGTCCATGACTACAAGTTCGCCCAGCATGAAGCCAACATCGCCCACACCTGGACCATCACCAACAGCACCATCAACCAGCTCGCGCTCAACTACACACGCCTCATCGGCGGCCGCGTGCCCTCACCCGTAGACAGTCTCGCCAGCTACGGCTCCGCATTCGCCGAGCAGTTGCCCAACGGCCAGATCTGCGGAGCCAAAGCCCAGGCCGGCTGCGCGCGTCCGCAGTTCGGCGTCAGCGGCTGGTTCACCGCCGGCAACGCCATCACCGGGCCGGTTTCAGGCAGCAACGTCTACGCCATCCGCGATGTCGTCAGCACCACCCACGGCGGCCATACCCTCTACTTCGGCGGCGAGGCCAATCGCGAGAACGACGCCCAGCAGACCACCCTCAACGACTACGGCGTCTTCTCCTTCACCCAGGCCGGCGCCGGAACCGCTGGCCGTAGCAGCGCGGCCATCACGGATTTCTTCTTCGGCCGCCCCAACACCATGGGTCAGGACGTTCCCGTCTACGCCAACGCCAACTACTTCAACTACGGCATCTTCTTCCAGGATGACTGGCGCATCCGTGCCAATCTCACCCTCAACCTCGGCGTCCGCTACGACATTCAGACCACGCCGACCGATACGCAGCAGATGACCATGCAGTTCATCCCCGGCAAGACCTCCACCATCGCCCCCAGCCTTCCCAAGGGCATTCTGCTTCCCGGCGATCCGGGTGTGCCAACGGGCGGTGTCAACACCCGCTACGATCACGTCTCTCCGCGCGCCGGCTTCGCCTGGACGCCCTACGCCAATGGCCGCACCGTCGTCCACGGCGCAGCCGGCATCTTCTACGGCTCCATCGGCGGCAATCTCTTCACCTACTCCTCTAACGGCGAGCCCTTCTCCGGCCGTCCCTCCTTCTCGCACGTCATCTCGGTCGCGAATCCCTATGCCACCGATCCCACCGACTTCTGCAACGGCGACGCCACCTGCATCGCCGGCGGCGTCGGACACTCCCCCTATCCCTTCATCTACAAGGCAAAGAACCCGCAGTTCGTCGTCAAGCCCGCGGCCATCATCCCCACCGATCCGAACTTCCGCTGGCCCGAAACCTACCAGATCAACTTCGGAATCCAGCAGCAGTTCACCCGCGGCCTGGCCCTCTCCGCAAACTATGTGGCCTCACTGTCGCGTAAGCTGCCCATCGAGTGGGACCTCAACTATCCCGTCTTCAACCTCACCTCCGCCGGAGCGCCCGGAGCATCCTGCGCCACCACCAACACCACGCAGAACTGTGCCTACGCGGATACGACCGGCACCGTCAACAATCGCCGCCCCTACAACGACGTCTCCTATGGCGTATCGCCCGGCGGCACCGCAGCCAATCCGCAGCTCTCCACTATCTCGCAGATCCAGTCCTCGGAGAGCGCCAACTACAACGGCCTCCAGGTCTCGGTCCAGCAGCAGCTCACCCACGGATTCACCATTCAGGGCTTCTACGTCTGGTCCAAGTCGCTGCAGAGCGAAGACCTCGATACCACCGGCAACACCGGCAACAGCGCCACCACCGAGCCCGAGGACAATCGCAACCGCTATCTCGACCGCCAGCGCTCAGACTTCGATCAGCGGCACGTGATGGCGGCGTCCTTCGTCTATCAACCCGCCTTCACCATGCAGAATGTGTTCGCCCGCCACGTCTTCAATGGCTGGACGGTCACCGCGATTCTCCGTCTGCAGAGCGGCAACCCGTTCAACGTCACTGCCGGCTCCGACGTCAACGCAGACGGCGTCAACAACGATCGCCCGAATGCTGCTCCCGGCGTTATCCCGCACGTCAATGACAACGGCCATTCGCGCATCGCCATGGAGAAGAACTGGGTCGACGTCTCCCAGTTCTGCACCTACAACAACACGCTCAACGGTGTGGCGCCCTGCCCGCAGAACGGCGCCGGCCCCGCCAACTCCGACGGAACCCTGCGCCAGAATTCCCTCGACGCTCCCGGCCGCCGCAGCATCGACGCTTCGCTCTTCCGCGACTTCAAGTTCGGCGAGAGGCTCGACTTCCAGTTGCGCGGCGAATCCACCAACGTCTTCAACCTCACCAACCTGCCGGCCCCCAATGGAACGTTGAGTTCCGGAGCCAACAGCTTCGGACACATCAACAACGCCATCAGCGGCGGCAGCTTCTCCAACCGCATCCTGCAGGTCGGCGGAAGGATCATCTTCTAACCTGCCAGCTCAAACGGGTGGCCATCCTTTCGCGCTCTTTGCGAAAGGATGGGTTGCCTTTCCCCCGGACCCGCAAGTGGCACCCCACAACCGCAACCTGTCAATTTACAAACTGTCTCACCCAAGGGGTTCACCCCAAATGGTGTCAAGCCTTCTCTCGCTCGTGAATTGGGCTAACTGTCTCCATCCACGCCGTTTATATTTTTCAGGAAAGTGGCAGTTTAGTTTTCGCCGCTCGCTACAATAGAAGTAGGGGAAATTTGCATTCGGCCCTTGATTCCGGCATTTTGCGCCCAAAATGCGTGATTGGGCTGCTATCTCCCACGGAATCAAGATTTTGCGGATAAGTCATTCTGTTTCAAGATTTTGACGAAAAGGGATAGGGGGGTACCCCCTCGGAAGGCTCGAACCAGATGCGCGCCATAACCGGATGGGTTCTCTCGCCGCTCCTTCTCCTCACCTGTTCCGCGGGAACGGCACAGAGGCGGGCCGCCTCCACCGCACCACAACCCGCACCACAGCCATGGATGAATCCCTCCCTGGACCCCGACGCCCGCGCCGACCTCATGCTCCATGAGATGACCCTCGACGAGAAAATCCAGCTCGTCCACGGCATCGGCTGGGGCGTCCTGCGCAAAGGCTCTTACGTCCCGCCGGAAGACATCGGCGGCGCCGGCTTCGTCCCCGGAATCCCGCGCCTTCACCTGCCCGACATCAACCTCGCCGACTCCGCCGTCGGCGTTCGCATGGCCGCGCTTCATGGCCGCTACGCCACCGCGCTGCCTTCCGCGCTCGGCATGTCCGCCTCGTGGGATCCCGACGCAGCATTCCTCTGCGGCTCCGTCATTGGCCGCGAGCTCCGCGACCAGGGCTTCAACATGTCCATCGGCGGCGGCGTGGACCTCATCCGCGAACCGCGCAACGGACGTAACTTCGAATACTCCAGCGAGGACCCCATCCTCGCCGGCAACATGGTCGGCCAGCTCGCGCGCGGCGTGCAGTCCAACCAGATCATGGGCGACATCAAGCACTACGCCTTCAACGACCAGGAGACCGGCCGCAACACGTACAACGCTCTCATCGACGAGCGCGCCGCCCGTGAAACCGACTTGCTCGCCTTCCAGATCGCCATCGGCATCGCGCATCCCGCCGGCGTGATGTGCGCCTACAACCGCGTCAACGGCGACTACTCCTGCGAGAACGACTTTCTCCTCAACAAGGTCCTCAAGCACGACTGGAACTTCAAAGGCTTCGTCCTTTCCGACTGGGGCGGCACGCACTCCACCGTCAAAGCCGCGCTCGCCGGCCTCGATAACGACGAACCTGGCGACGACAACTTCTTCTCCGAGCCCCTCAAGCAGGCCGTCCTCGCTGGCACCGTTCCGCAGTCGCGCCTCGACGACATGGTGCATCGCATCGTGCGCAGCATGTTCGCCTCCGGCGCCATCGACCACCCGCCCATCCCCAGCGTGGTCGATCCCTTCCGCGGCCGCGACGACGCCCAGCACATCGAAGAAGAGAGCATCGTCCTGCTGAAGAACGCCGCGCTTAAGAACGGCGCGCCAATTCTTCCGCTCGCAACCAGCACCACGCAGACCATCGCGCTCATCGGCGGCCACGCCGACGTGGGCGTGCTCTCCGGCGGCGGCTCCTCCCAGGTTGACCCGCCCGGGGGCAACGCCGTCAACCCGCATCCCGGCTCCGCCATCTGGGGCGAGCACGTCTACCTCCGCTCCTCGCCGCTCCACTACATCCAGCAGGCCGCGCCTAACGCGCACCTCACCTACGATCCAGGAACAGATCCCGCAGCAGCCGCCAAAGCTGCATCCTCCGCTCAGATCGCCATCGTCTTCGCTACACAATGGGAATCGGAAGGGCAGGACTCCGCCACCCTCAGCCTTCCCGACAAGCAGGACGCGCTCATCGCCGCAGTCGCCGCCGCCAACCCCAATACCATCGTCGTGCTGGAGACCGGCAATCCCGTCTCCATGCCATGGGCCCCGAACGTCAAAGGCATCCTCGAAGCCTGGTTCCCCGGCATCGGCGGCGCGGAAGCCCTCACCAACATCCTCTTCGGCCGAGTCAACCCTTCCGGCAAGCTGCCCGTCACCTTTCCCGCCTCCGACGACCAGCTTCCGCATCCGCACGTCACCGGCCTAACACCGCGCACCGGCAACAATGGTGCCGACGCCCGCACCCGAGGCCAGCAACCCCGAGACTTCGCCGTCGACTACAACGTCGCCGGCATCGCCGTCGGCTATCGCTGGTTCCAGAAGAAGAACGAGCAGCCGCTCTTCCCCTTCGGCTCCGGTCTCAGCTACACCCGGTTCGCATACTCGAACCTGCATATCGCGCCGGACGCAAAGTCCGTCACCTTCGATCTTCGCAACACCGGCTCGCGCGCAGGCGACGAGATCGCCCAGGTCTATGTCACGCTGCCTACGTCGGCCGGCGAACCCTTCCGCAAGCTCGCCGCCTGGAAACGCGTCTCGCTCGCGCCAAACGCGACACAGCACGTCGAAATTCCCATCGATCCGCTGGCGTTCTCCATCTACTCGACCGAAAAGTCCGCCTGGCTCCGCCCCTCCGGCGACTTCCTCATCGAAGCCGGCGGCTCCTCCGCGGACCTCCCGCTGCACCAATCGCTGCATCTCGCGGAGTAGCAGCGCGCTTTATCCGTTCGAACATCACGAATCCCGCGCCAACCATATATAGTTATCCGTCGCGGCCCGCATCCAATCGCACGAGACTCATCGCTCGCGCGATACTAAGAGACAAGGGCCAAAGACTTTGACCATGGAATTCCACATCTCCCGCGCGGTCCGCGAATCGGCCAACGTCGACCAGACGCTGTTCAGCTACACCGGCAACGTCGTATTCGCCAATGTCGCCGCGAGCCGGCAGCTCGCCGAGGCGCTCAATAAGGCGCGCGGCCCGGAGGCCGATCCCGCCGGCACCTACAACGCCGGCGCCCTCTTTGCCATGGGCCTTATCGACGAGCTGTCGCACGCGCTCGTCGCGCAATACCGCCGCCAGATCGATCCCAATGTCCTGCGCGACGCCACCCGCTGGTTCGCCAACCAGATCGATCCCACGCAAACCGACCCCGGCAGGCTCGACCGCCTGCTGCTCGCATTCACCGACCAGTTTCCCAACGCCGCCATCTTCCGCGGTGAGATCACCACCGCCGACTGGCTCCGCGCGTCGACCGAAGGTCGCCCCAACCGCGAGGCCGCGCTCGAAGAGCTGCTGATGCTCTGGATCGCGAATCTCAACCCAGCATTCAAGCAATTCAAAGCGCTTTTCGAAGACACCGACCTCAAACAGAAGACCGCCTACCCCAACGTCACCTCCGCCTTCCCGGACTACTTCCGCACGCGCCCGCCCGTCGCGCCGGAGGTTGGCACCCTGTTTGAAGCGCTGCGCGCACCCTCCCTGGCCGCGCCCGATTCCCTCACCGGCCAACTTGAGTACATCCGCGAGCATTGGGCGCCATACATTGGCGACGACCTGCGTCGCATCCTCCTCGCCATCGATGTCCTCCGCGAAGAAGACCTTGCCATCTGGCTGCGCTTCCATCCTCCTGGCCCCGACCAGTTCCGCCATGGCGCGCCCCAGTGGGGCGATATGGGCTTCGTCGGCGATGAGTTCATCGGCTTCGACGAGGAGATGCGCCGCCGCAAGCGTTATGCGCATGACTATCAGGCGCCACTCGACGAGTACGAGGCCTTTTCCGCCGATCAGGCGTGGATGCCGAACGTCGTCCTCATCGCCAAGAGCACCTACGTCTGGCTGGAACAGCTCTCGAAAAAGTATCAGCGGCACATCCATCGCCTGGACCAGATCCCCGACGAAGAGCTTCGCCTGCTCGCCTCACGCGGCATCACCGGTCTCTGGCTCATCGGACTGTGGGAGCGCAGCATCGCCTCGCGCACCATCAAACGCCTGCGCGGACATCACGACGCCGTCGCCTCCGCCTACTCGCTCAAGAGCTACGACATCGCGGAAGACCTTGGCGGCTGGCTCTCCTACGACAACCTCAAGCACCGCGCCGCTGCGCACGGCCTGCGCCTCGCCAGCGATATGGTGCCCAACCACATGGGTCTCGACTCGCCGTGGGTCATCGACCATCCCGACTGGTTCATCTCTCGCTGGGACAGCCCTTATCCCTCCTACAGCTTCAACGGCCCCGATCTCTCCACCGACTCGCGCGTCGAGATCAAGATCGAGGACCACTACTACGACCAGACCGATGCAGCCGTCGCCTTTCGCTTGCGCCATCATGCCAGCGGTGAAACACGCTACGTCTACCACGGCAATGACGGCACATCCTTCGCCTGGAACGACACCGCGCAGCTTGACTACTCGAAGGCCTACGTTCGCGAGCACGTCATCCAGACCATCCTGCACGTCGCGCGCCTGTTTCCCATCATCCGCTTCGACGCTGCCATGGTCCTCGCCAAGCGCCACGTCCAGCGCCTCTGGTTCCCGCTGCCGGGAGCCGGCGGATCGATCCCTTCGCGCGCGGAATCCGCCATGTCGCAGGAGGAATTCAATGCCCTGATGCCGCACGAATTCTGGCGCGAGGTCGTGGACCGCGTCGCCGCCGAAGTTCCCGGCACGCTCCTCCTCGCCGAAGCCTTCTGGCTGCTGGAAGGCTACTTCGTCCGTACGCTCGGCATGCACCGGGTCTACAACTCCGCGTTCATGAATATGCTGCGTGACGAGGAGAACGCCAAGTTCCGCTCCTACCTCAAGAAGACACTCGAATTCGATCCCGACATCATGAAGCGCTACGTCAACTTCATGTCCAACCCCGACGAGCGCACCGCCATCGACCAGTTCGGCTCCGGCGACAAATACTTCGGCGTCTGCACGCTGCTCGCCACGCTGCCCGGCCTCCCCATGTTCGGCCACGGCCAGATCGAGGGCTACACCGAACGCTACGGCATGGAGTTCAAGACCGCCAAAATGGATGAGTGGCCCAATGAGGGCCTGGTCGCGCGCCATATGCGCGAGATCGCGCCGCTGCTACACAAGCGCCACATCTTCGCCGGCAGCTCGGAGTTCACGCTCTACGACTTCTGGAACGGCTACGGGGCTGTAGACGAGAATGTGTTCGCCTACTCCAATCGTCACGGCAACGAGCGCTCGCTGGTCGTCTACAACAACCGGTATGACTCCACGCACGGCACCATTCACATCTCGGCCGCCTACATGGACAAAGGTTCCGGCAATCTCCGCCAGCGTTCGCTCTCGGACGGTCTCGCGCTGCCCATGTCCGGCTCCGTGGTGATCGCCTGGCGCGACAGCAATGGCCTTGAGTATCTCCGCCGCGCCACCGACATTCACTGGCACGGCATGACCTTCGACCTCCGCGGCTTCCAGTGCGCGGTTCTTCTCGACTGGCGCGAGCTCTGGCCCAATGCCGACTGGCCCTGGGACCGACTGTGCGATCAACTCGCCGGCCGCGGAGTGCCCGACGTGCACGAAGAGATGTCTCTGCTCCGCCTTCGTCCGCTGCACGACGCGCTCCGCGAAGCCCTCAGCCGTCCCAATATCCTCGCCCTTGCCGAAGTCGCCGATGAGTTCGCTCTTTCAACCGCAAGTGAAAGCTCATCCGACAGCAACGGGACAAGCGCGACGCCATCGTCGTCGGAATCTGCAACGAAGCTCAACCGCGCCCAGCTCGACCGCCTCCGCGCACTCTCCGGCAAGGGCCAGAACCTCTTCGACGAGATCGAGCAGCGTTTGCCGGAAAAGGGGAGGCCAGCCGCCGCGCAGAAAGCGCAAGTATCGATTGAACAGCCGCTGACCAATCCCGCGGCGAGCTACCTTGACTCTCTCCGCAAACTTCTCGCTCTCGCCACGCGGCTGCCTGCACTCACGCAATCGTTTTCCACCAACTGGCCCGCGAAATCCCGTGCGATCCTGCCGATCGCCGACCCAGCCACCCATACGGAGCGTACCTGGGCGCCCATCCTTGCCTACCTTGTAATCCGCGCGTTGCCCGAGAACATCGACCGCGCCGCACTCTTCGACCAGCTTCACCTCCGCCGCGCCCTCGCCGACATCTTCGCCGCGCTCGGCCTGGAAGGTGAAGCACGCTGGCAGGCCGCCGCCCAGGTCCGCCTGCTGCTCACGGCTGAGGCCAGCGCACCCAACGCCCTCCAATCGCGCGTGCTCTTCCACGATCCCGACGCACGCTGGCTCGCGGGCGTGCATGAATCCGGCGGCGTCACCTACTTCAACAAGGAGCAGTTTGAGGAACTCGCCACGTGGCTACAGCTCCCCGGACTCCTCGACCTCGCGGCGCTCACCGACGATTCGACCCGCGCCCTCCGGCTTAAGGGGCTCGAAGCATCGATCGCCGCCAACTACGCCGCCGCGCGTGACTCCGGTTACAACCTCCACAGATACTTGGCAGTTTTTACGAGAGAACCTCAGCCGGCGCGGTGAATGCCAGCGTCGTCACCTTGCCTACTCGCCCCCCCGCTCGAACCTCGAACCGCGCACCTCGAACCTTTCCTATGCGCCTCATCCTCAATGCCGACGACTTCGGCCTCACCCGCGGGATCAACCGCGCCGTCGGCGAGTTGGCCGCCGCTGGCGCGCTTACATCCGCGACCCTGATGGCCTCAGGCGCCGCATTCGACGACGCCGTCTCGGTCGCCCGATCGCATCCGCATCTCGGCGTTGGCTGCCACATCGTCCTCGTCGATGGCGCGCCCATATCGCGGCCCGAATCCATCGCGTCTCTGCTGAATAGCGACCGCCGCTCCTTCCGCCCAACTCTGCGCAGCTTCCTCGCCGCCCTCTTCGCCGGCCGCATCCGCATAGAAGAGATCGAGCGCGAAGTCATCGCGCAGATTCGGAAAGTCCAGAGCGCGGGCATCGCCGTCACGCACATTGATACGCACAAGCATGTGCATATCTTTCCCGCGGTCGCGCGCCCGCTGCTCCGCGCGGCGGAAGAGTGCGGCATCCGCGCTGTCCGCGATCCATTCGAGCCTCCATGGTCGCTCGCACTGCATCAGGGTGATGCCAAGCGCCGCGCCGCGATCCGCGTGCTCTCCGCGCTCCGTCCACGCTGGCATGCACTCCCGCAGATTCGCGATCGGCGCGTCCTTACCACGGACGGCACCGTCGCCATCTCCGCCACCGGCGTGCTCGATTCAAAAGCCCTCGCACGGATCCTCGCCGCGCTTCCCGATTCCGGCACCTACGAACTCTGCTGCCATCCCGGCTACAACGATCGCGATCTCGATGGCGTTACTACTCGCCTCCGCGCCCACCGCGAGATCGAGCGTGATGCCCTCGTCGTCGAAATTCCCGGCATCGGCTCGCATCCCGCATCGCCAGAACTCATCCACTTCGGCGACCTGACCTGAATTGCGAGGTGAATCCACCTATTTCCCCACCTCGTTCTTTCACTGACAGCTGAAAACTGATCACTGAGAACTCAAACAACAAAGCCCCGGAATATCTCCGAGGCTTTGCCTTGCTAGCACCCAGTCCCTAGCAACTAGTCCCTGTCTTTAAGCGACCGCCTTCCGCTCCCGCTCCTCGCGCGCCGTTTTGCCCTTCTCCAGGTTCACGCTGACGATCTTCGACACGCCCGGCTCCTGCATGGTGACGCCGTAGATCACGTCTGCCTGCTCCATCGTGCGCTTCGAGTGCGTGATCACGATGAACTGGGTCGTAGCGGACATGTCCGCGATCAGCTTCGCGAATCGGCCCACGTTCGTCTCGTCCAGCGGCGCGTCCACCTCGTCCAGCACGCAAAACGGCGCCGGCTGGTACTGGAAGATGCCTACCAGCAGCGACAGCGCGGTCAGCGCCTTCTCGCCGCCCGAGAGCAGCATGATGTTCTGCAGCTTCTTGCCCGGAGGCGATGCCACGATGTCGATGCCGCTTTCGGCGACATTCTCCTCGTCCGTCAGCCGCATGAACGCCTGGCCGCCGCCAAACAGCTTCGTGAACGTCGTGCTGAAGTTCTCGTTGATCACCTTGAATGCTTCGTCGAACTTCACGCGCGAGACATCGTCAATCTCCTTGATCGATGCCTGCGTGTTCTCGATTGAGTCGATCAGGTCCTTGCGCTGTGTCTCCAGGAACGCGTGCCGCTCGGCCGTCTCCTTGTACTCTTCGAGCGCCATCATGTTCACAGGCCCCATCGCCTCGAGCTTGTGCTTCAGTTCCCGCGATGCCTCTTCTTCCGCGGCCAGCGCTTCGCCTTCAATGCGGGCGATCGTCTCGTCGCCGCGCAGCTGCGCCGCTTCCACACTCAGGTCGCTCACGCACGCGGCTTCAATGTGCTCGATGTCGCTCGTCAGCTTCGCCGCCCGCGCGCCCAGCTCCGCGCGCTGTTCGCGCAGCGTCTCCGTCTCATGCCGCAGCGCACGCAGCTTGGCATCCAGTTCCGCCATCTGGGCACGCAGCGCGGAAGCCTCTTCAGCCAATCGCGCGCCATCCGCCAGTGCAACCGCACGGACCTCAGTCAGTTGCTCATGCTGCGCGGCCAGTTCGCTCGTCTCCTGCTCGCGGCGCACGCGCTCCTCGCCCGCAGACCTCATCTGCTGTTCGATCTGAACAATCCGCGCACTCTGCCCATCGAACATGCGCTGCGTCTGCTCGCAGTTCGCCGCCGCGTTGCGCTGCCGCTCTTCGATGCCCGCCAGCACCGCAGCCGCCTGCGCCGCGGCCTGCTGCCGTTCGTCGCGCCGGGCCCGCAGCGCCTCAACCTGGCTCTGCATTTCGCCGGCCTTGGCCTCCAACGCCTCGCGCTCCGCCTCCAGCGTTGCGGCTTCATTCCTCCGCTGCTCGATCGCCTCCTGCCGGTGCGTCTTCGCATCGCGATTGCGCTCCATCGCCAGCGACCACTCCTGCAGGCGCCGCTCGATGCGCGCCGTCTCCGACTCCATCTGCTTCAGCGCCGCGCCGGAGTTCGCCGACTCGCGCTCCGCCTCGCGCAGCTCCAGCGTCTTTCCATCCAGCGCTGCCGTGAGCGACTTCAGCTCATGCTCCAGCGATGCCGCCTCGGTCTCCGCCTGCCCCAGCGCAGCGACGACAGAATCGAGTTTGCTCTGCACCTCATTCAGTTCGCGCTTCAGGCTGAGCGGCCCCTGCGCGCGCACGCGACCGCCCGTCACCGTCGCGTTGTGGAACGCCTCGCCGCTGGGGCTCAGGAAGAATCCGCGCGGATGTTCACTGGCAAGCCTGCGCGCCGTTGCTGCATCCGGAGCAATGTAGCCGTCGCGCAGCTTGGGCAGCATCTTCTCCAGCGAATTGCCAAAGCCGTTCAGCACGCGCACGCAGTCTTTCAGCGCCACCGCGCCCTCAGGCCGCGACTCCGCCGCGTGCATCTCGCCCTGCGCATGCGCACCCTCCTCCGGATGCACCAGGAACGTCGCGCGCCCTGCCACATCGCTCTCAAGCATCCGCATGCCCGCATGGGCCGAATCCCAGCTCTTCACTACAACAAAATTCAGCTCATCGCGCAGAAACTCATCGACCACACCTTCGTATTGGCCTTCGACCTCAAGGAAATCGGCCAGCGTTCCCACGGGCCCGAAGCCGTGTCCGTTCGCGGCGGCGTTTGCCTTGAAGATGTTGCGAACGGTTTCAGTTGAATAGCTGTGCTCTTTAATCAGAGCATCAAGCGAGCTGCGTCGCCCTTCCAGCCCCGCACGCTCCGCGCGCAGTTCATCGCCGCGCCGCCGCGCCGCCGATTCCTCGGACCGCACAGACTCGATCCGCTGCCGCAGCCCGGCAATCTCCGTCTCCAGCGTCTTCAGCCGCTCCGTCACATCGCCAAACGTCAGCGCCACCTGCCCGCGCTGCACGCCCAACTCTTCGAGCTCGCGCTTCGCCGCGCCGGACTCCGAAGCAAGGCGTTCAGACTCCGTCTCCAGAGACGCCAGCGCCGCCTCTGCCTGCGCCTGCTCGTTACGGCTTGTGGACGCACGCTGCATCAGCTGCATTGACGCACGGCGATCCTGCTCGGCCTGCTGCTCCGCCATCGCAACCGCGCGCACAACTTCCTGCGCCTGCTCGCGCTGCGTGCCCGCCGCCTCGCGCGCCGCAGCAGTCTCCGCGGTCGCGGTCTCCACAAAACTCCGTTGCGTCTCCAACTCGCCGGCCAGAGTCCGCAACTGCTCCCGCGCCGGTTCCAGGTCTGCTTCGCCCACAGCGATGCGCGCCGTCAGCTCCGCCACGCGGTCCGTATTCGCCGCCATGCGCGCAGTCATGCGCTCCAGCTCGACGGCGGCCTGGTTCGCCTTCGCCGCCGCCTCCTGCGCCTGCTGGTCGAGCGCATACCCGTGCTCCACGCCTGCGGTGTGCTCGGCGTCCATCGTCTCCAGCGCCGCGGACTGCTCATCGATCTGCGTCGTCAGCGCCGCAATCTGCGCAGCAATCGCGGCCTGCTCCGCATCCATCTGCGCCATCCGGCTCGCCAGCACCACACGCAGCTTGCCGCGCAACTCATCGCGCAGCAGCCCATAACGCTCCGCCTTCGCCGCCTGCCGCTTCAGCGAACCCATCTGCCGCGTCACTTCCTCGAAGATGTCGTTGACGCGCGCCAGATTCACCTTTGCCGACTCCAGCCGCAGCTCCGCCAGCCGCTTCTTCGTCTTGAAGCGCGTAATGCCCGCAGCCTCTTCCAGAATCGCGCGCCGGTCCATCGGCTTCGAGCTCAGGATCTGCCCGATCCGCTCCTGCCCGATGATCGCGTAGCTCTCGCCGCCCAGGCCCGTGCCCATAAAGATGTCCTGGATATCGCGCAGCCGGCAGATCTTCCCATTCAGCAGATACTCCGAGTCGCCCGAACGGAACAACCGCCGCGTGATTGTCACCTCACCCGCGCGCACCGGGGATCGGTTGAACTTCCTCCGGCGAATCTTCAGCACCACGCCGTTTGCGGCTTGACCTTCCGCAGCCTGCCCCTCGATGATTTCGGGTGCCCCAGAGCCTGTCCTGAGCTTGTCGAAGGATGCCTCGCTGCCGGGCGCCTGGGATTCATCACTCCCCGCTGCCGCGCCATCCATTACCAGCACCACGCCCGGTTGCGCATCCGCGACTGCCTCTTCGGTCTCTTCAGCGCGCGCCTTGCGCAGCTCGGCCTCATCCCAGTCGCCGGCGACTGCAACTTCCTTGGCCTCGCTCGACCAGTCGCCTTCAGCTTCACCTTCACCTGCCGCCGCGCCGTCGTAAACATCCGGATCGACCAGCGTCAGCGAAACCTCCGCCATACCAGTGGGCTTGCGCTCGCGCGTCCCGGCAAAGATGACGTCCTGCATGTTGGTCCCGCGCAGGCTCTTCGCCGACTGCTCGCCCAGCACCCACGTCACCGCATCCGAGATGTTCGACTTGCCGCACCCGTTCGGCCCCACCACGGCAGCAATGCCGTCGCCGGAGAGATGCACCTCCGTCCGGTCACAGAAGGACTTGAACCCGAGAATCTGCACCCTCTTGAGCTTGAGCAAACCGCACCTCCCAACACCTGAATCTGGCCCTGAAACCGTTACCCTGCCGGGTGCCCCATCCAAAGCTCTGCTTGGGTGGGATTCAGCCGAAAATGCCGAAAAACCAGCACTCCGGCCTGATACCAGCATGACGCACCGGCACGCCCTTCAATGTACCCGCCCCAACCGGCAGGATCAACAAGATAAACCCTACATTTTGTGGATAAGAAGCCGCGAATACAACAAATGGGCCATCCGTACCGCCCGACCGCAATCGCTGGCCCCGCCAGCCTTATCCAGCCTGCTACTGCCATTTTATCTCTTGATTAACGGCCTCAGGGCTGTCAACTGAGAGCCGCAAGCTCCGGGACTCATCCGCTTGATCTCAGCCTCTCCGACGATACCGGATCGCAAACTCGTAGTCCGGATTCGGCGGAAACAGCTGCGCCACCATCTTCAGCCGCTCCGCCAAGGCCTGCGGCGCCAGCAGCGGATACTCGCGCTCGCGCAGTTCCGAATAGTCAAAGTCCACCGTCAGCGACAGCAGATAGATCGCCACCGCATCCGAAAACGCCGCTGTCAGATACTCCGTCTTCGCCTTCTCATCGATTTTCGGCCGCACATCATGTGAATCCGCACCCCCGCCCATCGCAGCCGCCCGGCTCTCCCACGCATCCATGCTGGTCTCGCCGCGCACATCGCTCGTCGCGTGGCCCCAAACCAGTTCCGCGAACGCGCCCGCCACGCCCACCTCATCCACAAACGCGTGCCCCACGTTGATGAAGAACTCGAACGCCAGCGCAAACCGGTCATTCATCAGCCGCGCGGAGATGAACACCCCTTCGCCGCCTTCCCCCGAGCCCAGCGCCACGTTGCGATGGCAGATCGCCTCATCGGCCAGCGCGGTCGAGTACGCGGGTGCAATCATCGTGGTCTGGCCGCCGCTCTCGCCGCCCCGTCCTTCCGCAATCGCCAGCGGCACAAAGTAGTACGCCTTGCGCTTCAGCGCGGCCGCAATCCCCACGGGAACCGCCTGCACCATCCGCGCCAGTTCCGCCTCGGTCTGGCCATTCTCGCCAAACGGCGCCCATTGGATACCATTCGCGGACCTCCGCACCGGGGCCTCGCGCGCAGCCTGCGCGGCCTCAATCAGCTTGCCCTGAATCCCCTCCGCCATTGCCCTGACGCCTTCCGCCATAAGACGTTATTCTACTTGTATGGCGCAGTCTCTCCACGCTTCTACATCGGCCGCAACCCCTCGTTCCTCCGTCACACTCTTCGGCATTCCCATCGGCGATCTCGGCTGGTTCGCCTCACTCCTCATCGCTCTCGCTTCCGGCTTCATGGCGTTCTTCGCGACGACCTTCTGCGCCATCGTCGTCATCCTCATCGCCAACTCCGCCGCGCACGCCAACATCGACTTCGCCATCAGCTACCGCGACATCGGCTTTCCCGTCGGCGTCGTCGTTCTCGTCGTCGCGCTCGGCTATCTCGGTACGCTATGGACAAAGCGCATCCTGCGCAAAGCGTGATGGCCCGTCACTAAATGGAAGCCGCGCGCCCTTCGCACACCGCGCTGCGCGTGGCCATGCGCCGCGCCGCGCACCAACTCTTCGACGATCCTCCGCTCGTCTTTACCGATCCCTTCGCCGTCCGCATTCTCGGCCCGCACGCCGCCGAGATTGAGCGCACTCCCGGCCGCAACCCTGCCCACAAACCGCGCCCATTCTCCGTCGGCCTCCGCGCTTTCCTCGTCGCGCGCAGCCGCTACGCGGAAGAACTCCTCGCGCATGCAGTAGCAAACGGCGCCACGCAATACGTCATCCTCGGCGCCGGTCTCGATACCTTCGCCCTCCGCAATACCAACCCGAGCCTTCGCGTCTTTGAAGTCGATCACCCCGCGACCCAGGCTTGGAAGCGCGATCTCCTCCGCGACGCCAACCTGGCCACTCCCACCAAGCTCACGTTCGTCCCCGTCGACTTTGAACGCGAATCTCTCGCGACACAACTCTCCGCCTCCGGTTTCGACTCCACCCAGCCCACCTTCTTCTCCTGGCTCGGCGTCGTCCCCTATCTCACACTCGAAGCCTTCCGCACCACCATCTCCTTCATCGGTGCGCAACCTGCCAACAGCGGCTTGGTATTCGACTACGCCCAGCCTCGTTCCGCGCTGCCGCACCGCGAGCAGCTCGCCTTCGACTCGCTCGCCTCCCGCGTCCACCTCGCCGGGGAATCCTTCCAACTCTTCTTCACACCACACCAGGCCGCCGCCGAACTCAGCGCTTTCTATAACCTCGAAGACCTGGGCACACCCGAACTCAACGCTCTCTATTTCGCATCACGGACCGACGGCCTGCGAACCATGGGCGCCGCCGGCCGTCTGGTCAGCGGCTGGCTGTAAATCTCCTCACCGGCCACCCTGTGCGATCCTGATGGCACGCCGCCGAGTTTCTGCATCTCATTACGATGGCCTTGGGCGCAAGCTCCGCCCACCGGCCAACACTCCCCATCAACGAATCAGGAGCAGCTCCCCAATGATCCTCCGCACGTCCCTCACCCTTGCCACTCTTCTTCCAGGCTCACTGCTCATCGCTCAGGGCGCTCCCGCCGCTGCGCCGCGCATGGCTGATCCTCCCGCGGTGACCTCTCCCTCAGCCACCCTGCGGCCGTCCCTCGAGATCCTCAAGTCCGCCCTCGGCGCCACCAACGTCGACCGCTGGAAAGGCTCCAACGCCATTAAGGGCGAGGCCTCCGCCAACATGCGCTCCATCGCCAACGACGTCACATCCACGCTGCCCTCCTTGCTCTCCGCCGCCGACGCGGCGCCCGGCTCGCCCGCCAAAGTTCTTCCCGCGTATCGCAATGCCGACGCGCTCTACGACGTCCTGCTGCGCGTCGTCGTCTCGGCACATCTTTACGCGCCCGCCGACCAGAGTTCCGGCCTCGATCAAGCCCTTCAGAGCCTCGAAGACTCTCGCCGTTCCCTCGGCGATCAGCTTCAGAAAGTCGCCCTCAACCAGGACACGCAGGTGGTCAAACTCCAGGCCGCGCTCCGCGCCGTTCCCCCCCCGCAGGCCGCCCCTCCCGCACCCGAGCCCGTCAAGTGCCCCGCCCCAACTACCCGGAAGCGCACCACAGCGAAGGCCGCTGCAAAACCCGCCGCCAAGCCCTCGCCTGCGACCTCTCACTGATCGCAAAGCTGCATTTTCCGGAACGGAATTTCACGCGCAGCCGCGCATGTTCAGGAACTGACCACTGAGAACTCGTCTCAGCTTGCGACCTGCTCCTCGGTCACCGATCCCACCATCGCCGCCTCTGCCTTCACCGGCTGCATCCAGTCCAGCGCGCGCATAATGTAGCCCTTCATCTCGCGCCGCTCGACAATCGCATCCAGAAACCCGTGCTCCAGCAGAAACTCTGACCGCTGAAAGCCCTCGGGCAGCTTCTGCCGCGTGGTCTGCTCGATCACTCTCGGCCCCGCAAACCCGATCAGCGCGCCCGGCTCCGCAATATTCAGGTCGCCCAGCATCGCGAAGCTCGCCGTCACGCCGCCCGTCGTCGGGTCGGTCATCACCGAAATGTACGGCACCTTCGAATCGTCCAGACGAGCCAGCCCGGCGGAGATCTTCGCCAGCTGCATCAGCGACACAATCCCTTCCATCATGCGCGCGCCGCCCGAAGCGGAAATGATAATCAGCGGCCGCCGCGTCTCCAGCGACCGGTCAATCGCCCGCGCAATCGTCTCGCCCACTACTGCGCCCATGCTGCCGCCGATGAAGCCGTACTCCATCGAGCTCACCACCACCTCATGCTGTCCCATCGTCCCCAGAGCATTCACAATGGCGTCGTTCAGCCCCGTCTTCTTCCGGGCCTCATCCAGCCGGTGCTTGTAACGCTTCAGGTCGGTAAAATTCAACGGATCGGTCGATCGCAGTTCCAGGTCGACCAGTTCGAATCCGGGGTCAAGCAGCAGCGCAATCCGCTTCTTCGAGTTGATGCGGAAGTGGTGCCCGCACTTCGGGCACACGTTCAAATTCCGCTCCAGGTCCTTCTTGAAGATCGCCTGCGCGCACCCCGGGCACTTGGTCCACAACCCTTCAGTGCGGACAGTCTTCTCGCCTTCATTCTGGATGCCGCCGTCGTCGTCCCGCTTGAACCAGCTCATCGAATGCCTTTCGGCTCTACCTCTTCTGCCACCGCTGTCCATTGTAGCGGGATTGCGGGTGCACCGCCGGGTGCCCATCAAGGCTTCCGTGCGTCGCTTGAACCACCACCAATCTGTGCCCCATTCATCCCGCGGCACTTTGCGGGATGAGTGGGATTGAGCCACAACCGTCTGAGCTCGTCATTCTGGAGCGCAGCTCCAGAATCCCCGTATTTGCCCTTGTCATTCCGCAGCGTTCGATCCCGCACCGCGGGGTCGAAGGCGGAGGAATCCGCTTCTCTACCATCACCGCACTCAAACCAAAAAAATACCCGAGCGCATCGCCACCTCGCCCGTCAAGCGAGTAGAAGAATTCCATGGCCGCAATCGGGGAACAGAGCTTGCAATGGTTCGCAACGGAGAGGGTGGCAGTCGATGAGCCGGCCGCACCCGACCTGCCCGCCATCGTTCGCGAACACTCTCCGCTGACCCACCATCTCCAGATCGAAGCCCTCATTGAACCGCTGCCCTGATTCGACCGCGCTGCAGCCAAGGGAGCGCCCCCACAAATTTATGGAAGCAGTTCCGCCAAAGATGATAGAATCGACTCGCTGATAGAAAGGTCCGATGCGCACAAGCGCGCCGGACCTTTTCCTTCAGGTTGCGCGGAAGGGGGCAGCTGGAGGAGAGCATCCGCAAGTTGCTCATTTCAGATATTTTGCGCATAAAATACCTGGAATCAATATTTTGCGACAGCATATCGCCTGCAAGTATTTGATTTGAGGAATTTTATGCCCAGGTATCGAATTTAATTAAACTCGCTCGCCGCGACGATAGTCGCCCCTGATGCCACAACGCGAGATAACACTGCATCCGTCAAAGAGACTATGACTGCTCATGCACACGTCGTCGACGACGAATCTATGGTCACTCCGTCTCTCGACGCCGGCTCTGGCCGTCCTGTCCGTGAATTCGAGGCGATCTGTGCGAAACACAGTCTGCCGTGTGGTGCGCCGGATAATCTTGCCCCCTTCCTGGGTGCCCTGGCCGAAAACAAGCTCCTCGCAATGAACTTCTGGTCTGTCGTCGCCCGCCTCAGCGATGGCCGCCACGGTCCCGCCCTCTCTCAGGAACAGATCCTCGCCGCCATCGTCCAGGCCGTGGCCGGGCAAAGCAAAGACAAAGCCGCCGAAGCTCGTCATGGCGAAATCGCGCAGCTTGCACGCATGCTCGCCGGCGAAGACGTCCTGGCCCCGCATCCGTCGGTCGGCGACGAGCGCGAACCGCCTGCCAGTTCGCCCAGCCCATCCGCGGCAGCGGACGAATCGCCGCGCAATACCCGGTATGCGACTGCGACGCAGCTTCACCTCCATACGGCAGAAACTGAGGCCGCCGCTCCGCCTGAATTCGCGCCGCGATCCGGCCGCTCGCGCCTGGTATTGACCCCCGATCTCTCACATCCTCCTATTCAGCCCCATCAGCCGCCAGTTGACCGGCAGCATGCAGCGATTCGCAGTGAGCCCGCATACGAACCCGACGAGCCGCGTATCTCGATCCCGCTCGCCGCTTACGCCGAGGGCGAAGGCAAGCGGAGCGCCGGAGCGCGCGCTGGTGCTGTGCTGCTCACTCTCGTTCTGATCTGCGGCGCAGCTGTTTTCCTCCTGCGCGGCGTGACCGCCTGGCGCCAGCCCGGTAACGCCGTGCAGCAGGCATTCACTGCGTTCACCCGAAACACCGTTTCCGCATACACCCGCGTACGGGACGCGATACACAATTCTTCGCCTGCTTCCCATGCCGCAATCACAACTCAGTCTGCAGCGCCGGCCACTTCCGACGCGGCCAGTGCGCCCATCGGAGGCTCGGAGGCTGCGCCAGAAGCGGGCTCGGGCTCCGACATCGCTGCGTCCACTCCCGATGAAGGCCATAATTCCGCAGCCCCCACCGGTATACCTGCCGCGCCGGTCGTACCATCTTCGCGTTCAGACGCGAGCCCCAGCCGCCCGGGTTCCACTTCTCGCACAACAAGCCGTCCGCGTGCAGAGGAAGAGGCGCCACGTGCAGATGACGTCGCGCGCGATGCCGCTCTCGTTCAGATTCCCGGCCGCGAGATGAGGAACCATCTCTTCGCCTCGCGATTTCCTATCGTCCCTGACGCGGTCAATGCTGATGCAGTCAACGGCGTGGTGACACTGCACGCTGTCATCACGGCCCGTGGCACCGTAGAGCATGCCTACGCTATCAGCGGCCCGGAAGCCCTCCGCCAGCCCGCCATCGATGCCGTGTCCGGCTGGCGTTACCGCCCATACATGCTGAACGGCTCACCCATTGACGTCAGCACCACCATCCGCGTCGACTTCTCCGGCAACCTCTAGCTGCTGCGATACTCTGTAGCCTGATTCCCACGCAGACAGGAGTTCTCCGCAGCCGAATGACCGCCGCCCGTTACCGCATGCCCGCCGAGTGGGAGCCGCACGCCGCCACATGGATCGCCTGGCCGCACAACCCCGAAGACTGGCCCGGAAAGTTCCAGCCCATCCCGTGGGTCTACGCCGAGATTGTGCGCCACCTCTCGCGCGTGGAAGACATTCACATCCTGGTGAACGACCTCGCCGCCGAACGCCGCGCCGCGACGATCCTGCAACGCGGAGGCGCCAACCTCGCGCACGTCCGCTTCCACCGCTGGCCGACGGACCGCGTCTGGCTGCGCGACTCCGGCCCGATTTTTGTGAAGGACCAGCGCGGGCAGAAAGCTGTCACGAACTGGAAGTTCAATGCCTGGGCGAAGTACCCCAACTGGCACCACGACGACAAGATCCCCCACCGTGTCGCAAAGCTCTACAAGATGCACGAGATCACGCCTGAGGTCCCCGCCGGCGGCACGCGCAAGAAAGCGCATCGCATCGTGCTCGAGGGCGGCTCCATCGACGTGAACGGCGCCGGCCTGCTGCTGACCACCGAAGAATGCCTGCTGTCTGAAATCCAGCAACGGAATCCCGGCCTCGGAGATGAGGTCGCGACACGCGAGGCGCTCGAGCGAGCGTTCCGTGACTATTTAGGCATCGAGCAAACGATCTGGCTCAACCGCGGCTGTGCGGGCGACGATACGCATGGTCATGTGGATGACATCTGCCGCTTCGTCGCCGAGAACACCATCCTCACCTGCGTCGAACCCAATACCGCTGACGAGAACCATCTGCCGCTCGCCGAGAACCTTGAACGCCTGCATGCTGCTCGCAGCCTGCGTGGCAAACCACTCCACATCGTCGAGTTGCCGATGCCCGCGCCTGTCGTCTTCGAAGGCCAGCGCCTGCCCGCCAGCTATGCCAACTTCTACATCGCGAACGGCCTGGTGCTCGTCCCCACATTCAACGACGCCAACGACCGCCACGCGCTGAACATCATCGCCGGCTGCTTCCCCAATCGCGAGGTGGTCGGCATCCACGCCGTCGATCTGGTCTGGGGCCTGGGCACGCTGCACTGCCTCTCCCAGCAGGAGCCCGCGTGAGGTCGGATGTTCATTACATGCAAGCCGCGGTAGCGGAAGCTCGCGCCTCTGAGGCTGCCGGCGAAGTGCCCATCGGCGCGGTCATTGTGCGCAATAGCGAGATCATCGGCCGCGGGCAGAACCGTGTGCTGCGCGACCACGACCCCACGGCCCACGCCGAGATCGTCGCGTTGCGCGAGGCCGGCCGCGCGCTGGAGAATTACCGCCTCCTCGGCCGTGCGGAAAACCGGAACGCCGACGCAGGCTGCACGCTCTACGTTACGCTGGAGCCGTGCGCCATGTGCGCCGGCGCGATCCTCCACGCACGTGTTGCGCGACTGGTCTATGCCGCCGCCGATCCAAAAGCCGGCGCCTGCGGCTCGGTGCTCGCTGTGATGAACCATCCGCAGCTCAACCACAAAGTCGAGGTCGTCTCCGGCCTGCTGGCGAACGAGTGCGGCGAAATGTTGGCTTCATTCTTCCGCGCCCGGCGCTAAACCGACGCATAGACCAAACGCTGGAGGGGCCGAGCGGCATCTGAATAGGCGAATGGAAGGCGCCGCATGCCAACCAGAAAGACAGCAAAGAAGTCCTCGGCAAGCCACTCGAAAAAGACCTACGCGACCAAGTCAGGCAAGCGGTCCACAACTCCGCCGTCGAAGCGCTGGTCCTCGAAAGTGAAGACTGACTCGACCAAACCCGCGCCGGGCCTCTTCAAAAAGAGCGCCAAGACGATCGCCGAAGGTCTCGACAAGAAGAGCGTCTCGCCGGAAGGAACCGGGCAGGCGATGCGCATGTTGAGCTTCTATGAAAATCGCGCCGGCAAAAACCTTCCCGCCGAGCGCAAGCGTACGCTGGAACATGCGAAGGATATCCTGCGTGAGAAGGAAGATAAGAGCAGCGGGAAACGCTCCAAGCGAAGCACTCACAAACGTCACTCAAAGAAGGCAGCATGAGCAAGCGTCTCGAAGGCAAGGTTGCAATCGTCACCGGCTCGGGTTCCGGCATTGGCCAGGCTATCGCCGAGCGGCTGGCGCAGGAGGGCGCGGATGTCGTCGTCGACTATCGCGACCACATTGAAGACGCACAGATCACACAACAGCGCATCAGTGCCGCGGGAGGCCGTTCCATCCTGGTGCATGCCGATGTAACATGCCTGGACGACGACCAGAAGCTGGTGGACGAGGCGTGGACGCAGCTGGGCAAATGCGACATCCTCGTCAACAACGCCGGCATTGAAAAGGGCGCGAACTTCTGGGAGGTTACCGAGAAGGATTACGACGCCGTCCTCGACGTGAATCTGAAGGGCGTGTTCTTCCTCTCGCAGTTCTTCGTGCGGCGGCTGCTCGCCGCCAAAATGCCAGGCCGCATCATCAATATTTCGTCGGTACACGAGGATATGGTTTTTCCGCACTTCGCGAGCTATGCGGCTTCCAAGGGCGGTCTGCGGATGCTGATGCGCAACCTCGCTGTCGAACTCGGTCCACACAATATCACGGTGAACAACGTCGCGCCGGGCGCGATCGTCACCCCGATCAACAATAATCTGCTGAACAATAAAGAACAGCTTGACGCCTTATTGAACAATATCCCGCTCGGCCGCATGGGCAAGTCGGAAGAGGTGGCCGGCTTGGTTGCCTTCCTTGCATCCGAGGACGCCGCCTATGTAACAGGGTCAACCTACGTGATCGACGGCGGTCTGATGCGCAACTACAAGGAGCAATAGCGACGCCTGTAAAATACAGACATGGAACTTATTCTTTACTCGGCCTACTGGTGCCGCGACTGTCGCGAGGCCAAGCGTTTTCTGGCTGAGCACTCCATCCCTTACCGGGAAATTGATATCGAGAAAACGCCGGGCGCAGCCGATGAGGTGTTGCGCAACGTCGGCAAACGGGCGATACCGCAGTTTGTCATCGATGGAAAGTGGATTCAACCATATCGCCCGGGCCAGGGCTTTCTCTACGACGAGATGGAAGAGCTTTTTGGCGTGAACGCGAAGCAGGTCTGACATTCTGCATCTTCCATCCCGCTTTTCACGGAGATTTTGCAAGTTTCGGCAGGGCCCCGGTTTTCCGACAACTGACAACTGAGAACTGACAACTTACGATGATCGCTCGCTATACACGCCCCGCCATGGGCCGCATCTGGTCCGACGAGAACAAGTACCGCTGCTGGCTGACGGTCGAAACCGCTGCATCGCAAACACTCGCGCGTTTTGGTCTTGTGCCGCAAGCGGCGGCAGATGTCATTCGTGATCGCGGCGGATTCACGGTTGACCGAATCAACGAGATTGAGGCTGAGGTGAAGCACGATGTCATCGCCTTTACCACTACGGTTGCTGAGCACATCAACGATCCGGCCAGCTCCCGCTGGCTCCACTTCGGCCTCACATCAACTGACGTAGTCGACACCGCGCAGGCGCTGCAGATTCGCGAAGCTTCCGCAATCATCCGCAGCGGTATCGAGGCCCTTGCGGCAACTCTGAAGAAGCGCGCGCAGGAGTTCAAGCACACGCCGATCATCGGCCGCACACATGGCGTGCACGCGGAGCCCTCGACGTTTGGGCTCAAGCTGCTGCTCTGGTATTCGGAGATGCAGCGCAATCTGGCCCGCTTCGACGCTGCCGCCGAGGACCTGCGCGTCGGCAAACTTTCCGGCGCGGTCGGCACCTTCGGCCACCTGAAGCCGGAACACGAAGAGGCCATCTGCGCGGACCTGGGGTTGAAGCCGGTCGCCATCGCAACACAGGTGCTACAGCGCGACCGGCACGCTGCGTACATCGCGAGCCTCGCAATTCTTTGCTCGACGCTGGACAAAATTGCGACCGAAGTGCGGCATCTTCAGCGCACCGAAGTCCGCGAAGCTGAAGAGTTCTTCTCCGAGAAGCAAAAAGGTTCCAGCGCGATGCCGCACAAGCGCAATCCGATCACGGCGGAGCAGATTTCTGGCCTTGCGCGCGTGGTCCGCGGCAATGCGCAGGTGGCGTTGGAGGACATTGCGCTGTGGCACGAGCGCGACATCTCGCATTCTTCGGCGGAACGTGTGATCCTACCCGATTCCACCGTCCTCGCCGACTACCTGCTCGCAAAAACCGAGCAGATGATTGCGAAGCTGCTGGTCTATCCCGAGCGCATGCTGAAGAACCTTGAATCGACCGGAGGCCTCGTCTTTTCGGGCCAGCTGCTGCTGGATCTTGCCGCGGCTGGTCTTTCTCGAGAAGACGCCTACAAGCTGGTGCAGACGCACGCCATGCGAGCGTGGAAGGAAGGTCTGACATTCAAGGACGAGGTCGCGCGCGATCCAGCGATCACGTCGCGGCTTTCAACGGCGCAACTTGCGCACGCCTTCGATTACAGGCGCCAGCTTGAAAACGTAGACGCCATCTTCCGCCGCGTGCTTGGAGAGTAAAGCCCTGGCACTTTGCCAAATTGTCATTCGGACATATTGCCACGGGCCGGTGCTGCGTCCGGACGGCTGTTCGGCGCCCGGACGCACGAGTGCGGGGGCCTGACAGGATTTTTTAGGAACTGCATTCGCGGCTCATCCGCAAGACGTTTTAGCAGATGGAGGAGACCGCCGAAGTGAGAACAGCCGGATGCTGGATGAGGGTGTGCTGCGGGATGAGCATGGTAATGGCCGCGGTCTGCGCGATGGGCCAGAGTCCGGCCCCACAGCAGTTTGAGGTTGCGGTGATCCGGCTGGACAATGCCGGCGCCTCCCCCGGGACCAGCGCGGACATCTACGACGGCGGCCGGGTGCAGGTGACGAACGCCACCATGCGATGGGTGATCCGTGTGGCGTTCCACCTGGAGGACCGCCAGATTGTCGGGGGGCCGGGATGGCTGGACAACGATCGCTATGACATTGAGGCCAAGACGGGCCGCCCGGAGAAACCCACGCCGGAGCAGGTGCAACCGATGATGCAGAACCTGCTCACAGAACGTTTCCACTTGAAGTGCCACCGGGAAACGCGCGAGATGCAGGTGTATGCGCTGCTGAGCACTGGAAAGCCGGCGACTGGGCTGAAACAGTCGGCCGATGGCACGCCGACCTCGATGAACACCAACGGTGCGCCGGGAAGTCCGCAGCAGCTTACGGCAAAGGCGACGACGATGGCTCAACTGAGCAACTATGTCGGCAACCGGCTCGGACACTTCGTTGTGGACCGCACAGCGATGGAGGGCGGTTACGACTTCACGCTGGAGTGGACGCAAGGTGGCGGAGGCGATTCGGGTCTTCCATCACTGGTGACAGCGCTGCAGGAGCATTTGGGACTGAAGCTGGAACAGCGCAAGGAACCTGTGGAGGTACTGGTGATTGACTCGATCGACAGGCCCACGGAGAACTAGAAGAAAAATTCCGTTCCGTGGCCCGGTTGGCTTGTGACTTGCCGGCATGGAAACACGTCTATGCTGGCAAGGAAGGGACGCGAATGCTACGGCGGGTTTGGCTTGTGGTGACGCTGCTGTCAGGAGTGGGTGCTGCCGCTTTCCCGCAGGCCGCTGCGCCGGTGCTGAATGAGGCGGCCCCTTCGTCGCTCAACGCTGACACGCCAACGATTGAAGTTCAGTCGCGCCTCGTGGCGGTGTCCGCGATTGTGCGCGACAAGGACGGCAAACCGGTGACGGGGCTGAAGCAGGAGGATTTCGCGCTCAAGCAGGACGGCAAGACGCAGCCCATCAAGTTTTTCTCGCAGGGCGCTGACGTACCGCTGACGCTGGCATTGATGGTCGACACGTCAGGATCCCAACGGGCGTACATCCGGGACGAAGTGAACGCGGGCAAGGCGTTTTTTCCTGCTCTGCTGAAACGGCCGGACGATCGCGCCATGCTGGTGCAGTTTGACGACCGCGTGCTGCAGCTTGCGAAACTGACGACCACCGAAACCACGCTGGAGCATGCACTGGCCTATCTGACAGAGGACCACAGCGACATCGGACGCGCCGGCGGAGGCGGGACGCTGCTGTTTGACGCAATCGTTGCGGTGTCGCACCTTGACCTCGGCGCGCAGCTCGGCCGGCGGGCGATGGTGATCCTGACCGACGGCGGCGACAATGGCAGCCACTTCAAACAGAAGGACGCCGTTCGCGAGGCGCAGCGCGCGGGGATAATGGTCTATACCATCTACTACTCGAACGGCGGCGGCTCCGAACGCGGACTGCAGGAGATCTCCAGCGCGACGGGCGGACGGGAATTTGCGGTGGACGGAAAGATGACCCTGGCGGACATTTACGCATCCATTGCGGACGATATGCGGCAATCGTATGAGATCGGCTATGTCCCGCCGGATGCGCGTCCTGATCGCTATCACACGATCGAACTGCGTACGACCGAGAAGGGACTATCGGTGCAGGCGCGCGAAGGATATTACACGCCGAAGTAGATTGTCCATGACTGACCTTGTCCAGATTGTTGATGCTGCGCTTGCGGATGCCACTCGCCGCAGCGGCGCGCATCTGGTCTGCCGGCCAGGTTGCACACAGTGCTGCGCTGGCGTCTTTGCAATTTCACAGCAGGACGCGGCACGTCTCCCTGGAGCGCTCGACGATCTGTCGCGGACCGACGCAGCCCGCGGGGATCGCATTCGCGCCCGTGTCGCCGCATCGCTTGGCCGGCTGGACGCCAGCTTTCCCGGCGATCGCGCGACGGGCATCCTTGCTGATGACGACTCCTCGCGTGAGTTCTTCGATGAGCAGTTCGGCAATGACGAAGTCTGCCCGGTCCTCGATCCAGACATGGGAACGTGCGATCTCTATGCATCGCGTCCGATCCTCTGCCGCACCTTTGGGCCGCCCATGCGCGATGCGGACGGCAATCTGGCTGCCTGTGAGCTGTGCTACACGGCGGCCGGCGCCGAAGAGATTGCAGCGTGCGAACTCGATCCGGCAATCACGGAGCTCGAAGAGCGCAGCAACGAATCGTTCAACGCGCAGCATAGAGTTCGCGGTGAGACCATCGTCGCTTTTGCGCTTCGCTCTTCCTAGTGCATCCGAGACACTCCAATGCAAAAGAAATGCCCCACCCCGTAAGGTGAGGCGAGTGAAGGGAAAATCCTGCTATGGGATGTAGTAGCGCATGCCGGTAAAGATCATGTTGTCCAGGCCGCGCGGCCCTGCAGGAGTAACAGCATTGCCCACACCGGACCACAAATTGCGCTGGATGTACTGGTAGTTGACCTGATACTGGAGACGGCCATACTTCGGGCTGTTGGCAACACGGTACGTGAAACCAAGCAGACCTTCCTGGATATAGCGTGTCGGCGAGGCGCAGCCGCTGGCCGAGGCCGAACCACCCGTGGACGAACCCGGATTGGGTGGAAGAGCGTAGCAGTCTGTGTTGGAGAGATTGCGCGCGCCGTAACCCATCACGGCGCCATTGAGGCTGCCGCCGCTAGGCGCGGTGATGGTGTACACCGTGCGTTGCGCGTATTCCCCGCCGTAGTAGGCGTACACATCGAGCTTGGGCGTGGGATGAGTCTCCAATGAGAACAGGCCGTGATAGTTGCGGATGGGCTCGAGCGTGCCATCCGGGTGCAGCGTCGCGTCAGCCAGTTGCGCCGAGCCATAACGGCCGGTGCCGTCGCCGGCCATCGCATACGCCGCGATATCCATGTACTTATTCGGAGAGACGCGGCCCCCACCGAAGACGCCGCCTGCGGCCTTTGTGTTGCTGACATAGTTTTGCGAATAGGTGTAGCTGCTGCTGTTTGTCGCAAGTATCGGATAGTAGTAGTCGCGCATGAAGCGGGCAACGCCGCCCAACTCAAAGTGCGCATGCGGCAGGTCGAAGGTGCTCTTCACTACGAAGTCCGGTGAGACGTTGTTGGCGTACGTGCCATTGAAGGCGTTGTAGAGGCCGCCGTTCTGTCCTGCGCCGGCGAAGAAGAAATTCGTCGGAACTGCGCCGGAGGTGGCGGAAGTAGCCGTGAAGTTGGTGATCTGCGCATTTTCGGCCGAGGCGGCGAGGGTAAGCATGCCGCCCTTCTTCACGTCGCCGAAGATTTGCTGAATGCGGATGGCGGGTTGGCGCGCCCAGCTGAAGCCGACGGTGTACTGTGCGTCGACGGAGTTGGGCAGCTTCTCCGTGCGGTTGTTGGTGCTGGTGCCGGTCTCCGTAACCAGCGACCACATCTGGCCGCCCGTGATGGTGAAGCCGCTGGCGAGCGCCGCCTGTCCCCAGAACTGGCGCTGCCGCAGGGTATAGCTGTTGGATTGATTGCCGTTCGACGTCGTTCCGGAACTGAGGAAGTCACCCTCAAAATAGCCGGACAGCTTGAACTTGCCGGCGTCTCCGACGAAGAGCCCGCCGAGGCGGCTCTGGCGGCCGGAGAAGTTGAGTTCGCTGACGTGGCCCTGGCTGGCGCTGGGGAGCGGGATGGTATTGAACGGGGTGTTGATGTCGGAGTTGACTGAGCGCTGCCGCCACACGTTTTCAAACGCGAAGAAGGCGACTGGCGTGATGGTGACGCCCTTATAGCGGATTGCGGCGGGTGAATCGATCTTCTCGTTCAGGTCGGCCCTGGTGGTGTTCATGTTGTCCAGAAGGGTGGCATTCACGCCCTGCTGATCAGCCACGGTGTTCTGCAGGGTCTTTACGGCGTCGGCCTGCTGTTGCGTAGCGGACTGTGCCTGTTGCGCTGCCGCCGTAGCGGACTGTGCCTGCTGCTGGGCTTCAGAGGCCTGCGACTGGGCGGCCGTAGCGGCAGACTGCGCGCTGGAGACGGCTGCGTCCTTGGAGGCGTTCTGCTGCTCCAGCGCCAGAATCTTCTGTTCGTCGGCTTCGACCTTCTCTTCGAGCTCGCGTATCTCGCGCTGTTCGGCGGTCTCCTTCTTCGCCCTGGCGCGCTTCTTTGCCGTCGCGGAGGAGGATGTAGTCTGCGCGTGCAGCGGAAGCATGCCGGAAATTCCGATTCCGAAGGCCAGCACGGCGGCCATCCCTGCGTGGAGTTGTTTCTTCATGGAACCTCGCTTGACTCAAGTTGGGAGCAGAAGGATGCACGGCGCGTAACAGGCTCGCCTGGGCCAAGCCGTCACATTCGTCTGCTCGGTTGATTTCGCCATCGAGGTTTTCAAGAAATTATGAATAGAACGCTAATTCAGGGGCTTCCATCTGTTGAATCCCGAAGGAATTAACGGGCTATTCACAAACCGGGACGGTCGCGACCCTTTTAAGGCAACCGCTGGGCGGACTGCCGCATGGCCTCACTTCGATCCGCTGGTTTACCGTAGTGGCATGTTGCAGAAGCGAATCGGCGTTGCGGCTCTGGCCTGGGGATTCTTGATGGGCATTGGTGTGCGAGCGGTACGGGCACAGGCGCTGAACCTGATCCCGATACCGCGCGAACTCGCGGTGTCAGGTGCCGAAGCGGTGAAGGGCCAGATCGAGATCAACTGCGCTGCGCCCTGTCCGGCCGAAGACCAGTTCGCGATCGATGACCTGAAAAAGTGGCTTGCCGCAGATGGCGTCGAGGTCAAAGAAGCCGCGACGGTCCATCTTCTTGTGGCGCGATATGGCACTAGCGTAGCGCAGCCCATCTTTCGCGACTCCGCAACGCAACCCGGCGAGAGGGCGGAAATGCCGGCCGAGATGCAGCCCGAGGGCTATGCCATCAGCCCGGACGCGCACGGCATCGCACTGACAGCTGCAACTGGACCGGGAATCTTCTATGCGCTGCAGACGGTGAAGCAACTTGTCACCGGATACGGGGCGAACGCGGTGCTGCACACTGTCAAGGTGCGCGACTGGCCGGCGATGAAGTATCGCGGCCTGGATGACGATCTCTCCCGCGGTCCAGTGACGACGCTGGAATTCGAAAAGAAGCTGGTTCGCACCATTGCCGCGTACAAGATCAATCTCTACTCGCCCTACTTCGAGCACACGATGCAGTATGCGTCGAACCCGCTGATTGCACCACCTGGCGGAGGCATCAGCGCTGCGGACGCGCAGGAACTGGTCGCCTACGCGCAGCAGTACCACGTCACCATCGTGCCGGAGCAGGAAGCCTTTGGACATCTGCACAACGCGCTCATCTGGGAGCAGTATCAGCCGCTGGCGGAGACACCGCACGGCGCTGTGCTTGCGCCCGGACAGGCTGGATCGATTGCGCTGATCAAGCAGGAGTTCACGGAGCTGGCAGCGCTCTATCCCGGGCCATTCCTGCACATCGGGGCAGACGAGACCGTCGACCTCGGCCTGGGGCAGACAAAGCCCGACGTCGATGCTCGCGGGCTGGGCGCAGTCTATCTGGATTTCATGCAGCAGATCGCCACTGCTCTGAAGCCGCTGAACCGGCGGCTGCTGTTCTGGGGAGACATCGCGCAGAATTCACCGGAGCTGCTGAAGACCCTTCCGCAGAGCTTCAAGGACGAGACCATCGCCATCGCCTGGGGCTACGAACCCGAGCCAAAGGGCTTCACCAAAGTGCTGACACCCTTCACGCAGGCGGGGTTCGAGACGTGGGTTTCACCCAGCGTGCACAACTTCCGCGTGGTGTATCCGGACTACGGGATGGGCTTGCTGAACATCCAGGAGTTTACGCGCGACGGGCAGAAGATGGGCTCGACCGGGCAGCTCAACACCATCTGGAATGACGATGGCGAGGGCCTGATCAACCAGGACTGGTACGGAATCCTCTTCGGCGCGGCATGCGCATGGCAGCAGGGCGAGTCGTCGATTGAAGCATTTGAGAATGCATACGGTCCGGTCTTTCACGGCGATACGACGGGCGCTCTGAATCAGGCACAGAAGGAGTTGATGGCTGCGCATGCCATATTGAAGGAGCAGGCGAAAGTGGGAGACGCGACCAACAATATCTTCTGGCTCGACCCATGGTCGAAGGACGGCCAGAGGATCGCGGCCCAGGTGCGGCCCTACACCCACGAGCTTCGCCTGCATGCCGAGGCGGCGCTGACCTTGATCGCGAAGGCGCGCGCCGCGGCAGGAGCCAACCCGGCGGCGACGATGAGTGCCGTTGGCGCAGCCGGGTTGCCGACGACGATGTATGACGCGGCAAAGTTTGGCGCGGCATCGAGCGGCCTGCGCGAGCCCGACGCGGTCGATGCAATGGAGCTGGGCGCGCGACGCATGGACTTCATCGGCCTCAAGTTCCAGCTTGCGGATGAGATGGCTGGCGACTATGCGCGCGCGCAGGCTGACGCTCTCAGCACGGACAGGAAGGTCCGCGCACAGGTGAGCCACGAGCTCGGCGATATGTATGGCGTGAATGGCCGCCTGGAAGATATGCGCAACGGATATACCCTGCTCCGCGACCTGTTCGAGTCGGCATGGCTGCGCTCGAACCGGCCCTTCTGGTTAAGGAATGTGCTGGAGCAGTACGACTCCGCCGCGCAGCTGTGGATCGCGCGTGCGGACAAGGTGCATAGCGCCCAGCGGCAGTGGTCGGATTCGAAGACTTTGCCCAGTGCGGCCGATTTGGGGATTCCCCCGGCTGCTATCAGTCCAATGATGGACGGCACGGGTGGAGCGCAAGCGCCGGCGGCGATGCAATGAGCGTTCGCGAAATCTCGGCAACGCGGTTGATCACCGCGGATGCCGTCATCGAGCGCCCGCGAATCACGATCGGCGCGGATGGGATGATTGCGTCGATCGAGCCGGACGCTGCCAGCGCAGATGAGACCGCGATCATCGCGCCGGCATTCTTCGACGTGCATGTGCATGGCGCCGCAGGCGCGGATGTGATGGAAGGCTCACACGAGGCGATGCAGCGCGTCGGCCATTTCCTGGCGACGCACGGCGTAGGGCACTTCCTCGCGACCACGGTCACAGCTCCCGTGGACGCGACGCGGCGCGCGCTCGAACGCATCGCGGACGCAATCGATGCGTCAGCACGAGAGTGCGCAGGCGCGCGGCCGGTGGGCATTCACCTCGAAGGCCCGTTCATCTCGCACGCCAAACGCGGGGTGCACCCTCCGGCCGCAATCCAGAGGCCCTCAGTGGAACTGTTCGACAGATTCCAGACCGCAGCGCGCGGCCACATCAAACTGATGACCGTCGCACCTGAGGTAGAAGGCGCGACAGCTCTGATCCGGCACGCATCCGGGAACGGAGTACGGGTAAGTATCGGCCACTCCAATGCCACAGCGCTGGAGGCGCGGTCGGCCATTCGCGCCGGCGCCGTAAGCGCGACGCACACCTTCAACGCCATGCGCGCGCTGGACCATCGCGAGCCGGGCATCGCGGGCGTAGTGCTGGATGAGCGCGAGTTGTATGCGGAACTGATCTGCGACGGCATTCACGTGAGCGAAGAGTTCGTACGGCTATGGTTCAGGGCAAAGGGCAGAGCGCGCGCGATCCTTGTTACTGACGGCATCTCCGCCACCGGAATGCCTGACGGCGACTACCTGCTGGGCGGGCTGGAGGTCACAGTCGCGAACGGCCGCTGCCTGCTGAAGAGCGATCTTGCAGCGGGCAAAGAAACGCTCGCCGGTTCAGTGTTGACGATGGACCGCGCGGTCGCAAACCTTGAAGCTTTCCTGGGCGCGGGGCTCGGGGCAGCTGTCCGCGCGGCAAGCACAAATCCAGCGCGCATGCTGGGAATGGAGACTCTGGGCGACATCGCCGCGGACCAGCCGGCCAACTTCAACGTCTACGCCGCGGACGGAAGGCTCGAGCGGACCGTGCTGCGCGGGCGCGAGGTCGCGAATCGCTAACGGTCGTGCTTGAGGTGGTCCCTCGGTCGCGCGGTACACTTGGGAAAGGCCGCGCAGAGCACTACGCGAAAGTGGCGGAATTGGCAGACGCACCAGCCTTAGGAGCTGGCGGGGCAACCCGTGGGGGTTCAAGTCCCCCCTTTCGCACCAAAGCTTTAGTCTCGCTTCAACGCGGACCGATTCGGAGCGTCTGTGGCGAGTAAGACCCGCGAGCGTGCGGACCAATCGAGGCCACCTTTTTATGAGCCAGCCCAACAAACCCAATGACGCACCAACCGTCCTTGCGCAACAGAGCGAGGACTATCGCGAGAATTACGCCAACAGCGTGCAGGTAAGGATGAGTGTGTGGGACTTCTTCCTCGTCTTCGGGACCATGCATCAGGAGTCCGCCGACAAGGTGCAGATCGACAACTTCCAGGGCATCTACCTCAGCCCGCAGCAGGCCAAGGCGCTCCTGAGCGTACTGGGGCACAATCTGGCCCAGTATGAGCAGACCTTCGGCAAGCTGGCGCTGGAGCCGCAGTTCACTCCGCCCGGACCTGTGAACTAATAGCGTGGCCGCCGGAACGAGCCACAATCCAGGGAAATCGGTGCAAATAAACGTGGTGCATGCCGCGCCGCGACCGCCTCTGTGGCGGCTGTACCCCATTTTCTTCGCGGCGGTCTATCTCTCGCACTTGACGCTGCTGCGCCTGCCATACTTCTGGGATGAGGCCGGCTATTACATTCCGGCGGCGTGGGACTTCTTCCGCACCGGCACGCTGATCCCGGTAACAACCGCGTCCAATGCGCACCCGCCGTTGCCGTCGATCCTGCTGGCCGGCTGGTGGCACGTGTTCGGATTTTCGCCGATCGCCACGCGGACGTGTGTATGCCTTGTCGCTGCCGCAGGCCTGCTGGCGGTTTATCGCATGGCGCGCGGGCTGATGAGCGCGACCGCCGCTGCGGTGCTTGCATTGCTGACCGGCCTGTACCCTGTCTGGTTTGCCCAGAGCACGCTGGCCCATGCGGACATCTTCGCCGCCGCCTTGGTGCTGTGGGGTCTGGCACTCTATCTCGACGGCATCGTTGCGCGCGACCCGGCGCAGAGCATGCGCGATGCCCCACGGCTCGCGGTTGGCACGGCTGTCCTTTTCTCACTCGGCGCGCTGGCGAAGGAAACCGCAATCATTACTCCGTTGGCGCTGGCCCTGTGGGAGGGCGTGTTGTGGCTGCGCGAACGCGCAGGCCAATCCATATCCGAAGAGTCAGAACCGAGACGATCGCGGCTTCGCTGGGCCGCTGCCCTGGTCTTTCCCGGTCTACCTCTGGCGGCCTGGTATGCCTATCACTTCCATCGCACTGGGTTCGTCTTCGGCAACCCTGAGTTCCTGCGTTACAACGCGACGGATAACTTCAACGTCCAGCGCATTGGATTGTGCCTCTATCACCGGCTGCTCCACCTCACGACGCATATGAACATGTTTGTGCCCGTGACGTGCGCCGCAGCCGCATGGCTGGCGCCTGCAATCGCAAACCGCACACGCCTGCCGCGCGCCATCACCGAAGCAGTCGGCGTCGTGCTTCTAGCGAACTGGATCGCTTTCTCGGTCCTGGGTGGCGCATTGCTCACGCGGTACCTGCTCCCGATGTATCCCCTGGTGCTGCTGATCTGCGTCGCGGAGTGGCGGCTGCACTTCCGCGCGTGGGGGTGGCTGGCCGCATTCAGCGCAGCAGCCTTCCTCGCGGGGCTATGGATCAATCCGCCATATGCCTTCGCCCCTGAAGACAATCTGACGTACAGCGACTTTATCGTGCTGCATCAGCACGCCGTAAGCCTGATCGCGCACAGATGGCCCCGGGCGACAGTGCTCACGGCATGGCCGGCAAGCGCCGAGCTGGCGCGGCCCGAACTGGGCTACACGAACCAACCAATCAAGACGTATGCCATCCGTAACTTCACACTCGACGAGGTGGAGAAAGCTGCGGCCAACCCCGGCGAGTACGACACGGCCCTTATCTTTTCGACGAAGCTGGCGCCGCCCGCTCGGCCATGGCGGCATGTGCAGCATATGCCTTCAGCGGCGGATCGCCGTTTCTTCGACTTCCACGATGATCTGCAGCCGCATGAGATTGCCGCGATGCTGCACGGCGATGTTGTGTGGCAGCAGGAGGACCGCAGCGGCGAATGGGTCGCCGTGCTTCGCTTCCCCCGCGTCGTGAACGCGGAGATGAGGATGCCGGCACAGTAAACCGGCAGTGCGATCGCACCTGACGGTCGCGGCTGATCTTTCCATTGCGGCCCGCAGCCCGCCCTGGGACGCCGCCCTCTATAATCGAGCCATTGTGGTGAGGACGATTCGCGGCCTGATGGGAGTGATGTTGGCGATGGCGCTCAACGTTGCCGCAGCTCGCGCGCAAACGACCCCTGCAGACAACAGCAACGCCGCAACAGCATCCGCAGCGGACATTCGACAGCCCGGCGGGAAACTGGTGCTCGTTCTGCCGTTTGAGAACCGCTCCGGCCAGGCGAACCTGGGCTGGATCGGCGACTCATTCCCCTGGACGTTGGACCAACGGCTGAACTCGGCCGGCTTCCTGACGATCGGGCGCGACGACCGCCAGTATGCGATGGAGCATCTTGGGCTGCCGGCGGATTTCAAGCCAACGCGCGCGACCACCATCCGCATCGCGCAGCATCTTGATGCCGACTACGTGATCGTCGGCAGTTTCAACATCGCAAACTCCGGCACGTCCGCGGCGCGTATCGATGTCCAGGCGCAGGTGCTGGAAGTCAATCAACTGCGGATGTCGCGGCCGGTTACGGAATCGGGCGCGCTGCCAAAGATCTTCGATGTGGAGAATGCGTTGGCATGGAAACTCGCTCAACGCATGGACCCGCACTTCGCAGTTGCGGAGCAAACGTTTCTGGCTGCGGCAGAGGGCGTCGGATTGAATGCGTTTGAGGATTACATCCGTGGCATCTCGGCTCCGACCGCTGAGGAGCGCCTGAAGCGGTTGCAGGATGCGGTGGCTGCGGCGCCCACTTACACGCCGGCATTGCTGGAGTTGGGCAAGGAACAGTATGCTGCGCGCGAATACGATGAGGCGGCGACCACGCTCGCAAAGATTCCGGCTGGCGATCGCGTGGCGCTCGAGGCGAGCTTCTACGGCGGCCTCGCACGCTTCAATAACGCGAGATACGCGGAGGCCGAAAAGGCATTCGCATTTGTTGCTTCACGGTTGCCATTGCCTGAGGTGGTCAACGACGAAGGCGTCGCACGGAGCCGTCAAGGCAAGGACGCCGTCGCCCTGTTCCAGCAGGTGATCGCCAGCGATCCGAATGACGCGGATTACCACTTCAATTTGGCCGTGGCGCTGCTTGGGCGCAATGACGTTGCCGGCGCTTTGCATGAGGACGAGGCGGCACTGAAACTGCACAGCGACGATCCGGAGGCGAAGGAACTCCAATCGCGCTTGCAGACGGCGCGCGGGTCGCCGGCGACGCTCAAGACGGTGCTGTATGCGGATGGCTTCAGTCCGACGACACGCATCCGGCGCACGTGGTCGGAGGCGTCGGTACGGCAGATCGCGTTTCAGTTGGACCAGATGCGTGCGATCCAGATGGAGGCAATGCCTCCCGCTCAGCGCGCAGCCGAATATACGAAGCTCGGCAACGGATATCTGGCGCAGGGATTGATGCCGGAGGCAGAACAGGAATTCCAATCCGCGCTGACCGCCGATTCAAACAACGCCGCGGCGCACGCGGGCATTGCGCAGGTGCGCGAGCGGACAGGTTCGGCCGAGGAAGCGCGCAGCGAGGCGCATGCCTCCCTCAAGATCGCGCCGAGCGTCGACGCGTATCTCGTGTTGGCTCGGCTCGACCTGGCCGCGAACCAGCTCCCCGCATCCGCCGGCGATGTCGCAAACGCGCTCAAGATTGAGCCTGCGAACGCCGCCGCGCTGGGCATGAAGCAGACGCTGGCGCTGCGCGGGCAGAGCGTGCCCTAGCGGAACGTGGCGTATGTTTAAGGCGAGGCCCGACCGTGATCCGCTCGACGATTCGATTTGCAACCCTCCTTTGCTTTTTCCTGGCGCTGACCGCACTGCATCCTGCTCCACGCGCACACGCTGCCGATACCGCACCGACGGTCGTCAAGCTCACCATCCATGACACCATCCAGCCCATCACCGCGGAGTACCTGAAGCGCGGGCTGGACGAGGCCGCGGCACGGCACGCGGACGCAGTGCTGATTTCCATGGGCACGCCGGGCGGTTTGCTCGAATCCACGCGCGAGATGGTCGCAGCCATTGAGGCATCGCAGGTCCCGGTCATCATCTTCATCGAGCCCTCCGGCAACCGCGCCGGCTCGGCGGGATTCTTCCTGCTGGAGTCGGCCGACATCGCGGCTATGGCTCCAGGAACGAACGCGGGCGCCGCGCACCCGATTCTTGAGGGTACGACGATGGATCCCGTGCTGAAGCAGAAGATCGAGAACGACGCCGCAGCCTTCATGCGCTCCTACGTGACGGTGCGCGGACGAAATGCGGCGGCAGCCGAAGACGCGATCCGCAATTCGAAGTCATACTCCGAGGCCGAGGCGCTGAATCAGCACCTGATCGACCTGGTCGCGCCGGACGATTCCCATCTGCTCGCTGCGCTGGCGGGCAAACAGATCAAGCGCTTTAACGGTACAAGCACGACGCTTAGCCCGCAGCTCGCCCGCGCAAACATCGTCGTGCTGCCGCCGTCCGTACGCGAGCGGCTGCTGACACGATTGACCAGTCCAGACATGGACGTGCTGCTGCTGTTGTGCGGCGGCCTGCTGATCTACCTCGAATTCAACGTGCCGGGCACCATCGTTCCCGGCGCGCTCGGCACGCTGCTGGTGTTGCTGGCGATCTTCGGCTTCAACCTGCTGCCTATCCAGCACACGGCAGTGCTGCTGCTCTTCGCCGCGCTGGTACTGATTGTGCTGGAGGCGAAGTTTGCCAGCCACGGCATTCTGGCGCTGGCCGCTGTGCTGTGCCTGGTCTTCGGCCTGGCGACATTGGTGAATGGTCCGGGACCGGAGATGCGCGTACACTTCGGCGTCGCTGCCGGCGCAGGAATCGGCTTCGGGATCATCAGCTTCGGCCTGGCATGGATCACGCTGCGCGCGCATCGCGGAAAGCGGCTGACCGGCCCGCAGGCGATGGTCGGCCATACGGCGGTTGCGATGACGCCGCTTGGTCCCACGGGAGAAGATGCAGTCGGGCAAGTTGAAGTCCGCGGCGAGATCTGGCGCGCGATGCTGGCCCCAGGCGAAGCTCCGGTCGCCAAGGGCGCGCAGGTGACCGTGCGCGGGGTCGATGATCTGACGTTGACGGTGTCGGGTAGAAATTAAGCATGGTATGTTTCCCCGAAGATGAGGTGGCGATGAGCGGTTCACTCAGAATTGCGAAAATGTTGACTTGCCTTCTTTTCACTCCATTGGCTTGCGAGCTGGCTGTCGGTCAAACGCCGCAACAAGGATCAGAAAGTTTCCCGCTCGCCGATTTCTCTCAAGGTACAAACTGCCACGAAAAAGGGGCGCCTGCAGGATCAGGGAATATGTCAGGCCAAGGTCGCTAATCAGATTCTTGCCCAAGGAAAAAGCGCAGTTCCCATCCTCATTTCGCAGCTGACAGATACTCACAAATTGAAGGAACCAGCTTTCGAGTTTTGGAATGGCGCCATGGCAGTGGGAGATCTTGCAGAATTCGTTCTTACCGATCTCTACTGATTCAGACTGGCGCACCTTCAATATGCCCGGCCTGGAACAAATAACGAATCCGCCATGCCTGGAGTCAGCAGAAGCGTGCTGGCGAGCATTACTGAAAAGGCATGGAAGGAAGTTTGTTCACGATCAGTGGCTCGCCGCATGGAATGCAAACAAGAGTCGGGTTTATTGGGACGCACAGGCAAGATGTTTCAGATCGTCTCGCCTCGTCAGCCGCTAGTCGACGTGTGCGAGGTACTCCTGCAACGCATCCTGAACGACAGTGTTTAACTTCATGTCGTGCTGATCAGCATAGAGGGCTGCGCGCTGGTGCAACTCACGTGAAACGCGCACGTTGAAGCTGCCCTTGAAGGGAACATTTGGGGCCTTACCTTCTGCTTTGCAAAAAGCGAAGTACTCATCTACAGCGTCGCGGAAGTTCCTTTCAAGAGACTTCACATTGGTGCCGCCATAGCTGATCATGTCGCGTATTCCCAGAACGCGCCCATGTAGCATCTTGTCCTCTGCGCTGTACAGGACAGACCCATCGTAGCCGCGATATTGCAGCGTCTGGCTCATGAAAGGATCCCCTCCCTCGTCAGAAAATCAATGGCATCGTCAACCTGATACGGCTTCAGCACTTTTGCCGGATGCGGTTCATGAATAAACATGGTCGCTTCCGTCGCCGGATGGATGAACTTACGACCCGAACCGCTGGACAGTACCAATTTGTAGTCCAGAGCCTTCATAAGAGAAGCCAGCTCGGCCCAGGTGAAATCCTTAGGTCTTGATGCAAGCCGTTTCAGCAACTTTTCGCGCTTTGACACTCAGCGAACGCCTCTGCAACTAAATATAGTTGCAGGCTGCGCCGGACGTCAACTTCAACTACTCGGTGATCCGCGCGACCACATCATAGTCGTGGGACTCAGTGATCTCAGCGCGGTAGAAGGTTCCGGGGACGAGCGTCTCGTGCGGGCCGAAGTCGTTGATCAGGACTTTGCCGTCGATCTCCGGCGCGTGCAGCGCGGTGCGGCCCTGCCACAGCAGCTCGGTCTCCTCGCTCTCGCCTTCGACAAGGAGCTCGACCTCGCGGCCCACCCATGCCGCCTTCGACTTTTTGCTGATCTTCCGTTGTAGCTTCATCAGGCGGCGGCGGCGCGACTCAATCGTGCGCTTCGGCACCTTGAGTTCAGCATCAAGCTCGTAGGCGGCCGCACCCTCTTCGTCTGAATAGGAGAAGACGCCGAGCCAGTCAATCTTCGCCGCTTTGACGAATTCTTCGAGCTGAGCGAAATCCTCTTCCGTCTCGCCGGGGAAGCCCACGATGAAGCTGGTGCGCAGCACAATTCCCGGCACTGTGGCACGCGCCTTCTCGATCATGCGCTGAAAGACCTCCGGTGTGCCGCCGCGCTTCATTCGCTTGAGCACCGCAGGCGACGCGTGCTGCAGCGGCACATCGAGGTACTTCGCGATGGTGTTATGCCGCGCCATGGTCTCAAGCAGGCGCGTGGTGATCTTGTTGGGATACGCGTACAGGAACCGCAGCCACTTGAGGCCGGGGAGGACCGCCAACGCGTTGAGCAGCGTAGCGAGGCCGTCCTTCAAGCCAAGGTCTTCGCCGTAGCAGGTGGTGTCCTGGCCGATCAGCGTGATCTCGCGCACGCCCTGCGCGATCAGACGCTCGGCCTCGGCGATGATCGACTCCACGCGACGCGATCGGAACTTGCCGCGCAGTTGCGGGATGATGCAGAAGCTGCACGGGTGGTCGCAGCCTTCGGCGATCTTGATGTACGCGGACGCGCGCGGCGTAGATAGGATGCGCGGCGTGTCTTCGGTGTAGAGGTACTCAGGCAGCGCGGCTGTTGCGCCATGCCACGCGGCGCGGGAAAAGCGTCCCTGGCGCTCGCGATGATCGCCCTCAGCTCGCGAAGATGGCGCAAGCTGTTCCCCTTCAATCTGCGAGCCAACTTCTGCCGGATGCGAGTGCTGACGCACGGCACTCGGCGCTCGGCTGACGAGAATGTTGAACGGCGATGCAGCTTGCTCTGCGGGCTGCGGCGGCGTCGCTAAACCCGCGGCATCGAGGATCGCTTCCAGTTCGCCCGTGCCGACGACGGCGTCGACATCCGGGATGCTGGCGCGGATCTCATCGCGGTAACGCTCGACCAGGCAGCCCGCAACGATCAGCCTCCTGGCCTTGCCGCCGTTTGCCTGCTTGTGCTGCGCCATTTCGAGAATGGCATTCACCGACTCCTGCTTGGCCGAGTCGATGAAGCTGCACGTGTTGACGACGAGAATCTCGGCGTCCTCGGCGTGCGGGGTAAGTTCACCGCCCGCGCGATGAAGCAGACCCATCATCACCTCGGAGTCGACGAGGTTTTTGGGGCAGCCCAGCGAGACAAAGCCGACGCGCGGACGCTCCGCGGGCGCAACTTCAAGCTGCTCAGTTTTCGGATCGAGAACGGACTGCGGCACAATCTCATTCTACCAATCGGCAACCAAATTCAGGGGTCCCCCCCATGCCTGGATATCCAAGATATCTCTTCTAAAGGAATTAGCAGGTCAAGGTATTCCGGTACTTAAAATCAAAAAGCCGCAGCATTGCTGCGGCCACCGAACTAATTTCTTACACTCTAAGTCCATTATAGCTGCTGCACGAAAACTACTATGCCACCTTTTCGAAAAAATTATCCTCCGAAGAACGAGGAGGATGTGGATCCAGAAAAGAAAAAGAGGGCTTGACAGCTTCACACGTAGGGTGGCTCTTCGGTCTCTTCGAGCGGCTCCGCGCCGGCAGCGGCGCGCCGTGCGCGAAGCTTCGCGAAGAATCCCTCCGCCAAGTTGCGCGCCTGCCCGGCCAGAATTGCAATCCGTTGAGCGGGCGCCTTCAGTCCATGGCCAATCGCTTCGACTACTTCGGCAGTAGTGTTCAGCGCGGCCGTGACCATACCATCGACTCGCGCCACCTGCCGCTGCGCGCGCATGTTGGCATCCGCGATGGTGGTGTCACAATGCTGGACGACGGCTTTCGCCGTTTTGCTCGTTTCTTTGAGGCTTTCGCTGGTTTCGACGAAGTTGGTTGTGATGACCTTGATCTTCGGCGCGGCATCTGTCAGCAGGTCGCGACTGGTACGGCCCACCTCGGCGGCGACGTCGAGCAGGGGCAGCATCTTTCCCTTGAACTCTTCCGCGGCGGCGCCGAAATCGCGCAACACCTTCACCGCCTTCACGGCGACGACGATCAGCACAATACCGAGACACAGCGCCGCGAGAACGATCAGCCCGATCAAAATCATGATCAGGCGATTCGTCAGGGCCAGATCAGACTGCTGCAACCAAAGGGCCAAGGTGAAAATCGCCATAACCGCAACACTTCCTTCCGCCGGAGATCGATCCTGCACGGCCCGTAACACGCAAACTGAGACAATGAGGACACGTATGGCTGCCGTTCGCCGACAGCATGCATCTCGTTAGGCCTGAGTTTCCACCGTGGTGTTTTTGTAGGCTTCTGTACCGGCATCGACTGCCGCGCTCACTTTGGCCTGCTGTTCATTGACGAGGTTCCGCCCTTTTTCCGCGTACTGGCTCCACTGCGTGCGGCCTTTTTCGTAATACTCGCGGCCTTTGTCGGCGTAGGCGCTGGCCTGCTGCTTTCCCTGTTCGACAAGCTCAGCGGCCCGCTGCTTTCCCTGCTCGTAATATTGCCGTCCCTGATCGGCATATTCAGAAGCCTTTTGCTTGCCCTGTTCGATCAGCTCCTCTGCGCGTTCCCGCGCCTCGCGGGCGCCGTTCATCAGGTCCTCACGCGTTTCTTTGCCCGCCTTGGGCGCGTAGAGCACGCCCAGAAGCGCGCCGAGGCTCAGCCCTGCCAGGAACCAACCAAGCCCGCCCGATCCATTGTCGTTGTCTGCCATCGCTTATCTCCTCTTCCCAAAGGGTTCTCATCGGCGGCCTGCGCCGGTTTGTCGATACGGAATTCTACCGGAATGTATCACCGGTGGTTGCCCGCTGTCCCGCTCCGCGTGCGCACGATGCTGCGTCTTGCTGTCCGATGCCACGGGCGTGGTGCAGGTTGCGCCGGACCGCGCAGAGCGGCTTTTCACCGTTAGCCGCCTGAGAGCGTCCAATCTACAGGGGACCTGTAACAGCCGGGCCGGGCAAGCCGCATTCGGCTATGCGGCAGACAATCCACGTACCGCTCGCGATATAGCCGCTCAACAGGTTTGGGGAGTATCGTTAGCTGCATTGAAAGGGAACGGATGAACGCACATCGGACTGGCTCGGTTGCTGTTTTAGCGACACTGGCTCTGATACTCGCAGGCGGGTCCACCGGCTGCAAGAGCTCCGCGGCGGATGACGCCACGCTGAACACGCAGGTGCAGAGCAAACTCTTCTCCGACCAGGGGCTGCGCGGCGAGCAGATCCAGACGGCAGTCTCCGGCGGCGTAGTGACGCTAAACGGAACGGTATCCAGCGACACAGCGCGGTCGAGCGCGGCCGGCGACGCCGCTCAGGTTGCCGGAGTCAAGACGGTGGTGAACAATCTAACGGTACAGGCCCCCGCGGCAACCGCGACCACGAAAGTGCCGCAACCACTGCCGGTACAGGCTGCGCCGGCAGCGGCTCAGATGGCCGTGAAGCCTTCCCCGAGCAGACATGATCGCGAGCGTGATCGCGAGCGGGATCACAATCAGCCGCAGCCGGCCCCCATCGTGCGTAACACCCCTCCGCCGGCACCCGTGCAAACAGCTCAGGCACAGCCGGTCGCGCCCCCTCCGCAGCCGCAGGCGCCTCCGCCTCCACCGCAGCCGGTCGTACACGCCATCACGTTGCCCGCAGGCACTCCCATTCCGATTCGCATCACGCAAACGCTGGACAGCGCCACCACGCAAACTGGCGATAAGTTCACCGGCACGATTGCCTCCGACATTATCGTGGACGGTATGGTCGTGCTGCCGCAGGGCGCGCCTGTCACCGGCCATGTGGATGAAGCCAAGGACGCCGCGCACTTCAAAGGCAGTTCGTTGCTGACGATCTCGCTGACTTCCATCTCGCATCGCGGCGAGCGGATTGAATGCTCAACCGAGCAGTATTCCAGGGAGGGCGCGGGCCGCGGCAAGAACACCGCGGAGAAGACCGGAGGCGGCGCAGCCGTGGGCGCGATTCTCGGCGGCATTCTAGGAGGCGGCAAGGGCGCGGCGATCGGCGCAGCGACTGGCGGCGGCGTAGGCGCCGGCGTAAACGGTGTCACGCGCGGCCAACAGGTGCAGATTCCTTCGGAGAGCGTAGTTCGCTTCAAGCTCGCCGACCCCATCATTGTGCACGTAACCACAGGCGGAGGGCCAGACGACGGCTCCGCTCCCGGACTTCAACGCCGCAGCGACCAGTAGCGCGGCGCCCGGAACTTTTACCGGAGACGCGATCGATTACGTCTCTGTTTCAACCGCGCACGCGAGTTCTTGCGCGCAACATTTCTCACTGCAGTAACCGGCGCTCGTTCAGGTTAGATTGAAGCGCTTCGCAAAGTCTTGCACCGAAATGTGCGAGGGCAACCCAAGTCCTCGCCACAGCACCTAACATCGCTGTCCCGCACACGAACGTTGAGGTAGCGCTTGACGAAGGCAACGCATACTCCAGCGGGCTTTTTGGCCCTCACACTGCACGCGCACCTTCCCTATGTGGTGAACCACGGCACCTGGCCGCATGGGCTGGAGTGGCTGCATGAAGTGGCCGCCGAAACCTACCTGCCGCTGCTCCGCGTGCTTGGGCGTCTGGAAGCCGACGATATTCCAGCAAACATCAACCTGAACCTGTCGCCGGTGCTGCTGGAGCAGTTGTCGCATCCGCATTTTATTGCGGAGTTCCCACAGTACCTGGAACGCAAGATGACCGCGGCGCGCGAGGATGAAGCGTTTTTTCTTCAGATGGGCGACGGGCACCTGGCTGAGACAGCCCGAATGTGGGGCGGTTTCTTCTCAGCTGCGCTCGACGATTTTCGCGCGCTGAATGGTGACATCGTCTCCGGCTTTCGGAAATTTGCCGACGCGGGAATGATTGAGACTCTCACCTGCGCCGCAACCCATGGCTACCTTCCGCTGCTGGGGACAGATGAGAGTGTGCGTGCGCAGGTGCGGGTCGCCGTGCGGACTCACCAGCGGCACATGGGACGCAGGCCGCGCGGCATCTGGGTACCGGAGTGCGGCTACCGGCCGGCAGGCCGGTGGGCGTATCCAGTCAACGGTGCAGGCGAGAAAGATACGGGTGCGGCATTCGAGCGCATCGGCGTGGAACGTGCCGTCGCAGAGAGCGAAATCGAATACTTTTTCGTCGATTCGCATTTGGTGGAAGAATCGCTTCGCGCCACCTCACCCTACGGGCCGCCCGAGAGCCGTGTTCCACGCACGCCGCAACTGGAACGCGTAACGCAGCGCGCTGAGCGCAGTCTTTACCAGCCCTATTACGTGGACGGACCTTACGACAAGCGGTTCGCGGCGACAGTGTTTCCGCGGGACCCAAATACAGGCATGCAGGTGTGGTCCGGCGACGCGGGCTATCCGGCGGACCCAAACTATCTGGACTTCCACAAGAAGCGCTTTCCCGGCGGCCATCGCTACTGGCGCGTCACCGGCCCGAAGGTCGACATAGGCGCGAAGGAGGTGTACTGGCCGGAACAGGCTGCCGTGCGCGTTGAGGAACATGCGGCACACTTCGTCGGGCTGGTCGAAAAGGCGTTGGCGGGTGGCATGAGCAAGGCGATTCCACCAGTCCTGTGCGCGCCCTTCGATGCGGAGCTTTTCGGCCATTGGTGGTTCGAAGGCCCGATGTGGCTGGAGGCAGTGTGCCGCAAGGTGCACGCCAGTGAAACCATCGCGTCCATTACCTGCAGCGAATATCTCGACGCCTATCCTCGCGCCGGATTTATCACCATGCCGGAGGGTTCGTGGGGCGCCGAGGGCAGCCACCAGGTATGGTTCAACCCGGAGACCTCATGGACCTACTCGCATCTCTACGCCGCGGAGTTGTTTACGCGCGACATTTGCAGCCCGATGCACTGGCGCAACACAGAGCTGGGCACACGCATCGCGAAGCAGCTGTGCCGCGAGTTGCTGTTGCTGGAGTCTTCGGACTGGCAGTTCCTCATCACCACTGGCGCGGCCCGCGACTACGCAGAACGACGCTTCCTCACGCATAACGACCAGTTCCTTGAACTGAAGACGATGTGGGAGGCCTTCACCAACGATGGCACATTGAACGAGCTTCTTGCAGCGCGGCTGCAGGAGATCGAACAACGTGACAACATTTTTCCTGACATCGATCCATCTCTGTGGATGGAGGGAGGCTGTGAGCGGGATGTAACGGAAAAGCCCGAGACTGAGACGGAAGACCGCCCAGACCGCCCGAAAGCGCCTGCGGCTGAGCCGGCACTCTCCGCTCAGCGTGAGGCACAACGATTCCGCGCCGCTTCCGATTGAGATTCCACTCGCAATATCACCCCGTGTCGGAAAGGCCAGCCGGTACAGGCCAGTGCTAGAATCGCTGGCACTGGAAAGCTGGCAAACGTGGAAATGGTTGCTGAAACCGGTCTGGGCGAAGGTGTAACCGCGGACGCGGTGCGCGCGCAACTCGACCTGCTGGTTCACGATGAAGTCTTCCGGTCGAGTAAGCGTTCCATTGCGTTTCTTCGCTACGTGGTCGAGCAGACGCTAAACGGCTCGGCAGACCAGATCAAAGAGCGGACAATTGGAGCGGATGTTTTTGGCCGCGCGCCGAGCTACGATACCAATCTTGACCACGTAGTCCGCACCGCAGCCATTGAGTTGCGCAAGCGCCTCGCCATCTACTATGGGCAGGAAAAGCATCGCCACGAGCTCTGCGTCACCTTGGTCCCCGGCTCCTATATTCCCAGATTTGCTCTTGCCGGCAATGTCGGCGCAGAGCATGGGTCGAGCCCGGAGATGTTTACGCACAGGACCGCCGTCGGTCCCATCGAGTTTCCGGCCGTTCCGCATTTCGGCGCGCAGCTTGCCGGTCACGAGCGCAGCCGCCGGCGGCGGCTTGCCTCGTTCGCCATCGTTTCGATCGTCGTCCTTGCCGCCTCCGGCGCGGGGTACCAATGGATGCATCGGCCAACGCCGGAGGATCTCTTCTGGAGACCGGTACTGGATACGCCCGGACCGGTGCTCCTCGCGGTTGGCGATGTGCCCGACGGGCCGCCGACCGCTCCCGCAAATCAGGCATCCACAGACTCGGTGACGCCTGTGCTGCACTCCAACCCGGCACACACTGTTCCGTTGGCCGACGCGGTGACCATGGCGCGAGTGGTGGGAGCGCTTCAGTCGGCCGGCAAAGAAGTTGTGATTCGCAACGAGAACTCCCGCTCCTTTTCCGACCTTCGCGACGGCGCCGTAGTGCTGATTGGCGGCTTCAATAATGAATGGAGCCTCCGGCTGACGCAACCTCTGCGCTATAGTCTGGCGTTGGACCCTGAGCGCAACCTGATTTATATCAAGGACTCACAGCACCCCGCCTCGCGAAGCTGGAGCTGGGCTACCAACCAATCCAAGGAAATTGTCGGCGGCCCGCAGGGACCGGTCCTCCAGGATTATGCGCTGATCTCGCGCATCCGCAACTCGCAGACGGGCCACGTGGTGGTCATTATCGGCGGCTTGTACACATATGGCACGCAGTCCGCCGGAGAGTTCCTTACAGATCCGCGGTGGATGCAAGCCATCTCTCGTACGGCAGTCCTTGACCCATCCCATCCGAACCTGCAGATCGTGCTGGGAACAACGGTGACAGACGGAACGCCGGGGCCTCCCAAGGTATTGGCCGAGTCTTCATCCGAGTAGCTCATCGATCTCATCGTCAGCGCCTCATCGGCAATATTTCCAAATACTTACGTATTGTTTCTGACCGTCAGGAACGGTCTGTGTCTCGTGTTCGTGCGTGGCGAGGAATACAAATTGCATAATCCAGCCATTTGCGCTTTTGATCCGCGCGACCCCGAACGAGAGTTGGCGAACAGGAGACGAACAAACATGAACCAGATTCCTTCCCGGCCGATGCGCACCTTATTGTCTCTCACGATCTGTCTGATGTTCCTGTCGCTCAGCGCCGGCGCCTTTGCCCAGGGTCTCGGTCGCGTCTCCGGCACGGTGGCTGACTCCGCAGGTGCTGTGGTGCCATCGGCGACAGTGACCCTGACGCAGGTCAAGACGGGGGCGATGAGCACCTTCAAAACCGATGCAGATGGCCTGTACAACTTCCCCTCCGTCAATCCTGCTGAGTACCGGCTGGATGTGACGGCAGCGGGCTTCAAGAAGTATGAGCAGGCGGGCGTCACCGTGCTGGCCGACCAGAGTGTGACGTTGAATGTGGCGCTGCAGGTCGGCGCTCAGCAGGAGACCGTTACAGTGGCGGCGAGCGCCACGCAGATCAACATGACCGATCAGGCCATGTCGCAGGTAATCGGGCAGGCGCAGGTCAACGAAATGCCGCTGAATGGCCGCAACGCAGCAGCGCTGACCTTGCTGGTAGCCGGTGTGGAGGCCGCGCCGAACGCGCAGGCCGATCAGGGCGCTACCAAGACGTTCCCCGTCGCAGTCACGATCGCGGCGGACGGCACGCGTACCGGCCAGACGAATTATCTGCTGGACGGCGGCAACAACGTGGATGAATACACGAATGTCAATGCGCCGTTCCCGATGCCGGATGCGCTGCAGGAATTCAGCGTGCAGACGACCAACTATAGCGCCGAGTACGGCCAGAATGCCGGCGGTGTGGTGAACCTGATCACGCGCAGCGGCGGAAACCATTATCACGGCGATCTGTTTGAATTCGTGCGCAACAGGGCCTTCAACGCGGCAAATTACTTTGCCTATGTGAGCGGCGTAAAGACGGTCGATCCCCTGAAGCGCAACCAGTTCGGCGGCACGATCGGCGGACCCGTGGTCATCCCCGGCCTGTTCCATGCCAACCACTCATTCTTCTTCGTTGGGTACGAAAAAACCATCCAGCATACTGCGGCGACCAGCGCTAGCGCCGCAATCGTGCCTACTCCCGCACAACTGGCCGGCAACTTCAACTTCACGACCAGCGCGGCCCCGGGTACACAGGCGTTCTATCAGGCATGCATTGCCAACCCCGCGCTGGCGACCAACCCGGCCAATTCGGGCCAGTGCTACCCTTACGTCTCCAATGGCGGCAACTCCTACACTGCAACGATCCCGACCACTTCCTACAACTCAGCTTCAAAGGCATTGCTTGCGTATTTGCCGACGGGCGATGCGAACGGCAACTTTTCTTTCGTCAAGCCGAACTTCACCAATCTTGGCGAGGTCACGGCGCGCTTCGATCAGGACCTCGGGGCCAATGATCGCGCGACGGCCCGTTATTTTTCCGACGCCTACCATCTGGACGGCGTACTGAACCTGAAGGACCTGATCACTTACCAGGACCAGGCGAACATCCATTACTACAACGCGCTCATCTCGGAGACGCATACATTCAACAGCCGGCTGCTGAACAATTTCATCCTCAGCTACCAACTGGAAGACTCCAACCGCGGTCCACTGCCCGGCTCGATCAACGTGAATGATTTGGGCGTCAACGTGTGGCAACCCGCATTCAAGCAGATCAATTCCATCGGTGTGTCGGGCTTCTTCTCCATCGGGGACAATCCACAGGCCGACTTTGCCCGCGCCAACTACACCCTCTCCGACGATCTCCACTGGCAACTTGGCAACCATGCGATTGCCTTCGGATTTCACGGGGAGATATCCAAGGTCGACATTACCAACGCGTTTGAACAACCCGGGCAGTTCTCGTTCAATGCGAACGGGACCAACAATGCGATGGCCAGCTTTCTGCTCGGCTACCTTGGCAGCTTCGTCCAGGCCTCTGGCCAGTTCCTCAACCTGCGCGGCAAGTTCACCGGCTTTTATGCGCAGGACAGCTGGAAGATGAATCGTCGTCTGACGGTCAACTACGGCATTCGCTACGAACCGTTTACTCCCTGGAATGAAATTCAGCATCGCATGGGCAGCTTTTTCCCGTCTGCCTGGGCCGCCGGCACCCATTCCACAAAGTATCCGCTGGCTCCTGCCGGACTGCTGTTCTCCGGCGACCAGAACTTCGACCCTCGCGGCACGCCGAGTAATTACACCCACTTCATGCCGCGTGTGGGCCTCGCATGGGATGTGTTCGGCGATGGAAAGACCAGCTTGCGCGGCGGCGGCGGCATGTTCTATGACAGCCGCATCAGCAGCGTCTTTTACAACATCTACTCCAACGCATCGCCGTTTATCACCGCCTTCAGCGTCGGCTCTGTCGTGGGCTCAACGGCAGCGAACAGCACGGTCATGAACTTCACCAATCCATATTCGAGCACCGGCAACCCCAACCCCTTCCCCGCTCCACAACCGCCGCCAAACACGTCGCCGATTCCGACGCAGGCCTTCCTCAGTTTCGATCCCTATCGCGGATTCTCTACTCCGGTGACGTACGCCTGGAATCTGGCGCTGGAACAGAAGGTGACAACCAACTTGCTCGCGCGTATCGCGTATGTCGGCACGCACGCGAGCCATCAGTGGTCGCCGGTGGAGTTGAACCCAATTCTGAATGCCGACGCAACTACGACAAGCTCCACCGCGGGCCGCCGCCTCTACAATGCATCCACTCTTTACAGCGGCAGTTCCTGCGTCGCGAACAACTGCTATTCCCAACCCATCACCGACTACAACATGGGCTCCAATGCCCTCTACAATTCACTGCAGACCTCGCTGGAGCAGCGCGTCACGAACGGCCTGACGCTGCTGCTGAACTACACCTGGTCGAAATCGATCGATGGATCGCCCTACAACCAGGCATCTACATCCATCGGGTCCGGCAACTCCTTCGTCCTGCCCATCTATGAGCCGAACTTCAAGCGCCTGGATCATGGCCCGTCGGATTTCGATCACCGCAACATCATCGCGGCCTCTTTCGTCTACAAACTGCCCAGGATGATGCAGGATGGTCCGAGCGGTCTGCGCTATCTGGTGAATGGATGGCAGACTTCCGGGCTTCTACTCACGCGCAGCGGCGATCCGCTGACCGTAACCGCAAACAACAGCAACGGTTCCGGCTCCGGCCAGAACCGCGACCGCGCGGTCTTCCTCGGCGGCAATCCTTATGGCGGCAGTGCATGTCCGGCCACCGCCCACTGCAAGAACTGGTTGAATGCTGCAGCATTCAGCGCAAACGTGCAGACCGCCGGCCAGCCGGTAAATTACGGCAATGTCGCGAAAGGATCGTTCACCGGACCGCGCTATACCGACGTGGACATGGCTGTCACGCGGGATTTTCCATTCGCCGAATCTACTGCACTGCAATTCCGTGCGGAATACTTCAACATCTTCAACCACACCAACTTCGGCGATCCCAACACGACGCTCAACGGCACCTTCGGCGAGATCACTGGCACTGGCCCGGCGCTCGCTCTTGGCTCCGGCAACTCCACCAGTAACGATCCGCGCATCGCGCAGTTCTCGTTGAAGCTGAACTTCTAGCAAAAGCGATAAGCCGATACCGGTGGCATGGTGCATTCGCACCAATCCAGATGTGCGGCCACCGCGCGCTGCCAGGCGTATATGGAACAGCGGCGGTGACCGCACACTCATTCGAGGAGAAACCTGGACGGCCATGACTTCAACAAACCACACTCGACGACGCTTTCTCTCAAACGGGCTTGCTGTTTCAGGCGGCCTCACGATCACTGGCGCCCGCTCATTCACTCCTGCCTTTGTCCAGGCACTGGAGGCAACTGTGCCGGGCGCAGCGCAAGACATTACCGGGCGCGGTTCGCTGAAGGCCCATGCCGCCGCGCACGGCCTGCTGACGGGAGCGGCCGTTGAGGCGCAACTGCTGGCCACCAATGCCGGAGTGGCGAAGATCGTCACGGACCAGTACAGCATTCTTGTTGCGGAGAACTCCATGAAGGTCGGGCCCATGCGTCCGGCGCCCGACAAGTTCTCATTTGAAGCCGGTGACGCTCTGGTTGCTTTTGGCGATGCGCACGGAATCAAAGTCCGCGGCCACAACCTCTGCTGGCACGCCCAGCTGCCCACCTGGTTCAACTCCTACGCGACCAAGGACAACGCACGCCAGCTCCTGGTGGACCACATCAGCACAGTCGCCGGCCACTTCAAAGGCAAGCTGCATTCCTGGGACGTGGTGAACGAAGCGGTGAACGTGCCGGACGGGCAACCCGGCGGCCTGCGCAACGGGCCGTGGTTCAAGCTTCTGGGAGCGGACTTCATTCCACTCGCCTTCCGAACAGCGCGCGCCGCCGACCCCAACGTACTGCTTACCTACAACGACTACGGCGTCGAGACCGACAGTGACGGAGACACGAAGAAGCGCGCTGCCATTCTTGAACTGGTGCGAGGCATGCAGGCGAACAAAGTGCCGATCGACGCCGTGGGAATCCAGTCCCACATTCACGCAGGCTGGTCTACCGCGGATGGCAAAGGATTGCGCGAATGGATGCGCACGCTGCGGGGCATGGGGCTGAAGCTATTCGTCACGGAGCTCGACGTCAACGATGACACGCTGAAGACTGACGATCCGGCGGAGATCGATGCAGCAGTCGCCCAAACGTATCGCGAATATCTGGATCTCATTATGAGCGAGGCCGCCGTGAGTGCCGTGCTCACCTGGGGTGTCACCGACGCGCATACATGGCTGGCAGGCAGACGGCAGGGACCTCGGCCCGGATTTCGGCCGGGGCAACAACCAGGACAGCCGGGCCAGGCGCAACCATCTGCGCAGCCGGAAATGCAGCCGCCGCCCCCGCCGGGCCAGGCGGAAGTGGTACCCCCCGGGCCGCCGCCGGGACAGCAGGTCGCGCAGCATAGGCCTCCCGAACGGCCCCTGGCGTTCGATGCCGATAACAAACCGAAGCCGGCGTTCTTCGCCATCCGCGATGCTTTCGACAGGAGAGCTGTGTGATCTATCGGCGCGCGGCAGGGCCGCGAATCTCTCACTTGCCACGCGCCATCCTCTTTACTGTCCTCGCCTCCGCAATTGCATTTCCGGGCGCGGTCTCGCAGTCAGTGCAGAATCGCGGCTCCTACCTCAATCCCGATCTGCCCATCGCGCAGCGGGTGGATGATCTCGTCGGGCGGATGACACTCGAAGAGAAAATTGCGCAGATGCAGAACGATGCGCCGGCCATCCCCCGTCTGCACGTACCGGCTTACAACTGGTGGAACGAAGCCCTGCACGGCGTGGCGCGTTCTGGATATGCCACGGTATTTCCCCAGGCCATCGGCCTCGCCGCTACATGGGATACAGGCTTGATTCACCGCGTCGGCGACACCATCTCGACAGAAGCACGGGCGAAATACAACCAAGCGCAGCGCGAACGGAACACCGCCATCTACTACGGCCTCACCATGTGGTCGCCCAACATCAACATTGACCGCGATCCGCGCTGGGGCCGCGGGCAGGAGACCTACGGCGAAGACCCATTTCTCACCGGTCAGATCGGCTCCGCCTTCGTGCGCGGCCTGCAAGGCGACGATCCGGACCATCCTAAAACCATTGCCACTCCCAAACACTTCGCCGTGCACAGCGGGCCGGAGTCGGAGCGCCACACCTTCGACGCGGTCATTTCGCCGCACGATCTTGAAGATACTTACCTGCCCGCCTTCCGCACGCTGATCGCCGATGCGCACGCCGGCAGCATCATGTGCGCCTACAACGCGGTCGATGGCGTGCCGGCATGCAGCAGCGACCTTCTTCTCCAGCAGAAGCTGACGCACGATTGGGGATTCCGCGGCTATGTCGTTTCCGACTGCGCCGCCATTACCGACATAGCCGCAGGACACAAGTTCGCCCCGGACATGGCTCACGCCGCCGCGAGTTCGCTGAAAGCGGGCACGGATCTCAGCTGCGGGAGAGAGTACGGCGCGCTTCTCGACGCATTGCATCAGGGCCTGATCAGCAACGCGGCCATCGATACGGCCGTCAAGCGGCTGTTCACCGCACGCATTCGCCTCGGCATGTTCGATCCTCCGGATCGCGTGACCTACAACAGAATTCCGTTCACCGAGAACGATTCAACGGCCCACGCCGCACTGTCGCTCCAGGCTGCGCGTGAATCCATCGTGCTGCTTAAGAACGATCGCCGCGCGCTTCCGCTTTCCCCATCCATTCGCACCATTGCCGTCGTTGGGCCCAATGCCGCCGCTCTGCCTGCGCTCGAGGGAAATTACAATGCCATCGCCTCTCACCCCATCACGCCACTCGCCGCACTGGAGCAAAGATTGCCCGGGCACGTTCGCTATAGCCAGGGATCGCCTTACGTGCAGGGCGTTCCCATCGTTGTGCCTCAGTCTGCACTCAGCACAGTCGATCGAGGCAAGCATATCGCTGGACTACATGCAGAATACTTCGACGGCACGGATCTGAGCGGCGACCCAAAATTCACGCGTTTCGATCCCAACATTGACTTCGATTGGAATGGCGCTTCGCCGGCTCGCGGCATATCCCCCGGCGCCTTCGCCGTCCGCTGGACTGGTTCTTTCACTCCACCAGCGGCAGGCCCCATCACGTTCAGCTTTTCCCTCGCGCATTGCAGTACCTGCGACGACGCCGAAACCGTGCGCGTCTGGATCGACGACAAGCTGATCTCGAATTTCGAACATCAGCCCACCCCGGGCCGCCGGGCGCCCACCACGCCTTTCACGGTCAACTTTGCGGACACGGCGGCGCATGCGCTGAGGATTGAGTACACACATCGCGCCCCACACTTCGGGGCAGGCCTCACGTTCAGCTGGCAACCGCCGGCTGCCGCCTTGCGCGCAGAAGCTGTCGCCGCGGCCAGGCAATCCGAAGTTGTAATCGCGTTCCTTGGCCTAAGCCCGGAGATCGAAGGCGAAGAGATGCCGCTCCACGTCAAAGGTTTCAACGGCGGAGACCGCACCGCCATTGAGCTTCCAGAGGCGCAGATGCAACTTGTCGACGGCCTTGCCGCCACGGGCAAGCCGCTCATCCTGGTGCTGATGAACGGAAGCGCGCTGGCTCTCGGCAGCGCCCATGACAAGGCATCCGCAGTGCTGGAAGCCTGGTATCCGGGGGAAGCCGGTGGCGCAGCGATCACAGACACTCTCTTCGGGCGCAGTAACCCCTCCGGACGCTTGCCCATCACCTTCTACGCATCCACGGCGCAACTGCCATCCTTCGACAACTACAGCATGAAGGAACGCACCTATCGCTACTTCACCGGAGAGCCTCTCTATCGCTTCGGCTTCGGGCTCAGCTATACCCGCTTCGCATATTCGGGCGGAAAGCTGTCCGCTGCGACGCTTCAGGCAGGCCAGCCGCTTCATGCCAGCATCAACATAAAAAATGTCGGCGCCAGGGCCGGCAGCGAGACGGTTGAGTTTTATCTCATCCCGAAGTCCAGGCCAGGCGGCCCTCTGCGTGCGCTGGTGGCATTCGCAAAGCAATCGCTTGCATCCGGCCAGACAGCAACCGTCCATGCAACTATCGATGCGCGCGCGCTCAGCATGGTCGATGCCGATGGACGCCGCAGCGTCGAACCCGGAGACTATGAGCTTTTCATCGGCGGCGGACAGCCCGGTAGCAGCGACGGCCAGTCTCTTCCATTTCGTATCCGTGGTTCCACGGCGATTGCGCCTTGACTTCAGTTCAATCAGGGGCCGGCGCAAGCCCTGATCACTCAAAAAAAGCCCCCAAAAACCGCGTCTAGCCGTACACTGCCCTAGGAACCACACCAAGGCTCTGAGTCACTTGGTTTCAACCGTCAGCTCTCGGGCGTTCTGGAGAATACCCATACATGGGTGGTATCGGAAATAAACTGCGCGAAGCGCGGATGCAATGGCAACTTACGCTGCGTGAAGTCGAGGATCGCAGCTCGCGCATCGCCCAGCGCTGGGAAAACCCGGCCTATCGCATCTCCGCAAGCTGGCTGGACCGCGTCGAACGCGAAAACCGTGGCCTCTCTGCCACCAAGCTCATTGTGCTTGCCGTCATCTATGGGCTCAGCGCCGAACAGATGATCGCTCTCTGTCCTGCGTCACATGGCAGCAATTCCCTGGAGGCGCTCAGTGACATCTCCATTCCCAACAATACTTTGCTGTTGGAGAACGGCCAACTGGAACGGCAGGCCCGCCAATGGCTCCCCGATGCTCTCGTTACGGAGGTCCCGCCCGACGCCACTACCCTTCTGGCCCCTGTGGCCGGAACTCTGCCCAGCCACTACCGCCGCGGCATCATCGGTAAGCGCGATCGCACACTCGATCCGATGATCCGCGCCGGCTCTATCGTCCTGATCGATACGCAGAAGCGGGCCATCGCCGGCCGCCGTGAATGGACTCACGAATTCGACCGGCCGGTCTATTTCCTCATCGCCCATACCGGCTATGTCGCCGGCTTCTGTGAACTGGATAAGGACGCCGAATGGCTTACCCTCGTCCCGCATCCGCTTTCGTACGAGAGCAGCAGGCGCTGGCGGTTCCGGAAGGAAATCGAAGTCGTGGGGACGGTGGCCGCCTTCTTTTCGCGCCGCACGGACTGAAAAGCGTCACGCTGCACCTGCGTGCCCGGTACTTCCGGCAGCAGCCCTAAATGGCCTGCTGCAACTCCGCCAGTTCCGGGAAGCTTACCTGTTCGTAGAGCTCCAGCACATGACGCGTCATTAGATAGTATGTTGCCACAGCGCGTTGCGCATAGCTGGCAAATGCTGTCTCCAGATTGCCAGTGCGTGCCGCGCCTTTCAGCCGTCCGATGTGCCACTCCACCTCGCGCGCATTCAGGCGTAGTTGCTCGGCAACCACCAGCGCCTCAGGGTGCCAGCGCTGGACGTAGGTGGCCAATTCCACCAGCACCTGACAGTTACGCTCAAGCAGCTCCAGACCTTCCATGCCACCGAGCATCTGCCAGATGGCCTCCGGCTGCAGCGCAAAAGCCTCCTCGCCGGAAAGGGCCGTTGCGTCCCGGGCGATAAGCGCGATCTTCTCCCGATCGATCTTTGCCAGCCGCCCCAGCAACTGTTCCCATGTCGCTTCCGATGAACGCCGGCCGCGCAAATAATACCGGACAACGAGGCCACAGAGGACCACGAAGAAGAAGCCCACCAATGCGAGAAAGATGATTCCTCTCACCATCTCCTCCAGTTCCGGACATGTAACAGATCACTTTCCACCCGCCGCTGCAAGGTGTAAATCTGCATCAGCATCGCATCGGGCAGTTCGCGCGGAGCCGGCGCCTCCTGCCACAGCGTAACGATCCAGTAGCCGATGCAACCGAGAGAAGCGAGCTTTACAGCGTCCGACGTCAATGTGTAAGGACGAAGCCCGTGGGACCGCCCGAAATAACTCTGAACGGCATCCAGAACAAAGCTGATGATGGAATACGCCCCGAAGCCCTGCGCGATTCTCGCAACATGGGTTTTCCATGGCAATCCAGCCGTAGCGGACAAGACCATCATTCCGACAAACAGCTCGCTCATGAGCGCGGAGGTGAACAGATTGCTGCGATAGAGGAAGGTCTGATAGTGGCGTACAGTAACCGGGGCCACCACCATCGACAACGCCAATGCCAGCACACAGCTGGCGACGATGAGCCAGAGAAACGCCCGCCGGACGTCGCGGGCCCATTTTCCGGTTGGGCAGAACACGTGGACCGCCAGTTCATAAGCCACAACCAGCTGAATCAGCTCATCCACAAACGCGAGTGGCCAATAGGTCAGGAAGTAAGGCCATGAACTGACCCCAAAGCGAAACGCCAGAGCGAAAAGAACAATGGTGCGCGCAACATAAAAAATATTCAGGAAAGTAAAGGCAAGGAAGCTGGCCGCTCGTCTCTTTAGAAACAAAACGGCCAGCAGGATGCATTCCAGCACAAACCCGCCGGCCCACAAGAATCGTTCGAAACCGGACAAAAACATGCTCTGCGCTCCGGCGCGGGCTTGCCACCTGTTTTGGGGCGACCCAGATCTCAGTTCAACTATAGCGCATGGGCAACGCAATCCGGGCAATCGGGATTCGGGTCGCCGCCGCCAGGGCCGTTACCGTTGTTCGCTGGCTGCGAGATCGTTGCGGTTGCGCTGGAGTGAAAAGGAACGCTGCGGCCCGCCATGACACCAAGCAAGACCAGGGTGAGAGTGACAGCGGAGATGCGGAGGGATTTGAGCGACATGTATGTGGTTCTCCTGTTCGGCGCTTTGCTTCCGCGCACGAGGAGAGCCTAGTGCTGATATCCCGTAAGTTGCTGCATTATCTGGAGTTTGTTGCGGATGAGAAAAGCCGGCACCTGCCGTGGCGGGTAAATGTCCGGCTGCTAACGCACAATCCTCGGTTAGAAGACCTCGCAGCCATCCCGCGATCTGTTGCTGATAAGCAACACCTCTGCGCGCCCATTCCTACGAGGTTCGCGGCCGAAAGTAACCGCCCGCTTAACTCCTTCGCCACCCTGTTTAGGCCCAAAATCGCCGAGTCTTGGGCGGTAGCGCAAAAGTCAACGCGTCCGGAGTTGCGTATAGGAAAGCCTCACCAAAAAGAAGGTCACTCTGCCGACCATCTCAGGCACTCTACAAATCGAGGCTATGCAGAGTTGGATATGCCTGAAGTTGCTTGCCGGTCCCTCAGAGGTCGGCAAGCAATTCCTCTTTAAGGCGCATTTACGGCCTTTCGATCACCGCATAGCACGCTACCCGGCGCCCTGATTGTCCGCACGCATGGGAGCGAAATTTCCGATAACCGAAAATTTCGCACTCTGCCTCCGGCAAGAGCGACCCACGCCCCATCCGCTACACTGGTGCCTGAATTCGCGGTCTATCGCCGGCAATCGAGGAAATATCCGCTTCATGCGCATCATTGAACTCCGGGAGGCGACCCTCCCCATCGCGTCTGCTATCGCCAACGCTTACATTGACTTCTCAAAGATGACGCTCTCGCTGGTCGCGGTCGTCACCGATGCGCTGCGCGACGGCCGTCGCGTCGTCGGTTACGGCTTCAATTCCAATGGCCGCTACGGCCAGGGCGGACTGATACGCGAGCGCTTCGCCCCCCGCCTGCTTGAGGCCGACCCGGCATCGCTGCTCAACGACGCCGGAGACAATCTCGATCCGGACCGCGTCTGGCGCGCGCTGATGAAGAACGAGAAGCCCGGTGGACACGGCGAACGCTCCGTCGCCGTCGGCACCATCGATATGGCTGTCTGGGATGCCGTCGCCAAGATTGCCGGCAAGCCTTTGTTTCGGCATCTGGCCGATACCTACGGCCACACTGCCGATCCCAGAGTCTTCGTTTATGCCGCCGGAGGCTATTACTATCCCGGCAAAGATCTCACAGCGCTTCGCTCCGAAATGCGCAGCTATCTCGACCGCGGCTATACGGTCGTGAAGATGAAGATTGGCGGCGCAGCCCTTGCGGAAGATTGCAAGCGGATCGAGGCTGTGCTCGCCGAAATCGGCTCCGAGGCCCGGTTGGCCGTGGACGCTAATGGCCGCTTCGATCTCGAAACCGCCATCGCCTATGCCAAAGCCCTGCGCGAGTATCCGCTGTTCTGGTATGAGGAGGCCGGCGATCCGCTCGACTTCGCGTTGCAGGCCGCGCTCGCCGAGTTCTATCCCGGTCCCATGGCCACAGGCGAAAATCTGTTTAGCCACCAGGACGCACGCAATCTCCTCCGCTACGGCGGCATGAGGCCGGATCGCGACTGGCTGCAGTTCGACTGCGCGCTGTCGTATGGCCTCTGTGAATACTTGCGCACGCTCCATGAACTCAGCGTCGCCGGATGGTCGCCAAGCCGCTGCATCCCCCACGGCGGCCATCAGATGTCACTCAACATCGCTGCAGGCCTCGGACTCGGCGGGAATGAAAGCTACCCGGACCTCTTCCAGCCCTTCGGCGGATTCCCGGACGGCGTGCGAGTGGAGAACGGCTACGTCACGATGCCCGAACTGCCCGGTATCGGCTTTGAAGGCAAGGCCGACCTGATCAAAGTGATGCGCGAGCTGGCCGAATGAGCCACCCGTCGCGCGCGCCCCGCTCTCTGCTCGGCCCGCTCTGGCTGCAGGTTTTGCTGGGCATGGCGCTCGGCGTGGCGATCGGCATCCTCTTCCCACGCCAGTCCATCGCCCTCAAACCCCTCGGCGATGACTTCATCCTGCTCATTCGGATGACGCTCGCGCCTATCATCTTCTCCACCGTCGCCGTCGGCATTGCTCGCATGGGCGACCTCCGCGAGGCCGGCCGCGTTGGCATCAAGGCACTCGTCTATTTTGAAGTTGTCTCCACCGTCGCGCTTGCCATCGGGCTCATCGCCATCGATCTCCTCCACCCCGGCCGCGGCATGAACATCGAAGCGGCGAAACTCGACCCGTCCGCCATCGCCGCATTCACTTCAGGGGCACAGCATGTCGGCATAGTGCCGTTCCTCACAGGTATTCTGCCCACGTCTGTCGCCGAACCCTTTGCCACCGGCAACATTCTGCAGGTCATCTTTCTCGGTGTGCTCTTTGGCGTCGCCCTCGCGCCCCTCCGGACTGTCGCAAAGCCGCTGATCGATCTGCTCGACCTCATCCTGCGCGTCATGTTCGGCATCGTCCGCATCATCATGCTGTTCGCGCCGCTCGCCGCATTCGGCGCGATGGCCTACACCGTCGGCCAGTATGGCGTTGCCAGCCTGCGTCCGCTCGCCATCTTCACCGCCGAACAGTGGGCTGTCTCGGCGCTCTTTGTCGCTGTCGTCCTCGGGCTCATTGCGCGCGCCAACAGTTTCAGCCTCATGCGCTTGCTCGCTTATCTGCGCGAAGAGCTGCTGATCACTGGCGCAACCTCATCCTCGGAAGCAGTCCTTGCGCCCGTCATGCTCAAACTCGAGCAGCTCGGCTGCTCAGAACCGGTCGTAGGCCTGGTCATGCCTGCCGGATATACCTTCAATGCCGACGGTACCGCGATATACCTGTCGATGGGCGCCATCTTCCTTGCGCAGGCCACGAACACACACCTCGGCCTGCGCGAGCAGATCACCATCTTGCTTGTCCTGATGCTCACGTCGAAGGGCTCAGCCGGAGTCGCGGGCGCCGGCTTCATTACGCTGGCTGCGACGCTGGCCGCAATGCACTCCATTCCCGCCGCCGCTCTCGTGCTTCTGCTGGGAGTCGAACGCATCACCAATATCCCCCGCGCCGTGGTCAACGTCATCGGCTCCAGCGTCGCCACCATCGTCATCGCAAAATGGGAGAACGCATTCGATGCCTCTGCAGCGTCCCCAAGCCTGCACAGCAGCCAGAAGCCCGCGAACTGAACCGATGGAAGACCTCAAGCACATTGCGCGCGACATCTTCGCCCACGCGCTCGACGATTGCAGCATCCCGCACGCAATGGATCGCACGCTGCGCATGGAATCCAGCGTGCAAGGCCAACAGCTTTACATCGGCAATGAGCCGCCCATCGCGCTGGATCGCCTGAAGCACCTGCGCATCGCCGCTCTGGGCAAGGCTGCCGCGGTCATGCTGGAAGCTTTGCTCGCTCAACTGGCGCCTCTGCCTTCCTGCGATCTCGCGGGTGTGCTCGTCGCGCCACGGAGACCTGCAAATCTGCCGCCATGGATTGAATTCTTCGCCGGCGGCCATCCTCTCCCCAACGCAGAATCTCTCGCCGCTGCATCCGCCGCGCTCGGTACCCTTCACGAGATTGCGAACTCCCCGCCCGATGAAGCTCTCGCCCTCTTCCTCATCTCCGGCGGCGCCTCCGCCATGATGGAGCTCCCGCTCGACCCAGACATCTCTCTTGCCGACACTATCGCCTTCCATCAGGCGCTCGTTCACTCCGGCGCAAATATTGTCGAGATCAACTGTGTCCGCAAGCACTTTTCCGCCGTCAAAGGCGGCCGGCTCGCACTTGCCGCAGGCTCGGCGCGCAAGCTCTCGCTGCTTGTCTCCGATGTGCCGCCCGCGCATCTCGACGCGCTCGCCTCCGGTCCCACGCTGCCGGATTCCACTACCATCGCCGATTGCCGCGAGATTCTCGCCCGCTACTCTCTCCTGGATCGCTTCCCTGCTTCCATTCGCCGCTACTTCGAATCGCCCTCGCTTCCCGAAACGCCCAAGCCCGGTGCGTTCCTTGCTCCCGTCATCACTCTGCTTGACTCGTCTGCCCTCGCGGCCGCCGCGCAATCCCATGCCGCCGCACTCGGCTTCCACGCCGCCATCGATAACACCTGCGATGACTGGTCCTGCGATCGCGCCGCGGATTACCTGCTCGCTCGCCTGCGCGATCTTCGCCGCACCCATCCGCGCTACTGTCTCATCTCCACCGGCGAGGTCAGCGTATCCGTCCCAGAGTTCGACGACTCCGCTTCACACCTCGGCGGCCGCAACCAGCACCTCGCGCTCTATCTCGCAACGCAGCTGCGCGCTGAAGACGCGGGTATCGCGATTCTGTCCGCCGGCTCCGACGGCATTGACGGCAACAGCATCGCCGCCGGCGCGGTTATCGACGAGCGCACCATCGACGGCAGTTCCTCCGTGTCCCGACGCGACTCCGCACTCCGTGCGCTCGCCGCCTTTGACTCCTTCCCATGGCTCGCCGCGCACGACGCTGCCATCGTCACCGGCCCCACCGGCCAGAACCTCCGCGACCTTCGCATCCTGCTCGCGGACGCGGTTTGAATACCCTCGTCATTCCGGATGCGCGCAGTGCGTCCAGAATCACCGTACTGGCTTGATAAAATTGGCCTGTCCCCATCGTCTAGCGGCCCAGGACTCCGCTCCTTCAGAGCGGCAACACAGGTTCGAATCCTGTTAGGGACGCCACATTGCCCGAAGTACGAAAACGCAGCCGCTGTTCAGTGGCACTGCGTTTCGTCCTGATACTGCTTGGTCGCCGCCATCGCCGCCAGTGCCTGCTCGCAGCCGAGGACCTTCGCATCCAGCATGTTGTTGCTGAAAATATCCGGCGAAATGTAGCTCGCTTTGTCATGCATCGCCAGCAGCTGATCACTTATCTGCTGCATGTTGGTGAACTCCGCGCGCAGCAGCTGTGCCGCCTGATGGTCCGGCTCGCTTGTCGCCGCGGCCACCGCCAGTTGCAGCTTCGCTTCTGCCTGCCGTTGCATGGGGCTCACCCAGGCTGACGTCACCGGATAGTTGTTATTCACCGCATTCACCAGGGAAACATGCCATTCGCGCACCTGTGTCAGTGCCTCGATCTCCGCGCCCAGAAAAGCTTCCGTCAACCGCGGCGGCTTTGCAGTATCGGGCGCGGCGCCCGCGGTGTTCGGACTGCCAGCCGCTGGGGCAGGCAGTGTCAGGATGGTCCTTGTGCCTTCAAACCGCAGCGTGCCGTGCGTCATCCTTGCCAGCGACTCCACGTCCACATAACTCTTTCCGTTGATCCGTACCAGTTGCGCCTGTTCGGGCTGCCCGGCGATCACAAGCGTCCCAGCCGCTCTCGTCTGCTGCGCCGCAACCGTCGCTCCGCTTGCAGCCGCCAGAACCGCCACCAGCTTCCACGCTTTTCCGTTCATCGTGCCGCTCCTGTGCTCCATCCTTTTGGATGCACGGAGACTCCCGCCCGCATTAAGCCGGTCGCCGGAAACGGAGCCTATCGCCGGATCGCCCGCTTCACCTGCGCATACTGCAGCAGAATGTACTGGTCCGTCATGCCGGCGATATAGTCCGCCACCACGCGCGCAAGACCCTCCTGCTCAATCTCCTCCACGTAACTTGCAGGCAGCTCCTCCGGCTCGCGCACCCAGAAGTTGAACAGCTCCGTCACCACTTCTTCCGCCTTGTTGTGCTCCAGCGTCAGCGCGTCGCAGCAGTACAGTGTCTCGTATAGATAGCGCTTTTCCTGCAACCGCTCGCTTTCCGCCAGCGGAGAGAACGTCGCCAGACGCGCTGGATGCGCCCGCACATCCTCCAGCGTTGTCGCTCCGATCGCTCGTGTATTCGCAAGCGTCGTCGCGATCAGGTCATCCGTCAGGATATTCTGCATCAACTGTAACGCCTCATGAAACAGGAACTTCGGCTCTACACCCGGGTGCGCGTGATGAATCTCCGCATAGCAGTGCGCCACGATATCGACATGCGTGCGCACATGCTCGATCTCCAGCAAGCCGCTCTCTACGCCGTCATCGAGATCGGCCGTTAGATACGCAATCTCGTCGGCCAGATCTATGATCTGCGCCTCCAGCGGCGGACGCTGTCCAAGGAAGTATTCCGCAAGCTCCGGGTGTTCCTCCGCGCTGTAGTCACGCGAGTGCTTGATGATGCCCTCGCGCACGCCCAGCGTCAGGTTCAGCCCGCGGTGGGCGGCGTAGCGTTGTTCGAAGTGCTCCACAATGCGCAGCGCGTGCAGGTTGTGATCGAATCGCAGCCCATGCCGCTTCAGGCATTCATCCAGCGCGCGCTCGCCGGCGTGCCCAAACGGCGGATGCCCAATGTCATGTACCAGCGCGAGAGTCTCTGCCAGGTCCTGGTTCAGTCCCAGCACCTCCGCTACGCTGCGCGCAATCTGCATCACTTCAATGGTGTGCGTAAGGCGGCTGCGGAAATGGTCCGAGGCGCGGCTGGTGAACACCTGCGTCTTGCCCGCGAGCCGTCGGAACGCCCGAGACTGCACCACGCGCTCGCGGTCCCGCTGAAACGGCGTGCGGGAAGCCCGGTCCGGCGCGCCGTGCAAGCGCGACATCAGAGCGTCGTCGCAGCCGTTACCGACGGCGCACGCTGCCAGGTCGCCGCTGCTGCGCGGTACCACGGCGCCGTCCGGCCCAGCCTGCGCTGGAACTTCCGCACTTCGCCCGCTTGCACGTCGAATGGTCACACCTCAGTCTAACCGCGGGGTGCCACGGAACTGAGAACTGTGAACTGACAACTGAGACCTTACTTGCCTGCGCCCTTTGCGGACTCGCTCGCCGGTGTCAACTTCGCCAGCTTCACCCGCGCGCTCTCCAGCTTGTGCTGCACCTTCGCGACGTCCTCGGGATCGGCATCCGCAGGCAGCGAATGCGCGTACTCCGTCATCGACCGCTCCCACTGCGCCACCGCCATCTTCAGGTTGCCGGTCTTCTCATAGACCTCGCCAAGATGGTCATGCACCGTCGGATCGTTGTTCATCCGCTCGTTCGCCTTGCGCAGATTGCTTTCCGCCTCGGGATACTGGCCGAGTTTGAAGTACACCCACCCCAGCGAATCCAGATACGCGCCGTTCTGCGGGTCGAGCACGATCGCCTGCTGGATCAGCTTCATCGCATCCTGCAGCTTTGTCCCATTGTCCGCCAGCATGTATCCGAGATAGTTCAAGACCATGGCATTCTTGGGATCGAGTTCCAGCGCCTTGCGGAACTGCACCTCGGCCTGGTCGTACATCTTCTGCCGGTCGAACTCGTCGCCGCGCAAAAAGGCGATATACCACTTGTCCGTTGGCTTCTTGGTCAACGCCTCTGCCTTGTTGATTTCGGCCGTCGCCTCGTCAAATCGCTTCAGCCGGATGTACATCTCGGCCAGGTTCTCGTGCACTTCCAGGTCATCCGGCGTATTTGTCAGCTGCGCCTTGGCCAACGCAAGCCCCTGCTCCACCTGCCCGGTATCCGCAATTTGCCGAGCATACAGCAACTGCGCATCGTGGCTCTTCGGCAGCGCCTTCGCCGCTTCCGCCGCGGCAGCCGTGGCTTCCTTCCACATATGCGCTTCGCGATAGGCGTCCACTTCACTCTCGTAGCCGCTCTCCGCGTAGCAGATATTCGTGTCGTCCTCGTCGCCCGCGCTCGTCGCGCAATCGCCGCCCAGGTCCGCGATCTGCTTGAACGCCGCAACGGCTTCGGCCGTCTTGTTCTGCTCGCGATATATGATGCCGAGCCGGTTGAGGAAATACGCGCGGTTGCTCTTCTCCTGGTCCGAATACTTTCCATCCGGATGCGTCGTCGCATTCACCAGCTTTGTCAGCAGCGCCGTCGCCTGGTCATACTTGCCCATCGCGTCGTAGTCCAGCGCCTCATCCACTCCCCACTGCAATTCTTCGTTCGTGCCGGGCTGGATCTGCCCCTTAAGCTTCTCCAGGGTCGCCAGCGATTCTTCATAGTGCCCCTGCCGCCGCTGAATCTCCGAGATCTGGATCGTCGAACGCAGGTCGGTAGGGTTCGCCGACTGCAGCTTCTGGAACACCTTCAGCGATTCATCCAGCTGATTGTCCTCAAGCAGCGCATTCGCGAACGCCATCTCCACTTCCGGATTGTCGGGCTCCAGGTCCAGCGAGCGCTTGTACGCGGCCGCCGCTTCCTTCGCCTTCTTCAGCCGGTCGTACGACTGTCCCAGCGCATACTCTTCGCGTGCCGAGCGGTCGTCCTGAGGGACCCCCGCCAGCACCGCCGCCGCGCGCTGAAGATCGCCCTCATCGGAGTAGAGCTTCGCCATGCTCAGCACCACTTCTTCCGAGTTCGAATCGATCTTCTGCGCCTCCTTGAACTCCGCCTCCGCCTTGGGCGACTCGTGGTTCGCCGCATACAGCTCGCCCAGCAGCAGCTTCGCTTCAATGTCGTTGGGCTTCAGCCGCGCAATGGTTTCATACTCCGCGATGGCCTGTGCCAGCGTCTGCTGCGACTGTGGCCCCTGCATGTCTCCCAGCGACCGCACATACACCTGCCCCAGCAGCGTGTGCGCCTCCACGTCATTCGGGTTGCGCTTGATCTGGTCCTTGGCCGCGTTCACTGCGTCCTGAATCCGGCCCAGCCGGAAATAAAGCTCCGCCAGCCCATTCTGCAGCATCGTTGAATTCGGGTCGGCATTCAGCGCCAGCTTGTATTCCTCGATCGCCTGCGTCGCGTAGTCCGGACGCCCTGCATCCACCGCCATCTGCTCATACAAGTGCGCCAGCCCATAGTGGTAATACGCGCTGGAGCGGTCCGGCTCGTTCGTAGCCGCCGTCGATCCCGTTGCCGCCTTCTGCGACTGCGCAGGCGCCTTTCGCTGCATCGGCGGATCGACCTGCCGCGGTGGAGTGTTCGTCTGTGCCTGCAAAGCCAGAGGAACTGCCACTAAAGCTACGGCGAATGTGCCGGTGAGCCGGATCTTCAGGGTCCAGAAAGCACGGGGGCGAAGGGTCATGTACGGGGTGTCCTATCCGGCGCAGTCGAAGGGCAAAGCACTCCATCTCTTAGACGAAGCCGCGCTCCGCTCGGATGCCGCAGCACCCGGCAGTTCCGATTCATTCTATACCCCGCACAAAATGATGCCGGATCTCCCCTATATGGAGTGTCCACAGTGCTCCATCCAAGCTCCGCCTGGGTCTGGATTGATCTACGGGCTTTCCACCTCGAACCTTGGACCCCGACCCTCGAACCTCACCCGTGCCGGAAGTGCCTGATCCCCGTGAACACCATCGCGATGCCCAGCCGGTCCGCCGCCTCGATCACCTCGGCATCGCGCACGCTGCCGCCCGGCTGGATCACCGCCGTCGCGCCTGCCTGCGCTACCGTCTCCAGGCCGTCAGGAAATGGAAAGAACGCGTCGGAAGCGGCGACGCTCCCAGCCAGCGGCAGCACCGCCTTCATCGCGCCGAACTTCGCCGCATCCACACGGCTCATCTGGCCGGCGCCCACGCCAACAGTCTGCCCATGGCCTTTATCAAAACGCGCATACACAATCGCATTCGACTTCACGTGCTTGCACACGCTCCATGCGAATTGCAGCGCTCGCATCTCCTCTGCGGTCGGCGCGCGCTTCGTCACCACCTTCAACTCTGCATCGCTCAGGTGATGCCGGTCCGCCTCCTGCACCAGGAAACCGCCCGAAATCTGCTTGACCACGCGGGATTCGCCCTGCCCTGCCGCAATCTCCAGCAGCCGCAGGTTCTTCTTCGCTGCGAATCGTGCCACCGCATCGGCGGTAAACTTCGGCGCGACAATCGCTTCGACGAAGAGCTTCGCGATCTCCTCCGCCGCCGCGCCATCCACCTCGCGATTGATGCCGATCACGCCGCCAAACGCCGACACCGGATCGGATTCCAGCGCGCGCTTATATGCCTCCAGCGCCGTCCCGCCCGTCGCCGCGCCGCACGGATTCGTGTGCTTGATGATCGCCACCGCCGGCTCACCAAACTCGCTCGCCAGCTCCCAGCACGCGTCCAGATCGACCAGGTTGTTGTAGCTCAGCTCCTTGCCCTGCAGCACACGCGCGTTCGCCACACCGCGCCCGCTGCCGTCCACATACAGCGCCGCCCGCTGGTGCGGATTCTCGCCATACCGCAGCACAGCCTTGCGCGGCTCGATCACTCGCAGGGTCTCCGGCATGGCTTGTTTATCAAAGACCGCCGGCACGCCATGCGCCTCGGGTGCAGCAATACTCTCGAGCGCCGTGGCGATCCCTGCGTCGTAGGCCGCTGTTGTCGCAAACGCGGCCTTCGCCAGGCGCCACCGCGTCGCCCGGCCCAGCGCGCCACCGTTCGCCGCCATCTCGTCTGCGATCGCGGCATAGTCCGCCGTCGCCGTCACAATCGCCACGTCCTCAAAGTTCTTCGCCGCCGAGCGCACCATCGACGGGCCGCCGATATCGATGTTCTCGATCACATCGCTGAACGCCACACCGGGCCGGCTCGCCGTCTTCTCAAACGCGTACAGGTTCACCACCACCATGTCGATCGGCTCGATCCCATGCTCCTTCACCGTCGCCACGTGCTCCGCATTGCCGCGCATGTGCAGAATGCCGCCGTGCACCTTGGGATGCAGCGTCTTCACGCGGCCATCCAGCATCTCGGGGAAATCGGTCAATTCGCTGATGTCGCGGACATTGAGGCCCGCATCGCGTAGCGCCTTCGCTGTCCCGCCGGTCGAGACCAGATCCACGCCATGCTTCGCGAGCGCACGCGCGAAATCGACCAGTCCGGTCTTGTCCGTCACGCTCAGCAGCGCACGCCGGATCACGCGTAGGCCGGCATCGCCCGCGGCCTTGGTTGCAGAAGAAGAAGCTGTAGCTGTCTCAAGGGAGATCATCTCAGTGGTCGTCACACCACCATTTTATGACCGCTGAGAGCCTGGGTGCCCGCCATCTCGATTCTGAGATGTGGGAATCGCGCCTCAAACAGCTATCACCGCAGCTCTTCGCGCCGCCGCGTTCCAGGCTGTCAGCTTATAGCTGTCAGCTGATAGCTCGAGATTCTTCGCCTTTCGCCCGCAGAGCGTCTCTCCTGCCTCGCGCCCGCCCCCAACCAAGAACCTTGCACCTCGAACCTCGCTTTATCTCTGCAGCCCGCCCGTCAGCTCACTCACCTTCGCCACATCGTGGTCGCTGCACCAGCACTTGAGCCCGTTGGCGATATTCTCCACCGCGCGCGGATCGGCATAGCTCGCCGTGCCCACTTCTACCGCTGTCGCGCCGGCCAGCATGAACTCCACCGCGTCTTCCGCGCGCACGATGCCGCCCATGCCCACCACGGGAATCTTCACCTGCTGTGCCGCCTCGTAGACCATGCGCACCGCAATCGGCCGGATCGCCGGACCCGAGAGTCCGCCGGTAAAGTTCGCAATGCGCGATTTGCGCCGCTCCACGTCAATCGCCAGCGCGACAAAAGTATTGACCAGAGAGATCGCGTGCGCGCCCGCGTCCTCGCACACCTTCGCCATCAGCCTGATGTCCGTCACATTCGGCGAGAGCTTCACCATCAGCGGCCGGCCGGCCCGCGCCGCCACCTCTCTGCACTTCCGCGCCAGCCAGTACAGCGCATCCGGATCGGTCCCGAACGTCATCCCGCCGTGTGCCGTGTTGGGGCAGCTTGCGTTCAGCTCATACATTGCCACGCCCGGCGCATCGTTCAGTACCTCGATCACCTCGGCGCAATCCTCCATCGTGTACCCGAAGACGTTCGCGATCACGATTGCGCCTTTGATGGCGCGCAGCTTCGGCAGCTTCTCCGCCACAAACGCGCGCACCCCGATGTTCTGCAGCCCGATCGAGTTCATCATCCCCGCCGGCGTCTCAATCACCCGCGGAGCAGGGTTCCCCGTCATCGGCTCGCGCGACAATCCCTTGGTCACAAACGCGCCGATCTTGTTCAGCGAGACGATCTCCTCGAACTCCACGCCGTAGCCAAACGTCCCGCCGGCCGCAATCACCGGCGACTGTAGCTCCACCCCCGCCACCGTCACGCGCATGTCCGTCTTGCTCACTTGTCCAGTTTACCGAGGCATCCCGAACATAGGGTTGGTATATACTATGGTATCTACCAGTCCTTGGAGGGGCACTGTGCAAACCGCCAAGCTATTCAAGACCGGTCGCAGTCAAGCCGTCCGGCTCCCAGCGGAATTCCGCTTCCAGGCAACGGAGGTCTTCATTCGCCGCGACGAAGAGACGGGCGACGTGATCCTCTCGCGACGTCCTTCATGGAAAGAGATACTCGCGCAAATCGATCCGGCCGATATTCCCGATGAGTTTCTCAGCCGCGAGCAACGGAACCAGAAACCTCCCCGTGAGCCTCGTCTCTGATGCTTTACATGCTCGACACCAACGCAGTTTGTTACTTGATCCGGAACCAATCCGTTCGGCTTCAGGAGCGAATGGACGCAATCGCCCCTGGTGACCGATTGTGCGTGTCCGCCGTCACCGAGGCCGAACTGCGCTACGGCGTGGCTGCTCAAAAGGCAGCACGAAAGCTCGCCAATGCCGTCGAGCTCATCCTGCGCAATATCCAAATACTTCCGTGGACCTCGGAGACTGCAAAGGCCTATGCAATATTCAGGGCACACAATCGCAGTTTGGGCTTGTCGGCCGGTGACATCGACCTGCTCATCTCTGCGCACGCAGTGGCCGAAAATGCCACGCTCGTGACAAGCGACTCCGCCATACGCAAACTAAAAGGTGGGCTCATCACCGTCAATTGGGCTGACGACATCAGACCGAACTGAAGTTTTGCATTTTCGCTCGCACGATAAAATCATCCCAATGCTCGATCTCGCCTTCGTCCGCGCCAATCTCGCTCTCGTCGAGCAAAAGCTCCGCGCCCGCAACATGGACCCCTCTGCCGTCCTCGGCGACTTTGCCACCGTCGACCAAACACGACGGGATGCAATCACCCGGGTCGAATCGCTGGGATTTCTCCGAAATCTGATCTCAGAGTCATTGGGTCAAGCAAAGCGGAAGAAAGAGGAGACCGTCGCAGTCCAGCCGATCATTGACATGATTGAGGCAAAAGGTCTCGCGAAATACTTTCCTATCGAGACAATTATTCAAGATGATGTAGCGAGTCGGTTAGTGACGTTCTGGCAAGCTCAAGTCCGCGAGCAAAGTCAAAAGGCGGACGAACTGAAGACTGTCGCTGAAAAGTTAGACCAGCAACTTCAAAATATCCTGCAATCCATCCCCAACCTGCCCCAGGACTCCGTCCCCGTCGGCAAGGACGAGCACGCCAACCGCATCGAAAAAGTCTGGCATGGCGCCGAAAAGACCGCAACCGGCTCCCCCGACATCGCCTACACCCCCGCCTTACCCGCCTTCACCCCGCTCCCGCACTGGGAGCTCGGCGAGCGTCTCGGCATCCTCGACTTCGAGCGCGCCGCCAAGATCTCCGGCTCGCGCTTCGTCGTGCACTACGGCCAGGGCGCGCGCCTCGAACGCGCCATCGCCAACTTCATGCTCGACCTCCACACCGGCAGCCACGGCTACACCGAGGTAATGCCGCCTTACATGGTCAACTCCAAATCCCTCTTCGGCACCGGCCAGCTCCCAAAGTTCGCCGCCGACCTCTTCCACTGCGACGACAAGCCCTACACCCCCGGCGAGCTTCAGGACTCTGACCACTGGCTCATCCCCACCGCCGAGGTTCCCGTCACCAATCTCTACCGCGACGAGACCCTCGATGACGCGCAGCTCACCATCTCGCTCTGCGCCTACACGCCCTGCTTCCGCTCCGAGGCCGGCAGCTACGGCAAGGACGTCCGCGGCATGATCCGCCAGCACCAGTTCCAGAAGGTCGAACTGGTCAAGTTCACCCGTCCGCAGGACTCCGCCGCCGAGCACGAAAAGCTCACCCGCGACGCCGAGCGCGTCCTCGAAGCCCTGGGCCTGCCCTACCGCCGCACGCTACTCTGCACCGGCGACATGGGCTTCAGCTCCGCCAAGACCTGGGACCTCGAGGTCTGGCTCCCCGGCCAGCAGCTCTATCGCGAGATCAGCTCTTGCTCCAACTTCGAGGCCTTCCAGGCCCGCCGCGCCAACATCCGCTACCGCCCGTCTGGTTCTTCAGGATCAAAAGCGGGCGCCAAGAAGTCCGAGTTCGTCCACACCCTCAACGGCTCCGGCCTCGCCGTCGGCCGCACCTACCTCGCCATCCTCGAAAACTACCAGCAGCCCGACGGCACCATACGCATCCCCGACGCCCTTGTTCCCTACATGGACGGCGAGACGGTCATCTCAAAACGCTGACGCGTTCTCGGGTGGCCCATTCATCGCGCGCTTTTGCGCGATGAGTGGGGAACCCGCAGCCCTCCCCCGAAAATGGTATTCCCCCAAACCTCGCACCTCCCTACGCTCGTAGGGTGGTGGCCCAGCCCATCTCCCGGTAACCGAGGGGGGCTTGGCCGATAAGGGTTAAGCCGCATCTCGGCACCCCAAAAGGCGGACCGATGGCCAAGCAAGAGGGAACGATGCCCGATACAGAGATTCCCGATTACTACGAATTTCTCGAGATCAGCCCCCAGGCCACTCAGGAAACGATCCACCGCGTCTACCGTTTCCTCGCCGCCCGCTATCATCCGGACCACTCCGCCACCGGCAACCTCGAAAAGTTCACCCAGCTCACCGCGGCCTACAAGATCCTCTCCGACCCCAAGCAGCGCGCGGAATACAACGCGCAGCGCGCGCTCTGCCCAACCGCCGCGCAGAGCCCGCTTTCCAGCACCATCGACTTCATGGACCAGGTCGAAGGCGACCAGAACCGCCGCCTCGCCGTCCTCGCCATCCTCTACTACCGCCGCCGCATGTATCCCGACACCCCCGAAGTCTCTCTTCCCGAGATCGAGCAGCGCATGGGCTTCCCGCGCGATTACCTCAACTTCACCACCTGGTATCTCACCAAGAAGAAATACATCACCCGCGCGGACAACGCCGAGTTCACGCTCACCGTCGAAGGCGTCGACTTCATCGAGACCCAGCGCGCCACCGTGCCCATTCTTGAGCGCCTGCTCACCACCGGCAGTCCCAACGAACTGCCGCGCCGCCTGCCGCGCACCAGCTCCGAAGACTCCGACGGCGAAGACTCCTACTTCCCCATGGGATCTCCATCGCCTCAGTTCGCCGCCCAGTTCTAGCTTCCATCGCCCGCCTTTGGGTTAGATGTTCAGCGGCTTCAGTCCGCGCAGCATTCCGCTTTCTTCTTCCTGCTGCGCAGCAGTCGCGTCGCGCACCACCTGCTCCAGTACGCGGAGATATTCAAGGTAGCGGCTGCGGCCGGAAGCCGTCACCCGGATCGTCGTCTGTGCCCGCGCGCCTTCACCGTCCTTCGTGATCCGCACCATCCCGTCCTCTTCCAGCACCTGCAGATGCCGTGCCAGGTTGCCATCCGTAAGTGCGCACAGCTGCTTCAACTCAACAAAGCTTAGCCCCTTCGGATGCGTCATCAGCGACGTCAGCACGCTCAGCCGCGCTCGCTCGTGGATCACGCGGCTCAGTCCCTCATACGCAAACGGAGCCGCCGCTTTAGCGCTCTTCTTCGCCATCGGCCTCCGCCTTCTTTGCCGAAAGATGATGGATCGCCGCCACCAGCGACATGCCCACCGCGTACGGGATCGCCATTGCGGCCGGCGCCACCGCGCGAGCATCGCCCAGCGCAATGCAGATCAGCCCCGTCATCAGAAACCATCCGCCCGCCACATACATCGCCCGCGGCAGGCAGCGGCTGGAAGCAAACACGCCCAGGCCAAAGATGATCTGCCACAACCCCGGTAGCAGCCACAGCGCGCTCGCCGCGAAGCGCAGCAGCACGAACGGCAGTATCACTCCCAGGAAAGCCGCCGGCAAAAACTGTGCCACCGCCATCCGGAGCATCTCGTCCGCCATGCCGGAGTGCAGCCGGTTGGCACGCGTCAGCGCCTGCATCGCAATCAGCCCGGCGGAAACAACCGCCGTCGCCAGCCACAGCGTGACGTACTTCACCGGATCACTCGCCGGATCAGGCAGCCAGCAGGCCTGCGCTGCTCCCGCAACCAGCGCGGCCACCGCCGTCCCAAACAAGGTCAGCGGTCCATACCCACGAAACTCTGTCGCCTCCGCCATTTGCCTGCGGATGGCCCGGATGTCCACAAGTGCCTGATTGAGATCGCTCATACAGCCTGAACTTTGCACTACAAAGCGTACGCCGCGGGGTTGCTTCCGTCAACTGCGGACTCCAGACCGCACCCGCAGACCACGCGACTTTATGTGACTAAAGTTTTATGAAAAAGCTGCAATTCTGTTGTTACATTTGTGCAACAGCCTGCACGAAATGGCGCGCCTCCCCTGAAAGCAAGGCTCGACCATGCAAGAAAACGGTTACGTGCACGTTAAGGAACTTGACTCCAGCGGTTATCGATCCATCTGCCTGCGATGCTACGGCACCGTAGCCAAGTCGACAGATAAGGAGAAGCTGGCTGAGTGCGATGCGGCTCACGTCTGCCGTAGACTGGTCGTCGAAGCCGCTGCTTAGTAGCGACGCTTGCGGCGCCTTTGGTAACCGGACAGAGATAGAGCTCGCTGGCTAACATTTACCGCTTAGGAGTCGTTTCGAAGGGTTCGCCCACGGGCGCACCTCTCCTGGCGAATATGCCACTGCAAACATGCCTTCGCTCGGTGTCGGACAGAGACTCTTCATCAGGTCCGGTGGCCGCCGTCCGGTAGCAGGTGATGCAGATGGAAACCCATCTTAGTGGAGAGAGCTCAACATGTTTGAAACGCAGATTTTCTGGATGCATTCCGGGGGGCCTGGCGAGCAAATTGACTCTACTCATCCGAAAGTAACCACCATTTACCAGATCAACAACTAGGCGAAACCCTAGCTTCCATTCACACGTTGCATGCAGGAGCCGGCAAATAGATTTCGGTTGTGAAATCAAACACTTACCGGGCGGCTTACTTGACACGACTGCTATACTGGAAGAGGCTAAGAAGGCGCGAACCCGGCCTCTGCTTAGGTTTTTGTGTGTGTCATATTTCCTTTATTTTGAAGGTTATACCCGCAAGTACCTTTGTTTACTGTTGCTTATAGACATTTCTGTTGCAAGTTGCACAAACCGGGGAACTTGATATCAGGGGGGGGAGGGGGGTCCATGGCCAACCTGCTGAAGAGCTACTTCTGGTGGAGCTACGAACGCGGAAGCCTCCACTACGACGTGATGGTCACGGCTATCCTTCTCTTCCTCTTCGTCTCGCCGCGTTTCATTGACTTCAAGGACCGTCCCGTCGAGACCGTCGCACTCCGCTCCACCGAGGTCCTGGTCAAGAGCGCCGGCCAGGTCGGACACAGCGCTCAGTTCATCTACCAGATCCGCGTTGACCTGCCCGGCGGCCCCAAACCCACCCAGACTGAAGACGAGCGCCGAGCCTCCGCCCTCCGCGTGATCGAGCCCATCGCCGGCGCCGTCACCCTGGAACACGCCGACCCGGTCTACGACGCCCAGAAAAAAATCGTCGCCTACGACGCCTGGGTGCTGCGGTGATGGTTCATACAGATCAAGTCTCGGCCTGCCGGCATCGAATCTCCATGCTGACCGCGAAACTCGCATCGCTCCTCCTCATCGCCGGCGTTACCTGTGCCGCATCCGCAGTGCCGCCCGCGACTTCAAACCTCGCCGCCGTGCTCGCGGAGATGGATGCCTCCAGCAAAAACTTCCAAAAGGCCGAGGCGAACATTAAGCGCGAGCAATATGATCGCCTGGTCCACGACACTACCACCCAAGCCGGCTCCATTTACTTTCTGCGGACGGGCAATTCCGTTCAGATGGGCCTCAAGCTCGATGACGGCACCGTGATGGAGTACAAGTCCGGCACGCTGCGCGTCTACCAGTCCGGCCCGAATCACATTGAGACGCACTCCGCCAGCGGTGCCGACCAGGCTCGCTTCCAGACCTATCTCACACTGGGCTACGGCGGCTCCGGCGCCGATCTCGCGAAGGCCTGGAACATCACCGATCAGGGATCTGAAACCATCGACGGCGTGAAAGTCGAGAAGCTCGACCTCGTCTCCAAAGATCCCGGCGTCAAAGCCAACTACTCCCACATCACCATGTGGGTGGATCCAACGCGTGACGTCTCCCTAAAGCTTGAGACGTTCGATCCCGCCGGCAACACCAATACGGCAACCTACTCCAACATCCGGTACAACGAGCCGATCAAAGACCTCGCGAGCTACGCCATCAAATGCAAAGGCAAGTGTGATTGAGCTATGCTGGCGCGCATGAAAATCTCAGCCGCCGCGCTCAGATTGGCCGCCTTCGTCACGATGACCACAGCGCTCTTCTCACAGGCCCCGCCCATCAACTTCCAGTCGACGACCCTCAACGCCGACCACACCATCACCTTCCGCTACAAGGACCCCGCCGCGGCGAAGATCAACCTCGTCATCCGCGACCTGACCAAGCCGATCCCGATGACCAAGGGCCCCGACGGCGTCTGGACCGCGACCTCGCCGCCGCTCGCGCCCGCCATCTACAACTACTACTTCGACGCGGACGGCCAGTGGCGCTACGACCCGGCGAATCCACACGTCGCCATCAAGTTCCAGAACGTCACCAACCTGCTCACCGTCACCGGCGACACGCCGCAGATCTGGGAGCCGACGGACGTCCCGCACGGCGAGGTGCACCAGCACTTCTACACCTCCAAGGTTGTGCTCCACCTGCCCAACAACCAAAGCGAGTACTACGTCTATACGCCGCCCGGCTATGATCCGAAGGGCACGACACGCTATCCAGTGCTCTATCTCCTGCACGGCTTCAACGAAGGCCCGTACAGTTGGACGCAGGTGGGCCGCGCGAACTACATCCTTGACAACCTGATCGCGCAGGGCAAGGCGAAGCCGATGATCGTGGTGATGCCGCTCGGCTACGGCGACCTCGACTACGTAACGCATGCGCGCAATCAGGCCACCTCCGCCGAGCAGACGAAGCGCTTCCCGCAGGCGCTGCTCACGGAGATCCTGCCGCAGGTGGAGGCGCAGTATCACGTGCTGCGCGACCGCGACCACCGCGCCATCGCCGGCCTCTCCATGGGCGGCCAAGAGTCGCTGACGATTGGGCTGACCAATACCGAGAAGTTCGCCTACGTCATCGGCCTCAGCTCCGCGGCGCAGGGCATCCCGAACAATCCCGCGCTCGCGAACCTGAATCCGAAATCCGCCAACCTGAAGCTGCTCTGGGTTTCGTGCGGGACCGAGGATTCACTCTCTGAGCCGAACCACAAGCTCGTCGACTGGCTCAAGTCCAAAGGCATGGATGTTCACTACGTCCAGACGCCCGGCGTGCATTCCTGGATCGTCTGGCAGGACAATCTCGCCCACTTCGCACCACTGCTGTTCCAGTCGAAGTGATTTGGGGGCCATCCAAGCTCTGCCTGGGTGGGTGCTGCCTAGCTCGCCTGCTCGCTCACCTGCTGAGTCGCCGCCTCGCTTCGCCCCACGCGAACGCGCTCCACCTTGCGCTCTGTCGACGCCAGCACTTCCAGCCGCAAGCCGTTTTCTTCGACGACCTCTCCCGGCAGCGGGATATGCCCTGCGATTTCACTGACCAGCCCGCCCAGCGTCGTCGCCTCATAGTGCTGCGGCAGGGAGAGCGGAGCGCGCGCCGGAACGGCTCCCACGCCATTGCGTGAGTGTTCGACCGTCTCGCCTTCCTCGATCTCTGCCTCGGTCGGCTCTTTCTCTTCTTCCGCTGGTGCGTCCACCGGCTCGGCGAACAGCTCGCGCAGGCGTGACACTTCGAAGCTGCCCGGAACCACGAAACTGCCGTCGGATTCGCGCACTGCATCGGTCACCTCTTCGGGCTCGTCATGTTCGTCTGCGATGGAGCCGACGATCGTCTCCAGCAGGTCCTCAATCGTCACCACGCCTGCTACGCCGCCGTATTCGTCGATCACCACGCGAATGTGCTGCTGGGCGTGCTGCATCTCGCGCAGCAGCTCTGCCACCTTCTTCGTCTCCGGCACGAACTCCGCCTCACGCTGCAGATCGGCGACGGTCGCCTGCATCGTGTCCGTACCCACGGCCTGCAACAGATCGCGCGCAAAGACAATGCCGGTGATGTGATCGAGCGACTCGGCATACGTGGGCACGCGCGAGAAGCCATTCTCCTTCAGCCGGGCCAAAAATTCTTCCAGCGTCAGCGTCTCCGGCACGGCGAATATCTCCGGCCGCGGCGTCATCACCTCGCGGACCACCTTGTCGCCGAACTCCACCACGGAGCGCACCAGCTCGCGATCGCTCTCTTCGAGGATGCCCTCCTCTTCGCCGGCTTCGAGCAACGCTTCCACGGCCTCCGATGGGCGGTCCTCTTCGGCCGCATCCTCCGGTTCGGCCAGCGCGACGATAGACAGCAGCAGTCCCAATGTCAGCGTGATGGGCAGCATCAGGTAAAAGAGCGCCTGCAGAAAATAGCGGATGTGCGCGATCCACAGCCCGCGCGTGCGCGTGAAGAGCAGCTGCGGAATCAGCCGATCGAACAGAAGGATCAGCAAAACGAGCAGGCCGCCGGTGAGTGCGATCTCTTCCACGCTGGGCGCGCGCGCCAGCATCGGCATCGCCTTTACATGCGTGTAGAGCCGCAATCCGGCAATCAGCGCGATCGCAGCGAGCGTCAGTTGGCGGAGGACCGATGCGGACAGCGCAACCGACTCGCGCCCAAGATGCAGCCGCGGCTCGACGGCCCGCGTCCACGCCTCGATGTTCTCTTCATATTCGCGCGCGAGGAACTTACCCATCTCGGTGTAGACGCGGTCCACATAGGAAGCAAGTGCGAGCAGCAGCAAGAGTCCCGCGATCGTCAGGTCGTGCCAAAGGCCGGCATCGTTCATGCCCGCACCTTCTTCCGCGAACCGCCACGAAAGCCGTCATCCTGAGGAGAGCGAAGGACCCCTGTATTTGCCTTTTTCTTCCGCGCGACACGTTCGATCAGCCCGCCGGGCAGCCCAAGTTCGCTGCGCAACTCCGCTTCGCGCACCGCCATCTGCCCTTCGTCCTGCTCGTGATCGAAACCCGCCAGATGCAGGAGGCCGTGCAACATCAGCACGCGCACCTCATCGCTTAACGTGTGGCCAAATTGCTTTGCCTGCCGGGCAGCGGTCACAAGGGAAATGGCAAGATCGCCGGCGAGATCTTTCTCAGCAGAGAAGACGCCGGACGGCGCCGCCGGGAAACTGAGCACGTCCGTTGGTTTGTCTTTGCCCCGGAACTGCCGGTTCAGGCGCCGGAGCGTCGCGTTATCTGCGAGTAGCACATGCACCTCGCCTTCGATGCCAACGGCCGCGCGCGCGAGGCGGAGATAGCGCAGTAGCGCCGCACGCGTCAAGCCTGCTTCAGCCATCACATCCATGCCTCGCGGAGCTTCAATAGTAATCATGTGCGCAGCGTCGCTTACAAAAGGCAACGGAGGGCGCATTCGCCCTCCGCCGTTAATCGTACCGCAATCGGAACGCCGCTACTGTGGCTTGGCGACACGATGCGTCCCGGCTTCACCCGGAGTCTCCAGCCCAGCTGCGATACCTTCGCCCAGTTCCAGCGGAAGCTGCTGCTGCGCGCGGCCGTAGCTGTCATAGGCGCGAACGATGCGCTGGACAAGATGGTGACGGACGACATCGACATCCTCAAAGTGGCAGAAGCGGATGCCCTCGACGCCATCGAGCACGCTCATCGCCTCGATAAGGCCGGACCGCTTCGGGTTCGGCAGATCGATCTGCGTCAGGTCGCCGGTAATCACCGCCTTCGACCCGTTGCCCATGCGCGTCAGGAACATCTTCATCTGCTCGTTGGTGGTGTTCTGCGCCTCATCCATGATGATGAACGCATCGGACAGGGTGCGTCCGCGCATGAAAGCGAGCGGCGCCACCTCGATGACATTCGTTTCGAGCAGCTTGTCCACCTTCGGCGGATCGAGGAGGTCGTACAGCGCGTCATACAGAGGCCGCAGATACGGATCCACCTTCTCCTGCAGGCTGCCTGGGAGGAATCCGAGCCGTTCACCGGCCTCCACCGCTGGCCGCACCAGAATAATTCGATTCACCCGCTTGGCCATCAAGGCCGAGACAGCCATCGCCACCGCGAGATAGGTTTTGCCGGTGCCTGCAGGTCCGAGGCCGAAGATCATGTCGCTTTGTTCGATCGCCTCAACATACTTGCGCTGGTTCGGCGAGCGCGGCTGCACCATGCGCTTCACGCCCGTCGACCGCTGCCGTCCCGAATCAACCAGCGCCTTCAGCGTCAGCGACGGATCGGCGATGACCAGCCGCAGCATGCCCTTCAGTTCGCCGTTCTGCAGCGTCACGCCGCCGCGCCGCAGCGCCTCATAGTCCGTGAAGATGCGCTCCACCTGCGCAACGCCGGTCTCCGGGCCGGTGACCACGATCGCGTCGGACCTGAGGTCGATCGTTACTCCGAGCGAATCTTCCATCAGGCGAAGGTTTTCGTCGCGGGTCCCGTACAGGGGCTCAATGCCAGGCGTGATCTCCAGGGATTTTTTGATCAAGCGTTCGTCTGACCTCCGTCAGGGCGTGCAGGGTTGTGTAACGGCCTCAATCCAGAAACGACAGCAGGGTTGTTTTGGTTCCCTCGGTGTTCGGTTCGTGTCACGCAGACGACCGAATTCCGCGCGCGCCGAACTACAGGCTGCGCAGCACGATGTCTTGTCTGGGTGGCAGGGGCCGGATTGGCGTAAGTTGCCAAATATTCGCCGAAGTTGCGCACAGACTAGAACGCGGTCCGCACACAGTCAAGCCAATTTTTGGATGATCGCGGTGCTCCGCAAGATGCATATTGCATCCGACGCCCGGCTTTTGCGCGAACAGAACCGTTACTCCTGTAACATGCTCACTGCCATGAAAGCTGTCCCGCGCCGCCGCGTTTCCCTCGCGCTTCTCCTGTTCGTCATGGCCGTCGCATTCGCGGCACGCGCACAACCCCTACAGCAACATTCGAGGTCGCTTCCATACGCATCGGCAATCAAAGCCCTGCACCTGCATCAGTAGATACGCCACCTTGGACTCAGTCGTTTCCAACCAATCGGTTTTCCGCCCACGACCTGGCGCTTAAACTCATCATCCAACTCGCATACGGACTGCAACCGCAATTTATTGAAGGTCCTCGCTGGATTGATTCGGAGAATTACTCCATCGAAGCCAAAATAGAAGATGATCAACAGCTCACCTATGAGCAGATCAAGCCTTTGCTTCAGAATCTGCTCTCACAGCGCCTGGGGCTAAAGGCGCATCACGAATCTCGACTCAACCCCGGTTTCCATCTGGTCGCGGGCAAGAGCGGTGTAAAAATGCAGGCTGCAGCCTCCGATGCAAAGCGGCAAGGCGTTTCGATCTTCGCCACTGGATTCAATGCTCACGCACTGGATATGCGCACACTGGCATCGATCCTCCAGACCGCTATAGGTCAGCCCGTTATCGACAAGACTGGGCTCACGGGCTCGTATGACATCAACCTGACGTATGCGCCCCTCAACAATCCGGCGGCAGATTCCACTAGGCCCGACATCTTCACAGCCATCCAGGAGCAGCTCGGCCTCAAACTTGTGCCGGCGAAGGTTCCCGTCGACTACCTCGTCATCGACCACGTCGACCGCGTCCCTACAGAAAATTAGCCACGTCCTCACCAGGTTTTGTGAACGCACCCGTCCAACGGAACGTATCCTCAGTTAGTTCCCAGTTTGCGCATTTCCGGATCTCTCGTTCTCAAGGCGGTTTCCGCATGACGTTGCAGCGTGCTCTCCTCTCCTTCGCGCTCGTCACTTTTGTCGCTCCTTCGCTGACCTCTCTCGCGCAGACAACAGGTGCGAAAGCGACACCCGCAGCGAAACCCAGTTCTACCCAATCCGCCGCCGCTGCGCAGCCGAGCTTCGAGATCGCCGACATCCATCCCAGCCCATATAGCTTCCAGTCCAACTACTTCCACAGCAATCAGCAGGGCACGGACCGCTATCTCTTCCACCAGGCGTCGCTGCTGGATCTCGTCGCCTTCGCCTACAAGCTCGATACCGACCACGTCTTCGGCGGCCCAACCTGGCTGGACTTCAACCACTACGACATCGCCGCAAAGCAACCCGCCTCCACGCCCTTGGACACCACACGGCTGATGCTCCGCAGGCTGCTCGCCGATCGATTCGGGCTCGTCGTCCACAACGACACGCGACCCACGCCGGCCGAGCTTCTCACCGTGGGCAAGGGAACGCCAAAGATGAAGGCCGCCGCAGATAACACGGTTCCCCCGGATTGCCAGTTCCACCCACCCGCGGCGCCACCCGCGCCGGACGCGCCTCCGCCCACCAGCTATACCTTCAACTGCCGCAACGTGACCATGGCGCAATTTGTCGAGAGCATTCCCCGGTTCGGCTCTTCGACCAGATACGTCATCGTCGACCAGACCGGCCTCAAAGGGGCATGGGACTTCGACGTGACCTACACGATGCTGCCCGCGAGGAATGGCCTGGATACCGCAAACGATCTCGACAAGATCGGCCTCAAGCTCGCGGTCGGCGAAACTCCGCAGCCCATACTGTACGTGGACAGCGTGAACGAGAACCCCACGCCGAACTCGCCAAAACTGGCCGAACTTCTGCCGCCGCCTCCGCCGCCTGCCTTTGAGGTCGCGGTCATCCGGCCGAGTCCGCCGGACGCCACCGGCGACATGAACATTTTTTACAATCCGTCCGGCGAGGTACGAGTCACACACGCCACCCTGCAAAGAATGATCGGCGAAGCTTTCGATATCAGCGGCGCGGGCATCGCCGACATCCCCGACTTCCTCGCCAAGGACCACTGGGACGTCGTCGCCAAGGTTCCTCAGGACGCATACCCCAGAGGCAAGAACGGATCGCCGGAGATTCCTTATGACGACATCCAGCTCATGTTGCGTTCGCTGCTGGCGGAGCGCTTTGGCATGAAGGCCCATTTTGAGGACCACCCGAACGACGCATACGTGCTTTCCGCAGGCAGCCCAAAGTTGAAGAAAGCTGCCGATCCCAACGCACGCACGTCATGCGACAACATGCCGCCCGCGGGAGAAAAAGACCCGCGCGCCACCGATCCCATCCGCAACCGCGCCATGTGGTGCCGCAATGTCACCGTCGCGCAGTTTGCCGGTCAGCTGATGTATTTTGCGCTCGACTATATCAAGTCGCCGGTGCTCGACGCCACCCACATTGACGGCAACTACGAGATTGCCCTTAACTGGAGCACCTCACGCGTCGCTCGCGGCGTTGAGACCATCGATGGCCGCACCATCAACCGCGGCAACGCAGGCTCCTCCAGTTCACAACCGGAAGAGCCATCCGGCGCGATCTCGCTGCCAGACGCAATCTCCAAACAGCTTGGCCTGAAGCTGGAAATGCAGAAGCGGAACATCCCGATGCTGGTCCTCGACCACATCGAGCGAAATCCTACGGAGAACTGATGACCTGCGAAATAGCTCGCGATCGGCATTTTCGATATAAATTTATCGTTATTCGATACTTTTATCTTGACAGGCAGAGTCTCTACTGCGAGACTTAGACGCTTCGATAAGGAGAGGTCTTCCATGACGCCGCAAAACGAGATCAGACTCCGGAGAATTCAGCGCATTGCAAAAGTGATGCGCGTCGTCTGCAAGTATTTCCTTGCGACCATCGTCCTTGGAATGGTGGCGATTGTTATTGCACTCATCGTGGGACACGATGGAAGTGTCGGGGTCTTTAGTATTTGGTTCAAAGTCTCCGACCTCACCCATGGCGGTCGTATGCTCGTTGGCGTGTTCGCCTTGGCTACCTTCGGCGTCATGCTCAAATTCTTTTTTCATTTGCATCGCCTGATGAAGTACTACTCGCGCACTGAGATCTTCACGATGCAGTCCGCGATGCAGATTCGGAAAATGGGAATCTGCTGCGCCCTTTGTGGCGGATTCGAAATGCTCTGGCCATACGTGCCGCGCCTTGTGCTGGCCAATCCTCCTCGTACACTTATGGGAAACGGCGGCGGCGTTCTGCTCATTGGGTTGGTGATTATCGTCCTCTCGTGGTTCATGTCTATCGCCGCAGAGATGCAGGAAGAGAACGCCCTCACGGTCTAACGCGGAGAATCGCTATGCCAATCGTCATCAATGTAGACGTGATGCTCGCCAGGCGCAAGATGCGCTTGAACACGCTGGCGGAGTTGGTCGGCATTACGCCGCAGAATCTCTCCGTGCTCAAGACGGGCCGCGCCAAGGCGATCCGCTTCAGCACGCTGGAGCGCATCTGCGAAGTGCTGGAGTGCGAGCCTGGAGACCTGCTGGCCTATGAGAAGCCGCGGAAGGCGCAAAGGACTCAGCGGACTGCTCACGCCAAGCAACCGCTGACATCCGAAGACCGCGAATTCGATCTTGTGACACGTTGAAAAAGATTTCAGACGAAAGGTGTTCTGTCGCGCCATGAAAGCCTACGCTTCTCTAGCCGCAATTCTTGCCGTCTCCTCGCTCGCCGCGCCGGCACAAGGGACCGCAGCGCCAAGCTTCACTGTCGCCGACGTGCATGTCAGCCCCGTGCGCCTCCATCCTTCGATCCACGGCAACATCCACGGCGACCGCGTTGTGCTGCGCGACGCCACGATTGCCGATCTGATCTCGTTTGCGTACAAGGTTGATCCGTCCGATATCTACGGCGGCCCCACATGGATCGCCTTCGATCGCTTCGACATCAATGCAACGCGAGCACGAATGTCGACGACGACAGCGGCCTCGCAGTTGCTGCGCGGGCTGCTCGCAGAGCGCTTCCACCTCGCCGCGCACACCGACACGCGCCCCCTGCCCGCCTTCGTTCTCTCCCTCGGCAAAGCAAACAAGATGAAGGCGGCAGCCGATGCGACGGACAACAGCGGCTGCCAATACCAACGGCAGACCGCCAATGCCGCGGACTCCGAGAAGGGGATGACGCGCTTCACCTGCCACAACACCACCATGGCGTCCTTCGCCGACTTTCTCCATGATGTTGCCTCGCCCTGGCTCAACCGGCCAGTCACAGATAAAACCGGACTTAAGGGCGGCTGGGACTTCGAGATCAAATGGACCTACAACAAGCCGTCCGACGGCAACGGCACCTCAATCTTCGACGCTGTCGACAAGCAGCTAGGCCTCAAGCTCGAATCCAGCCGCGAACCCACGCCAGTCGTTGTTATCGATAGTCTCAACGAGAAGCCCACGCCCAATGTTGCCGACATCGACAAGATCCTGCCGCCTCCGCCACCCGCTTCCTTCGACGTCGCCGTCATCCGCCAGGCCAACCCCACCGAGAAGAACTTCAACATCGACGTGCAAGGCCACCGCGTCAGTATCCTCTTCGCCACGCTGCAGACGCTGATTTACAAGTCGTACAACATCAACCCGGGCCTCATAGATAACAAGCCGAAGTGGCTCGACGATGTGCACTGGGACGTCATCGGCACGGTCGCCCCGGCCAAACCAGGCGAAGGCCCCGACATGGACATTGACGATGTCAACGAGATGGTCCGCTCGCTGCTCGCCGATCGCTTCAAGCTTGTCACCCATCCCGGCTCCAAGCCCTCCGCCGTTTATGCGCTGCTTGCCGACAATCCGAAGATAAAGAAGGCGGCCGATCCCGCGAGCCCACCGTCCTGCAAGGAAGGCCCAGGCGCCGACGGCAAGGATCCGCGCGTCAACAATCCGCTGCTCAATCGGCTGATCTCCTGCCAGAACATGACCATGGCGGAGTTCGCAAGCGAGCTGCGCACGCTTGCCGGCGGCTACGTCCCTGCCCCAGTCATCGACTCCTCCGGCCTCACCGGCGGCTATGACTTCACACTGAGCTTCAGCAAGAAGCAGAACCTCCGTGATGTGGCGGCATCGCCTGCCGCCTCGCCTGCGGCCTCCACCGACGGCGCAGCCTCCGATCCCGGCACCGGCGCGGTCGCCATCTCGCTCTTCGACGCGATACAGAAGCAGCTCGGCCTGAAGCTGGAGAAGAAAGACTCCGTCCCTGTCGCCACGCTCGTGATCGACCACATCGAACAGAATCCAACGGACAATTAGCGAGGCCATCGATGCCTACGGAAACAAGTCCACCCGTCAGCCTGAACGAGATCGGTCAGATCGCGATCACCGTTTCCGATCTCGCCCGCTCACAGCAGTTCTACGAGCACACCCTCGGCATGAAGCTGCTCTTCAACGCAGGCAACATGGCATTTTTCCAGTGCGGGTCTGTCCGCGTGATGCTTGGGCCGCCGGAACCGGGAAAAGCGGTTCACCCATCGCAGACTATCCTCTACTTCAGAGTCCCGGACATCCACGCCACGCACGCCGCGCTCTTCGCTGCGGGCGTTGCCTTCGTTCAGGCGCCGCAAATGGTGGCGCGGATGAAGGACCATGAACTCTGGCTCGCCTTCCTCCGCGATCCAGACGGCCATCCGATAGCTGTAATGAGCGAGATGCCGCTTCAGGAGGAGCCCGCACGCTAGCACCGGCACTGTGTTCTTGCCCGCCGGTTTCCAATTGACCGAAAACCCGCGTTCCCGTAGACTTAAGGCTTGCGGCGACGCGGCGAAACCGCCTTCCGCTGCCCTATTTCCCGCTCCGGCGGATCCAAAGAGAGTTCAGCACCACATGGCAAATCACGTCTCCTCGCTGAAGCGCGCCCGTCAGACCGAAACCAAGACCGCAGTCAACCGCGCCAACAAGACCAAGCTCCGCTCCAGCCTGCGCAGCCTGCGCGAGGCCATCGCCGCCGGGGACAAGAAGACCATTCAGGCCAACTATTCTGAGACTGTCTCCAACCTCGACAAGAGCGTGCAGAAGGGCGTGATCCACAAGAACACCGCCAACCGCTACAAGGCGCGGCTGAATGCGCGCGTCAAGGCGCTGGTGACCGCGAAGCAGTCGGCCGCCTAAGTTCTTTCCGGCTGGTTCTCTCGCTCGAAGCAATGCCTGCGTTCACCGCGCAGGCATTTTCTATTGCTTCCCTTTTTCCTCTGCTGCGGCGTGCGGGCTCTCGCCGGGTTCGTCATACAGAGTCGGCGGCTTCCGCGGCCCGGCTTGACTCCCCTCGGTATCACCTGGATCTCTGCCCGGCGGCGCGCCCGTTCCCGGCGCATTTGGCAGCAGGCCTTGCATCGCTGGATTGCCGGGTTCCTGATTTGCATCCGCAGACGCAGGGGCATTCGGATCCGCCGGCGCCGGGACGGCTGGGCTGCCTAACACGCTGTTTGCAATCGCCGCCACCTGGGGTTCCACCTTGCTGGGACTGCGCTCCGCCACCGCGCGCTGTGCATCCTCACCGGCCATCCTCGCCAGCGAGGCGTCGATCCTCGCTCCGCTGTCCGCGGGAGCCCTGGCCTCCATCTCCTCAACTGCCTTTTGGTCCTCAGCGCTCGCGGCCGGTAGCGGATATATCACCACGCTCGTCGCCGAGTCTGTGTACGGATCGCCCAGCTTGGTCGTTCGCTGCCGGACGGTCTGATCGAACACAGCCAGGCGCATTCCATCCGGCGACAGTGCGAAATTTCCACCCGCTCGCTGCACGGGCGAGTCGCTCACCTTCAGCAGAATCTTGCCGCTGTAGGCCTGGTAAACACGTACTTCCTGGCCCTCCACGGCTTCCGGTGAGAGCGAGGCATCCGGCTCCAGCGGCGCGTCGACCAGCGTCCTCTCCAGCGCAAACCTTCCCGCGGCAGGTGCAAAGGCAAAGCCGGGCGAAACGTAGCTGTCATAAAGCCCCTGCTCCCACATCTCTTCGCCATTCATGTTGAAGCCGGCGATTTCCGGCTTGCCCTCACTGCCGCGGCAGCCGAACGCGACGAACTCGCCGTGCTCAACAAACGTCGCCCGCGGAAAACATGTGGTGTCCCACTCCGCGAGCTCATGCACCTTGCCTGCATGTTCGTCGAAGTTGAACAGCCACCGATTTTTACCGCCGTCCAGTATGTCCAGAATGCCCGCCCGTGTCATCGGCAGGTCCAGCGCCGCAGGAGCCCGCACCACGCCCGCGCTGTCCGCGGTGAGACCTTGCGCAGTGCTGTTCAACCGATAGAAGTTCATCTGCACCGCCCCACCCTGGTCCGCGCCTTCAAACGTCACATCGTTTGCTGTCCCTGCCGGGCCGTTCTGGCGGCGCACCGTCTCCAGGGTCAGCAGATCACGATTGCTCGACACAAGCAGTGCGACGATGTGCCGGTCGCCCATATCCAGCACCGGTGTTCCGCGAAATGCATCGCCCGCCTGCAGCCGATCCAACGGGGCAAGCATCGACAATTTGTCGCGTACCCGCAGCAGAAACCGCCCATGCCCCAGGTTCCACAAATACTGGAGCCGGTCATGGGTCCGCCATTCAGTGCGGGCCAGCGCTTTGCCGGACGGCAGCTCTACGAGCACCGCTTCGACGGTGCGGTCATCGTCGCCCGGCTGCTCATCCGGATCACGCCGCATAAGGTGCTTCGTGTCGAACGTCACCAGCAGATGATCGTTGTCCACGAAGTCAACCGTCAGCCCGGTCGCCCCGGCCAGCAGGAAATCCTCATGGACAGGCTGGAACCCCATCGGTTCAAGCGGAATGCGAATGGGTTGATCCGGCTGAGCAGGCGTGGCAGCCAAGCCCGTATCCGGCTTTCCCGTCACCGCAGCCATAGCCCGCGGACCAACCCCGGCCATCCCCCAGGCGCACGCAACTCCAGCCACACACAGTATGGCAAGATACCTGCACGCCCGAAATGGCCCAGCCGCCCTCATTACACCCACTCTTTCACAGACGCGCCAGCCCCGCCAATCGAGAGCCTTGGCTGACCGGCCCGGCAAATCCGCCGCCTCCGGCGGTCGCGCTACCCACTCCCGCACCCTGCCCTCTGAGTGGTACAAGAGAAACGATGACCTATCCGAGCCGCCTTGCTCTCGCCGTCCTCCTTGCCGCCTTCACGCTGCTGCCAGGCACGCTCGCACACGGCCAGCAGCCTGCAGCGCCCGCCCCCGCATCTGCTCCAACTGCCCAGTCACCGGACAAGCCATTGCCCGGCCTCGATCCCTCCTCCATGGACCTCGGCGCCGACCCCTGCAAGGACTTCTACCAGTACGCCTGCGGCAACTTTGCCGCCAATCATCCCATCCCGCCCGATCAGCCTGACGTCGACGCCTTCTACGTTCTTTTTAACGTCAATACCGCTGAGCTGAACGGCATTCTCCAGAAGGCCGAGGCAGGCGGAGCAACCCGCTCGCCCGACGAACAAAAGATCGGCGACTACTTCAAAGCCTGTATGGATACCACCGCGATCGATGCGGCGGGCCTCAAGCCCATCAAGCCCGACCTTGACCGCATCGCTGCTCTCAAAGACACTCCGGCGTCGCGCGCCTCGCTTGCAGGCCTGATCGGCGATCTGCAGCGTGACGGCATTGAGGTCTTCTTCGGTTACGGCGAGCAGCAGGACTTCAAAGACGCCAGCAAACAGATCGCTTTCATCCAGCAGGGTGGACTAGGCCTTCCGGAGAAGGACTACTACCTGCGCACCGGCGACAAGGACGTCGAAATCCGCCATCAATACACCGACCATGTTGCCAAAATGCTGGTGCTAGCCGGCGACTCCGCAACGCAGGCACAACATGACGCCGACGCCATCCTTGCGCTCGAAACGTCGCTCGCCAAGGCTTCCCTTGGCGTAGTCGATATGCGTGAACCCGAGAAGACGTACCACCTGGTTCCCACAACCACCGTCGAGGCGGCGCTGCCGCACTTCAATTTCACCGCCTACGAAGACGGCATCCACTCACCTCACGTCACGGAGATCAACAACGCCACGCCGGACTTTCTGCCAGAGGTTGCGCAGCAGCTCCAGACCGCGGACATCGCCACCATTCAGGCGTATTTGAAGTACCACCTGCTCACCTCGGTGGCTCGCAACCTCCCGCACCAGTTCGACGACGAAAACTTCGCCTTCTACGGCACTGTCCTCAATGGGCAGCCGCAGCAGCGGCCGCGATGGAAGCGATGCTCCACTGCGGTCGATGGTGCTCTGGGCGAGGCGCTGGGCAAGGTATACGTGCAGCAGTATTTCGCCGGCGACAGCAAGGAGAAGATGCTGCAGATGGTCCACGACATTGAGGCGGCGATGGGACGCGACATCGACCAGATCGACTGGATGTCCGCCCCTACCAAGGCACGCGCCCATGAGAAACTCGCCGCCGTGGCCAACAAGATCGGCTATCCGGACAAGTGGAGAGACTACACCAAACTCATCGTCAAACCTGGCGACGCGCTCGGCAACCAGTTCCGCGCCGACGCGTTCGAGAACGATCGCGAGCTGAACAAGATCGGCAAACCCGTCGACCGCGGCGAGTGGGAGATGTCTCCGCCCACGGTCAACGCCTACTACGACGACAGCATGAACAACATCAACTTCCCTGCCGGCATTCTGCAGCCGCCCTTCAATGATCCGAGGCAAGACATCGCCGTCAACTACGGTCATATCGGCGCTGTCATCGGCCATGAGCTTACGCACGGCTTCGACGATGAAGGCCGCAAGTTCGACGCCAAGGGCGATCTCGACAACTGGTGGACTCCGGAAGACCTCAAGAACTTCACCGCGCGCACAGACTGCCTAGTAAAGGAATACTCCGGGTTCACCGCCGTCGACGATGTCCATGTCAACGGCCAGCTCACTCTCGGCGAAAACACGGCCGACAATGGGGGCGTGCTGCTCGCCTTCATGGCTTACATGCAGCGCGCCAAAGAGACTGGTCAGGACCCCAGCGCGAAGATCGGCAACTTCACCGGGCCGCAGCGCTTCTACATCGGCTACGCTCAGAACTGGTGCGCGAACGAGCGCCCCCAGGCCATTCGCTCCCAGGTCCTCAGCGACCCTCACTCCCCCGATCGCATTCGCGTCGACGGCGTGGTAGTCAACCAGCCCGGCTTCGCTGCCGCATTTGGCTGCAAAACGGGTACCCCCATGGTCCCCGCCAATTCCTGCCGTGTCTGGTGATTCGTTCGGGTAAGAAACTGCTGTCGCTTCGTGTTTGCATGGAATAGATGCGTCCCCGCCCATCCCGCACCCTCGGCTTTCTCGCCTGCGCTCTCGCCAGTTCCTTCTGGGGATGCGGTTTCTTCTTCGGCAAGATAGCGCTCGCCGAGATGAACGTCGGCGCAATGGTCTTCTACCGCTTTGGCTTCGCCGCGCTTGTCCTCGCTCCCTTTCTCTTCACCCACCGTCCGCGCTTCTCAGCATCTGACTGGCGCGCCCTGCTCATCTGCGCGTTCCTCGGAATCCCGCTCCAGTTCCTTTTTCAGTTCTCCGGGCTCGCGCGTACCACCGTTTCTCACGCCTCGCTGATGATCGGAACCATGCCTGTCCTGCTTGCCGTCGCCGCAACCCTCTTTGCGCATGAGCGAATGGACATCACCGGTTGGCTCTCGCTCGCGGTCTCCACACTCGGCGCAGCGCTCATCGCCTTCGGCCACGAAAGCGCCTCACACGGAGCTGCGCACATCGCCGCCCAGATCTCCACGCCGTCTCTCAGCGGCGATCTGCTGGTCGTTGTGTCGCTGGTCATTGCGCTCGGCTGGGTGCTGCTCAACAAGCATCTCGTGCAGACGCATTCGCCCATCACAGTGACCGCTTATGTCACCATAGCCGGCACCGCAATGCTCGCGGCCGTTGTACCGATAATGTACGGGCTGCCCCCCATCGCGCACATCTCACTTCGCTCGTGGCTCGCGCTTGCCGCAAGCGGCCTGCTCTGCACCGCCTCTACGACCCTGCTGTGGAACTGGGGCATCAAACAGGTCCCAGTCTCGCAGGCCGGCGTGCTCCTCAATATGGAGCCGCTCGTCGGTTCCGTCCTTGGCGTCTTCCTCCTGGGCGACGTGCTTGGTCCAACAGCGCGTGGAGGAGGCGCACTGATCCTTGCCGCCGCCATCCTCATCACCACGCGTTCCCGCACTCGCGTCCGCGAGCAGTTGCCGACCCCTTAGCTACGCGTACAGCGCCGCCTCGAACTGCTCGAACGCCGCATCCGACCACGCATGACTTGACCGGTTCCACACGTCAGTCTGGTCTGCGAGAAAATTCGGGAAGTTCGATCGGCAATAGCCGCAACGCCCTGCAAAATCGAATAGCGCTTGCGGCACCCCATCCAGATACAGAACTGCCTTCTGCCCATCGCGCGACCAGTCGATGGAGACGATACGTTCCGCGGCCCCGTCCGTGCCCCGCTCCACTGCGGCCACGTTGTAGATCAGCATTGCATCCAGGATGCTCTCGTCCAGCTTCTCGTGCGATCGATCACAGGCGTAGAAATAACCGCTCACGCCTTCATCTTCGAAGACGACCGTCCACGGCACGGCATGCGATTCCACCGCAAGAAACGCGCGGCCCGGAGTGAACGTCAGCGACTGCATGGTTCTATCTTAGCCATATGCACCGATCCGAACCGCGGGCATCTGCTCAGCCGGCGATCAGCGCCAACGCCAGGATGCACTCCAGCGCCTGCGCCGCCACAATCCCGCCCGTAATCACGATGAACAGCTTGCGCTGCCTCGACTCCAGTACATCGGAAAAAACGCCGCCGAGAAAAGTAAACAGGAACGGCAGCGCCCACACCCATGGCGCGCTCACTATCTGCGTCGTAACCAGCGGCGCCAGCGCCAGAAGCACCAGCAGCGGCGCGGTGTTACCGAAGTAGCGGCTCGGCCGATGAAGCGCATACGCGAGAATCGCAATCGCAGACGCAATCATGATCGGCAGGTTCGAGACATCCGTAACAAAGCGGCTTACGCCTGCAAGCGAGAACCAGAACCGCGCCGCGCCGCCGGTAAAGACATAACTGAACGCCGGCAGCCGGAAACCGTAAAACGCAAAGACGATGGCCAGCGCTCCCACGGCCGCCAAAATCAGCACCTGCATTGCCGAGCTGCGACGGTATTCAGCGAGATACATCGTGAACGCGATCGCGGCGACGAATCCGAAGATCGCGGCGAGCAGATGCGCCGCCGCAGTCAGTCCCAAGGCCAGCGTTAGCAGCGCGATACGCGGCCGCCACTTGCGCCGCGGACCCTGCATCGCATGCGCCACGCCAATGGCGGTATAGATCACTCCATACAATCCCCACATCGCCAGCACGTCGTTGTTCGGCGTGACCGCCATGCTGACCACCGCCGGACAGAAGCAGTAGAGCGCCAGCGCGAAGAAGCCGCCCTCATTGCCGAAGAGGCGCCTCGCCACCCACCACAATCCTCCGCCAAGCCACAGGCCGAAGAACACGAACGGCAGATGGATCAGATAGACGACGCTCGCCAGTTCGTGGCGCGCCTCCCATGTGGACCCGTTCAGCGACCCACCCGGATAAAGCCGATCGGCCGGCGCCCGAAAATGATCGACCGAGAGCAGGACGGCCCGTTCGAGCGTCAGCGGCAATCCAGCGGCGCGATAGGCGAACGTCCCGTCGCCGTTAAGGTTGCCGCAGGTCGTAAAGTACCCGGCCAGCAGGGAAGGCCGCTCCCACATCTCGCGCCCGCAGCGCGCGTAGCGATAATCGACGGTCGAAAGCTCCTGATGATGAATGACCCAGAGGCACTCGCCAAAGAAGCACAGCAGCAGAAGCGCGGCGAGGCGCTGCGGCCGGCCGATGTGAATGCGGACGAGCTTCATGCGATGGCCGGACGGCTGAGTTGCGCCTCTCTCACTGGTCTCTCAAATCCGAGTGTAACGCGGCATACGCCGCCTGTTCACATCCGCGCGCAATCGTGGCCTCCATGTGGGCCGCAGCTGCAAACTACGTCACTGCAACTTCCCCAAAGGTTGCCCGTCCATGCTGGGTGATGTGAACAAACGGGGCGATTCGGCGAAACCATGCGTCGGTTAGTGAACAACGACCCGCTTGACAAGCTCATCGTACTTTTCGTGAGTATATGGTCCAAACCGTACCTTCTGGGGCTGGCCGCTTCGCTGGCGGCGAGCGCCCTCGTGCAAGGTCAAAGCGCCCCCCAAAGTTTTCTTCCCGATGCTCCAGATGTGGCGCAAAGCGTCCAGCCCTCAGCGACGGCTGGGGTCAACGCGGTGACGCCGGCTGCTTCTGAGGGAGGCATTGAGAAGGCCGCCGCTGCCGTTGGCCCGGGAGAAGTCGCGCCTGGCAAGCCCTACCTCCATCGCACAGTGCCGCCAGGCATGGGTCTGCAACCCCTCACTGCCGGCCAGAAGTTTGAGCTGTCGTTCCGCAGCCGCTTTTCTTTGGGCGCGTTCAGCGGAGCATTGTTCGGTGCGGGTTGGAGTCACCTGAACAACAGCCGTCCGCACTATGGCACGGATCGCGGCGCGTTCGGCGAGCGGTTGGGTGCCGCGGAACTGAAACAAACCAGCGAGTCGTTCTTCAGTTCCGGACTCTACGCATCGGCGTTTCATGAGGACCCGCATTACTATGTCATGGGCCCGGGCCCTGGACACGGTGTCGCGCACAGAGCCATCTACGCAGCCACACGAGTGCTTGTGACACGCACAGACAACGGGGGTACCAGTGTCAACTTCGCCAAACTGACGGGTCTCGCGAGTTCGAATGCTTTGGCGAACGTATATTACCCCGCTGAGGACCAGGCTGTGAGCAAAACGATCACCTCATTCTTCACAAACATAGGTACTTCCGCACTTTCTTTGGAATTGAATGAGTTTCTGCCGGACGTGGTCCACGCGGTTCGCCACCGCCATCAACCCACCGACTGATTTGGCCGGCAGCGGGCAGACACCGAGATTGCCGTGTCGCCCAGCCCGCAAAAAAGCATCGAACGAGTATGCAAACCGGCACGACTGCAGCAAAGAACGGCCTCCCGGTAGGGAGGAAAGGCCTCAACATCCTGGATCTGCTGCGCCCCTACCGGCGGCAGCTATGGTTCGGCCTGCTCGCAATCGCGGGCGAAAGCGCCGCCGACCTGCTTCAGCCATGGCCACTCAAGATCGTCCTCGATAACGTCCTTCAGTCTAAAAGCAGGCACGGCTGGCTCAACGAACTCATCGACAAGACAGCCGGCTCCAACACACTCAACGTCCTCGTCTTCGCCTGTTCCGCCGTGCTCGTCATTGCGCTGATCGATGCGGTCTGCTCCTACTTTGACAAATACCTCACCACCAGCGTCGGCCAATGGGTCACGCATGATCTGCGGCGCCTGATCTATACCCAGGTTCAGCGGCTTTCGCTCGCCTACCACGATCAGCAGCCGACGGGCGATCTCATCAGCCGCGTCACCGTCGATATCGACGCGATCCAGAGCTTTATCGTGTCCGGCCTGCTCGGAATACTGGTCAATGTCGTCACCCTGGTAGGCATGGTAGTTGTCATGCTTTATATCAACTGGCAGTTCGCGCTCATTGCGCTGGCTGTAGTGCCGCCGCTCTTCTTCATCGTGTACACCTACACCCGCCGCGTGAAGAAGGCTTCCCGGGAGGTGCGCAAGAAGGAAGGAAAGATGATCTCGCTGGTGGAGGAGGTCGTCACTTCCATGCGCGTGGTGAAGGCATTCGCGCGCGAGGACTACGAGATCCGTCGCTTCGTCGGCGAGAGCCAGGACGCGGTAGAGGCCGCCCTGCACGCCCGGGCGCTCAAGGCCCGTCTCGTTCCCATCGTCAACATCGTGACTGCGATCGGCACCTGCGCGGTGCTCTGGTTTGGCGCGCGCATGGCCATGAGCGGCCAGTTGCAGATCGGGTCCATGGTCGTCTTCCTCTCTTATCTCGGCAAAATGTATAAGCCTATGCAGGAGATCTCCAAAACCATGGACACCTACTCCAAGGCGGAGGTCGGCTACGACCGTATCCAGGAGATTCTCCGCAATGGCGATGAGATCCACGACGAACCCGGAGCACGCCCCGCGCCCCGCTTCACCGGTCAGATCGACCTGGTACACGTCGACTTCGCCTACAAAGAAGATGAGCAGGTGCTGAAGGACGTCAACATGCACGTGGAGGCCGGACAGATGGTCGCGCTTGTCGGGCCCACCGGCTCCGGCAAGACCACGATCGTCAACCTTATTGCCCGCTTCTACGATCCGGTCTCAGGCTCCGTGAAAATTGACGGCACGGACATCCGCCACTATACGCAGAAGTCTCTTCGCAGTCAGATCAGCTTCGTATTGCAGGACACAGTGCTCTTCAGCGGCACCATCTGGGACAACATCGCTTACGGCCGTCCGGACGCAAGCGTCATGGAGATCGTGAAGGCGGCCGAGACCGCGAACGCGATGGAGTTCATCGAGAAACTCCCTGCGGGTTTCGACACCGCAGTGGGCGAACGGGGCGTTACACTCTCCGGCGGCCAGCGCCAGCGGATCGCGATCGCCCGAGCCATCGTGCGCAATACGCCCATCCTGATCCTCGATGAACCAACTTCCGGTCTCGATGCTGCCTCAGAGCAGCTCGTCTTCGAGGCTCTCGACCGGCTGATGGAAGGCAAGACCTCCATCGTGATTGCGCACCGGCTCTCCACCATTCGCCGCGCAGCCACCATTTACGTCATTGACAGCGGGGGCATCGTGGAGGCCGGCACGCATGACGAACTCATCCAGCATGAGAACGGCCTCTACCGCAAGCTGCATGAGATTCAGTTCAACAACTCCGAAGAGACTCCCGCGGCGCCGGTCGCCGCAAGCGCCTGAGCCCGCGCTTGCGCCCAAAGCCTCACGCGGCAGGCCGCCGCCGCACTAGAGCCCTTGCAACTCCTGGATGCGGCTTTCCACGATGCCTACGTACGCGTCGATCTCGTCGTCCGGAAAGTGTCCGGCGCGGAAAGCATCAACCAATTGCTGATGCGAGAGCTGCCCCAGCAGCGAACCCATCCAGCGTGCGTCCGCACGCGGTACATCGTGGCCAATCCACTCGAAGCCCACGCGAGAGGCATAATCCCTGGTCTCTGGAATGCCGCCGGTCTCAATCAATCGTGCCGTCGGCGGCTTCGGCGTCGCGAAGTCTACGTCTTTATCGGTCGCGTGTGTGATGAACTTCGACTCCTTGAAGGTTCCGATGTTCCCTTTCGAACGCGCCACCGTCCAGCTCAGTCCGTTAGTGCCGAAGGTCGCACCCACATCGCTCACCAGCAGGATGTCCTCGCCGGCCTTCTTATCGCGGAAGACGGCGTTGTTGACGTCCTTGAGGTCCCAGTTGTTCATCACCGCCATCATCACGCGCAGGCCATTGAACTCGCGGGTGTTCATGAACGGATTGTCCTTCCACTGCCAGATGCCGATCTTTTTCTGCCCTTCCGGCTTGCGCGCGAAGCGCGCCTGCTCGATATGCCCATGTTTGGCGAGCTTGCCACCGCGGCTGAGATGCAGACCCTCCACATCGGCCGACTCCAGCACATAGTCGTCATTGACGTAGTACCCCATCGCCCACAGCAGCCGCGACGCGACCACCTCCGGCCGCGCTTCCACGCCCAGCTTCACCCGCCATTTTTTGCCATTCGCGTCGCGTGCATCGAACTTGGGATTCGTTCCATGCTTGTCCTCCGCCTCAAAGGTAAACGGCGGCGCGGGCTGGCCGTCCTTCCCTCCCTGGCCGTAGTAAAGATCGAGCGAAGCAATATTCCCGGGATCATGCCAGAGCACCGGGTGTTCCAGGTCATTGGCCTTCAGGACGGAGTCATTGTCCTTTTCTTCCGTCTCCCCTGCATCCGCGGCCTGGGAATGTTTGCCGGCCTTGTGCTTTCCAGTTTCGGGCTGCTGAATGGTTGTGGGCCCCACGGCGGACTCCGGTGAGGACTGTGAGCTCTCACCTGGCTGAGCATGGGCGGGAAGAATGAGCGGAAGAAGCAGAAGTGCGAACAGCAAACCACAGCGCTTGCAGGACATACGACTTTCTCCATGACTGCTACCTCGATAAGAGGGCAATTTCCGACCCAAAGAGGTCTGTGTTGTCGAGAAAACCCTTTGTCCATCCAACTGCATCTTCTTTTCATGCAGTCGTATTGCCCCGGGAAACTGACGGCTAAGAAAGGGAACGCGTGAAGCTGCTCATTCAACCGGACCAGGGCATCAAGCCCTTGCTCGACGCACTGCGCAAAGCGAAAAAGTCCATTCGCATCCTGATCTTCCGTTTCGACCGGGCCGAGATCGAAAAAGCGCTCGTGGCTGCCGCCCAGCGAGGCGTGCGCGTGGAAGCGCTCATCGCGCACACCAATCAAGGCGAAGAACGAAATCTTCGCCGCTTGGAATCGCGGCTGCTGGCGCAGGGCATTACCGTTGCACGCTCCGCCGATGACCTCGTCCGTTACCACGGCAAGATGATGATCGTCGACGACAAGCTGCTCTATCTCCTCGGCTTCAACTTCACGCACCTGGATATCGACCTCAGCCGTTCCTTCGGTGTTGTCATCTCCAAGGCCGGACTCGTCAAGGAAGCTGTTCGACTCTTCGACTGCGATTCGCGCCGGCAGAAGTTCACCAACCCTGCAAAAGATCTGATAGTCAGCCCCATCAATGCGCGCAAGCGCCTCACTGAATTCATCACCGGCGCAAAGAAACAGCTGCTGATGTACGAAATGAAGCTCAGCGACCGCGACTTCCTTAAACTTCTCAACAAGAAGATCTCGCAGGGAGTCGAGGTCCGCATCCTCTCGCGTTCTTCGGCAAAAAGCAGCGCCATCCCCGTGCGCCGCCTTCCCTCGCGCCTGCACCTGCGCGCGATCCTGCGCGACGGCGACTCCGCCTTCCTCGGCAGCCAGAGCCTCAGCAAGCTGGAGCTCGAAGCCCGCAGAGAGATCGGCGTAATCTTCCGTGACAAAAAGACAGTCAAGGAGATGCAGGCGGTCTTCGAAAAAGACTGGAAGCAGTCCGAACCTGTTATCGCGAAAGAGGCGGCGATTAGCGCCTTCAATGTTCCGGCCAAGAAGGTCGCGAAAGAAGTCGCCAAACAGATCGCGATCAAACCGGTCGTCGAGCAGATGCTGGACAAGGTAATCGACACCAAATCTGATGTGCCCTTTGAACCGGCGGAAGTGGCGCAGACCGTACGCGACGCCTTCCGCGAAGAGGTGCATGGCGCGGTGGCGACCGCACTGGAAAAAATGGTCGTCAAGGCCGCGCGCGAAGAGGACGCGAAGCAGGAAGCATCCAACGGCAAGGGCTGATGCGCGGCAAGGAGGGTCCGATGGATTCATCCTGTGGGTACAGGCGGCAAATGGAGTCGGGGCGAACACGCATTGTGCGCGCAGCGGCATTGCTCGCGTTTTTGGCAATCTCCGCTGCTCAATGTTTCGCTCAGGCTGCTTCGGACAGCCTCCAAAAGGACCAGCAGAAGGCCCTCGACAATTTTGTTCATCAGGCCAGGCAGTACATCGCCATGGAACGCAAGCTTCCGGCCGACAAGTTGAAGCCAACGACTGACGTGGCCGAACTGGAGCGCGAACGCGTCGCCTTGCGCCAGGCCATGCAGCAGGCCCGGCCCAATGCCAAACAAGGTGACTTCTTCACACCGCCGGTCGCCGCCGTGTTCCGCCAGTTGCTCGCCCAGACCATGTCTGGGCCTGAGGGCGTCAAGATCCGCGCCAGCCTTGCTCACGCTGAACCGGGCGCTCCCGCGCCGCTCGTCGTCAATCAAATCTATCCGGACGGTAAGGGGCAGCCCCTCCAGTCCGTGCCCCCGACACTTCTTTTGAACCTGCCCGTACTGCCCAAAGGGCTGGAATACCGCATCGCAGGAAAGACGCTCGCCTTGCGCGACGCAGACGCCAACCTCGTCGTCGACCTGCTTCCCAACGCGCTCCCCTGAGGATGGATGGCAACAATGACGCGCCTCGCTGTAGCTCTGCTGCTCTCTCTGTCGCCTTTGGCCTGCTTCGTCCCGTGCCGGGCGCAAACCGCGGCCGCCGCCGCGCAGCCCGCCAGCCCCGAGCTCCGCTTTCCGCTCAAGAACGGCTCCGTTCGCTGGGCCGTCATCGGTGACAACGGCACTGGCAGCGAGCCCGAGCAGGCCATCGCCAACCAGATGCAGCGCTATTGGAATGTTGTCCATTTCGATTTCGTCACCATGGACGGCGACAACATCTACTATGGCCACAAGCCCTCTGACTTCCAGAAAAAATTTGAACTTCCCTACAAAGCGTTGCTCGATGAGGGGGTGAAGTTTTATGCCTGCCTCGGCAACCACGATGACCCGCAACTTGAAGAGAATTACAAACCCTTCAACATGGGCGGAAACCGTTACTACACCTTCCGCAAGGGTGATGTGGAGTTCTTCGTGCTCGACAGCAACTATATGGACCCGCCCCAGCTTGCGTGGCTCGCCGACAAGCTCAAAAATTCGAACGCCGGATGGAAAATTGCCTACTTCCACCATCCACTCTTCACGGACGCACGTTTTCACGGTCCCGACGTCGACCTTCGCAAACAGCTTATGCCGCTCTTCGTCGAGTACGGCGTCAACGTGGTCTGGAGCGGCCACGAGCACGTTTACGAGCACCTCAAGCCGCAGGACGGCATCGACTTCTTTCTCGAGGGCAGCTCCGGCGAACTGCGCTTCCACAACTTACGCCAGCCCGACGACCTGGACATCCTCGGCTTCGACACCGATCGCACCTTCATGCTGGTACAGGTCTCCGGAAACCAGCTCGACTTTCAGGTCGTCGCAGCTTCCGGGCAGATCGTGGACTCCGGCTCCCTGACGCGCCAGAAGGCACCCGCCCAGACCACAACTTCCAACTAGCCTTCTCCCGCCCCAGTCAGGCCCTATCGCATGGTCTCGCCTTCCCGGCGCTCGGGAGCGTCCTATCAGCCATGGTTACGAGAGATTGCTCCTCTGATGACGATTTGTGGAACGCCCGCAGCCTGCAGTGATTTAGTCTGCAAGAAGATTTGCCTGTTTCAATTGCTAGCCATTCTTCCCACCGTCCCCGCCGAGCAGCCCCGGGACAAAACGGCCTCTTCCGAGCCGGAGAAGCTATGCGCACTTCTCGCGCGCTCCCCCCGGAAGCCGGCCCGGTCTGTGTGCAACCCGCACAAGGGGTTTGATCCTTGGCACCCGCACGTCTGCTGCTCGTCGACGACGATGAAGCCGTCCTGTCCGCGCTCGGCGCAATCCTTGAGGCTCACGGCTTCCAGGTCGCAACCGCCGGCAACGTTGTGGATGCGCTCAAGCTCATCACCACCCAGCCCTTCGACGTCCTCATCAGCGACCTGCACATGCCGGGCGCGGGCGATGGCCTGATCGTCGCCGGCGCCATGCGCCACGCCAATGCGCGCGCAGTAGCCATCCTCCTTAGCGCGAATCCCGACATGGGCCGCGCCACGGCCGCCATCCTCAGTCAAGCGGACGAAGTCCTGATAAAGCCAGCCCGGCCGGTCGCCCTTGTCGAAATGATTCGCCGCCGCCTGGCAGGCGAACAGACCGTCCGCGCACAGGCCGTCGAATCCATCGCCACAGTCCTCGATCGCGAGCGCACTTCCATCGCCGCAGAGTGGGTTAAGAAGGTTGCGGAAGCGGGCATCTTCGCAAACTCCGGCCTCACCACCGCGGAACAGACTGCCTACCTGTCGGAATCGCTCACCGAGATCTTCTATCGCCTGCGCTATCCGCAGCCGCTCGGCCGCATGACCCTCTTCTCCATGGCCAGCCTGCAGCACGGCGCACGACGCCGCCGCCAGGGGTTTGCCTCGCCGGTGCTGGTCGCGGAAGCCCGCGCGTTACAGGTAGCGCTGTTTGAGGCCATCGAGCGCAACGTCGAGCGCATCGATCTGGGCCAGATGCCGGGCACGCTGGAAGCCATCGCCGATGAGGTCAACGCGCAGCTCCTGCAGTCGCTCGCTGGCTACGAGAACGAAAAGCCCGCGCCGTTCTCCGAAGGTTAGGTCCCCTCGTTACTCGTAATACCGCGCGAAGCTCGTATCCGTCTCGAACAGTGTGCAGTCCTTCACATGCACGCGCCCTCCGGTCATCTCGCGCAACTGCTTGTTCGTCTCGTCGTAAAAATACTTCGCCAGGTTTTCCGCCGACGGATTCACGGTCGTAAACGGCTCCAGGTCGTTGATCATTCTGTGGTCGAGGTACTCCACCACAGGCCGCAGCAGGCCTTTCAGCAGCTTAAAGTCCAGCAGCAGGCCGGCCTCGTCCAACTCCACGCCGGCCAGCGTCACCAGCACACGGTAGTTGTGCCCATGCGGGTTCTCGCACTTACCGTGGTAGTTCCGCAGATAATGGCCGGAGGAAAAGCCCGCCTCCACCGTAACCTCATACATTCAGATACTCCCGTTCGCCGCAGAAAACCTCGCATGGGTGCGAACTTGCGGCAACTTCCATTCTATCTGTGTACCCTTACCGACGCCGCTGCCGCCGCTGCGCCGCTGCTTCCTCGCTCCTCCGCTCCGCCTGCTCAAACAACGTCGACAGAACGCCCACCAGCGCAACCACCAGAGCAATCACGAAGAACACCAGCCCCATCGTCCGCCACACCGCGGCATCGCCCGGCGACCCAGGCTGCTGCGCGATATTCGTGTACGAGACGCAGAAGGAGATCGCCGCGAAACCGGCGAACGCTCCGGCAAGAATGTAGAGGCTGCGACCCATCGTCTTTAAAGATATGCCACCGGCTCAGTGCCGCTGATACCGGCCCAGCACGTCCTCCAGCGATACCGTACCTTCCAGCGCCGCTCGCACCGCCCGGTTCGTCACCGGCAGCAGCGGCCACCGAGGAAAGTGCGGCAGGGCGGCGTCCAGCGGAAGATCGGGAAACAGCACCGGAGTGCGCTCCGCCCCCAGCCGATCTTCGAGCGTCTGCTGCGCCGTAAACAGATCGCTGCTCTCTGCTTCCGCAAGCAGTTTCTCCAACTCCTCGCGTGTCGCCGCGTACCAGAGGTGGTCACTGCATTGCACCAGGATCGCAGGCCCGCCATCTGCCGCCTCACCATATTGCTCCAAAGCGGCCGCCGCCGCGCGTACCGTATCCGACCCCTGCAGTACAGGCACACTCACCGGTTGCATCGCATCCTCCAGATGCAGGTCGCTCTCCTCGCGCCGCTCTTCCATCGACGGCAGGTACAGTCCCTCCTGATGCGTCAGCACCTCGAAGATCGGCACAGGCTGTAGCGTGCGCGCAATAAGATACGCGATCGTGTTCGCCAGAATCACCGGCAGCGCAATCGAGTAACTCTGGCTCACCTCCATCGCCATAAAAATGGAAGTCAGCGGCGCACGCAGGAACGCCGCAAATAGCACTCCCATCCCCACCAGCGCGTACGAGCCCAGCGATCCCGTCGCAAAGTGCGGAAAGAAATGCTGCTCCAGCGATCCCACGCCTGCTCCCAGCATTCCGCCGATAAACAGCGTCGGCGCAAACATACCGCCAGGCGTGCCGCTGGAATACGACAAGGTCGTCGCAATAATCTTGAACAGCGCCAGAAGCAGCAGCACCTTCCACGCAAACTGCGCGTGCATCGCCGCATCGATCGCCTCATATCCCGCGCCCATCACTTGCGGCAGTCCAAAATACCCAATGCATCCGACGAGAAATCCCGCCGCTGCAGGCTGCAGCAATTGCCAGCTCGCCGGCTGCCGGCGCAGCGCAGGCCGCAGCCAGCCCACGGCGCGCGTAAACAGCAGCGACGCAACACCGCCCACCACGCCCAGCACCGCATACGCCAGCAGCTCGCGCGGATCGACCAAGTTGACCGGTGGAATACGAAACATTGCGTCCGCGCCCCAGAACCATCGCGCCACCACAACGCTTGAGATCGCCGCAAGCACGATCGATCCCAGGACCGCCGCGCTCCAATTGCCGATCACCTCTTCGATCACGAACAGAATCGCCGAGATCGGCGCATTGAATGCCGCTGCCAGCCCCGCCGCCGCGCCGATCGGCGCAAACACCCGCAGTCGCGCGCGCGACAGCCCAAAGCGCCGGCTGATCAGCGACGCCACACCCGCGCCGATCTGCAGCGACGGGTCCTCCGGCCCCAGCGAATGCCCGCTGCCAATGGCCAGCGCCGAGATCAGAAACTTTCCGATGACGGTTCTGCTGGAAATGTATCCGTTGTTCACATACAGCGCAGCCTTGGTCTGGTTCACTCCGCTGCCCCGCGCGCCGGGAAAAACGAACCGCACCAGCAGCGCTACGACGATCCCAGCCGCCGCGGGTATCCACAGTAGCCGCGCCTGGTGCGGTTGTGGCGACGATCCCAGCAGCAGCACGCTCAGCCACGCAATCGCCATGCGGAACGACACCACCAGCAAGCCGGAGATCACGCCCACAAAGATCGAGAGCAGAAGAAGAAGACGCTCTTCCCGCGCGCTGCCCATTCGCGCCGCGCTTTTGGCGCCCTCGACACCGGTGCTTTCACCTGCGCGGCCCGATCCGGTCATCGCGCCCCCATTGTTTGCGCAGCCGGAGTCTTCTGCGCCGCGGAATCCTCTTCTTGTGCCGCGGCAACAGCTGCAGCAGCCTGTGCAGCCTCGATTCGCGCGATCGCGTCACGTGCGGCGTCGCGTTCCTCCCGGTTGCGCTTCGCCGCCTGCAATGCGCGGCGGTAGTACGTCTCCGCATCGCCCGCAGCGATCGCTTGTTCCAGCAAACTGCCGATCTCCATATCGCGCTCGTAGGTCTCCGGAGCATCGCCCCCCGCGATCAAAAGCTCCAGGTGGGCCGCTTCGAGATCGTGCTGCGCAATCAGATATTGCGCCAGTTCCAGCCGCACCGCGGCGCGTTCCTCCAGTCCCCCGCCCTGCCACGTGCCGTAAATTGCCGCGCGATAGGAATTGATCGCATCCTGCGGCTGATCGCGCTTGCGCTCCAGCCGGGCCAACTGCAGATTGATGGGGCCGTAGCCAGGGTCCGCCGTCCACAAGCCCGTCAGATACTGATAGCTTTCCTCCGCCTCTTCCGGCCGATTGGTCTGCTCCAGGGCCTCAGCCAGCAGCAACTCATCGTCGCGCGTACCCGGGGCATACACCAGCGCCGTCCGCAGCGCCGTGATCGCCTCATCCGGTTTGCCCGCTTGCAAAGCCATCCGCCCTCGCGCCGACCATCGCTGCGCCAGGTCCGCGCGATGCGCGCTGAAGCTGCGGAAGAGAAAGAATGTCACCGCGAACAGAGCCGTGATCGTCAACAGCAGTCCAAGCACGTTCAGGGAATCGCGCAGGATCAGCCTGCGACTCTCCACCGGTCCTTCTTCGACTGTGATCAGCATGGAATCCGAATCGCTCTGAGACTGCGTGCGCTCCACCCAGTTTAGCCGCCCGGCGCGACGGCACGTTTCGCTGCAAGGTCGCATCCAGATTCAACGGCCGCGCAGGTTGTCCGCGAAGCGGCAAAATAATACGTTTACTCACTCGCGTCGTAACTCAAATGCAACGTAACTGTGTCGGTTCGCATAACCCCTCGCCGCCACAGTATTTTGCAACACTTGTCCCGAGGGATTTTCAATGAAATTGCATCTCATGGGCTCGTTGCGCACGCTTCTGTTCGTTACAGGACTCGTGGCGATACCGTCTCTTGGCATCGCCCAGGCGTCTCCGGCAGGCACCGCACCGCCCACGCCCTCCAGCGTCGACATTTTCGGCAGCTACGCCTATCTCAAGACATTCGACAGCGATCTTTATAACCAGCCCTATGAAACTCTGCCACGCGGCTTCATCGGCGGTGTGACAGCTTACTTCAGGCCCAACTGGGGCATCGACGCCGAATACAACAAGCAGTTCAACGATCCCGACTACTGTTTCTCCACCCTGCAGGGCGGCCTCAAATACCGCCGCCAGATGGGCCGCGTCGTTCCCTTCCTGCAAGCGCTCGGCGGTGGTGCGCAGATCGGGCCGTCGTACCAGCACAGCGGCAGCTCCAACCAATGCGTATGGGGCTTTGGAGCCAATGGCGGCGGCGGCATCGACTACATTCTTCCCGCATTCCACAACCACCTCGCCCTGCGCATTCCCGAAGTGGACTTCCAGTACGCTCGCGCCAACTTCGGCCAGCAGGTCCGTCCCAACAGCCTCACGGGCGGCGAAGGCGAGATATACTCCCTGCGCCTCAGCGCCGGATTCGTCATTCGGCTCGGCGAGTCCGCGCCGCCCATGCCAGCGTCCTACGCCTGCGAAGTCTCGCCCGTCTCCGTCTATCCCGGCGATCCTGTCACCGTCACTGGCAAAACCCTGAACCTCGAAGAGAACAAGCATCTGCTGCCCATCTACACGTGGACCACGACCGGCGGCAAAATAGGTTCGAAGACCGACTCGCCCAACAACACCATCGCCACCGCCGGCCTCGCGCCTGGCGACTACACGGTAAGCGGCGTCGTCAGCGAAGGCGCCGCGCCCAACCGCCACGCCACCTGCTCCGCCAGTTTCCGCGTCATGGCGTACGAGCCGCCCACAGTCGCCTGCTCGGCAAATCCTGCCAGCATCGCCCCAGGCGGCTACGCCACCATCAGCGCCGAAGGCCGCAGCCCGCAGAATCGCCCGCTCACCTATTCGTTCGGCTCCAGCGCCGGCCAAGTCACTGCCAATGGCACGCACGCTACACTCGCCACCGCCGACGTTCCTCCCGGGAATGTCACCGTCACTTGCAACGCGGTTGACGATCAGGGCCACCAGGCCAGCGCCAACGCGATCGTTACCATCGTCGCTCCGCCTCCACCGCCCGCGCCCCCCGCGCCACAGGCCCAAAAGCTGTGCAGCATCTCCTTCGAGCGGGACAAAAAGCGCCCGGTCCGGGTCGACAACGAAGCCAAGGGTTGCCTTGATGACATCGCAATTGCCCTCGGCCGCGATCCAACCTCGCTGCTCGTCGTCGTGGGCAAACACGGCTCCGATGAGAAGCCCGACGCCGCCGCCGAGCGCACCCTCAACGTCAAGCAGTACCTTGTCACGGAAAAGGGCATCGACGCCAGCCGCATCGAAGTCCGCACCGGCGAAACCAAGGATCGCACCGCCGACACCATTCTCGTCCCACAGGGCGCAAGCTGGGATACGGAAGGCACGGAAAGCTTCGATCCCGCGCGTATCCAACGCCATGGCGAGGCGTACTCCCCGGAGCTGAAGAAGAAGAAGTAAACCCAACACGCATCATCCTTGACCCGAAGAGGAGCAGCCATGCTCCTCTTCTCTTTTGCGCATCGTTGCCAGGAGCATGGGGTGCCCCAGGCGCCTCGCCTTTGGGCACCTGGGATGCACCCAGCAGGATTGAAATTGCAAATCCTGAGCTGCCCTTCACTGTCTTGCCTCGCTTGGGAATAACCACAAACGTGAATGGTGAACCGAGCAGCGGGGTGGCTCCTTCGCGCAGCGAAGGGTGGGTTCGGAGTAGCAGCGGGCTTCAGCCCGCGGCAATTGCGTGCGGAACCAAAGCGGCTTCAGCCGCGGGCTATCTACGCAAATGCGGCCAACACCGAGGGCACATCAACCAACAAGTATCAACTCGCTTCACTTACCCGTAAACTCCGCCGCCACCGCCGTCATCGCGTCCCAGTCATCCGTCCGGAACGACCCCGCCGGCAATCCTGCGCCGTTCACCAGGTTCGCTCCGTCCGGATAGTTGTCCCACGCATAGCGCACTGCGACCGGCGCGCTCACCTGCGGACTGCTCACGATCACCGAATCGCCATCGACCTTCGCATCCGCGTCCACAAACTTTTCATCCGCTCCTGCAATCTGGAACCACTTCAGCGGGCCGCCTTTGCCCGCAAGCCCTTCCGCATGCGTAAACTTCACTCGGATCGCACTGCCCTCCACCTTCATCCCCGCATACACCGGCCCGGAGTACTCCATCTTCTTGCCATACGCCTTGGCCAGCGCCAGGTCCGTCAGCCGCACACCCAGCGGCTCCTTGTTCTTCGGATGAACGTTTGCCGGATCGCCAATATCCAGCGTCACCGCCAACCCCGTGTTCGGGACGGAAAGGATCTTCGCCTGCTGCTCACGCACCAGCGGATTGTTGCTCACATTCTTCAGCGGAGGCAGTTGCACCGCGAAGAACGGGAAGTCGCCTTCGCCCCACGCCGCGCGCCACTGCTTCACCAGCGTCTCCATCGCATGCGAGTAGCGCATCAATCCCGTAGGCCCATCCACAATCGACTCACCCTGGTACCAGATCACTCCGCGAATCGCATACGGCACAATGGGCGCAATCTCGCCGTTCCACAAAACCGTCGGCTGGTGCTGGTCCTGCACCGGATCGCGCAGCGGCCCCGGCCGGCCTGGCCGCGCATTCAGCGTCTGCGGAGCGGGCGGGGCGTCCGCATCATTCGCGCCCGGCATCTCCTTGAAATAAATCTCGCGCGCATCGAAGCGATCGATCATCGGCTTCAGTTGTGCATCGTGCATCATTGCCTCGCGCGGCAGCCATGCCTCCGCCGTGCTCGCGCCATACGCCGCCAGCAGAATCCCCACCGGCGTCTTCAGCGCCTGGTTCAGGTCGCGCGCGAACAGATAACCCACGGCGGAAAAGTCCGGCACCGTCTCCGGACTGCACACCTTCCACTCGCCGCGCACCTCGGTTTGCGGGTCGTAGCTCTTCGTGTCCTTCACCGTGAACATCCGCACCTGCGGATAGTTCGCGGCCGCAATCTCCTTCTCTTCATCCATCAGCCCGTACGGCGGATGCCCCTTCTTCGACACGTTGAACACCATGTTGGACTGCCCCGACCCCACCCACACTTCGCCCACCAGAACATCCTTCACCACAATCGGCTGCTCGCCCGCGGCGCTCCCCGCAATCGTCATCTCGAACGGGCCGCCCGCCTTCAGCTTTTTGAGGCGCACCATCCACTTGCCCGCCGCGTCCGCCATAGCGCTTTCCTTGCGCCCGTCGACGCTTACCGTCACCTTCTCTCCCGGCGTCGCCATGCCCCACACCGGAACATTCATCCCGCTCTGTAGCACCCCGTGATCGCTGAACAGCGCATTCGGCTTCACCTGCGCCCCGGCCGCAGCCGTCATCATCGTCACCGCGCACAGCGCTGCCGCAAACACATTTCGCTTCATCGAATCCCTCATGTGGAATAGTGAGATCGGCAGCCGGTACCGCTGCGTATATCCGACATCCGACGATAGAGTGCCCACGTCGGCGGGTCAAGGCTCTGGGAGGCCCCGCATCTCGACTCTGAAATGTGAGACCTGCAGCGTGGCCCATGCTTCGCATAGCGACAGGTTTGGAGTAGCAGCGCGCTTACCCCGCGGCGTTCTCCGCCGTGCAGCGATTGAAGGTTAAGACCCGATCGAAGACCAGAGGCGGCAACAAAGGCGATGGCCCGGACTATGGTCGCGTTCCCAGATTGCTGCTCCCATCCGTCGTCAACGTCGAGGAGAGCCCCGCGACAATCGGCGTTTTGACCGGCGCTCCTGCGCCAATAAACTCCACTACCAGCCCGGCCGGCGAAGATCCGCTCGTAATCCAAACGTCGCCCGAACCATCCACCGCGACATCGCGTGCCACCTGCAACGCGCCATAGCCATTGGCGCCAGAGAGCGCTGTGCCGCTCGAAGAGAATTCCGAAATCCCTGTGCTGTTGGCGTTCGTCACCCACACGTTTCCGGCGCCGTCCAGCGCAAGCGCGTTCGGCTGATTGACTCCGCCGCCGCTGTAGCCACTGGTGCCGGAAGCAGGACTGCCGCTGTTCGATAGCTTCGTGATATTCGTCCCCGCGTGGTTTGCCACCCAGATATTCCCGGCACTATCTGCTGCGATGCCGGTGTTGAGCGAGAGGCCGCCGCCCGTATAGCCGTTCGTGCCGGACAAGAGAGAACCACTGTTCGAGAACTCAATAACATTCGCCGACGTGCTGATCCACGCATGTCCAGCCCCATCGATCGTGATCTGTTCTCCCGCGAAGGACGATCCGCCGGCTGTCACTGCACCCATGGGATAACCGCCGCTGCCAGACAGGACTGCTCCGGTCGAGGAGAGTTCCACAATGGAATTGGGATTGTTCACGATCCATGCATTCCCGGAGGCGTCGACAGCCAGAAATCCGGGTTGATCGAGGCCTCCGCCCGTGTAGCCCCCAGTTCCGGAGAGCACGCTCCCGCTCGACGAAAGCTCGACAACGGTCTTGCCCACTAAATTTGTAATCCAAACATTGCCCGACTTGTCGATCGCGATTCCCAGCGGCTGATTCAACACGGCGACGGTGCTGCTTCCGAAGGTAGAACTCACCGAGCCTTTACTGGATAGCTTGAATACTTCATTCAGTGCGGGATCCGTTACCCAGACATTTCCGGAGCCGTCAACCGCCAAAAGTTCAGGAGTGTTGGTGCCCGAGATTGTAAGAGCCAGCGTCCAGTCGCCGGGCGCGCTTGTTAGCGCCGGAGCGAATACTCCTCCCGTCGCAAGGGCATACAGGCTCGCTGTATTTGCCGCGGGATGATGCGCAATATTGATCGCCGCCGTCGCGGTCTCCGTAGGCTTCGTTCCCCCGGCAGTTCCGTCCGCCGTCGCATATGCAAACAGCGTCGCGCATTGCGCGCCACCACTCGCGCAACTCGCAAGAATGTTTGCCAGAGTGTCGATCTCCGCTTGCGGCACTGTCCCGTTGCCGGCTGGAGTGGCAGCCAGCGCCACCCCTGTGCTCACTGTCTCCAGGTTCGCGGCATTGGAAAATGCGTTCGCAATGCCCGTCTGCGCCAACGCGGTCCCCGAACTGGAAACATGGGTTGAATCCGTCGCAAACCCAGCCAGTGTGTAGGCCGCAACCACTGTTGAAACCTCGTTCACCTTCACCGCAATCGCCGTGCCCGATGTTCCGGGACATGCGCCGGCTACCGCGATCCAGGAGGCTCCAGCCGCTCCTGTCGCATAGACGTACAGCTGCTGTCCCGCCGTGCACGTGTAATCGCCGCTCATCGAAAATGCGCCGCTGGAATTCGTCGTCACGTACGCGCCCGTGGAGTCGGATGCGCCGGCCAATGTGGAGTTCAGCAACGATACGGACGCATTGCTTGAGGATGCCGCGATACCGGCGCCGCCATAGCCTGTGGTATTGGCGGCCAACAAATACACATGAGCGCCATTGACCGCCTGCGATCCGCTGTACACCGTGCCCGTAAGCGCAGTATCGGCCAACCCGACCGTCGCCTTGCTGGTCGCCGTGCCCGTCAGCCCACTGCTGTCGGTCACTGTGAGCGACACCGTGTAAATGCCCGTGGCGCTGTACGTATGGGTTGGGCTTGCTCCAGTGCCCGTGGCGGAATCTCCAAAGTTCCACGAATAGGTGAGCGTTTGCCCTTGAGGATCGGTCGAGCTCGCTCCGCTGAACGTAATGGAGGTGCCCGCCGTAGCAGAATACGGACCGCCTGCATTCGCCGTCGGTGGTTGCTTTTGTGTCGAGCCTCCACCCGAAGAACCTGAGGTTGAGGAGCCCCCGCCGCATCCTGCCAGACTTACCGAGGCAGTTAAACCCAAGAGTACCGCCAGAACCCGAGCTTGCATCTTGCTCTCCTTCGGGGAAACATCTGTCAAATCGGCTGATGCGGCCCGCGACCGGACGCAGTTTTGCGGAGCGCGAACCCCGGATCACGAGTCCGACCACGATGAAATGCAACTGGCCTGTGTGATGCACTCAATGCTCGAACCGGTTTTACGCAACCCAAAATAATTTGCGTCGCCACCCCTCGAAAGAAGGGCTTCACCTCTGGCGGTCATCCGCCCGGCCGAATGCAACAAATACAGCTCTGCTCGGATTTCCAGCGATCCCGATAAAGTGGGGTAAGGGCCCAGCGAGGAATCGGCAATGACTCTGCAGGAGCAGTTCGGCCAGATTGACATCTACCTCTTCGACCAGATACTGCGAGGCAATATCTCTCCCGGGATGACCGTGCTTGACGCAGGCTGCGGCGGCGGCCGCAATCTTCACTACCTTCTGCGCGAAGGGTATGAAGCCTTCGGCGTGGATGTAGACGCCGACGCCGTCACCGCCGTGCGGAACATGGCAAGTGAACTCGCGCCGCGGCTCTCCGCTGAAAACTTCCAGGCGGCCAGCCTCGAAGCCATGCCCTTCCCGGACGACTTCGCCGACGTGGTCATCTGCCATTCCGTCCTGCACTTCGCGCGCGATGAGGCGCAACTCAAAGCCATGGTGCAAAGCCTCTGGCGCGTGCTTCGCCCGGGCGGAATGCTCTTCTGCCGCCTCGCCTCGACCATCGGCGCGGTCGAAGGCATGGCATTCCAGCATGTCACGGGCCGCCGCTTCCGCATGTCGCACGGTCCCGAGTGGCTGCTCGTCGATGAACCGCTGCTCATGGAACTCACGCACGCTCTCGGCGGCGAACTCATCGATCCGCTCAAAACCACTGTCGTCCAGGGCCAGCGCTGCATGACGACGTGGGTCCTTAAGAAAAAGGAAACGCCGGGAGCAAAGGGACGCACCTTTGTCAGCTCAGGAATGCCGGGACGAAGGGCATAGCTAAACTTCACTGGAGCAGCCGGGGCGCCCATCGCGTAGCGAAGGGTCGGTTCGGAGTAGCAGAGGGCTTCCCACCCCGACCACGTATCAACTGAGAACTGACAACTGGCCTCTCAATTCCCCGACGGTCTCTCCATCCGATCGATTACCACCGTCTCGATCATCCCCTTCGCCGGCCTCAGCCGCAGGCCAAGCTCCTGCTCCAGCACCGTAAAAAGTCCTGGCGCGGCAGCATCATCCATTGGCTGCGTCTGCTGCTTTGACCACTGGATATGAAAGTCGAAGAGACCGTTCAGCCCAGTGTGGTCCTCGACCGGACGCCCCGCCTGCCGCCGCAGCGCCGCCGCAATATCCGCCGTGGACATGGCTATGGCATTCATCTCCACACGCGCACCGCCGTTCATGCTTAGATTCGGCCTTATGCCGTCCGGGCTCCGTTTCAACGCCGGTCCCAGCACGCCCGGCTTCGCCAGTTCCAGCCAGTAGACCGGCCCCTCCTTCTGCTCGCGGTGGAAGCGCAGTTGAAACCGCTCCTGCAGCAGAGAAAGCAGCATCTGCTGAAACTGCTCCGGCGTCTTCGGCTCGGAGTGGTCAGCAGTTACGGCCGTGATGTCGAACAACTCATCGTTCACCCAGCCCGGTGCGCCCTGCATGTGGTCGTTGTCCGTCATCAGCGCCATGCGAAGGAGCGTGCCGGCCGTGGTTGCGGTCGCCACAAAGCGGCCGCCGGGTAAGAACTGCCGGTTCGATGGCTCGTCACCGTTGTACGGATGCGGCCGGATCGACACGACCTCAAACTGCAGAGGCGCCGCCCGCCCCGATGGCTGTGCAGGCGCCAGCTGTGTGGGGGCCGGTTGCGTCTGCGCCTGCGCCGGAACCGCGCCCTGCAATCCCAACGCAGCCACCGGCAGGATCAGATATCGAAGAAAAGAAGCCACCTCAGTCCCCATGTCTTCTGAATACGCCGATTCCTCCCTGTTGGTTCACTCAAGAGGCAGGTGCCGGGTGCCCCATCCGTACGCGTTCTTTGCGGACGGATGGGGAGTCGCGCCCCATCCAAGCTCCGCTTGGGTGGGATCGTGCCACACCTGCTCGGGTGGGGCGATCCGGATGCAAGTCCAAACTCAATCCGGTAGATTGGTTGCCGTGCCGCGACCTGTATCCACATCCCGCCGCCGTCTCCTCTGCACCGCCGCATACGGCGGAGCCATCGCCGCCTTTCGCCCGCTCCATGCTCTCGCCGCGCAGGCCGCAGCCGTCAAAGTTTTCGACGTAACCAAATACGGCGCGAAGGGCGATGGCACGACTCTCGATACCGCCGCCATCCAGCGCGCCATCGATTCCGCCGCCGATGTAGCAGCTTCCGGCGGCAAAGCCCGGGTCCTCCTGCCCGGCGGCAAAAAGTTCCTCACAGGCACGCTCGTCCTCAAAGGCGCGATCGACTTCCATCTCGCCGACGACGCCCAACTCCTCATCTCCACCAATCGCGAGGACTACCTCGGCGGCCTCGCCAACTCCTCCGACGCCGACCGCATGGCCTCCGCCGCCGGCGGCGTCATTGTCGCCACCGACGCGCAGGGTCTGCGCATCTCCGGCACCGGCACGCTGCAGGGCCGCGCCCGCGAGTTCATGACCGGCTACGACAAGCCCAACGAGTGGTGGCTGCCCAAGCCCTTCCGCCCCAAGATGTTCGTCCTCACCGGCTGCCGCGACCTCGAGGTCCGCGACATCACCTTTGCCGAAGCCCCCAACTGGGGCCTGCACCTGCTCGGCTGCGACGGCGTCCTCGTCGACAACGTAAAAGTCCGTAACCTGCTCGACGTGCCCAACTGCGACGGCATCGATCCCGACCACTCGCGTAACGTCGAAATCAAGAACTGCAATCTGGTCTGCGGCGACGATGGCGTGGTCATCAAATGCTCGCGCCAGGCGCAAGACTACGGCCCCGCCGCCAACATCCACGTCGCGGACTGCGTCATCGAAACGCAGGACGCCGGCCTCAAGATCGGGACGGAAACCACTTCCGACATCCACGACATCCTCTTCGAGCGCTGCCAGATCAAGACCAGCTCGCGCGGCCTCTGCATCCAGCTCCGCGACGAAGGCTCCATCCATAACATCGCTTACAAGGACATCACCTTCACCTCGCGCTTCTACTCCGACCCCTGGTGGGGCCGCGGGGAGGCCATCTCCTTCACCGCCATCCCGCGCACGCCGGCCACAAAGCTCGGCACGCTGCACGGCATCTCCGTGCAGAACGTCACCGGCCACGCCGAGAATTCCGTCCGAGTTGCCGGCTATCGCACCGCGCCCGATGCGCCGTCCTCGATCCACGACATCAGCTTCGACGGCGTGAAGGTCACGCTCAACCGCACTACGCAATACAAAGGCGGCCTCTTCGACAACCGCCCCACCACCGCGCTGCCCGCCATCGAGCCGCATGACACGCCCGGCTTCTCTATCGAACACGCTGACAACGTCACCCTTCACGACTGCACCGTCGCCTGGGGCCCCAACTCGCCGGACGACTACTCCTACGCCGTCGAAGCCAAAGACGCGCACAACCTCAACATCGAAGACCTCCACGGCGGCCCCGCCCACATCGCTCTGGGCAAGGCCACCTTGATCTCGGAATAGCAGCGCGTGAGGAATCGCAACTACTGTGCGAACTTGTCATTCTGAGCCGTAGGCGAAGAATCCCCGCATTTGTTGGGCCACGAATTTGGGTGCCCCACACCTCGATTTTGAGATGTGGGATGGAGTAGCAGCGCGCTTCAGCGCGCGGTAAGCAGGCCCCAAACGAATGGGGCTTCAGCCCCGGACACTCCCTCGAACCTTGAACCTAGTCCCTTGAACCTAGTATTACCGCCTCCGCCTCAATCTCCACCTTCCACTTCGGATTCAGGAGCGCTGCTACCACCATCGTCGCCGCCGGACGGATCGTGCCAAACACCTCACCGTGCGCGCGGCCGATCTCCTCCCAGTCCTCCACATGCGCGATGAACATCCGCGTGCGCACCACATCCTCAAAGCGCGCGCCGGCCTGCTGCAGCGCCCTGCCGATCAGCCCCAGCACCACGCGTGTCTGCTCCGCCGCGGACTCGTCCTCCGAGCCCACCGGCCCCGTGCCCGAAACATGCACCACATTCCCGATCCGCACCGCCCGCGAGAATCCAATGATCGGTTCAAACGGACTCGTCCCCGCAATATTCCTTCTATTCGTCACCTCGCTCATGCCGATGATGATAAGGCCCATACCGCCCGCACCGCCCATACCGCCGCGCATGTCGTATCCTCGTCTGGTCTGGAAAACCTATGCGATCTCTCTTCCACAAATTCGGGTGCCTCACATCTCGCAGAGATGTGGGAGCGATGATTCTCGTCCTCTTCGCAACCGCTGCTCTCGCCCAAAGCACCACACCCCCGCCCAACCCGCCGTCCTTCGGAGGCCAGCCGCCCGCATCGGAGGCCGCGGTGCGCCAGGCCGCCGCCGACCAGCCCGAGCAGATCCGCGCCGTGCCTGCCGCGCTGCCCACCTTCAAGGTCTTTCAGTTCCCCGCCGATCAAGCCCCGCGCATCGATGGCGACGACTCCGACTGGGCGATGGTCCCCGACAGCTACGCCATCACCCTCGCCGACATGCACGACGACGAGCACAAGCACGCCGCGCCCGACCCCAAAGACCTCTCCATCAAGGTGAAGGTCGGGTGGGTCAAAGGCCTCCACCGCCTCTACTTCCTCTATGAGGCCGACGACAACTACTGGGACTTCGCCGATCCCGGCCTGCACAACGACACCTTTGAGATCGTCGTCGACGGCGACCGCTCCGGCGGCCCGCTCGTCCCGCAGTTCCGCAACAATCCCGACCAGGACTACTGGGACGCGCACTTCTCCATGCACGGCGTGCAGGCGCAGAACTACCACATCTTCACGCCGCACGAGGGCAAGGATTGGGCCATGGACTGGGGCTGCGCGCAGTGGGACAAGGCGCTGCCCTACGCCAACAACGTGCAGAAGTACAACTTCCGCCCGGGTGAATCCGGCCACTACGTGCTGGAGTTCTACATCACGCCGTTTGACTACGCCGGCTGCGAAGGCCCGCAGCGCGC
>Ga0134125_10000065_pt1 | contig 162849 bp, 133 predicted proteins | sample KB31751_FD_96464 | JGI IMG/M metagenome (GOLD analysis project Ga0134125, IMG submission 96464) | Terrestrial soil microbial communities with excess Nitrogen fertilizer from Kellogg Biological Station, Michigan, USA - KB3-175-1 | ecosystem: Environmental > Terrestrial > Soil > Unclassified ...
GCGTCCCGCAGCGGGATCGAGCCCTCCAGAGCCAGCGAGCCGGCCGTGGTGGTCATGCGGTCGTGCGTGCCGATGTTGTCCTTGAGCAGGACGGGGATGCCGTGAAGGGGACCGCGCGGTCCCTTGGCCTTACGCTCGGCGTCGAGGGCGTCGGCGAGGGCCAGGGCCTCGGGGTTCGTCTCGATCACTGCCCGCAGCTCCGGGCCCTTCAGGTTCAGCTCCTCGATGCGGGCGAGATACGCCTCGATGATCGACCGGGCGGTATGGCGGCCGGACTTCATCCCCTCCTGAAAGGCGGCGATGGTCGTCTCCTCGAGCTCGAAAGGCAGGGCGGGAGCTCCCGCCGGGGCCTGCCCGGGCGTCTTCGCGGCGGCGTGGGGGAGGAGCGGGCCGGCGATGGCCAGCGCTCCCCCGATGGCACCGGCTCTCATCAAGTCTCTACGGGTCAAGGCTCCCGCCGGCCGATCCTCGTCCTTCACGGTGGTCCTCCTGTCAAGTCAGCGCCGCAGTGCCGCGGATCATAACCGAAGGATGAGATAGCAGGCTGGCTGGCGACAGTTGTTGATTGAGGCTCAGAGAACAGAGGGTGGCTCTGCCCATGACTTCAATTTCCCGTGCTTCAGGTTATGATGGAGACCTTCCTTGGAGGATCTCCGGTGCGGCCGGTTCCCGCCGTCCGCCCAACCTGGGATTTGCCGGTACTCATGGGCACCGATACGGAACCCGAGCCGGACGAGGCGACGGTTGCGACCGACCTCGTCCGGCGTATCGCGGCGGGCGATGCCGCCGCCGAGGGAGCGCTCGTTCAGCGCTACAGCCGGGGCATCCTCTACCTGCTGCGGCGCCAGGGCGTATCGCCCGAGTTGGCCGAGGATCTCCACCAGGAAACCTTCCGCATCGTCCTGGAGCGGCTGCGGCGGAAGGCGCTCGACGACCCCGCGGGGCTCATAGGCTTCCTTCGCGGCACCGCTCGCAACCTGGCGATCGCCGAGCATCGCAAGACGGCCCGGCGGCGGACGGACGCGGATCCCGACGGGCTGGAGCAGGCCGTCCATCCCGCGCCGGGCCAGCTTCAGACCGTTCTCCTCGATGAGGAGGCGAACATCGTGCGGCGGCTGATCGGCGAGCTGCCGACCGATCGTGACCAGCAGCTTTTGATGCGCTTTTACGTCGCGGAGGAGGAGAAGGAGACCATCTGTTCCGATCTGGGCCTGGATAGCCTCCACTTCAACCGCGTTCTCTTCCGGGCCCGCCAACGGTTCAAGGAGCTGCTGGAGCAGTTCCAGGCGCGCCAGGGGCCGGCGCCCCGCATCTCGCGAGATGCACCAGAGAGTAGAGCTTAGCCATGAACCACGCCGAGATCGAAGAGCAACAGATCGTCGACCGCTATGTGCGGGGCACGCTCCCCGCCGAGGAGGTCGCGCGCTTCGAGGAGCACTTCCTCTCCTGCCCGGACTGCCTCGACCGGCTCGACCTGGCGGAGTCGATGAGCCGGGGTTTCAAGCGCGCGGCCGGACAGGACGCGGTCCGCGTGGCCGTGGTGAGGCAGCTCGCCGTGGTGGCCTGGCTCGCCCGCCTCGGCCGCTCGCGACAGGCGGCGGTCCTGGTCATGGCGCTCCTCGTCGCCGTCCTCCTGCCGTGGGGACTGGCCGAGCGCAGGCTGGCCGACCGCGACCGCGAGCTGGCGACGACCCGCTCAACCCTGGAGCACGAGCGCTCGGCCGCCGGCTCCCGGGGAACGGCGGAGGCCGAGCGGCTGCGCACCGAGCTCGAGGCGAGCCGGCGCGATCTGGCCCACGAGCGGGAACAGCTCGCGCAGTCCCGCAAGCCTCAGGGCAACGTCCCCATCCTCTTCCTCAACGCCGAGCGCGGCGGCGGAGGCGAGCCCACAGTGCGCCTGCACCTGCCTTCCACGCCGGGCTGGATCGTCCTCGCCCTGGAGATCGAGCCGCCCCATCGCCCTTCCTACCGTGTGACCCTGCGTGACGCGGGAGGAAAAGAAGTCTGGAGCGGCGGCGGCCTCCACCCCGACGAGCGCGACTCTCTGAGCCTCACCCTCCCCTCCAGCCTCCTCGCCCCCGGCGACTACACCCTCGCCGCCGAGGGCGCCGGCCGCTTCGCCTTCCGCGTCCTGCCTGCCGGCTGAAGCCATCCGCTCCTCTTTAAGCCGGTCTCGTCCCTCCGGATGAGATAGGACGCTCCTTGCCGGCAGCTTCAAGGCAAAGGAGGATGTCATGAAAAAACCATTTCTCTCGATGACCTTGTTGATCGTCCTCGCGCTCCTGCTGCTGACCGCGGCTGCCAGCCGTGGCGATGAATGGCACTCGACGTTGCGGCCGGCCTGTTCCGTCGAGAACGACTGCAGACCCCAGGAATGCGGCATACGGACCTGCGGGATGATCGATCTCGGCTGCGGGCTCGGATCCATGAGCTGCGGTGAGTGCTCTGAGAACCAATATTGTGACGACGGCCTTTGCCTCCGGGCCGGCGCCGACCGTCGATGTCCCTGCGGCGGCTCCTGGCCCGACGCCTGCGAAGACTGCCCGGATCAGGCCACACCTCCTCAGCCGGCGTTCTTACACGTCAACGAATCCCCCTCGATCTCGCACGACATCACCGTCTTTCCCGCGGTGTCGTGCACCGTCATGTGCCAGCCCTTGCGGCTCCCTTTTTCTTGAGGCTCGAAGAGGGCGTAGGCGAACTCGTCGCTGGTGCCGGCCGTGCTCACGGTGGTGCCGGCGATCGCCTGGCCCACGAGCTCGTTCGTGATCGGTTTGTCGAGCTTCGTGCCGCTCATCCCCGCCACGACGCTCGGCGCCCGCGGCGGGCTGGCCGCGAAGGCGAGGGCCTCGAAGAGGTGGATGTGGCCCGCCATCACGAGCCGCACGTTGGCGTCCAGTTGGTTGCCCGAGTCCGCCTGAAGCTCGTCCGTCACGGGAATCAGATTCGGCTTGCCCTGGACGAAGGCCCACAGCGGATGGTGTGAGAGGAGCCACGACGGCGCGTTGCTCGCGGCGGCGAGCCCGTTGAGAATCGCATAGGCCTTGGAGTAGAAGCCGGCTGGCTCTTTGCCGGCCGTCGAAGTGTTCAGCACCAGGAGCTGAAGGCCGGGAAGCGCGACCCCGTAGGGCGCGGGATCGTCGTTGCAGGTGGAGGGCACCGGCCCGGGGTCGAGGAACCGGAACCATCCCATGCCGGCCCGTTCGCAGTCCTCGTGATTGCCGCGCACGGCGATCCAAGGCGTCGAAGCGAGAAGGGGTGCCGCGGGATCGAAGAAGTCGGCCTGCCACGCCGGCCAGTTGTCGCCGAAGGGGCTGCCGCCGCACTTCTTCTGCTCGTCCGCCGGGCAGGCCGCCTCGCGGTAGTGATAGTCGCCGACGTGGATGACGACATCCGGATGTTCCCCGGCCACCTTCGCGGCCACCTTGGCGAAAGGCCATTTCTTGGGATCGTTGCAGTTCTGCACGTCGCACTTGCCGTTGGGATCGCATTTGATCCGGCAGCCGGTGTCGCCGATCACCGCGATCTTCTTGAGCTGCCGCGGCGGCACGGGAACCTTGGTGCCGCCGATGGCCGCCGACCGGGTACCCTGGCGAAGATTCGCCTCACAGATCAAGATCTCGAAATTCGGCTGCGGGCTTGAACGGACCTGCATCCTATAAGTCCGGGACACGAACTCATCTTCGATCTCGATGTCCGGGCAGGCCGCCTGCGGATCGGTGACGATCGCCCGCACCACGGCACCCTCGGCGCCGATCTCCACCCAGGTGCGAAGGGGGGCCGCGAAGACGGAGGAATTCGGCGCTACGGACTCCGGCTGAGGAGCCGCCGGCGGAGCCGTGGTCGCACAGCCCGCGGCAAGACCCGCGAGCAGGACGAGCGTGGGCGGAAGAGCGGTCCTCAACCCGGGATGAGATTTCCTTTTCATGAGTTCGCTCCTCGGCAAGGCTTTTCAGTGAGGCGCGGAGTATATGCCTCACCGCACCCGGAAGACGCATGGCTCTCCCTCTTCTCCCGGCGAGGGGGGACGGGTGGTCGGGAGAAGAGGGCCGGGGCGGTGAGGGTTTTGGGTGGGGGAGGGCCTCTCCCGAGTCGGGGAAGGCCTGCCCAACTCGGGAAAGTCGATTCCCCACTTGGGGAGGGCCGCGCCCGAGTCGGGGAGGGGCTGCCCACCTCGGGAAAGACGATCCCCCACTGGGGGAAGAGCTGCCCAACTCGGGAAGGACGATTTCCCACTGGGGGAGGGGTTGCCCAACTCGGGAGAGCCGCCCCCCCACTCGGGAGGGGCTTTCCCCACTCGTTCACCGCCTACCGGCTACCGACGGCCGATCGAGAACCTCCCAGGTGAAGAAGCGGGAGAACGGCAGGCCGCTTCAGCCGGGCATATCCCAGTGTAGAGACGCTCCGTTCCGGGGGAACCCCCGGTGGGGGCGTCTCCGAGGGCGGCGTAGACATTTCAGATTTCCGTGGCGGCCCGCGGGCACAACGCCGTCCAAAAACCAGATCCCCGATTCGCCACCGTCCGGGCCGTCATCGCGCCGGTCCCCCGGTCCTCTCCCCACCCCGGGTTCACACCGGCTCCGCCGGTTTCCACCCGGGGCTACAGGACCGTCGCCCTTACGGGCTGGCGGCAGGGGCCTGCGGAGGGTTTGCGCTCTTTCCGAACCCATCCCCCGCCCATCGCCACAATCGGAGGCCGGCCCGTCCGGCCCAACGGGCCGGGAGAACGGAGCCCAGGGCTGAGGCCGCAGGCCGATGCCCTGGGTGGAGAGATTGACAACGCGGTGCGGCCTGAAGGGCCGCGAGACCTACGCCCTTCGCGCCGATTCCTCGAGGCGCCGCCGCAACGCCTCCCGTACGGCCTGGAATCCGTCTTCGAGATGGACCTCGAGATTGTGGGGCATGAGAACGTCCTGGAGGAAGACGAGGATATCGTCCACATGCTGAGCGAATTCCAAGACGAGCCGAGCCTTCGCGAAGGATTCGCCGCTGAGTCTGAAAAGGTTCAGCCTGCCGGGTAGGGCTTCCACGGTTTTGGCCTGAGCATTCCAATACTCCAGGTACGGCAGTTTCTCCTGGATGTCCCCGATCTTGACCTCCGGGAGAATGATCGGCACCACGCACTGAGCCAGGATCTTCGCATCGCCCTGGCTTTTCTGCCAGAGCTTGTAGATCTCATACATACAATATGGGGAGCGTAGATATTTGTCACTGATCACAGCCACGACGAGATCGGCACGGGTGAGACGGTTGATGAAGGCGGAGATCAGCTCCCCGGGGTGCATCTGGTCACGGTCGCGGATGGGAACAAATCCGTCCTTCTTGAGAGCTGAATAGAGAGCCTCAGCGGTCTGCTCGCGGAGCTTTCCTTCGGGAGTCTTGTCATCCCCCCAGGCATAGGAGATGAAGACCTCGGAAGGCTTCTCGCTCGCGCTGAGAGGTAGAGGGGCAATGTCGATCGCTGAGGTTTCAGGGCGGTGCTCCCGGTCCTCGAAGAAAGCGGCGAAGGCCGCGACGGGGACCGGTTTCTCTTTAATGTCGAGCACGCGTCCATCAATGACGGTAGCGAGCGCGCTCCGGGCCACCGTGATTCCGTCCAGGGTCAGAAGCTCCTCGGGTTCCTCACCAATCCGCTGCTCACGGATCGCCCTGCGAATCTCGCGCAGAAGGCCCAGAGGGTCACGTCCTATGGCCTTCAGCTCCAACGCTCCAGCCCCTGGAGCCTCGTCCGTGCTGGTGTCCTCGAACTGGAGCAGGAGTTGGGAGTCTCGCCGGCCATCTTTGAACCAAAGGCCATACTTCCAGTACTCGGCGGCACCCCCGGCTTGCACGCCGATCTCGCCCATCAGGCCCCGAATGACCGCCGGGTGGAAGAAGCGGTACTCCAGCCGTAGCGTGGGCGTGCTGTGCTCCTCCTTCCAGGCATAGAGCCGGCTCGCGACGACCTCGAATTTGGGAAGCAGGTCCGGCGCGATATAACGCTCTTCTCCCTGGGCAGTCTTTCCGCATGCGAAGCACACGCCGCAGCTCTTCATCAGACCCAGGAAGAGCTTCTGTTCTTCGACCGAGTGATCTTGCCAAGCCATCAGAGCGAGATCCTCGCGTGTGAAGCGTCCTGAGTCTCTCAGCCAAGGCGCCGCCCGCCCACGGTGGAAGACGGTATAGACAGCGTCGAGCGCCCATGTTTGGTCGAGAACGATGACGTTGGAAAAGAGGTCTGGCCGGTAGAACACCACGCCGGTCTGGTGAAAGTAGTCGAGGGCGTGCTCCCAGTTGACGATGCCTCCAACTTCATCGCAGAGCGTGCGGAACTCTTCGAGGGTGAGGGTCCGATGCTGCCGCTCCTCGGGTTTACGCTCCTGGTCCTCGCTTCGCCAGTCGTAGAGCCGACGGCGCACTTCAGCTCGACCGCAGCCAATCCCAAGAGCGCCGTTCCGTTCAAGGATGTATCGCATGGCATCGCGGAGATGGGCTTCGAGGGTGGCCCGGCCATACTCTTCCTTGGCCTTGGCGCTGTAGGAGCAACTTTCGAAGAACCCTAAACCGTCCGGTCTCGGCGGAGCGGGACGCCGGTCGGCGAAACGGTCGCACTGGCTCTGCACGACGATCACCGGGCTGTCCTCACCCGCGAGAGTGCGCACATAGTCGAGCCAATAGGCGAGCGGTTGGTTGCGCAGGGGTATGCCGTTTTCCTCGAACTCGTCCCGATTCTCAAGCTCGGGAGCCCAAAGGATGAGGAAGACGGCACGGCTGCGCAGGAAGAGCGCATGGGTGCCGTGGTAGATGTCCTGTCCGCCGAAGTCCCACCAGTTCACCTGGAAGACTCGTTCCTCGCCTCCGGTCTGAATTCGCAGCTTCTCCCGCCAGATCTGAACGCCATGGGTGGACTCGATGGACTCGTCAAAGGGCTGGCCTCGGAAGCGGCGGCAGAGTTGGGTCTTCCCAACGCGACCGTTGCCGAGGAGAATCACCTTCACCTCGTTCTCAGCCTCGGCTCCACAGTCCAATTCGGAAAAGTAGGTGCGCAGCCGTGGAAGGCAGTTGTCATTGGGGTGGCGTGACATAACTTCTCGTGGCACGCCGGTCGCCGCGCCGCCAACGAGTCTGATCAGGAACTGGTGGTCTGAGAATACCCGGATGAGTTCGGCCGGGACTGGCCGGCAGCCATAGAGGTCGAGGTTCTGAAGTGATTGGAGTCCTGCCAGCGGGGACAGGTCCGTCACCCTCGAGTTCGACAGATAGAGGCTCTGAAGACCTTGGAGCCCTGCCAGCGGGGACAGGTCCGTCACTCTCGAGTTCGACAGATAGAGGCTCTTAAGTCCTTGGAGTACAGCAAGCGGGGATAGGTCTGTCACGCGGTCACAGAATTCGAGTTCGAGACTCTGAAGTCTTTCGAGTTCTGCCAGCGGGGATAGGTCCGACATGCTCCTGCATCCCACGAGTTCGAGGCTCTGAAGACCTTGGAGCCCTGCCAGCGGGGACAGGTCCGTCACCCTCGAGCTCGACAGATAGAGGCTCTTAAGTCCTTGGAGTACAGCAAGTGGGGACAAGTCGGTCATTTGCAAGGTCGCCAACCTAAGGCTCTGAAGACCTGGAAGTCCTGCCAGCGGAGATAGGTCGGCAAGGAGCATGCTCCACATGGCGAGGCTCTGAAGTCCTTGCAGCCCAGTTAGCGGAGACAGGTCCGTCACGGCCGTTCCCAACAGATTGAGTTCCTTCAGGTGGGGCAGGTCTCCTAGACTGGCAGGAAGCTCTCTCAGGGCAAGATCGCCGAGGTCCAGGCTCTCGGACTGGAGTCTCCGAGCTTCCTTGATTCTCCATTCCGCCTCAGCCAGTTTCTCTTGCACGATGAACGAATACTATCAAGCCGGCTGGCAGCCATCCGACAAATTTGAGCTATGACGTCCCGCGGTCATGCTGTGGTAGCGGAGACGTCATTGCGGCCTCGGAGACGCCCCACGGGGTAGCTCACGCTACCCTGCGGGCGTCTCTACGATGGGGGGAGATCCTGACGGGTTTGGAACTGCGCGACCCTACAACACCGGCTCTCGCCCGCCGGTGATCCGGCGGAAGGCTTCGATGTAGCGCTCCAGGGTGCCTTGGACGACGTCCTCGGGCAGCTCGGGGGGCGGGGAGGTCTTGTCCCAGCCGGTCTCGTCGAGCCAGTTGCGGACGTACTGCTTGTCGAAGGAGATGGGCTCTTCGCCGGGATTCCAGTACTTGACGTCCCAGTAGCGGGAGGAGTCGGGGGTCAGGACTTCGTCGACGAGGAGCAGCTCTCCCGTGTCGACCGCGTGGCCGAGCTCGAATTTGGTGTCGGCCAGGAGGAGGTTCTGGGCGGCGGCGTGCTCGGCACCGTGGTTGTAGAGCTTCAAGGTCAGGTCGCGCAGGGTGGCGGCGAGGTCAGGACCCAGGGCGCGTTCGACGGTCTCGAAGTCCACGTTCTCGTCGTGCCCCGTCTCGGCCTTGGTGGCCGGGGTGAAGAGGGGCTCAGGCAGGCGGCTCGCCCGCTGCAGGCCTCCCGGGAGAGGGATGCCGCAGACGGTCCTGTTGTGCTCGTACTCGCGGAAGCCGCTGCCCGCCAGGTAGCCCCTGGCCACGCACTCGAAGGGGATCACCTTCGCCTTGCGCGCCAGTACCGCGCGCCCTCTCAGGATCTCCCGGTAGGGAGCCAGCACGCCGGGGAAGTCCTCGGGCTCGGTCGCCAGGAGGTGGTTCGGCATGTCGGCCGCGAGGTGGCTGAACCAGAAGTTGGAGAGCTGGTTGAGGATCTTCCCCTTGCCCGGAATCCCCGGCCGCAGCACGTGGTCGTAGGCGGAGAGCCGGTCGCTCGCCACGATCAGCAGCGCGTCGCCCAGGTCGAACACGTCGCGCACCTTGCCTCGCCGCGGCGGTGGCAGGGTGGGCAGGTCGGTCTGCCAGAGGGGTTCGGTCATTCGGGTCTCCTAGTTCGCCTTAGAGTGTGTCTCCAAAGGAGCGACAGCCACTCCTACGTCGCCAGGGATTGAAATCGCCTGGCTACCGACTCTTGTCCCCTCCGGGACTGCAATTCGTTCTTCCCATGTCCCGTAGGGACTACAGTGGGTAGCCAGGTGATTTCAATCCCTGGCGCCATCGGAGCTGACGTCACCTTTTTAGGCATTTCCTTCGAATTTCTGGATCCGTAGAGTCCCTGGATCAGCCCTTCGGACTCGCCCCCTACAGCCACCCGTCCCCACCCCCCGCGTCGCGCTCGATGGCGGCGGCCAGGGTCTGGCCGTAGACGCGGGTGAGCGCGTCCGGGTTCAGCTCCACGCCGTCCACGATCTCATAGACGGCCAGTTTTTCAAGGCCTTTGAGGTGGGCCATTCCCAGCTTGCGGAAACCCAGCGACAGCTTGGCTCCCGCGTCCTCCAGGGCGAGGAAGACGTACGACCGGTCCCCTTCGTTGCCGCGATAGAGAGGGCAGCCGTGAAGCTCGCGCTCGAGATGGCCGATGAAGGCTCCGGTCGCCACCATGCCGTTGTTGTGCAGGGTGCCGTTGCGGTTGATGTAGGCGTAGAAGCGCCGCGACTCCTCGGTCTTGTCCACCACGTCCACGTTCTTCGAGGAGAGGGGCGCGAAGAACTTGTGCACCGTCGCCTCGGGGTAGCCCTGGTTGATGAGCATGGTCTTGACCTCGTCCACCTCCTGGGTCGCCTTGCCGGTGGTCAGGCGCGACAGCTCGACGAGGCCCGGGCCGAAGAACTCGTAGCGCTCGCTCTCGTCCGGCCGGCTGCCCATGGGGATCAGGCGGTAGGGGCCGAAGTTCAGGGCGATGCGCATGCCGCGGTCGAAGGGCAGCCCCTCGCGCACGGCTTCCACGTAATACCGCTGGAGGTAGATGGAGCAGATCAGCAGGTTGGTGGCTTCGCGGCTGGAGTAGAAGGCGCCGTCGCCCAGGTACTTCTCCAGCTTGGCGCGGTGCGAGGCGGCCAGGCGGTTGATCCGCCTTTGAAAGCGGAACATGGCGAGGAAGGCGTCGTCCTGGCGCTCGTTGCCCTCGCGGTGGAGCATGGAGAGCGTCTGGGAGAAGTCGCTGATGTCGTAGATCATCCCGAAACGCTCCACCCGCGGATCCACCACCCAGGGCTGCATGAAGTCCAGGGGCCGGGTGGCGTTGGAGAGCACGAGGTCGCCGGGAACGGCCCGGCCCGGGGGAAGCTCGCGTCCCAGCATGCGGCCACCGGGCTCGACCTCGATCGGCACGATCAGCCGGCGCAGGCCGTGCAGCAGCTCGAACTCCTTGAGCTTGAGCAGCAGGCCCTCCCAGACCTGGAGCGTCGCCGGCGGCAGGAGCTGCGCCGGGTCATAGGCCTTTAGCGTCGAGAGATAGGTGACGTAGCCGGGGCGGCTGAGCAGGTCGCGGCTGTCGCCCCGGGGGTCGGCGCGCAGCAGATGGGTCACCATGGCACGCAGGCCAGGGTCGGCGGCGAGCTGCCCGAAGTGCCAGCGGGCCAGGTCGTCCAGCCGCTTGCGCAGGTCGCGGCCGTCGATGACCAGGGAGCCGTTGAAGTAGCTGCCGAGCTCGGTCAGGTCACGGCCGATGTAGTCCTCGGTGAACAGCAGGACGTTGTCGCGCATACGGGTGAGCACGCGGGGGAAGAGCTCCTCTTCCACCTCCTCGGTGGTACCGGCCAGCCGCTGCACGAGGTCGTAGCTGGTGCTGAGGATGCGGTCGAGGAAGCGGTCGAAGATGCGGTACTTGATGGCGTCGCCGTGACGGCGGCCGAGCTCGGTGTCCCGCCGGAGGATACGTTTGGGCACTTCCTTGAGTAGACGGGCCACGTCGAGCGAGTGGAAGAGCCAGAAAACGGCAGGATATTGCCGGCCGTAGCTAGAGATGGTGGCGTTCTCCAGGGCCCGGTTGAGAAGGACGGCGTAACGATCCCAGCTTTGAGTGTGCGCCTTGACGTCGTGCCCCTCGCGCTTGAGGCCGGCCACCTGAACGGCCTCCTCGGCCAGGATGTAGTCCCGCAGGGCGGCGCGCAGCTCCAGGGTGCCGCGCGACAGGGAGATGGGGAAGCCCTGCATGGGCGTGGCGTTCTCGTCCTCCAGGAAGATGGGGCGCGGCATGGGCAGCAGCCGCTGGAGGTCGGGCAGCAGACGCCGGATCTCGTCGGGATCGGAACGCAGGAAGTTGAAAGGGCCCTGCAGCATCTGGAGGAAAGACGTGGGGTTCATACTCGAGCTCGCTCGCGGCCGGTCTTTTCAACTTGAAAAGGAGGGATTACGTATACCATACCGCCCCGTGGCAGGGCCATGGAACATTGGCGCGACGGCTCAAGTCCGGATGCGCTGGACACCGTAGAAGGTAAGAAGCTGGAGGGAAGGTCTCATGGGGCATATCGCGTCGATTGACGTCGTCTCCGGGAGCCGGGTGGACGCCGGATTCCTGGCCGTCGGGTGCTTCGAGGGCGAAGCGCCCACGGTGGACGGCTTGAACGAGGAGGGTCGCCGGGCGTTGGAGCGCCTGGCGGCACGGGCCGGCTTCAAGGGCGCCGAGGAGCAGCGGGGGCAGACGGAAGCAGGCCCCGGCGGACCGGTCGTCAGCCTCTACGGCCTGGGAGCGCGACGCGATTTCACCTATCCCAAGCTGGCGGCCTGGATCGGCCGGCTGAGCGACGAGGCCCGCCACGCGGGGGAGCGCCAGGTCGCCTTGGCCCTGCCCCCCCACGCCGAGACCTCCGGCGCCGCGGCCGGGCGCGTCCTGCGCGCGATGGCCCTCGCCCCCTACCGCTTCGACCGCTTCCAGAGCGAGGCCGAGGCCGCCGGCCAGGTGGAGCGGCTCACCGTAGTCCCGCCGGCCGGGGAGGAGAGCGCCTACCGCGACGCCCTCGCCGTCGCCGGGCCCGTGGCGAGAGCCGTGGCCTTCGCCCGCGATCTCGCCAACTCGCCGGCCAACGAGGCCACGCCCACCTGGATGGAGGAGCGCTCGCGCGAGCTCGCGGCCAGCAGCGGCCTGGAGGTCATGGTGCTCGACGCCGGGGAGCTGGCGGCCCGCGACATGGGCGGCCTGCTGGCGGTGGGCGCCGGCTCCGCCCACCCCCCTCGGCTGGTGCGCCTGCAGTGGGGCGACCGCGGCCCCCGCATCGCCCTGGTGGGCAAGGGGATCACCTTCGACACCGGCGGCATCTCGATCAAGCCCGCGGCGGACATGGACGAGATGAAGTACGACAAGAGCGGCGCCTGCGCCGTGCTGGCCACCGCCCGCGCCGTGGCGGAGCTGGCGCTGCCCGTGCGCCTCACCGTCTACGCCCCCTTCGCCGAGAACATGCTCTCCCATGAGGCCTACCGGCCGAGCGACATCGTGCGCTGCCACAACGGCCGCACGGTGGAGATCACCAACACCGACGCCGAGGGCCGGATGATCCTCGCCGACGCCCTGTCCTGGGCCGCCGGGGAGAAGCCGGACGCCCTCGTCGAGCTCTCCACCCTCACCGGCGCCTGCGTGGTGGCGCTGGGGCACGTCGCGGCGGGCCTGTTCACGACCGACGACGGCCTGGCGGCTGAGCTGACGGAGGCCGGCCACCGGGAGGGTGAGCGCCTCTGGCGGCTCCCTCTCTACCCGGAGTACCTGGAAGAGATGAAGGGCACCCACGCCGACCTGCGCAACTCGGCGGGCCGCTGGGGCGGTGCGAGCAACGCCGCGGCCTTCCTCTCGCAGTTCGTGGGCGAGGTTCCACGCTGGGCCCACCTCGACATCGCCGGAGTCGCCAACGTCAAGGGCTCGCCGGGAGGACCTCCGGCCGGCGCCACGGGGTTCGGCGTCGCCTCGCTGGTCTCCTGGCTCCGCCGGTTGGCGGGGTAGGGCGGGGTACACCCCATGTCCCTCCTCGCGATGCGGGGGCTCACCATCGCCTTTCCGAAGGCGGGGAGCTGGCAGCCGGTGGTGCGCGACGTCTCGCTGGCGGTGGAGCGCGGCGAGATCTTCGGCCTGGTGGGGCAATCCGGCTCCGGCAAGACGCTGACCGCCCTCGCCATCCTCGGGCTGCTGCCCGCCAACGCCCGGGTGACGGCCGGCCGCATCGAGCTCGAAGAGCCGGAAGATCCCAAGCAGCCGGGCGGTGGCACCGTCGACCTGTTGACCCTCGGGCCTCGCGAGCTGAGGCGGGTGCGGGGCGGCCGCATCGGCCTGGTGTTCCAGGAGCCCTCGACGGCGATGAACCCCGCCTACACGGTGGGCTTCCAGATCGCCGAGGCCGTCCAGGCCCACCGTAAAATGACGCGGCGGGAAGCGCGGGACGAGGCCGTCCGCCTGCTGGATCTCGTGGCGCTGGCCGACGCCCGCCGCCGGCTGGACGACTACCCGCACCAGCTCTCCGGCGGCCAGCGGCAGCGGGCGATGATCGCCATGGCCCTCGCCGGCGGCCCCGATCTGCTGCTGGCCGACGAGCCGACGACGGCGCTCGACGTCACCCTCCAGGCCCAGATCCTGGATCTGCTGGAGACTCTGCGGCGGGACCTGGGCTTCTCGGTGCTGCTCATCACCCACGACCTGGGCGTGGTGGCCGGGACGTGCGACCGGGTGGCGGTGATGCACCGAGGGGAGATCGTGGAGGAGGCGGGGGTCGAGGAGCTGTTCCGCGCTCCCGCCCATCCCTACACCCAGGAGCTGCTGGCGGCGGTGCCGCGGCTCAGCGCGCAGGCGGAGGCGACTTGACCCCATCGACTTCATCGCCGCCGCCTCCCTTGCTGGCCGTCCAGGGGCTGCGCAAGGAGTATCCCGTGCGGAAGGGCTTTCTGCGCCGCCGCACCGCCACCCTGCACGCCCTGGCCGGGGTCGATCTGGAGGTGGCGGCCGGCGAGTGCGTGGCACTGGTGGGGGAGTCCGGCAGCGGCAAGACGACGCTCGGCCGCTGCGCCGTGCGGCTGATCGAGCCCACGGCGGGCCGCGTCCTCTTCAACGGCGAGGACCTGGCCGGCCTGGCGGGGAGCGAGCTGCGGGCGCGCCGGAGGCGGTTCCAGATGGTCTTTCAGGACCCCTACGGCTCGCTCGATCCCCGGCAGCGGGTGGCCTCGATCGTGGCCGAGCCGCTCTCGATCCACACCCGCCTCGACCGGGCCGGCCGGTCGGCGCGAGTGGCGGAGCTCCTGGACCTGGTGGGGTTGGCGCCCGAGCTGGGAGACCGCTTTCCGCACGAGCTCTCGGGTGGCCAGCGCCAGCGGGTGGGAATCGCCCGCGCCCTGGCGCCGGAGCCGGACCTGCTGGTGGCCGACGAGCCGGTCTCGTCGCTCGACGTCTCGGTGCGGGGGCAGATCCTGGCCCTGCTGGCGGACCTGCGGCGAAGGCTGGGACTGACCCTGCTGCTCATCGCCCATGACATGGCGGCGGTGGAGCAGCTCGCGGACCGCGTGGCGGTAATGTACCTGGGGCGGATCGTGGAGCTCAGCCGTGGCGGCGAGCTGTTCCGCCGGCCCCTTCATCCGTATACGGTAAGCCTGCTCTCGGCCGTGCCGGTGCCGGACCCCGGCCGGCGGCGGGGCCGTATCGTGCTGGCCGGGGAGCCGCCGAGCCCGCTGGCGCCGCCGTCCGGCTGTCCGTTCCACCCGCAGTGCCCCAGTTTCAGGCCGCGGTGCGCCGCCGAGAGGCCGCCCCTGGCGGCGGAAGAAAACAAAGAGGTAGAGGAATGGGGGCGAATGGTGGCATGCTTCTATCCTGGAGAGAGACTGGAGAGACCTGTAAGGAATGGGGGAACCCTTCGTCCATGAGACGGGGCTTGTGAACTTTTGCGCGCCGAAACCGTATTGTTCCGCTAGCGACGCGAAGGTAAGGCAAAATTCGTCCAAGCAGTCGAGACATCTAGATAAGCGAGAGGCCACTCAATGAGGACACCGCGTTTGCGACTCAATTCAACGAAGAACCGGAGGGCGGTGCTCGCCCTCGTGCTGGCGATGCTGGCGGCCGGCGGCCCGGCGAGGGCCGCGGAGGTCCGCATCAACACCCAGGCGGTCCGGCCGCCGGGCGAGCCGCCCGCCCTGGAGATGAAGGCCGGCAAGGCGCAGCTCTCCCTCGACCAGGCGGTCGAGATCGCGCTGCGCCAGAACCTCGACCTCACCGTCCAGCGCTACACCCGGACGCAGCAGCGGCTGAGCATCGTCCAGAGCCTGGGGATCTACGACCTGCTGCCCAACGCCACGCTGTCGGACTTCTCTTCCACGTCGCCTGCCGTCTCGCAGGTGAACGGATCGAAGAACGACATCCAGAACCTGAACTTCAGCTTCACCCAGCGGGTGCCCACGGGCGGCGACCTGACCCTGGGCTTCACCAACCAGCGGTCGGTGAACAACAGCCCGCTACGCAGCTCCGCCACCCTGTTCAGCTCCGGCTTCACCTTCAGCTACAACCAGCCGCTGCTGCAGAACTTCGGGCGGCTGGCCACCGAGCGGGGCATCCTCATCGCCCGCAGCAACAGCGACGTCGGCCGCCAGCAGTTCAATCTCCAGGTCACCACGTTGATTCAGCAGGTGGAGAACGCCTACTGGAACCTGGTACAGGCCAAGGACCAGCTCAACGTGGCCGAGGAGAGCCTCGGCCTCGCCAAGGAGCTGCACGAGCGCAACCGCATCCAGGTCGAGGTCGGCACCATGGCCCCCCTGGAGGTGGTGCAGAGCGAGGCGGCCATCGCCACCCGCGAGGGCGTGATCATCGGCGCCACGGCCGCCGTCGGCAATGCCGAGGACGTGCTGCGCCGGCTGCTGAACGTGCCGTCCGGCAACCTGTGGGACACCCCCATCGAGCCGACCACCCGGCCGGAGACGGAGCGCGTCCCGATCGACGTCAACGAGTCCCTCAACATCGCCTACGAGTCGCGGCCCGAGCTGCGCACCCAGGATCTCCAACTCGCCCTGGCGAAGCTCAACGCCGAGTACTTCCGCAATCAGCTCAAGCCCTCGCTCGGCCTGGGGGTCAGCTACGGCTACAACGGCGCGGCGACGACCTTCAACGACAACTTCAGCCAGGTCACGGGCCTGAGCTTCAACACCTGGCAGGCCCAGCTCGTCTTCTCCTATCCGATCCAGAACCGCGCGGCGCGGGCCCAGAGCGCCATCGCCAACCTCGACGTCGACCGTTTCAAGCTCCTCTTCGAGTCGGAGAAGGCGGTCGTCGCCACCGAGGTACGGACGGCGGCCCGCGGGGTGGTGACGGCGGCCAAGCAGATCGACGCGGCCCGCAAGTCCACCGAGTACCAGGAGAAGAACCTGGACGCCGAGCGCAAGCGGTACGAGAACGGCATGTCCACCAGCTTCAACATCACCCAGATTCAGGACCAACTCACCCAGGCCCGCAGCACTCAGGTGCAGGCCATCGTGGGGTATCGCACGGCGCTCGCCGAGTACTACCGGGCCATCGGCAAGCTGCCGGCGCAGGACGGGGTGACGATCGAGGATCCCGACGATCCGAGCCAGAGCCGCTTCAGTCTGCGCCGTACCAAGATGCCCGGGGAGTACTAAAAAGCCATGGCGATGGAAGACAGCAGCTTCGGGCGCCTGCTGGGCGCCCTCGTCTCACCCGTCAAGACGTTCCGCTCGATCGCCGAGCGCCCCACCTGGGGCGCGGCGTTTCTCGTGTTGCTCGTCGCGTCGGGGGCGGTCGCCTACATCGTGGGGATGCGCACCGACTACCGCGACGTGATCGTACAGAGCGTGAAGGAGAAAGGGCGCGACATCCCCGAGGCTCAGCTCGAGCCGCAGATCCATATGATGGAGAAGGCCGGGGCGGCCATCTCGGGAATCTCGGTGCCGGTCTTCATCGCCCTGGTCTCGCTGCTGGCGGCGCTCATCTACTGGGTCGTCTTCAAGCTTCTGGGGGCCGACTTCAGCTACAAGTCGAGCCTCGCGGTGAGCCTGCACGCCGGGCTGCCGGGGGTGATCTCGGCCTTGCTGACCCTGCCGGTGGTCCTGAGCCGTTCGACGCTCGGCTACGCGGACGTCAAATCGGGCGTGTTCCTGCAGTCCAACCTGGCCTTTCTCGCCCCGCCGGACGCCAAGGCGTGGCTGATCGCCCTCTATGCCAGCGTCGACTTCTTCAGCCTCTGGAGCTTGGTGCTCTCGATCATCGGCTTCAAGGCGTTGACGCGCCTGACGACGAAGCCCGTGGCGGCGGTCGTCATCCTGGTCTGGCTGCTCTTCGTCGGCGTTCGCGTCGGCCTGGCGGCACTGCGATGAAGGAGTCCCTGTGAAAAAGATCGTCATCGGGACCCTGGTCCTGCTGGTGCTGGCGGCCATCGTCTTCGCGAGCGTCCGCGCCGGGAGCCACGACAAGGGAGCCAAGGTCTACGCCGAGGAGGTCTCGCGGCGCGACGTGTCGCAGATCGTCAAGGCGAGCGGCGGCCTGGAGCCGCGCATCAAGGTCAACATCTCCGCCCACGTCATCGGCAAGATCGACAAGCTCTGGGTGCAGGAGGGGGATTGGATCGAGAAGGGCAAGCCGTTCCTGCGTCTGGAGCAGCAGGCCTTCATCGCCCAGCGCGACCAGTCGGCGGCCCAGCTCCGCAGCGCCCAGACTGCCGTGCAGCAGGCCCAGGTCTCGCTCGCCGACGCCAAGATCAAGCTCGCCCGCGCCCAGAAGCTCTCCGCCGAGGGCATCGCCACCCGCGAGCAGCTCGAGGGAGCCCAGCTCGCCGAGGCCTCGGCCCGCTTGCAGGTCGAAACCTCCCGCGAGATGGTGCAGCAGACCCAGGCGAGCCTCGCCAACGCCCAGGACGGCCTGACCAAGACCACCATCTACGCCCCCTTGACCGGCCGGGTCATCGCCCTCAACGCCAAGGAGGGGGAGGTCGTCGTCTCCGGCACCATGAACAACCCGGCCTCGGTGATCGGCACCATCGCCGACATGTCGGAGATCCTCGCCACCGTCGACGTGGACGAGACCGAGATCGTCAACGTCAAGGTGGGCGAGACCGCCGTGCTCAAGGTCGACGCCATCCCGGCGAAGCAATACCACGGCAAGGTGGTGGAGGTGGGCAGCTCGGGGTTCAACCGCGCCAACCAGCCCGACGTCACCTTCTTCAAGGTCAAGATCCTCCTCGACGATCCGGACCCGGACCTGCGGGCCAGCATGTCGGTGCGGGCCGAGATCCACACCGCCGCCCACGGCGACGCGCTGGTGGCCCCCATCCAGGCGGTGGTCGAGCGCGAGCCCACCAAGGCCTCCGGGGGGAAGGCCGCTAAATCCGGTGAAAAATCCAGCGGCAAGAAGGCCGATACCGTCAAGGTGGTGTTCGTGGTGGAGCAGGGCAAGGTCCGTCAGCGGCAGGTGGCGACCGGCATCTCCGACGAGACCCACGTCGAGCTGACCTCCGGCGTCAAGCCCGGCGAGCAGCTCGTCACCGGCCCCTACCGGACGATGAAGGACCTCAAGGACGGCGACGCGGTCACCGTCAGCAAGACCACCGAGGAGGAGGACCGCAAGACGGGAACCGCGGCGGATTCGGCGAAGAAAGGCTAAAGGATTCGAGATGGGGCTGATCGATCTCAAGGACATCCACAAGGTCTACGACATGGGAGCGGAGAAGGTGCGCGCCTTGAACGGCGTGGACCTCGTGGTGGAGCGCGGGGAGTACGTGGCCATCATGGGCTCCTCGGGAAGCGGCAAGTCGACGCTGATGAACCTCGTCGGCTGCCTCGACACCCCGAGCTCCGGCAGCTACGTGCTCAACGGCGTCGCCGTGCAGGAGCTCGACGACTCGCAGCTCGCGGGCATCCGCAACAAGGAGATCGGCTTCGTCTTCCAGACCTTCAACCTGCTGGCTCGCACCGACGCCCTGCACAACGTCGAGCTGCCGCTGATCTACGCCGGGATGTCGCGCGGCGAGCGGCGGGACCGCGCCCGCCGCGCCCTGGAGAAGGTGGGCCTCGGCTCGCGCATGCACCACCAGCCCAACGAGCTCTCCGGCGGCCAGCGCCAGCGTGTCGCCATCGCCCGCGCCCTGGTCAACGATCCCTCGATCCTGCTCGCCGACGAGCCCACGGGCAACCTCGACTCCACCACCTCGGAAGAGATAATGGCCCTGTTCGACGAGCTCCACCAGGGCGGCAACACCGTGGTGCTCGTCACCCATGAGCCGGACATCGCCGAGCACGCCTGGCGCAAGGTGATGCTGAAGGACGGCAAGGTCGTCTCCGACCAGCCCACGGCGCGGGCGGCGACCGGAGCCCACGCCGCACCCGGAGCCTCCGCCGCGCCGGCCCAGGTCTCCTGAGAGGAAAGGGGCGCCCGTGGTCTTCTTCGAGAACTTCCGCATTGCCTTCGGGGCGCTCCGCGCCAATCTGATGCGGTCGATCCTGACGACGCTCGGCATCATCATCGGCGTCGCCGCGGTGATCGCCGTGGTGTCGATCGTCCAGGGCCTGCAATACACCATCACCCAGCAGCTTCAGGGCGTGGGCGCCACCTTCATGCTCATCCAGCCCAAGACCGAGCGCAACTTTCCGGGCATGGTGGCCCGCCAGGTGAAGCTGACCTACGACGACGGTCAGGCCGTCGAGCAGAAGGTGCCGGGCGTCAAGATGCTCACGCCCTCCATCTTCGGCCGCGCCACCATCAAGTACAAGGATCGCAAGCACACTCCCTTCGCCATCATCGGGGTCAACGAGAACTGGCAGGACGTCACCAACCAGACCGTGGACCAGGGGCGCTTCTTCTCCAAGATCGACCTCGAGAACCGCCACAAGGTGGTGGTGGTGGGCCCGAAAGTGGTGGAGGAGCTGAACCTCGGACCCGAGCCCCTGGGCAAGGAGATCTATCTCGACGTCTACCCGGCCACCATCATCGGCATCATGGAGCACAAGGGGCAGAGCCTGGGGATGGACGCCGACGACATCGTCTTCGTCCCCTTCGACTCGGCCCTGAATCTCTTCGGCCGCAACGCCGGCGACCAGGTTCAGCTCCGGTTGCAGGCCGAGAGTGCCGACGTGGTCGAGCCGGTCAAGGACCACATCACCCGCCTCCTGCGCCAGCGCCACCGCATCCCGCCGGCCGAGCCGGACGACTTCCAGATCCAGACCCAGGACGAGATCCTGGACACGGTCAACACCATCCTGGGCAGCATCACCGCCGTGGTGGGAGGCATCGTGGGAATCGCCCTGCTGGTGGGCGGCATCGGCATCATGAACATCATGCTGGTGTCGGTCACCGAGAGGACGCGGGAGATCGGCGTGCGCAAGGCGGTGGGCGCGCGCCGTCAGGACGTGCTCATCCAGTTCCTCATCGAGGCCGTTACCCTCTCCCTTGCCGGCGGCGCCATCGGCCTGGCCCTGGGCTACGGCATGGGTGTGGTGACCGCCAAGCTCATCCCCAACTTCCCGCCGGCCCACGTCCCCGTCTGGGCGGTGTTCCTCGCCATCGGCTTCTCGGCCGTGGTGGGAATCTTCTTCGGCATCTACCCCGCGGCCAAGGCCTCGCGGCTCGATCCCATCGAAGCGCTGCGGTACGAGTAGGGGGGCGGGGGCCTTCACCGCCGTCTCCGAAATACGCTATCTTTGACCGACCGAGGGCAGACTCCCTATACTGGGGGGACCATGACCGAGCTCAACCTGCGAGCGCTGCAACGCGAGGATCGCCCATCGTCGGCCGGCCCAGGCGGGGGTGAAAGCGAGAGCGGTGTTGCCATGCTCGAGCGCTGGGTCGAGCTGCCGGACGGCCGGATGGAAGTAAGGCATACCCGGCTGACACCCGAGGACTATCTCAACCCGCGGTTCGGAGACAAATGGTTGCAGGGACGAGATCACAGCGAGGTGTCTCCCGACGTGGCCGACCGGCTGCGGCGATGGTTCGGCTCCCGGCCGGACATCCTGGTCTTAAACGACGTCCAACACCGTCTCGGCCCCGGTTTTCCGAACCCATCTCCGGATGTCTCTGTGATCCAGGGAGCGCGCCATCCGGATCGGGATCTCACCACCTTCGACGTGGTCAAGCAGGGAGCGGTGCCGCGGCTGATCGTCGAGGTGATCTCGCCGCGGGACCGCCGCATCCGAGACGTGGACGAGATCGACAAGGTGGCGCTCTATCAGCGGCGCGGGGTGCCCGAGTACCTGCTGGTGGTCCTGCCGCGCCGGTCGCCGGAACCGTACCGGATCTCCGGCTACCGGCTGGACCCGACCGGCGTTTACCAACCGATCATGCCCGACGAGCAGGGCCGGTTGCTCTCCGAGACGACGGGCTTGTGGTTCGCGGTGTCGCAGAAGGGGGACGGGGTGGTGATTCGCGACGCCGCGACCGGTGAGCTGCTGCGGACCTCCAAGGAGGAAGAGCAGGAGAGGAAGGTCGAGGCCCAAGCCCGCCAAGCCGCCGAAGCAAGGGCGGCTAGGGAAGCCGAAGCCCGCCAAGCCGCCGAAGCAAGAGCGGTGGCCGAAACCGAGGCCCGCCAAGCCGCCGAAGCCGAGCTTGCCCGCCTGCGCGCCGAAATAGAGCACCTGCGCGGCGGCTGACATCATCTGGGCGGGCCTGCATCTCCTACCGCCACGGACGCCGGGGCGTGGCAGTTACACTCGAAACCGGCCGCTAAGCTGGCCCACACCTTGCAGAAACTCTTTGCCGATTCTGATGAAGGACACCATCCCGGTGTCTTCTCTTCGCGGAGGCAAAGAGGGCTATGCGTAAACACTTCATCCTGAGTCTGACTCTAGTCATGGTCCTGGTCACGGCCATGGCCGCCATGGCCGCTGACAAAACCGAGCCGAAGTATCACCGAACGAGCGGCGACATCGTCACCGTCGACGGCACGGCCCAGACGTTCACGATCACCCACGGCAAAGAGAACTGGACGTTCAAGACCGACGGCTCGACCAAGGTCCGGGGCATGGGGGCGATCGACATCACACTCACGGACCTGAAGCCCGGGGACAACGTGCGGGTTTCCTACACCGAGACGGCCTCGGACAAGACCGCGGCCCGCATCGACGTGCTCCACGGCAAGAAGTCCCACGCCTGATCCCGGCCGCTCGGAAAGGGCGCTTCGGGGCCTTTTGGGCCCGTACTTTGCAAAAACTCCAGAGAAGAAGCTTCAGGGGAGGCATCATGGCGATGCCTTCCGCGCCTAGGAGGCTAGATAGTCATGCGCAAACACATCACCCTGGGTTTTGCACTGCTCTTGGTGCTTGCGGCAGCTCTGGTGGCTGCCGCCGACTCGAAGAGCAGCAACAAGCAGTATCACCGCATGCACGGCGACATCGCCTCGGTCGACGCCGCCACTCAGACGTTCACCGTCAAGCACGGCGGCGATGTCTCGACCTTCAAGACCGACAACGCCACCAAGTTCCGGGGGCTGGGCAAGGAGATCACCTTCGGCGACCTCCAGGTTGGCGACGACGTGCGCGTCTCGTACACCGAGGAGGGCTCGGACAAGACCGCCGCCCGGGTGGACGTGGCTCACACCAAGAAGAGCAGTTGACCTCCCTGCGGTTCTCAGAAGGAGGGGTGCCGTCCAGGTGCCCCTCCGTCTTTTGGGCTCCCACGGTCTCCGCTCCAGAGGGCCCTTGGTGCCGGAGATGGGAGTCGAACCCACACGCCCGCAGGGGGCGGCGGATTTTGAGTCCGCTGCGTCTGCCATTCCGCCACTCCGGCTTGACCCAAGGCCAAGCGGGAATCGTAGGGTCTACGTCCAGGAGTGTCAACCACCGCCTTCAGAGCCCTCCGGAAGTGTCCCGCTTTTGATGTGACGCCGGAGTTACGTCTCCCTCTGGCATGGCCCTCGCTTGACGAAAAGGCTTGTTCCGGTGTATAACAAGCGACGTAAGCGGAAGTCCCTCAGCGACTTACTTACCGCAAGCTCCATCATCTGCATCAATTTAAGGGGGTCTCGACGTGACATTCAGAGTCGGTCAGAAGGTGGTATACCCCAACCATGGCGTAAGCATGGTCGAGAAGATCGAGCCAGGCCACATGGACGGAGTGGAGCAGCTCTACTTTCATCTCCGTCTCCTCGCCAACAACTCCAAAGTGATGGTGCCGAAATCCAACCTTGATCTGGTCGGTTTGCGTCCGCTCTGCCATACGCGCGAAGTCCGCGCTCTCCTGGATATTCTCGAGGACGGCAACATCGACACGTACAAGGACTGGAAGGGGCGGTACAAGCAGAACCTCGACAAGATGAAGACCGGCCGGCTCACCGACGTCGCCGAAGTGCTCAAGAACCTGAGGCTCGTCTCGCAGCGCAAGAGCCTCTCGTTCCGTGAGAAGAAGATGTACGAGCGGGCCAAGTACTTCATCGTCAGCGAGGTCGCCCACGTCAAAGGCATCATCGAGCGCGAGGCGGAGGTACTCGTGGAGCAGGCGCTCAACAGCAGTCTCGAAAAGCGGTCGCGAGCCAAGGCCGCCAGTTGACGCACCACCACAGTCAGGTTCACCCGTAGTCTTCCGAAGGCCGCTCTCCCGAGCGGCTTTCGTGTTTGGAGCCCAGTCTGTCCCCAGGTGCAGCCCCCTGCTACAATCCGCCCGGAATATCCTCTGATCCGTCCACCCGGGCGGGAAAGTGAGCCTTGACGTGAATCGAGACAACCTGCTGTTCGCCACGATCGGCATCCTCGTGGGCTTCATCACGGGATATCTGGTCCATGAAGTGATGGCCACCCGCCAGCCGCCGCGCCTGACGCCGGAGATGCGGGCGCAGATCGTCGTTCCCGGCGGCGAACAGGGCGGCGGCGCTGCCGCCCCTGGGGAGGCCGGCGGCGCACCCGCCGCCAACGGTGGAGGAGCCGGCCCCGCCGCTGGGGGCGGTGGGCCGATGGCGCCAGCCATTCAGGAGCTCAAGGCATACGTCGAAAAGAATCCCAACGACGCCAACGCGGTGCGCCAACTGGCGGATCTCAACTTCGAGATCCGCAACTGGAAGCGCGCCCAGGAGCTGTACCGCCACTACCTGGAGCTGAAGCCCAGCGATCCGGACGTGATGACCGACCTCGGCATCGCCTACCGTGAGACCTCCGACTTCGATAAATCCCTGGCGCTGTTCCAGCAGGTCCACAAGGCGGCGCCGGACCATTGGAAGTCCTACTTCAACGAGGTGGTGGTGCTGGCCTTCGACCTCAAGAAGGTCGAGGAGGCCAAGGTGCCCCTGGCGAAGCTCCAGCAGATGCAGCCCAGCAATCCGGACGTGGTCCGGCTCGCGGACGCGGTGGCGAAGCAGCGCACCGCGGCGTGACCGATGGGCCGGGTCTTCGTCCTCGCTCTCCTGCTGTACATCCTGTGGATGGCGGTGGGGAACTTCATGCAGAGGCTGAAGGCCGCGGTCTCCTCGGGCGCGCTGCAGCCGCCAACGCCCCGGGCCGCTCCGGAAGTCCTTCTGCCCTGCGCCGCCTGCGGCACCTTCGTCCCGGCCTCGCGGGCGCTGGCGGGGAAGGGGACGGCGGTGTACTGCTCGGAGGCCTGCCGGAGCCAGCGGACAGAGTAAAACGGGACCGCCGATCGTTTCATCTCAAGGGACCCACCTCGCCGCTTCGGGCCCCTCACCACCCCAACCCCTCCTCTCCCACCGCACTCCCGCCCGACCGGGAGAGGAGGGGCTAAAACAGCCGGCTTTGTCTTTGCTTTAGACAAACCACTCCCTCTTCTCCCGGCGGGCGGGGGGGAGGCTGGGAGAAGAGGGCCGGGGTGATGAGGGTCTTGGGCGGGGGGACGCTGTTTGTGCGACGATGCCTCCCTCGCGGATCGAGACCATGGATATCTTCGCCGACGTCGCCCTACCCATCCCCCTGCCCGACCCTCTGACCTACGCCATCCCGGCGTCCTGGGCGTCGCAGGCGGTGCCGGGGGTACGCACGCGGGTGACGATGGGCCGGCGACGGCTGACGGGGGTGATCGTGAGCGTTCACGATCGCCGGCCGGAGGGAATGACGATCCGGCCCATAGAGGAGATCCTCGACCGCGAGCCGGTGCTTCCCGCGGATCTCCTGGCCCTGGCCCGCTTCATCGCCGACTACTACATGGCGCCGCTCGGCGAGGTCGTGCGCTCCATGCTCCCTTCCGACCTGCCGCCCTGGGGGGACCGCAAGGTCTGGCTCACCGACGCGGGCGCCATGGCCCTGCCTCGCACTCCCGGGGAGACGGCGGTCGTCGAGGCCCTGCGCGAGGGTGGGCGGATGAGCGTCTCCGAGCTTCAGGCCCGCTCCGGCCTTTCGGACCTGGACGAGGTGCTGGCCCGGCTCGCCGAGGGCGGGCGAATCGGTAGCGAGGCCCACCGCTCGCGGTCGGCCCGCTACGTCAACGCGGTCGAGCTGGCGCCGGGTGGCCTCGCGACCCATCTCGCCGTCGCCGGGCGCTCCGCAGCGGGGCGCCAGGTCGTCGAGTACCTCGCCGCCATGGGCCGGCCGGCCACCGTGGCCGAGGTGACGGCGGCCGTGGAGTGCACGCCCGCCGTCGTCCGCCGGCTGGTGGGGAAGGGTGTCTTGCGCCAGTTCACCCAGGTGGAGAGGCTCTCCCTCGGCCGTCACATCCTCGGCGGCGGGAAGCCGGAGAAGGGTGGGGAGATCGTGCTGCGCGACGATCAGTCCCACGCCCTGGGGCGGATCGTCGAGAGCCTCGACCGGCGGGAGACCGCCGCCTTCCTCCTTCATGGCATGACCGGCTCCGGCAAGACGGAGGTCTATCTCCGGGCGGCGCAGGCGGCGCTCGACCGTGGCCGTTCGGCGATTCTGCTGGTCCCCGAGATCGCCCTGGTGCCGGCCCTGGCCCAGACGGCCGAGCGCTGGTTCGGCGGCGAGCTCGCCATCCTCCACTCCGGGCTCGGCACCGGCGAGCGCCACCAGGAGTGGGAGCGGGTGCGGCGGGGCGAGGCGCGGGTGGTGCTCGGTCCCCGCTCGGCCCTGTTCGCGCCGGTCACCGATCTCGGGCTGGTGGTGGTGGACGAGGAGCAGGACTCCTCCTACAAGCAGGAGATCGACCCGCGCTACAACGCCCGCGACCTCGCCCTGGTGCGCGGCCGGGACGCCGGCGCCGTCACCCTCCTCGTCTCCGCGACCCCGAGCCTCGAAAGCCGCTACAACGCCGAGCGGGGGAAGCTCGAGCTGCTGAGCCTCACGCAGCGGGCGGGACCGGGGACGCTACCGGAGGGGATCCTCGTCGACCTCAAGGAAGAGGGCGTCTCCCGCCGGCCCGGCGAGGTCCATTTCTCCGAGCGGCTGAAGCTGGAGATCCACAAGGCAATCGCGGAAGGCGATCAGGTCATCCTCCTGCGCAACCGCCGCGGCTACGCGCCCATGCTGCTCTGCCGCGCCTGCGGCGAGGACTTCCGCTGCCCGGACTGCGGTCTGCCGCGCACCTATCACCGTCGGGACCGGCGGCTCGTCTGCCACTACTGCGGCTCGATGATCGGCGCGCCGGCTCGCTGCCCCGTCTGCTCCGAGGAGGCTCTGGAGGCGATCGGCGCGGGCACCGAGCGGGTGGAGGAGGACTTCAAGGAGCTCTTCCCGGGAGTGACGGTCGACGTCCTCGACCGGGATACGGCGCGCCGGCCCGGCGGGCTCGCCGCCCTGCTGGAGCGTTTCGGCCGCGGCGAGATCCAGGTGCTCATCGGCACCCAGATGGTCTCCAAGGGGCACCATTTCCCCAACGTGGCCCTCACCGCCGTGCTCGCCGCGGACGCCTATCTGGGCTTTCCCGACTTTCGGGCCGTCGAGCGCACCTACAACCTCCTCACCCAGGTGGCGGGCCGGGCGGGGAGGGGAGAGCGGCCGGGCCGGGTCGTCATCCAGACCTATCACCCCGACCACTATGCCATCCAGGCCGCCCTGCGTCAGGACGACGAGGGCTTCGCCCGCGAGGAGATGCGCTTCCGCCGCGTCTTCCACTACCCGCCGTTCAGCCGCATGGTGCAGCTCCTCGTGCGCGACAAGAGCCGCGAGCGGGCGCAGTCCCTCATCGCGGGGCTCGCCGCCGACCTCGCCGCCCACCCCTTGGGACGCGGCGTCCGCCTTTCAGGACCGGCTCCAGCCCCCCTCGAGCGCCTCCGCGGCCAGTGGCGCTTTCAGCTCCTCGCCCGCTCCGCCAACTTCCGCGATCTCCACCGCCTCCTCGAAGAAGTCCTGCCGAAAAATCCAGGCTACGACCTGGTCATCGACGTCGATCCTCAGCAGCTCCTGTAGCCCTTGGACCCCCGGTCCAACCCTTGCAGAGAGGCTCCCGCAAGAAGTAAGGGTTTACTAGAAACCTTCGCGAACCTGAAGCGTAATGAAGGTGTCGCGAGGGCGAGCGAGAGCGGCGTAGAACCAAGGCTTGGCGCTGGGAGCGACGAGAAAAGGTAGCGGCCAGCGTTCACCCTCGAGGAGACTTGAAATGGATGAGCTCTACATGTACTCGCGACAGGACAGTCTGACCCCTTCGGGGTACAACGCGATCGAGCCGCGCCAGGACGTCCGAGTCCGGCGTAGCATCTCCGACTCCTCTCCCGAGGCGGCCCTTTCGCCCGAGCCCATTTATCGTTGCATGGCCCCCGGTCCGGTTGGATTCATCCGGCGGGGTGAGCTCGATCGCCTGATCGAGGCTCTGCGCACCGGCGCGGCCGGCGAAGCGCCCATCGCTCTCGTGGGTTCCGAGGGATTCGGCAAGACGGCCCTGGCCCAGGCGGCCTGCTGGGATCCGCGGGTGCGCTCCGCCTTCCCGGACGGCGTTCTGTGGGCGAGCCTCGGCGACGGGCTCGAAGCTTCGGGTCGCCTGGCGCGACTGCGCGAGATCATCTGCTGGTGGAGCCGTATGGAGCCGCCGGCATTCGCCACCGAGAGAGCGGCCAGCGCTCATCTGAGCCTGCTTCTCGCGGGCCGTCGCATTCTGCTGGTCCTCGACGGCGCTGCCTCCACCGCGGACCTGAGAGCCTTCGAGGGGCTTCCGGCCGGCGTCACCCTTCTGGCCACCGCTCGGGATGGCGCGGTGCTGCCCGCCGACGCAAGGCCCATCGCGATTGGCCCCATGGCCACACCGGAAGCGGTCGAGCTGCTGCGCGCGAGCCTGCCCCGCGCTTTCGAAGGAACGTTCCAGGCTCTCGCCCGCCGGCTCGGCAACTGGCCGCTGCTCCTTGCCATCGTCAACCGGCAGATCCGCGAGTGGAACGTGAAGGATCGGTCGGCCCTGGAAAGCGCGCTGCGCGAGGTGATCCGCGCTCTGGACATCGTGGGCCTGGACGCTGGCTTCGATCGCGAAGATCCCCTGGCCCGGCGATCCGCCGTCTGGCGGGCCGTCACCGTCGCCCTGCGCAGCCTGGGCAGCTCCGACCGCGACCGCCTTCTGGACCTCTCCGTCTTCCCCGCGGCGGAGGACATTCCCTTGGCCGTCGTGCGGAGCCTCTGGGGCCTCGGCACCATCGAAGCCCGAAAGCTCGGCAAGCGGCTGCGCGACCTCGCGCTGGTGAGCTTCGATCCGTGGGCCGGCACCCTCCGGATGCACGTCGTGGTCAGCGGCTTCCTCCTGGGCCGGCGCCGCGGCGAGCTTTCCCTCCTTCAGGGTCGCCTGGTCGACGCCAGCCGGCCGGAGAGCGGCCGCTGGGCGGACCTGCCGGCGGGGGAGACCTACCTCTGGCGGCACCTGGCTGGCCATCTCGTTGGCGCCGGCCGCAGAGAAGAACTCCGCGAGACGCTTCTCGACTTCTCCTTCCTGCAGGCCAAGCTGGAGGTGATGGACGTCCACTCCCTGATCGCGGACTTCGATCTCGCGGCGAGCAAGGACGGCGACCTGAGCCTCGTCCGCGAGGCCCTCCAGTTGTCGGCGGGCGCTCTCAGCAGCGATCCGGCCCAACTGGCCCCGCAGCTCCTGGGCCGTCTTCTCGACCGCCGCGAGCGTGGCCTCCAGCCGTTGTTGAACGCCGCCCGTGGCTGGCGCGAGACGGCGTGGCTCAAGCCGCAGACCGCGAGCTTCGTCCGGCCGGGCGCCTCGGCTTTCGAAGAGGACGGTACCGTCGCGTCTTCCACGCCGCGAACCAAGGTGCCGATGGCGGTCTACGGCTTCCTCGCCGTCTCGGCGGACGGACCCGCCCTGCGCGTCTGGGACTTGGAGACGAGCGAAACCTTGAGCCGGCTCGAGGGCCACACCGCCGGCGTCACCGCTCTGGCCCTGGTCGGTGGGCGTCGGGCCCTTTCCGGCGCCCGCGACAAGACCCTCCGCCTCTGGGACCTGAGCACCGGCCTTGCCCTCCGCAGCTTCGAAGGACACAAGGACTGGATCTCGGCGGTCACCGTGGTGGACGACAGCCGCGTGCTCTCGGGAGCCTGCGACGGCACCATGCGCCTGTGGAACCTGGAGACCGGTGAAACGGTGCGCGCCTTCGAAAGTCACCGTCATGGGGTCACCGCCCTGTCCCTGGCGGACGCCCACCGAGTCCTTTCCGCTTCCCAGGACGGCACCCTCCGTCTCTCGAACCTGGAGACCGGCAAGAGCCTGCGCACCCTCACCGGCCACACCGGCTGGGTCACGGCCGTGGTCGTCCTCAGCGCCCACCGTGCCGTCTCGGCCGCCCTCGACGGCACCCTGCGCCTCTGGGACCTGGATCGCGGCGAGCCCCTCGCCGTCCTCCACCTGGACGCCCCCGTCCGCACCCTCACCGCCGGCCCCGACGGACGCACCGTCTCCGCTGGCGACGACGCGGGAAGGACGCATCTCCTGGAGCTCGTCGAGCCGGAGTAGCGAGCGCGGCTGGTGAAGCTTCACCAACGACCGGTGAACCTCCACCAACGGCTGGTGAGTGTCCAGCAGCGACCGGTGAAGCTTCACCGATGACTGGTGGAGCTTCACCAATGACCGGTGAACCTTCAGCAACGGCTGGTGAACGTCCACCAACGACTGCTGAAGCTTCACCAATGGCTGGTGAACCTTTACCAACCGCTGGTGAGTCTCCAGCAACGACCGGTGAGCCTTCACCGACCGCTGGTGAAGCTCCACCAACGACCGGTGAGCCTCCACCAGCGCCCTCCTCCCTCTCAGAGGGTGTCTCAAAAGGGTGGCCGATGTCGCCCATGTCGCCAGGGATTGAAATCACCTGGCTACCCTCTGTAGTCCCTACGGGACACGGGAAGAACGAATAGCAGTCCCGGAGGGGACAAGAGTCGGTAGCCAGGCGATTTCAATCCCTGGCGACGCAGGCGTGGCTGTCGCTCCTTTTGAGACACCCTCTAAGTCGGCGCAATCGCGAAAGCGATACACTGAGCGCCGAGTTCTCCAATTGCCATGTCACCCGTCTACGACGTCTTCCTCAGCCACAGCAGCGCCGACAAGCCGGCGGTGGAGAAGCTCGCCCACAAGCTCCTCGAAGCCAAGGTCAACCCGTTCCTCGACAAGTGGCACCTCATTCCGGGCCGACTCTGGCAAGTAGAGTTGGAGAACGGACTGCGGGACAGCGGAGCCTGCGTCATCTTCGTCGGCGCCGAGGGCTTCGGTCCCTGGCATCGTCAGGAGATGCTGGCCGCGCTCGATAGGGGAGCCCGCGAACCGGATTACCCGATAATCCCCGTCCTTCTCCCCGGATTCAAGAAGCCCGACGAGATTCCCACCTTTCTCGCCCAACGAAGCTGGGTCGAATTCCCCGCTCTGGATGACGAAGACGCCTTTCACCGTCTCGTCAGTGGAATTCAGGGAAAAGCGCCAGGCCCAGGATTGGAGAGGCCGGTCGCGCTGTCTCCCTATCGCTGCATGGCGCAACCGCCTGAGGGATTCATCCACCGCAGTGAATACGAGAAAGTCCTCGAAGCCCTCTGTCCCAAAGACGGAACAGCCCGAGCTTCTCCTTCGGTCGGTATTACGACCGCTCTCCGAGGAGCTGGAGGATTCGGGAAGACTGCTCTGGCTCAGGCGATCTGCTTTGACGACCGAGTCCTCCAGCATTATCCGGATGGGACCTCTGGGTGACCATGGGGGAGAATCTAGATTCGGAGGGCCGTGTCTCCCGCATTATGGACCTCATTCGCTGGTGGACTGATAAAGAGCCGCCGGGATTCAAGGATCTCGAGGCCGCCAGCTCAAAGCTTCGGGAGATTCTGATCGGACAAAGGGTTCTCGTCGTCGTGGATGATGCTTGGTCTCCAGCCGATGTAGTTCCGTTTCAGGGACTCGCCAATGGGTCCGCTCTCTTCATTACGACCCGAGACTGCCTGACCCTTCCCGCTAATTTTGTTCGGATCGAAGTGGATGCGATGGCGTCTCCAGAGACCCTGTCATTGCTCTGCTCGGGATTGGCCGACGAGTCTCCTGAAGAGTTGAAGCCAAGCTCAAGGCTACGGACATCAATGCTGTGATCTCGGACTATGCGGACTTGGCTGGAGAGGAGCAGGAGTTTCGGTTGATTCAGGATGCGCTTCGGCTCTCGGCTCATGTTCTTGGTCGGGATAAGCGGCAATTGGCACCTCAATTACTCAGCCGGCTTCTCAATCGGAAAGAGGAGCACATTCAGAAGCTGCTCAGCGGAGCTTCTGGCAAGGCGACTTCTGACTCCGGCCCAGGACGGCGAGTCTCACGCAGCCCGGTGGTGCATTGATTCGGGTGCTCGAAGGGCATACAGATTGGGTCACTGTTGTAGCGGTGTTGGAGGGCGGTCGCGGCGAGCCCGGAAGGCCAGATCGTAGTGGCCGGGGACCAATCGGGAAGGGGGCACTTCTTCGGCTGGGTGAACCCGGAGGACGGCACCGCAGCGCCGTAAAATCTTTTCAGTCACCTCTTGAATAGCCCAAAACTCCCCTCGCAAACCTATATCCGGCGGGGGGTTGCAAGATGAGACCTCTTTTTTCCGTCTATATAGATGGAGGGAGAGCGCCGACTGGACGGCGATCTCGGTCCTGGGATCGCCTATGGCCAACCAACATGACAAGATCTTCAAGCAACTGCTGCACGCATTTCTCGACGACTTCCTGCGCCTCGTCGTCCCCGAGACGTTCGACCGGCTGGACCTGTCGTCCCCAGAGTTTCTCGACAAGGAGCTGTTCGAGGGAGGTCCTCGCGGCCGGCGACGAGAGCTCGACCTCCTCGTCCGAGTCCGCACTGCCAGCGGACGGCCTGTCATGATCCACGTCGAGGTCGAGGCGCGGGCGAGCCCGGAGATGGAGGAACGGCTCCGGCGCTACCGCAACCAGATCCTGGCCCGCTATGACATGCCGGTACTGACGATCCTGGTCAATGTGAAGCGCGGCCGTCCTGGCGTCTGCCTGAAGGCCTGGGAGAACGACCTCGGTCCTGGATTCTCGGAGCCCCAGTACGTCTCCTTCGGCCTCGCCGGCTGCCGAGCCGCGGAGTACCTGGCCCGACCCGAGCCTCTGGCCTGGGCCCTCGCGGCCGTGATGGACCCCGGACCTTTGAGCCGACCCGAGTTGAAGATGGCCTGTCTGCGACGGGTCGTAAGGCTCCGAGGCCGATTCGATTCCTACCTACTGGTCAACTGCGTCGAAAACTACTTACAATTGACAGACGAGGAGGCGGTGGAGCTCGAAGCTCTGAGCTTCCGCAAAGAGAACAGGGAGGTTCAAGCCATGGCGATGACGTGGTCCGAGAAGCTGGAAGCCAAGGGTCGTGGAGAAGGCCGAGGGGAAGGAGCTCGGGAGCTGCTCCTATCGCTACTCGCCGAGAGGTTTGGACCTCTGCCCGAAGGCGCGCGCCGGCAGGTGGAGGAGATCAGCTCCCTCCAGCGCCTGACCCAACTCGCCAAGCGGGTCCTGACCGCCCACTCCCTCGAAGAGATGGGCCTCGCTTAATTCTCTCCTCCCGGTCCCGTCTGGGGATGTCGGCGTGCCGACATTCCCTCAACCATTACTTCAGAGGTATCGCTTGAGGATCAGGCCGTGCGTTGACCTGAGCCCATCGCTTTGCTAGGTTGCCACGCGACATGCAAAGTTCTGACCCATCTTTTGAAGAGCCCCTCATCGAGATCCGCCGCCGCATCGAAGAGCTGGAAGGCTATCCGGCGGGGAGCGGGCACGAGAAGGAGCTCGACAGCCTCCGCACCGCTCTGCGCAAGAACACGGCCGAGATCTTCGGCAACCTCACCCGCTGGCAGAAGACTCTCGTCGCCCGGCATCAGGACCGTCCCTACACGCTGGACTACGTCGAGGCCCTGATGAACGACTGGGTGGAGATCCACGGCGACCGAGCTTTCGCGGACGACGCCGCCATCGTCTCAGGCCTCGCGGAGTTCCGCGGCCGGAGCGTCGCCGTCATCGGCCACCAGAAGGGACGCGACACCAAGGAGAGGATCTGGCGCAACTTCGGCCAGCCGCGGCCGGAGGGGTACCGCAAGGCACTGCGGGTGATGAAGATGGCGGAGAAGTTCCGTATCCCTGTCCTCACCTTCATCGACACCGCCGGTGCCTATCCGGGCCTCGACGCCGAGGAGAGGGGCCAGGCCGAGGCCATCGCCCATAACCTCATCGAGATGGCCGAGCTCGAGGTGCCCATCGTGGTCACAGTCACCGGCGAGGGAGGAAGCGGCGGCGCCCTGGCCCTGGGCGTGGGCGACCGGGTGTTCATCCTGGAATATGCCACGTACTCGGTGATCTCCCCCGAGGGGTGCGCCGCCATCCTGTGGAAGGACCAGAACCGCAAGGCCGAGGCCGCCGAGGCCATGAAGCTCACGGCGCCCGACCTTCTCCAACTGGGTGTGGTCGACGCGATCATCCCCGAGCCTCCGGGAGGCGCCCACACGGACGCGCTCGCCACCTGCCGGCGGGTGGGCGACGTGATCGAGGGCGCCCTCAAGGAGCTGGAGCGCCTCGACATCCGTGATCTCCTCGCCCGCCGCTACCAGAAGTTCCGCGCCCTCGGGGCGTTCGACGAGGGATAGCCCCCTGACTTCTCCCGTGGAATGGGTGGCCGCGCCGGTCCCGTCGGCCGCCGCCGGTCTCGAACAGGCCGGCCTGCCGTCGTGGCTCGCCATCCTGCTGGCCCGGCGGGGCGTCGTCGATTCGGCGGACGCCGACCGTTTCCTCAAGCCTTCCCTCGATCAGCTTCACGATCCATTCCTCCTCGCCGGCATGGAGGAGGCCGTCTGCCGGCTGGTGGACGCCCGCAACCGTGGCGAGAAGGTGGCGATCGTAGGGGATTACGACGTCGACGGCATCTCGGCCACGGCGCAGCTCCTCGCCGTATTCGCCCGCTGCGGGGTGGAGGCGACTCCCATCCTGCCGAACCGACTGCGCGAGGGCTATGGCTTCCAGCCGGTGCACGTGGAGCGGGCACGGGCGCTGGGCTGCGGATTGATCGTCACGGCGGATTGCGGCAGCTCCTCGGCCACGGCGGTCGAGGCGGCGCTGGCGGCCGGTATCGGCGTGGTCATCACGGATCACCATCTGCCGGGTTGCGAGCTTCCCGAGGGGGTGCTGCACATCAACCCGCGGCAGGCGCGGTGCACCTATCCGTTCCCGGATCTGGCGGCGGCGGGCCTCGCCCTCAAGCTGGCCCTGGCCCTCGCCGGACGGTGCGGCAAGCCGGTCGATCCCGCGATCCTCCTGCGCATCGCTTGCCTCGGCACCATCGCGGACCTCGTGCCGCTGCAAGGGGAAAACCGGGTGATCGCGGCCCTCGGGCTGGCGGCCATGGTCGATACCCGGTCCCTCGGTCTCAAGGCGCTCATTCAGCAGTCGGGGATGAAGCCGCCGTTTACCGCCGCAGACGTGGGCTTCCGCATCGGGCCGAGAATCAACGCCGCCGGGCGGCTTCACGAGCCCGAGCGAGCCCTTGAGCTGCTCATGAGCCGCGACGCCGGGAGAGCCTTCGAGCTGGCCCAGGAGCTGGACGGCTGGAACCGCGAGCGGCAGACGACGGAGATGCGGGTGGTGGAGGAGGCGAGGCAACGGTTCGAGGCCCGCTCGCCGCTGCCGCCCATCCTCGTCGAGTGGAGCGCGAGTTGGCACAAGGGGGTGGTGGGTGTCGCGGCCGGCCGGGTGGCCAAAGACTTCCATCGTCCCGTGATCCTGCTGTCCGTGGAAGGGGAGGCCGCCACGGGTTCGGGGCGTAGCGTGCCGGGCCTCGATCTGCACGGTTTCCTTTCGGGCTGGAAAGAGCGGATGACCCGCTTTGGCGGTCACACGCAGGCCGTGGGGATGACGGCGGAGGTCGCGCGCATGGAGGAGTTGCGCCAGGAGTGGGAGGCGGCGGGGGAGAGCTGGCCGGCGGAGCTTCTGGCCCGGCGGTACGAGTACGAGCTGCATCTGGAGCCCCGGGAGATCTCGGCGACGCTCCTGGCGCAGCTCGGGGCGCTGGAGCCCTTCGGCCAGGGGAACTCCCGGCCCCTGGTGCGCACGGGGCCGCTACGGCTTCACGGTGAGCCGCGGCTGTTCGGCAAGGGCCATCTCTCGGCGCGGGCGAGGGGAGAGGACGGCTCGGCCGTGGAGCTCGTGGGGTGGCGCTGGCAGGAAAGATTGGAAAATCTCCGCGGCAGCTTCGAAGTTCTGGCCTGTGTCGAGAACGATACCTATCGGGGCGGTCCGGTCCTGCGGCTGGTGGATTCCCGCCCGGCGTGAAGAAACAGCCCTCCAACCCCATAGAATGCATTGACGATGGCACGTAAAGCGAAATCCTCCGTCGCGGGACTGCGCAAGCTCATGCTGGCGGTGCTCGCCGTGCTGTTGATCGGGGTCGGCGGGCTGTTCTGGTTCGGCAAGGCGGGCCAGCAGCGCCCCGAGAAACCGCCGGCCATGGACCCCAAGAGCGCGGAAGCCGAGAAGGGGATGACCCTCATCGGCGAGGACTTCGACTACACCTTCACCGAGCGCGAGAAGCCGATCTTCCGCATCCGCGGCACCAGCGTCAAGGCGGACCGCCAGGGCATCATCTATCTCGACAACGTCGCCGTCACCCTCTACGACAAGCAGGGGCGGATCTTCCACGTCGAGAGCAAGAACGCGAGCTTCAACCGCGAGTCCAACGAAGGGCAGCTTCAGGGCGAGGTCTTCCTTAAAGGGCCGGACGAGCTCGAGCTGCGCACCGAGCATCTCGATCTCCAGGACAAGGGGAACGTGGTCTCCAGCCCCAGCGCGGTCGAGATCCGCTACCTCGGCAAGTACGTCGCCAATGCCGGCCGCATGGAGATCGACCTCGGGGAGCAGATGTACTCGCTGATGGGCGGCTCGCAGGTGCGCAGCATCGCCGGCATCGAGCCGGTGTTGCAGCTCAACGCCCAGCGCTTCGTCTTCGAGCGCACCAAGCATTGGATCCGCTGCGAAGGGGGAGCGAGCCTGCACCGCGGCGAGGACTGGCTGGCGGCGCAGCGGATCTACGGCAACGTCGCCGACGACGAAAGCGGGCTGACCTTCGTACATGCCATGTGGGACGTGAACGGCGAGACCCGCTCCGCCCTTCAGGCCGCGGCGGCCAAGCCTTCGAAAACGGCGGACCACACGAAGGTGAAGTTCAGCGGCAAGGAGCTCTCCGTCGTGCTCCAGCCCAAGGGCAACGAGCCCCGCTACGTGGCGCTCGAATCGCCCCTGGACGGCAAGGCCAGCCTGGAGTGGTCGAGCCCGGGCCTGGTGCGCACGCTGACGGCGAAGCGGCACATCGAGGGGACGCTCGAAAACAACGTGCTGAATGGGGCCCAGGCCTTCGGCAGCGTCGAGATCGCGGAGAACGCCCACCCGCCGGGCAAGCCGCCGACGCAGCGGCAGGCGAACGGCCAGACGGCCCACGCCAGCTTCCGCCCCGACGGCCAGCTCGCGACGGTCGAGCTGAACACCAACGTCGTCTACCGCGATGGCGACGTGACGGCCACCGGCAACCGGGGCAATCTCGACATGGACCAGGGCCGGGGCGAGTTCGTGGGCTCTCCCGTGGTGGTCAGCAGCGACCGTGGGCGCCTGGAGGCGCCGCGGATGGTCTACAACACCGATACCCAGATCGTCAGCGCTCGCGATGGCGTCAAGGCCAAGCTCCAGAAAGTGGAGGAGACGGCGCTGGCCGGCTCGCCGCTGTCGCAAGGCGAGGGACCGGTCAACGTCATCTCCCAGGAAGCTTTCTGGCGGCAGCAGCCGTCGTCGTTCGTCTTCCGGGGCGACGTCCGCGCCTGGCGGGGCGACAACGTAATCCTGGCCCCCGAGATCCGGGGCGACAAGGCGGCGGACCAGCTCGCGGCGACCGGCGGCGTCAAGACGATCTGGTACCCGACCGATCAGCAGGCCGCCCAGGCGGCGGGCAAATCCGCTCAAGCCACCACGCCCGCGCCAACGCCCAAGGCCGCCACGCCGACCGCGACGGTCGCGCCCCGCCAGCCGGTGCAGGTGGTGGCGAACGAGATGACCTACGGGCAGAAGACGGGCGTGCTGATCTACACCGGCAACGTGCGGGTGGACCAGCAAGGCAAGACCCTGAGCTGCCAGAAGATGCAAGTGGATCTCGACGACAAGCGCCAGGCGAAGTCGATGGTCTGCACCGGCGACACCAAGATCAACGATCCACAGGTGGGCCGCACCATCCTGGGCCAGCGCGCGGTCTATCATGTGGCCGACAAGCAGGTGGAGGTATTCGGCGATCCGGTGACCATGAAGGACAAGGACGGCAACCAGATCCGCGGCAAGCGCGCGGTCTACGCCATGGACACGGGCAAGGTGGAAGTGAAGGGGCAGGACCCGAACGCGCCCGCCACCCCGGCGGCGACCCCCGGCGTGACTCCGGCAGCCACTCCGGTGGTCACTCCGGCCCCGGCGCGTCCTCCTGGGAGCGGTGGATGAAAGAGATGAAACCACAGGGCCTGGAGGAGGCCCAGAGGCTCTCGACCCACAGCCTGCGCAAGGTCTATCGCGGGCGGGCGGTGGTGCAGAGCGTCTCGATCGACGTCGGCCCCGGTGAGATCGTGGGCCTGCTGGGGCCCAACGGCGCCGGCAAGACGACGACTTTCTACATGGTGGTTGGCCTCACCCCCCCGGACGCGGGAACCGTGCTCCTGGGCGACGAGGACATCACGGATCTGCCGATGTACCTGCGGGCCCAGCGCGGCATCAGCTATCTTCCCCAGGAGCCCTCGGTGTTCCGCCGCCTCTCCGTGGAGGACAACCTGCGGGCCATTTTCGAGACCCTCGACCTCTCGCACGCCGAGCAGGAACGGCGTATCGACCAGCTCATCACCGACCTCGGGCTGGTCAAGGTGCGCAAGACCAAAGGCGTCCTGCTCTCGGGCGGCGAGAGGCGGCGGGTGGAGATCGCCCGCGCGCTGGTCATCAACCCGTGGTATATCCTCCTGGACGAGCCGTTCGCGGGAATCGACCCTATCGCCGTGCTCGACATCCAGGGGATCGTGCGGCACCTCAAGTCGATGGGCATCGGAATCCTCATCACCGACCATAACGTGCGGGAAACATTGAAAATAACGGATCGGGCCTATATCATCAACAATGGCGAAATCCTGCGCTCCGGCACTCCGCTGGAGCTCTCCACCGATCCACAGGTCCGGAAAATCTATCTCGGCGAAGACTTCACTCTGTAAGATTGGTCCTGAATGGCGTTAGAGCAAAAACTTTCCCTGAGGCTGTCCCAGAAGCTGGTGATGACGCCTTCTCTGCAGCAGGCCATCAAGCTGCTGCAGATGACCCGTATGGAGCTGGACACGCTCCTCACCCAGGAGCTGGTGGAAAACCCGATCCTCGAAGAGGCGACGGAAGCCGAGAGCGCCGAGGAGGAGGCTCCGCGCGAGGAGGCTCCTCAGGAGCAGCCGGCCACCACCGAGACCCTGGACCACGCGGAGTCGATGGAGAACATCGACCTCGACGCCTACTTCGGCGACTACTGGGAAGGCTCCGGCACCTCCTCGATGATGGAGGAGCGGGACGAGCCGCCCATCGAGAACAGCCTCTCCCGCGAGCCCGATCTCTACGACCACCTCCTCTGGCAGCTCCACATGGCGGACGTCGCGCCGCGCCAGCGGGAGATCGCCGAGCTGATCATCGGCAACCTCGATCCCGACGGCTTCCTCGTCGCCACCCCGGAGGAGATCCGGGCGATGGGCGATCAGAGCGATCAGGTGGGAGAGGACCGTGCTTACACCCTCGACGAGGTGCTCGCGGCGCTGGCCCTCATCCGCAGCCTCGACCCGCCGGGGATCGCCTGCGCCAATCTCCAGGAGAGCCTGCTGCTCCAGATGGACGCCAAGGACGTGCTGGTGGACAACCTCGCCCGCCGCATGCTCTTCGAGGCCTGGGACCTCTTCCTGCGGCGGCAGTTTCCGGCGGTGGCCAAGAAGCTGGGCGTCGAGCTGGCCGAGCTCGAAGAGGCCCTCGAGCTGATCAAGACCCTCGAGACCAAACCCGGCCGGCGGTTCAGCACCGACCGGCCGCACTACATCGAGCCGGACGTCTTCGTGCGCCGGGTGGGCGACGAGTACGTCATCCAGCTCAACGACGACGGCCTTCCCCGGTTGCGGGTGAGCCGCGCCTACCGGCGGATGCTTCAGACCATGCGCAGCGAGGGGCGCCAGAACGAGGCCCAGGCCTTCATCAAGGACAAGATCCGCTCGGCGGTCTGGCTGATCAAGAGTCTCGATCAGCGCCAGCGCACGATCTATAAGGTGGCGGCCTCGATCGTCCGCCAGCAGAACGAGTTCCTGGACAAGGGCATCGAGAACCTGCGGCCGATGGTGCTGCGCGACGTGGCCGAGGACATCGGCATGCACGAGTCGACGGTCAGCCGGGTGGTTTCCAACAAGTACATCCACACCCACCGCGGCCTGTTCCCGATGAAGTTCTTCTTCCACAGCGGGATCGACCGGGAGTACGGCGACAACATCTCGTCGCTGACCGTCAAGCGCAAGATCGAGCAGCTCATCCAGTCCGAGGATCCCAAGCGCCCGCTGTCCGACAGCGAGCTGATGCGGATCCTGAACCGCGAGGGGATCCAGATCGCCCGCCGGACGGTGGCGAAGTATCGCGACGAGCTGAGCATCCCGTCGTCCACGGACCGCAAGCAGATTTTCTGAGGGTGTGAGGGCAGGGATGCGCCTCGGATCGCTGGCCAGGCCGGAGCTGATCTTTCCCGACCTCCCCGGGACGGACCGCGCGGGGGTGCTGCACGCCCTCGCGGAGCGTATCGCCGGCCAAGGCCTGACGCCGAACGCCGTCGACCTGTACCAGAAGCTGCTGGAGCGCGAGCAGCTCGGCTCGACGGGAATCGGCGCCGGCATCGCCATTCCGCACTGCAAGCTCTCGGGGCTGAAGCGGGGAGTGCTGGCGATCGGATTGGTACCGCAGGGGGTGGACTTCGGGGCGGTTGACGGCCAGGCGGTCAAGGCCTTCTTCCTGATCGTCTCGCCCAGCGAGTCGCCGTCCGAGCATCTCCAGGTGCTCTCGGCGATCTCGCGCTGGATCAAGGCGGACCGCCACGCCGAGCGGCTCCTCGCTTTGCATGACGCGGACGCGGTGTACGACTTCCTCCAGGAGGAGGGTGGCTGACGATGGCCGAGGAAACCGAGCAGACCGCCGGCAGGGTGGGAGTCGCCGAGCTCCTGGGCGAGGAGCTGGCCTACCTGCGCCTCAAGGTGCTCTCCGGCGAGAAGCACCTGGACAATCTCATCACCCACCCGCGGGTACAGAAGCCGGGGCTCGCCTTCGCCGGCTACTACGCCTACATCAAGCCCGGCCGCGTACAGATCATCGGCGAGAGCGAGACCGAATACCTGAAGACCTTAGGGGAAGAGGAGCGCGAGGATCGGTTGCAGCAGATCACCTCTCTGCCCGTGCCCGTGTTCGTCATCACCAAGGGGCTCGAACCGCTCCCGGGCTTCCTCTCCCTCTGCCAGAGCCGCGAGCTGCCGGTGCTCTCCTCGCCGGCTCTCTCCTCGACGGTGATCAAGGGCGTCAGCTACTTCCTGGAGGATCACCTCGTCCCCTCGACCTCGCTGCATGGCGTGCTGCTGGAGATCTACGGCCTCGGCGTGCTGCTGATCGGCGAGAGCGGGGTGGGGAAGAGCGAGTCCGCCCTCGACCTCATCACCCGCGGCCACAGCCTGGTGGCCGACGACAAGGTGATGGCCAAGCGCTACCCCAACGGCGAGCTGGTCGGCTACAGCGAGGGTCCCTTGCGGCACCATATGGAGTTGAGGGGAATCGGCATCATCAACGTTCAGGATCTCTTCGGCCTCGCCTCGGTTCGCGAGCGGACGACCATCGACCTGGTCATCGAGCTGGAGCATTGGCGCGACGGACAAGCCTACGATCGGTTGGGTCTGGACGAGTCGCTGTATCAGATCCTGGAGACTCCATGCCCTTACATCCGCATGCCCGTCGCCCTGGGACGCAACATCAGCATCCTGGTGGAGATCGCGGCCCGCAATCATGTGCTGAAGCTTCAGGGCCATCACTCCGCCCGGGAGTTCGCGCGTAAACTCGAGGCTCAGCTTGAGCGCAGCCGAAAAACCCCCTTCCGGTAAAGCCCGGCTCGCCGTCATCACAGGCCTTTCGGGCTCCGGCAAGAGCATCGTCGCCAAGTGCTTCGAGGACCTCTCGTACTACACCGTCGACAACCTGCCGCTGCCGCTGCTGCGCCTGTTCCTGGACAATCCGCTGGAGCTCGTGGCCGGGCACGACCGTATCGCCGTGGTCACCGACGTGCGAGCCCCCGGTTTCGCCGAGGAGTTCCCGCGCCTCTTCGCCGAGATCGACCGCGAGCGGATCGAGCCGACCCTGCTGTTCCTCGAAGCCTCCGACGAGGTCCTGGTGCGGCGTTTCTCCGAGACCCGGCGTCCCCACCCGCTAGCTCCGGACCGTCACGTCGTCGAGGGCATTCAGCGCGAGCGGGAGATCCTGGGCGAGCTGCGGTCGCGGGCGGACCGGGTCTTCGACACCAGCGAGTGGTCGATTCATGAGATCCGCAACCAGGTCTACCGCGAGTTCGCTCCCAACCCCGGCGAGGAGCCGGGGATGGTGGTGTCCCTCGTATCCTTTGGCTTCAAGCACGGCATCCCCCAGGGCACCGACCTCCTCTTCGACGTGCGCTTCCTGCCCAATCCGCACTTCGTGCCCGGATTGCGCGAGCGCACGGGCCAGGATACCGAGGTGCTCGAATATCTGGAGCGGCAGCCGGACTTCCAGGAACTGGTGATACGGTTGACCGACCTGCTGGCGTACCTCCTGCCGCGCTACCGGCGCGAGAACCGCAGCTACCTGTCGGTGGCGATCGGCTGCACCGGCGGCCGGCACCGATCGGTGGCAATCTGTGAGCGGTTGCGGTGCGTGCTGGAAGAGCGGGGCTGGCCGGCGCGGGTGATCCACCGGGACATCGCCAGGTAAAGGGCCCGGTGATCGACCCCGTGCGATGCGCCATGGAATCGGCGCGGTAGAAGCTACGTTACCAACAAAGCAGGGAAGGTATGATCGGAAAACTGATCCTGACTCATGGCGGCCTCGCGCGGGAGCTCCTGGCGGCGGCCAAGGTCATCTCGGGCGATTCTTCGAGCTTCGAAGCCCTGTCGCTCGACTGGAGCGATCCCTTCGAGGAGGCCCGAGGCAAGGTCTCCGCCGCTCTGGAGCGGCTCGATCAGGGGCAGGGCGTCCTGATTCTGACCGACATCTACGGCGGGACGCCCTGCAACATCGCCATGACCTTCTATCAGCCGGGGAAGGTCGAGGTTCTGACCGGCGTCAACCTGCCGATGGTGGTCAAGCTGGCCTGCTGGGCGGGTAGTCAGGAGGGGACCGTCTCCGACCTGGCCCGGGCGCTCCAGGCCAAGGGACAGAGGAGCATCTGCCTGGCGGGAGATCTGGTGCTGAAAGGAAAGTGCATGGACACGGGAATGATTCCGATAGCACCGATTGGGACGGGGATGAAGAAGGGATGATCGAGCGCGAGACCGAGATCGTAAACCGGCTCGGCCTGCACGCGCGGGCGGCGGCCAAGCTGGTGCACACCGCGGGTGGCTTCCAAAGCCGGGTGACGGTGGAGAAGGACGGCGAGGAGGTCGACGCCAAAAGCATCCTCGGCATCCTGCTGCTGGCCGCCAGCCAGGGGACCCAGGTGATGATCCGTTGCGATGGCGAGGATGAAGAGAACGCCATGCGCGCGGTGACGGAGCTGATCGCCAACCGCTTCGACGAAGAGAGCTGACAAGGAGGTCTCAATGCCAGCCGCCGAAATGCAGATCCTGCAGGGCATGGGGGTGTCCTCGGGCATCGCCATCGGCCGCGCCGTGTGCATCGAGACCCGGGGACCGGACGTCTTTCGCTTCCACATCGCCGAAGACCAGGTGGAAACCGAGGTCGCCCGCCTGCACGAGGGTGCGAGCCTTGCCAAGACCGAGCTGCGGCGAGTCCGCGCGCGGGCCGAGGAGGATCTCGGCAACGACCTCGCGGCGATCTTCGACGCTCACGTGCTGCTGCTCTCCGACCGTCATTTCCTGGGCCGGGTGGAAGAGCGCATCCGCACCCACCACGTCAATGCCGAGTGGGCCGTGCACAAGACCGCCGAGGAGCTCGACGACCGCTTCGCCCACATGGACGACACCTATCTGCGCGAGCGGAGCGAGGATCTGACGGACGTCAGCCGCCATCTCCTGCGCAGCCTGCAGGGCATCGCCCATCACGACCTTTCCACGATGCCGGACGACATCGTCATCGTGGCCGACGACCTCACGCCCTCGGACGCTGTCCGGCTGGGCCGTGAGCGGGTCATCGGCTTCGCCATCGAGAGCGGCGGCCGCACCTCGCACACCACCATCATCGCTCGTTCGCTCAACATCCCGGCGGTGGCCGGTCTGGTGGGGGTGATGAGCCTGATGTGCGATGAGGCCCCGATCATCGTGGATGGCGAAACCGGCACGGTCATCCTTCATCCCGACCCGCCGACGCTTCAGCACTACCAGGCCCGCAAGGCCGAGATCCTGCGCCGCGACCGCGATCTGCTCGCCACTCGCGAGCTCGCGGCGGTCACCCGCGACGGCGTCGAGATCTCCCTGATGGCGAATATCGACCTGCCCGAAGAGGTGGACGAGGTGGCCCTGTTCGGCGCCGCCGGCGTCGGCCTCTACCGCAGCGAGTTCCTCTACATCGAAAAGAGCCCGCGCCTGCCGACCGAGGACGAGCACGTCCAGATCTATCGCCGCTTGATCGAGCTGGCCGCGCCTCATCCGGCCATCATCCGCACCTATGACCTGGGAGGACGCAAGCTCGCTCGCGAGATGATGGCGACGGCGGAGGAGAACCCGGTGCTGGGGCTGCGGGGCATTCGCCTGACTCTCGCCCGCACCGAGATCTTCCGCAGCCAGATCCGGGCCCTCTTCCGTGCCGGCCTCTTCGGCGACCTGTGGGTCATGCTGCCGATGGTGAGCACGGTGGAGGAGGTGCGCCGCTTCCGCGCCTTCGCCGAGGAAGTCATGGCCGACATGACGCGCGAGGGCGTTGCCTTCCGCCACGACATCCGGCTAGGAGTGATGATCGAGGTGCCCGCCGCCGCCATGATCGCCGACTTGCTGGCCCGCGAGGCTGACTTCTTCTCGATCGGCACCAACGATCTGATCCAGTACTCGATCGCCGTCGATCGCAACAACGAGCACGTGGCGAGCCTCTACCAGCCACTTCATCCCGCGATTCTGCGCATGTTACGCTTCGTCATCGACAGCGCGAGGGCGGCGGGTATCGAGGTGGGGCTCTGCGGCGAGATGGCCGCAGACCCGAGGTATGCGATGTTGCTGGTGGGCCTGGGCCTGCGGCGGCTCTCGATGAGCCCGCGGCTGATTCCCGAGGTCAAAACCTGGCTGCGCGAATCGACCGCCGCAGACCTCGCGGACCTCGCGGCGAGCTGCATGGGATACAGCACGGCCGCGGAGGTCCAGGAGCATCTGGATCAACATTTCGCGTGCGCTCTTTTGCCAGTGCCGCCCGCGACGGCAAGATAAGGGGAACCTTCGGATGCATTTTCCTATTCGCCGAGTCGACAAGCCCTGGGGCTACGAGCTGATCTTCGCCCACACCGACCGCTACGTGGGGAAGATCCTGCACGTCGACGCCGGCCACGCCCTGTCGCTTCAGTACCATGACGTCAAGGACGAGACGCTCTACATGAACGAGGGCGAGGTCGAGCTGGTCGTCGAGGAGAATGGCGCTCTGGTGAGCCGGACCCTCAGGGGGGGCGACTCGTACCACATTACCCCGGGCACTCGGCACCGCATGGTGGCGGGTGCGAATGGCTGCGACATCATCGAGGTCTCAACTCCCGAGCTCGACGACGTCGTGAGGCTGGAGGATCGTTATGGCCGCGCGTAATATCTCTCCGGGGCCGCTGGGCCTGCTGGCGGGGAGCCTTTTGCTGATGGCTGCGGGTGCGGGTTGCCGTGGCACGCCCCCGCCGGTGACCCGTGCCGAGCAGACCCCGCAACCCACTCCTCCTGTCGCCTCCACCCCGTCACCCGCTCCCTCCCCCTCACCGGCCTCGCCTGCGCTCAAGGACCCCAGCCGCGACGATGCGCCGGTCGTGGTCGACGTGGGGGTGGACGACAGCAGCGCGCCCAAAACCCTGGTCGAAGCCGCCCGCGCCGAGCGCGAGCGCCGCGCCCAGGTGGGAGCGCCTGCCACCATCGTCATCACGGACAAGAATATCCACCAGTACGCCGCCAAGGGGCAGATCACGGTGGCGGATCCGAAGGAGAAGAAGAAGAGCGCCGCCGCGCCGTCCGCCGAGGTGGCATCGGCGGAGCAGCTTCTCCGCGACGAGAAATACTGGCGCGGCCATGTTCTGGACATCCGGCTGCGCTGGCGCGCGGCCACCGACGAGATCAAGCGGCTGGAGCAGCGGTCTACCGAGCTGCGGCAGCGCTTCTACTCCGAGAACGACTCCTTCGTGCGCGACAACCAGGTGAAGACGGAGTGGGACCGGGTGACCGACCGCTTGCAAAAGGCTCGCGCCGAAGCCGAGGCTGCCAGCCAGGAGCTTGCCGTCTTTCTGGAAGAGGGGAGGCGCGCCAACGCCTTGCCGGGCTGGCTGCGGGAAGGAGAGGAGCAGGAGCCGGCACCGGTGCCGGTCAAGAAGAAGGGCCTGCCGCCGCCCCAGTCGATCGATCCTCCGGTGCTGAATGACAACGGCGGGAACGGCGGGCACCGCTGATGGGAGGAACGCACCGTCCTCGCCGTTTCTTCATCGAGACGTGGGGTTGCCAGATGAACGAGCTGGACAGCCAGCGCATGTCCGGGCAGCTCATGCAGCAGGGCATCCTGCCGACCCGCGAACCGGGCGAGGCGGATCTTATCCTCCTCAACTCTTGCAGCGTGCGGGAGAAGGCCGAGCAGAAGGTCTACTCGCGGCTTGGAGAGTACCGGCAGCTCAAGAAGGATGGCCGGGATCTCCTCATCGGGCTGTGCGGCTGCGTGGCCCAGCAGGAAGGGGAGAGGGCGCTGGCGCGGGTGCCGGATCTCGACTTCGTGCTCGGGCCGGCCCGCGTGGGCGAGCTTCAGGACGTGCTGGCTCGTCGTCGCGCCGGCGAGCGGGTGGTGGCCACCGGATTTCCCGAGCAACGAACCTACGATATCGACTCCATCTCGCGCCATGGCGAGTACAAGGGGATGGTGACGATCATCGAGGGCTGCAACAAGGTCTGCACCTTCTGCATCGTCCCCCAGACCCGGGGCCCCGAGCGCAGCCGGCCGCTGGCGGAGATCGTGCGCGAGGTCCGCCACCTCCTCGACTACGGATTCCGGGAGATCGAGCTGCTGGGGCAAACGGTAAACCACTGGCGCGAGCCCGGAGGGGATCTCGATTTTGCGGACCTGCTGGGCGTGATTGCCGGTCTGCCGGGGTTGGAGCGCCTGCGCTTCGTCACCTCCTACCCACGGGACTTCACACCTCGCATGGTGGAGCAGGTGGGGAAGCACGCCAACATCTGCCCTTACCTCCACCTGCCCGTGCAGTCCGGTGCCGACTCGGTGCTGCGCCGCATGGGCCGGGGATACACCCGGCGTGAATATCTGGATCTCGTGGCAGGGCTCCGGCAGGCCCGCCCCGATCTTTCGCTCTCGACCGATCTGATCGTGGGCTTTCCCGGAGAGACCGAGGAAGAGCTCCGGCTCACCCTGGAGCTGGTGGAGGAGGTCCGCTTCTCGGCGGTCTTCGCCTTCACCTACTCGCCGCGTCCCGGCACCGCGGCTCCGCGGCTGGGAAACGCCGTTGACGCCGGCGTGGCGTCCGAGCGCCTGCAACGCCTCTTCGCGGCCCAGGAGACCATTCAGGGCGAGATCAACGCCTCCATGGTGGGTCGTGAGCTGGAGGTGCTCGTAACCGGGTGGGGCAAGCAGCCCGGCACTCAGGTGGGGCGTACCTCATGTCACCGCGTGGTTACCTTCGAGACGGGGCCTGAGCCGGTCGCCTTGGGCGGCCTCACGCGCGTCGAGGTGGGGGAGGCCTTCGCGTACGGTCTCCGTGGACGCCGTCTCGACGTTCCAGCCGCGCTTTCCGCGACCTGATCTCGTCGTCTCTCGTTCTCTTTCCGACGCGCCGCGGTTTGCCTTGACCTGGCTCCGCCGCGCGCCCACAATACCGGCATGAGCATCCCCGATGAAGAGCTCCAGGTCGAAATCAAGGGCCTGATGTTGGACCCCTCGTCCAATGTCCCGATCGTCATCCTGCGCGACATGCAGAGCCAGATGTTCCTGCCGATCTGGATCGGAGTCTTCGAGGCCAACGCCATCGCCCTCCGCCTAGAGGGCGTCGAGCCCCCGCGCCCCATGACCCACGATCTGTTGCGCTCTTTCCTGGAGCAACTCGGTGGGAGGGTGGAGAAGATCGTCATCTCCGACCTGCGGGAGAGCACGTTCTTCGCCGTCATCCACGTCCGCAATCAGAACGCGGCACTCACCATCGATGCCCGGCCGAGCGACGCCATCGCCCTGGCGTTGCGCACCGAGTCACCCATCTTCGTCCTGCGCACGGTCCTCGACAAGGCGCAGGCTGTGGATCTGGTGACCGACGCCAGCGACGAGGAGAAGCTCAAGAAGTGGCTGGAAGAGATCAGTCCGGATGAGCTGGGAAAGTGGACGATGTGACCCAAGTGGCCACCTCGATGTTGGCCCCCTGGTGCAGCGCAAGTATCGGTAGATCAGTCATTTGCTCGCGATGTCGGCGCGCCGACATCACCTTCTCTCACCTTGACCTGTCCCAGGCCTTTCCTTAGACTGCGCGCGCCTATGATCATCGCCATTGCCAATCAGAAAGGTGGGGTCGGGAAGACGACGACCGCCATCAACCTCGCCGCCGCCCTGGCCAGCAAGGGGATGAAGACCCTTTTGGTGGACCTCGACCCCCAGGCGAACAGTTCCATGTCCTTCCTCGACATCCACGAGCTGACCACCTCGATCTACGACGCCCTCACGGACGAGAACATCCACATCCCCGATATCATCCGTCCGGCGGCCAAGCTCGACAATCTGTTCATCGCCCCGTCGACCATCGCTTTGGCGAAGATTGAGGCCAAGCTGATCGGCGAGCTCGACAGCCACTACCGCCTCAAGGATGAAGTCCAGAGGGTCCAGGAAGACTACGCCTACGTCATCATCGATACGCCACCGACCTTGGGAATCATCACTGTCAATGCTCTGGTGGCGGCCACCCACGTCCTGATTCCCATTCAGGCGAGCTACTTCGCCCTGGAAGGAACAGACGATTTGCTGGAGACGGTGGACAAGATCAAGGTCCGGGCCAATCCTCAGCTCCAGATCCTGGGAGCCTTGATCACGATGTATGACAAACGGACCACCCTGGCCAAGGACATCTATGAGCAGATTCAGCGGGTCTTCGGGACGAAAGTCTTCGAAACGGTGATCACCAAGAGCGTCCGGCTCGAGGAGAGTCCGGCGTACCGGGAATCGATCTTCACCTTCGCGCCTCGTTCCACCGGCGCCTACGAGTACTATCGGCTTTCGGAGGAGGTGCTGAGCCGTGTCTGATCCCGTTGCCCGGAAACGCGGCCTGCCAGTGCGCGTAAAAATGCGCCACGACAATCACTTCGTCGAGGAGCTCTCGGCCCGTCACGAGACACCCATCGGCAAGATGATTCCTTTGTCGGCCATCGAGCCCGATCCTGGCCAGCCGCGCACGACCATGGGAGACCTCGACGACCTGGTGCTTTCGATCCGGGACAAGGGAGTGCTGGAACCCATTCTCGTGCGGCCCTGGCCGGGCGGCAACGAGGCCGGCGGTCCCTCGGGAGTTCTCTATCGGATCATCTCCGGGGAGCGGCGGTACCGGGCCGCGCAGGAAGTTGGGCTCTACGAGGTGCCGGCCATCGAGATGGACGTCACCAATGAAGAGGCTCTCGAGATCGCCCTGATCGAGAACCTCCAGCGTAAGGACCTGACCCCCTTCGAAGAAGCCGAAGGGTACCGCATGCTGGCCGAGTCCCATCAGTACACGCATGAGGAGATCGCCGAGGCGGTCGGCAAATCCCGCACGGTCATCACGGAGAGTTTTTCCTTGCTTCAGATCCCGGCACGGGTGCGCGACACGGTGCAGGCGCTGGGCATCACCTCGAAGTCGCTGCTGCTGGAGGTGCTCAAGGCGGGCTCGGAAACCGAGATGATCGAGCTCCTTGAAGAGGTGGCTCGGCGTGGGCTGAACCGGGACGATCTGCGCCAGCGCCTGCGTCGCAGCGAAAAAGGCGGCAAGTCCAGCCGCCGAAAGCCGTACGTGTTCCGCTTCAAATCCCCGGACCGCAGCTTCAGCCTGTCGCTGGCATTCCGCCAGAGCGAGGTCGACAAGGTCGATCTCATTCAGGCTCTCGAACAGATCCTCGCCGACCTTCGGCAGGACGCCAAATAGCTCCCCGGAAGTCCGAGTCGATCCAACGGAGGCGGCGTTTTGCTGGGCCCGCCACGGCCCAGCTTTCCTTCCGCATGAACAGTCTGGTAAGGCAGATTATGTTGCTCGTCCGCGGCGATGAAACGGCGCTGGGTCGAGTTTACGGCTTTTACTCGGCCGTCCACTCCGCGGCGAGATCCTCGTCCTCCGCCAGGCGCAGCCTGACGAGCCGGGCCCCCTCCGGCAATCCGTCCACGAGCTGTCCATGGATCCAGCGAATGAGGTTCTCGCTTGTCGGGATCGCTTCGCCCCCCCCGAACTCCGGCAACGCCGCGTTGAGGTGCTGGTGGTCCAGCCGCTCGACCACCCTCTCGCCAACGAGGCCGTCGAGCCGGCCAAGATCGACGACGAAGCCGGTCACCGGGTCGATCTCTCCCTGAACGCCGACCCACAGGCGGTAGTTGTGTCCGTGCCCCGGCAGATTGGCGCACTTGCCGAACCTCCTCCGGTTCTCCTCTTCGCTCCAATCGGGACGGCGGTACAGGTGGCTGGCGCTGAAACGGTAGCGGCGCTCCAGGACGATCTTCATGCTTCTTTCCCCCAATTCGGCGGACGTGTGCCAAGCCCCATATAATGCGCCCGTGCGCCGCCGGCTGAACCAGTACATCATCACCGAGATCCTGGGACCCCTGGGTCTGGGCTTTCTGGTCTACACCTTCATCCTGCTCATCCGCTTCCTGTTCCAGTCGGCGGAGATGATCATCCGACGTGGGTTGCCGGTGTCCATCGTCGGCAAGCTCCTGTTGCTGACGCTGCCCAATATCGTCGTCCTCACGCTGCCGATGTCGCTACTCTTCGGCACCCTGATCGCCGTCGGCCGGCTGTCTTCGGATAGCGAGCTGATCGCCATGCGGGCCTCCGGCGTCAGCCTGCTGACCCTCTATCGGCCCATCTTTCTGCTCTCCGGCCTCGCTACCCTGCTCAACATGGCTCTCATGATCTACGTGCTGCCCTGGGGCAACCATGCCCTCCAGGAGCTGCGGCTCGAGATCACCACCCAGAGCGTCGCGCAACAGATCGAGCCGCGGGTGTTCTATGAGGAATGGGAAGGCAAGGTGGTGTACGTCTTCGAGGTGCCCCAAGGCAGCAAGCGCTGGAAGGGAGTCTTCCTCGCCGAGTCCATCCCTTCGAGCGCCAACAACCAGATCACCACCGCCGACTGGGGCGAGGTCCTCGTCGACAAGGCCGGCGAACGGGTCGTCCTGCGCCTCTACAACGCCGTTCGCCACAAGGTTGACCTGAACGCGCCGGACCGCTACGAGGTCAGCCGGCACAAGCGGCTCGACTTGATTCTCGACGACCAGTTCGCGACCGAGCAGCGGGCCAAGCTCTCGATCTCCAAGGGGATCCGGGAGATGACTCTCAAGGAGCTCAAGGAGCAACGCGACGACCCGGCGAGCTCCTCGGAGCAGCGGAACCTCGCCCAGGTGGAGATCCACAAGAAGTTCTCCATCCCCGTCGCCTGCCTGGTCTTCGGACTTTTTGCCCTGCCGCTGGGAATCAACAACCGGCGTGGCGGCAAAGCCTCGGGCTTCGCCCTCTCGATCGGCGTCCTCATCCTCTATTACATCCTGCTCAACAACGGCGAGGAGTACGCGCGTTTCGGCCGCATGCCTCCCTGGCTCGGCATGTGGCTGCCCAACATCCTCCTGGCGGTCGCCGGCTTCTTCCTGCTGGTGCGTCGCAACCGCGACAAGAGTCTGCTGGTGAGCCGGATCGACCGCTGGGTGCGGCAGGATGTCTGGAGTGGCATCCAGCGCCTGCGGGGGGTTACGGTGGCGCGGCGCAAGGAGCGGCAGGAGAAGCGCATGGAGAGGGCTCGCCTGCGTGAGGAGGCCGCGGAGCGGACGCGGCAGGCGGAACGAAGCCGGCGGCTGGTGCTGCTCCTCCCCCGCCTGCGTATCGTCTTCCCAAACATCCTGGACCGCTATGTGGTCCGCCTGTTCACCATGATCTTCTCCCTGGTGGTGCTGTCCGGCATCTCGCTCTTCGTCATCTTCGACCTCAGCGAGAACATCGACGACATCCTGAAGAACAAGGTGGCTACCGGCATCGTCCTCAACTACTACAAGTACCTCTCGCTCCAGATGTTCTACGAAATCGCGCCGATCATCGTGCTGGTGACGACGCTGATGACCTTCAGCCTGCTCGCTCGCACCAACGAGATCATCGCCTGCAAGGCGTTGGGTTTGAGCCTCTACCGGCTGGCCTTGCCGGCCCTCGCGGTGGCGCTGCTGGTGACCTCGTTCTCCGGCTACCTGGAGTCCTCCGTGCTGCCGGCCTCCAACGAGAAGGTGGCGAAGCTCAAGGACCAGATCCGGGGCAAGGCGACGGCGAGAACCTACCGGCGGGCGGACCGCCAGTGGTTGTTCGGCCAGGGAAGGTACATCTACAACTATCTGCACTACGACCCGCAGCAGCCGAGTCTCCAACGGCTTCAGGTCTTCGACTTCGACGCTCGTCACCGGCTGACCCGGCGGCTTTACACCGACAACGCGCGATACATCGGCGGCGGCTGGCTGTTCAACGACGGCTGGGTCCGCGGCTTCGACGGCGTCGAGGTGACCGCCTATAAGCGCTTCCAGAAGCCCATGGTCGAGGCGCACTTCGAGACCCCCGACTACTTCGACTCCGAGATCCGGCCTCCCGACCAGATGCGTTACGGTGAGCTCAAGAACTACATCCAGGAGCTTAAGGAGAGCGGCCAGCCGGTCCCGGAGCTCCAGGTCGAGCTCGAGAACAAGATCGCGTTTCCGATCGTCTCGCTGATCATGGCTCTTGTCGCGCTCCCCTTCTCCTTCCGACTGGGGCGTCAGGGAGCGCTTTACGGCATCGGGATTTCGGTCGTGCTGGGAATGGTCTTCCTGGGGATCTTCGCCTTCTTCAACAAGATGGGAGCGGCCGGGGCCCTCCCTCCCCTGGTCGCCGTCTGGAGCCCGAGCGCAGTTTTCTCCCTGATCTCGGGCTACCTGTTTCTCGGCGTCAAGACTTGAAAGCGCGGCTACCCGTCGGGGGCCGCCGGGACCGCCACCCTAGGGATTGGCGGAGAACTGCAGGTTGGGGTTGTTGCGGGCTCGCTTCAGGAACTCGGAGACTTGGCGGACGAGGCCGGCTCCAGCTTCCTCCTGGCGGGCGGCGCCACAAAGGGCCAGGACCGCCGCGAGAGCTTCCCGATGCGTGCTGCGGGATTGGAAGACCGCAACCGTTTCCTCAGTGACTCGCAACAGGTCCGCGGTTCTGCCCTGAGCGACGTAGATGCCGGCGAGATCGAGAGAGGCCAAGGCGGCATCGTAGTCGAGCCCGAGTCCGGCGTAAGCCTCCCGCACCTCCCGGAACGCCGCTTCCGCCTGGTCGTGCCTGTGCAGGCCGGCGGCGACCAAGCCTTCCACCCAGCGCAGCTTGAGAAGGTTCATGCGGTCGCCCATCTTCAGATACAGCGGCCGGCTGTGGAACAGGAGGGCGAAGGCCTCGCGCGACCGGCCGCTCTCGTTCAGGGCATGGATCAAGTTGTGGCGAGCGGCGAGGAAAAGGCGAGGGTCGTTCTGCGGATCGATGAGGTCGAGAGCCCGGCGCAGCAGCGACATTTCGGCCTCGATATCGCCGGCCTCGCCGCAGACCAGCGACTTCTGGAGCAGAGTGCGGCCCATCAGGTTCCACTGTCCCAGCTTCTTGTAGATGCCGGCAACGCGATCGAACAGCCGGAGCGCTTCGGCGAACTGTTCCTGAGCCCGGCGCAGGGAGGCCAGCAGGGCGAGCACCCGAGCGCGGTCGAAGAGGCCGACTCCACCGGCAGCCAGGAGCTCCTGGGCTACCGCCAGAGCCTCTTCGGCCTCATTCAGGTTGGAGTGAATACGATGGGCGTTGCCGAGCTGAGCCCAGACTCGGGCTCGCAGGCTCTCGCGGACATCCTCTCCCCCACAATCGGCAGCCGTCAACCGGTCCACCAGAAGAAGGGCGAGCTTCGCCAGCTCGACGGCACGCCGCGGGTCTTGAAAGCCTGTTTCGTGGCTCTCTTCGACCAGCAGGTCGCAGAGCGCGCGGGAACGGAAGCGCTGGCTGTTGGTGACCAGCAGGTGTTGCCGCTCCGCGGGTACCTGAATCAGCTCCGCGAGGAGTGCGCCGGCCTGGAAGCGCTGGGCGGCGAAGGCCGCTTCCGTCGCCGCCACCTTGTCGAAGACGCGGTCCAGCACGGCGTCATAGCCGTCGGCGGACGCCTCATCCTCTTCCTGGCAAATGACATCGAGGATCGTGGGGTCCTCGAACGAGTCGGCAGGCTCCCAGAGGGTCGAGGTGGCCTGCTGGCAGTGGGGGCAACCGTTGAGAAGATGGAAGGCAATCTCCCGAGTCTCGGCCGTGGAGAGCTGGCCGAGGATGAACTGCTCAAGGGCGTCGGGAGTCGGATGATCAGTCATGAGCGGTTTTATTCACACAAAATGCCGCTGGCGACCAGGTGGCGGGTCAGCGCTGCGAGGCATCGGGTCGTAATCTTGTTGATACTGGACGGGCTATAGCCCATTCGCTCCGCGAGCTCCGGAGCCTCATACCCTTGGCTATAGCGGAGGGACAGCAGCGAGCGGCAACGCTCCGGCAATTGCTCGATGGCATGGGTGAGGTCGCGGCGGAGATCGGCTTCCTCCTGATCGGGAGCCGTGGGCTCCGCCATGAATTCCAGGACCGCGGCGTCGACAGCGTCATAGAGTTTGCGCCTCTGCTCCCTCCAATACAACAGACACTTGTTGCGAATAGTCCCCATCATCCAGGCGACCGGATCGCGGATCGCCTGGCGCTGGTAGATGAGGGCGAGCAGAGCCTGCTGCACGATGTCCTCCGTATCCTGCGGAGGAATCCTGTAGCGTGCGAACAGAACCTTGAGGCGAGGCTGAACGTCCCTCAGTAAAATCTCAAGCGACGCCTCAACCTGCGGCTGGTCCAGTGCACTCATCTTCCCTCGAAAGGGCCTCTTCGAAACTGCTGGGGACAGTAGCACCATTGGCTCCCCATGTCCAGGCGATCGGGAGGCGTGGAGCCCCTTCAAGCCTCCGACCGGAAGCCGGAGCTCACGAGTTGCTCGGTGAGGGCCGCGAGGCAGCGGCGCGTCACCTTCCGGACGCTCGACTTGCAATAGCCCGTCTGCTCGGCGACCTCTGCCGTGGTGCAGCCGAAGCCATAGCGCAGCCGCAGCACGGAACGGCAGTGATTGGGCAGGCACGACAGCATGGCCTCGAGGTCGGTGCGGATGTCCGACTGCTCCTGCGCCGGTGCCTCGCTTTGCGCCAGCAGCTCGAGAATGGTGGAGTCGACCAGCTCGAAGAGGCGGCTGCGGTGTCGCCGCCAGTAGACGATGCAGCGATTGGCGAGGGTTCCCACCAGCCAGGCCTCGGGGTTGCGAATGGTCCCCAGCTTGGAGATCAGGATGAGAAACGTGTCCTGTAGGATGTCTTCAGCGTCCTGGGTGGGAATCCTGTAGCGGCTGAGAACTCTCTTCAGCTTCGGCTCCGTCCTGACGAGGATCTCCTCAAGGGACGGCTCCGCCAAGTCGTCGGGTTGTGCCGAAGGAATCATAGAAGTTTGCGAAAATTGGATTTTACCAATTCGCCGCCCTTTTGTCCAGCTTGCCGCATGAAGGGAGATCGGAGAGAAAGTGTGTCCTGCCCCTACCGTTGGGGGGTGGCGCGGTCAGCGCGACTCGCGGAGGCGGAGGTCCGCAGGGTTCCCGTTTTCCTTGAGGTAGGCGCTCACCTCACGGATCAGGCCCAGGGTGACGCACTCCATCTCGGCCGCCCTCTGAAAGGTGAGGAGTGCCGCGAGGGCCTCGCGGTGCACGTCGCGGGAGCGGAAGATGGGAATCATCTCCTCGGCCAGGCGACGCATCTCCGCTCCCCGGCCTTGGCGGGCGTAGATGTCCGCCAGGTCGAGCGACAGAAGGGCTGTGTCGAACCCCAGCTCACGCTCGATCAAATCTTTGCGGACCGCCTCGAGGAGCTCCTCGGCCTCCGGGAGCAACCCCAGCGCGATGGCGATCTTGCCTTCCAGCCAGCGCAGCCGGATAAGGCTCATCTGATCCCCGAGTTGGTGGTAGAGAGGCCGGGCGCCGGCCAGAAGCTCCAGAGCCTCGTGATACTTGCCGCTTTCCGTCAGGAAAAGCGTCAGGTTGTGATGGGCGGCCACCAAGAGCCGGAGGTCGGAAGACGGGGAGAGCTTCCGGATGCCTTCCTTCAGGTAACGGATGGCCGCCTCGGGGTCGCGGGCGAAACCGAGCAGGAAGCCACGGGTGACCAAGACCCGGCCCTGGAGCTGAGAATCGTCGCAGCGACGCGCGATGGCGGAGACGCGGTCGAGCAACCGGAAGGCCTCGCCGAAACGCTGCCGCCCCCCAAGGAACGACGCTCTGTGGAGCAGCAGGTGCGCCTTTTCCAGCGGATCTCCAGTCCCCTGTTTGAGCAGCCCTTCCGCCTGGGCAAAGCTCTTTTCGGCTTCCTGAAAATGGGACTGGATACGCTGCGCATTGCCCTGTGTCGCCCAGGCGCGGGCGAAGAGGTCGTTGACGCGCGACTTGCCATAGACGGCCGGGTTCAGGCGCATCGCGACGCCGACCCCGAGCTCAGCCAGCTCCAGGGCGCGGGCAGGGTTCTGAAAGCCCGAGTCCTGCGAGAGATCCAGAAGCCGCTCGCAAAGCGACCAAGTCTGAAGCCGGGGGTCCCGCGCCACTCTGTCCTCCTGGCAAGCGGGGGATTGAGCCAGCAGCTCCCGCAGCAATCCTGGAACCGCCTCACGCTCCAGGATCAACTCGGCCTCTTGCCGCTCGACCTCCTGCCAGGAGCGGGCGAAAGCCTCACCGTAGGAAGTGAGCCTGTCCGCCCAGGCCTGCCGGCATGTGGCACAGTCGGTGAGGAGGTGGCGAACGACCCTGCGGCTGCGCGGGCGAGACAGGGTTCCCTGTCCGAATGCCGTGAGAAGGGCCGGATCCAGATGCTTACCCATCCTGGGGCTCACCTTGAGGCTGCCGTTCGAAGCCCACGGCCAGAAGCTGCCGCGTGAGGGCCGCGAGACAGCGGTTGGTGACCTTGCGGATGCTGGAGATGCGGTAGCCCATCTGCTCGGCAACCTCGGTGGGGCCGTAGCCAAGGCCGTATCGAAGTTTGAGGAGCGACCGGCAGCGGGTCGAAAGACGGGAAAGGACGCGATTGAGGTCGCACGTCAGCTCCGCCTTCTCCTGTTCGGGGGGCTGTGGCACGGCCAGCAGATCAAGGATCGCCGTGTCCACCGCTTCGCAGAGGCTGCCCCGCCGTTTGCGCCAGTACATGATGCACTTCTTCTTGACCGTACCGATGAGCCAGCTCTCCGGGCTGCGGATCTTGTCCCACTTGTACAGCAGCGTGAGCTGGGCGTCCTGCAGGATGTCCTCGGCGTCTTCGGGCGGGATCTCGAAGTTCCGGAGCACGCGCTCCAGCCGTGGCCGAGAGCTCTTCAGCAGAATGTTGAGCGATTCCCGCAGTTCAGGATGATCGAGAGTTGCCATAACAAAAATGTCTGCCGTCGACAGCCGCTAGGCTAACACCCCCTTAGCGCCCTGTCCAGAAGCGATGTCCCTCTCTCCGGAGCAGCCGTCAGTGGCTGCGCGCCACCTCCGAGCTCCGGCGGCCTAGGATAGCGCAGAGGTCTCCGGTTCCGAAGCGCATCCAGGCGCCGGGCTGCTAAGATGCCGCGCGATGAGCGTCTTCTTCCTTTTCCTGCTCGCCACCAGCCTGGGGTCGCTCTCCACGCTGTACTGGATTCCCGAAGAGAACCTCGGGCGCGGTTACTTCCAGACCAACGCCCTCGTCATTCTCGGTCTACTGTCGCTCGCCGCGGCGGTGGAGATTCTCCACCCTTTCCGTCCTTTTGGCGCTCGGCCGGCGGCGGGCGTTACCGCCCTGGCCGCGGCGCTCGGCGGCGGGTTCCTCTACTACGCCGCGATCTGGCGCCAGCGCTGGGATCTCTGCCGCTGGCCGCTGACCCTGTCGCTCGCCGGCTGCGCCGGGGCGCTCCTGCTCGCCGGTCCGCACCTGGTCCCGCCGTTCACCCCCCTCCCCTACCGCGGCGCGCTGCTGGCGGCGAGCCTTCTCGCCTCCGCCCTGCTTCTCGGCTGGTCGTTGATCGCCATGCTCCTCGGCCATTGGTATCTGGTCGCTCCGAGGCTCGCCTTCAAGCACCTGGTCATCTTCTGCTGGGTGCTGCTGGCTACGGTCCTCGTCCGTCTCGCCGCCGTGGGTGCCAGCGTGGCGATGGCAGCCAGCGTCGGCGAGCTCGTGGAACCGCATCCCCTGCGCGTGCTCACCGGGCTCGGAGGTCAGGGGATCTTCTTCTGGTTCCGGCTGCTCTGGGGGCTTGCGATACCCCTCGCCCTCGCCGCCATGGCTCTGCAGTGCGCGCGCCAGCGCTCGAATCAGTCGGCGACGGGGATCCTCTACGTGCTGGTGGTGGGGGCCTTCATCGGGGAGATCACGGGAGCCTACCTGAGCGTCACCACGGGCGTCCCCGTCTGACCGCGGCGTCCCGATGCGCGTCCGTACCCAGTGCCGCGACTGCGGCCTCCCGTTCCCCGCCGTCCTCACCCCGGAGACTCCGGAGGTAGCCTGTCCCAACTGCGGCAAGGCCCGCTCGGTTTCCGCCACGGGCTGGACCGACGGCCCGGACGGCCGCGTGGAGGTCTGCCCCCTTTGCGGCTGCCGTCATCTCTACCGCCAACGGGACTTCAACCGCGCCCTCGGCTGCGGGCTCGTCGTCCTGGGCGCCGTCCTGGTGCCGTGGACCTTCGGGCTTTCCCTCGTCGCCTGCGCTCTGATCGACCTCTGGCTCTACCGGCGGCTCAAGGACGTCGTCGTCTGCTACCGGTGCGACACGGTCTATCGGGACGCGCGGCCAGGACCCCGGCAGAACGAGGTCGACCTGCTGAAGCACGACGTGCTGAAGTATGGGAAGACGTGGGAGCCCACGCAGGGACCGTCGGCGGGATCTCATCCCGGCCTTCCTCTCCCGGAGGAAGAGGAAGGCGAGGAGCAAGAGAGACTCGGGTCAGACTGAAACCGCGACTTCGAGGCCGGCGGCGGCGCGCAGGGCGGCGGCCCGATGGGTGCTCTCCCAGCGGAAGTCCTGATCGTCGCGGCCGAAGTGGCCGTACGACGCCGTCTTCTGGTAGATCGGGCGCCGCAGGTCGAGATCCTCGATGATGGCCCGCGGCGCGAGGGGGAAGTGCTCGCGCACCAGGCTCTCCATCAGGCGGTCGCTGCGATCGCCGAGGGTCCCCGTCCCGAAGCTGTCCACCCGCACCGAGACCGGATCGGCGACGCCGATGGCATAGGCGAGCTGCACCTCGACGCGTTCGGCAAGGCCGGCGGCCACCAGGTTCTTGGCCACGTGGCGCGCCATGTAGCAGGCCGAGCGGTCGACCTTCGTCGGGTCCTTCCCCGAGAAGGCTCCGCCACCGTGACGGCCGTAGCCACCATAGGTATCGACGATGATCTTGCGGCCGGTGAGCCCGCAATCCCCCTGCGGACCGCCGACGACGAACCGGCCCGTGGGATTGACGTGATAGACCGTCTTCTCGTCCAGCAGCTCGGGCTCGATCACCGGCTTGATGATCTTCTCGATCACCGTCCTCTTGATCTCCTCATGGGAGACGGCGGCGTCGTGCTGGGTCGAGATGACCACCGTGTGCACCCGCACCGGCTTGTTTCCCTCGTACTCTACCGTCACCTGGCTCTTGCCGTCCGGCCGCAGCCAGGCGATCTCGCCCGAGTGCCGGGCGGCGGCGAGGCGCCGCGTCAGCCGGTGCGCGAGGGCGATGGGCAGCGGCATCATCTCCGGCGTCTCGCGGCAGGCGAAGCCGAACATCAGCCCCTGGTCGCCGGCGCCGCCGGTATCCACCCCCTGGGCGATGTCGGGCGACTGCGGGTCGATGGCCGACAGCACGGCGCAGGTCTGGCTGTCGAAGCCGAAGCTGGCCTGTGTGTAGCCGATCTCCTTGACCACCCGGCGGGCCACGGCGGCGAAGTCCACGTAGGCGTGGGTGGTGATCTCGCCGGCCAGGAGGACCATGCCGGTGGTGACCAGGGTCTCGCAGGCCACGCGGCTCGTCGGGTCCTGCCGCAGCACCTCGTCCAGGACGGCATCGGAAATCTGGTCGGCCACCTTGTCGGGGTGGCCCTCCGTCACGGACTCCGACGTGAACAGGTGGATGTCTCGTTCGTTCATAAGTTCGCACCTCGGGTATGAGCTTCGCAACAAACCGGAATGTTACCAAATCGGTGAAAAAAGGGGTCAACGGGCGGGGCGGTTCTCCAACACCCCGTAGAAGAGTGTTGACAGGGCGTGGAAAGTAGACAGGGCGATGGCCCTGCGCCTCGTCTCCAGGCCGCCGGTCAGCGAGCTGGTGATGCCGCCGCTGCGCCGGGTACCGGGAACGGTGAAGGGAATCTGGGCGCCGTCGAAGCCCGCAACCAGACGTTCCGGGAGTTGCACGGCGCCGCTCGATCCCCAGGCCTCGCCCAGGGGACCTCGCAGCACGGTCCAGTTGCGGATGAAGTACCGCTGGCTGCCGTCGACGTCGAGCGACTCAATGCCGCCCTCGCTCGCGAGGTAGAAGTGGTAGTTGCCGCCCAGGCGCTCCTCGAGCTCCACCGCCCGCTTGCGGGCATGGCGCACCACCTCCTCGTCGGAGACGAGCAGCCCCACCCGCTCCTCCACCACCGACTGGGGCACGACGGCCACCGACACCGTCTTGTCCAGGCCGTCGTGGAAGAAACGGAGAAAGCCGTCCCGTACGCCGAGGAGCTGGTCGGAGGTGTGTCCCGCCACAGCCACCTCGACGCCTTTTTGGAGCCGCTGCCAGAAGTCTTTAAGATCCATGCGTGATCACCAGTCGTCAGAACCAAAGGCTGAAGGATATTCGCCGGCTCCGGCGAAGTAAAGGCGACCACGCCCTGCTGGAGGGTCCGCACCTCGTGGCCGAGGCCCTGGCGGCGGCCTCGAGGCTGGACGAGATCCTTGCCACGCCGGACTTCCTCGCCTCGGCCGAGGGCCGCCGGCTCTCCAGACTCTGGACGGTTGAGCCCCTGGAGGTGGACCCCGATCTGCTGGCGGAGCTGACCGATGCCGACTCTCCCCGGGGCGTCCTGGCCGTGGCCCACCTTCCCCGCCACGGGGTCGCGGTCCTGCCCGTCCTACCCGGTCGCCCCTATCTTTACCTGGATGGTCTCCAGGACCCCGGCAACCTCGGAGCCCTGGCGCGGGTCGCCGAGGCCGCAGGAGCCGCGGGCCTGACTCTCTCCCCCGGCTGCGTCCATCCGAACCATCCCCGCGCGCTCCGTGCCTCGGCCGGCAGCCTCCTGCGCCTTCCGGTCGCCACCGGCGCCGAGCCGGACGCTCTCTCTCGCCATCTCGGTGCAACCGAGCCACGCTGGACTGCCCTCGTCCCCCGGGACGGCGAGGATCTCTATCGCGCGGATCTCGCCGGCACTCTCATCCTCGCCGTCGGGGCCGAAGGTCCGGGCGTCTCGCCGGCCCTCCTTGACCGCGCCGGTCTACGCCTCACCATTCCCATGGAGCCGGCGGTCGAATCGCTGAACGCCACAGTGGCCGCGGCGCTGGTGCTGTTCGAGCTCAGGCGCCGGCGGATGACATAGAATCCCGCCCGAACTCGAAGGCCCGATCCCAGGAGGAAGACGATGAAGATCGGCATTGGCTCCGACCACGCCGGGTATCGCTACAAGGAGGAGATCAAGAAGTACCTCGCCAAGCTCGGCCACGAGGTGAAGGACTTCGGCACCAACTCCGAGATGACGGTCGACTACCCCGCCTTCATCCGCCCTGTGGCCGAGGCGGTCGCCCGGGGCGAGTTGGAGCGCGGCATCGTGCTGGGCGGCTCGGGCAACGGCGAGGCGATGGTCGCCAACCGGGTGCGTGGCGTGCGCTGCGCCCTGTGCTGGAACGACGAGTCCGCGCGCTTCGGCCGCCAGCACAACGACGCCAACGTCATCTCCCTGGGCCAGAGGATGATCTCGCTGGAGATCGCCCTGACCCTGGTGCAGATCTGGCTCGACACCCCCTTCGAAGGAGGCCGCCACGTGCGCCGCATCCAGATGATCGACGAGCCTTCCCCGGCTTCCTCGTGAAGCTGGAGGAGCTGTGCGAGGTCCTGGGGCGGGACCGGGTGCGCCGGGGAGAGATCCTCGCCCCCTACACGACCTTCCGCATCGGCGGCCCCGCCGATCTCTTCTTCGAGCCCCAGACCGCGGACGAGCTCGCCTCGGCCCTCCTCGCCGCCCGCCGGCTCGAGGTCCCTTTCTTCCTGCTGGGTCTCGGGGCCAACATTCTGATCGGCGACCGGGGGTTCCGGGGCCTGGTGATCCGCAACCAAGCGCGAGGCATCGAGATGTTCCCCGAGACCGGACGAATCCGCGCCGAGAGCGGCGTCGTCGTCTACCCGGACCTGATCGACGCCGCGATCGAACGGGGGCTCTCGGGCCTGGAGCACTACGTGGGCATCCCCTCGACCGTCGGCGGCGCCCTCTGGCAGAACCTCCACTTCCTCTCCCCCGCTCCGGCCCGCGAAAGGACCATGTTCATCGCCGAGGTGACCCACGAGGCCGAGATCCTCACCCTCGAAGGGGAGCACCGGACCGTGGACGTCGATTACTTCCAGTTCGGCTACGACACGTCGATCCTCCACCACCGGCCCGACGTGGTGCTCGCCGCGACCTTTCAGCTCACCCCCGCAGATCCTGAAACGTTGCGGCGGATCGCGGAGGAGAACCTCGACTGGCGCAGGGAGCGCCATCCGCCCCTGGACACCGAGCCGAGCGCCGGCTCCATCTTCAAGAAGATCGAGGGGATCGGCGCTGGCCGGCTGATCGACGAGTGCGGCCTCAAGGGAACAAGGATCGGCGGCGCCATGATCACCCGCCGTCACGCCAACATCTTCATCAACACCGGCGGTGCCAGGGCGGCGGACGTGCGAGCGCTCATCGCCCACGTTCAGGAGGTCGTCGAGACCAGGACGGGATACCGGTTGGAGCCGGAGATCTCGTTCGTGGGCGAGTTCTAGCCTGGCCGTCCGTGTGGAGAGTTGGCAGCGGAGGTGTCGTTCCCCGCCGGGCCCGGCGGGGCCGCAAACCAGACTGGCGATGGCTCCTGAATGATAAGATCTGGCGCTGGAGCTTGATTCCTCTCCTTGACCCGGCGAGAAAAGACCATGGCAGAATCATCCAATTCCCGCACTACTCCTTCTGGCATCGCCGTAGCGCGCCCTACTGAAGCCCAGGATCTTGTCAAAGCTCGGCTCTACAGCAGCGAAGAGGAGGTCATTCGCGATGCTCTGCGTCATCTGCTCCGGGCTCGCCCCGACGCCAGGATAAGTCTGGCGGTATCTCGCTATGAGACGGAAGGGCTTTCCCTGGCCAAAGCGGCGGATCTCGCGGGGGTGAGCTGGGCGCAGATGAGAGATATCCTCCTTGAGAAGGGAATCCAGCCACGGCTCGGGCCTGCGACTCTCGAAGAGGCTGAGGATGAGATTCGGACGCTTCGAGATCATTTTGCCAGCCGATGAGTGTCATCTCGAATACCACGGTCCTCTCGAACTTTGCCGCCATCGATTCCCTCGACCGGCTCCGTGAGCTCTACGGCGAGCTCTACCTTTCGACGGAAGTCTATGAGGAGATCCAGCAGGGTCTGGAGGAGGGGTATGTCTTTTATTCTGGAATCGAAGAAATCCTTCGACCGATGAGAAAGGATGGCTGGCTGCGTCTCACCGGCCTCAGCAATGAACAGGAAGTTCTAGTCTCCTCCTCCATGCCCAGGCAAATCCATGCCGGTGAAGCGTCCTGCTTGGCGATCGCGGGACAGCGGAATTGGCTGCTTCTCACCGACGACAAGGCGGCACGTCGCTACGCAGCGGATCGGAATATCGCTGTCTCCGGCACTCTGGGCTGCTTGGTTCTCGGGGTAGAACGGAACCTCTGGACGCTGGAGCAGGCCAATCACTGGCTTGCAAGAATCGTCGCGTCAGGGTTTTTCTCGCCGGTCAAGGACCTTTCGGGATTGGTGAAAGGATCCTGAAGCTCAACGGATACCGGCTGAAGCCGAAGATCTCGTTCGTGGGCGAGTTCTAGCGAAGCTTGGGCGGCTGAAAATGTCCTTGAGACCTCGCGTGCAGAGCCTGAGCTGGCTCGTGCCAGGCTTACGGCGAAGCCGTCGAGCTTCCCAACGGAACGAGTCAAGCTTGCATGGGTCCCTGCCGACCGTGCGCAGAGACGCGTCAACCTCGGGGAGGATCGCATCAGGCTTGCGGCGGCTCATGCCAGGTTTGCCGTCGGAAATGCCGAGCTTGTCTCGCCAATCGGCAAGCCTGGCGCGCGGCGCCCCAAGCTCGCGACGCTTCGTGCAATCTTTTCGCAACGCGTGCCTTACTTACCACGGGTTGCTGCAAGTTTGCGCTGCTCTCTCATAGACTTGCAACGAAACCTCTGCGGCCTTCTCTAGGGCTCCTCAACCTTGGTGCCAGTCGCCGCAGCCTTGCAACAGGCCATGCCAGGCCCGCATCAGAGGATTTTCTCGTACTCCTCCAGCATCCTGCGCGCGATCTCCCGCCTCGGAGATATCCCGACGTCGTCGCCTTCGAAGGTTGGCGTGAAACGGGCTGGGAGCGTCTCTACGCGCAGTGTGTCAACGCGACCCAGTAGTATGACGTCCTCTAGCTCCCGCTAGCTCCGGACGATTCAACCGGTCGCGCGATCACCTTTTCATACTCCGCGATCAGACAGCGTGCGATCTCCCGCGGATCGTGCCTCTCCCGGCGCGCCTTTCGGCCTTCCGCGATGAGCGACGCGGCGAGCGCGGGGTCCTCCCGGAGCCGCCGGATCGCCGTGGCGAATTCCCGCGCCTCCCGGGCCACCAGCGCCTCCTTGCCATCCTCCACCTCCAACCCGGCGAGCGCAGCCGGCGTCGCCACGACCGGCACACCCCGGGCCCAGGCTTCGAGGATCTTGATGCGCACTCCGGAAGCGATGCGCAGGGGCACCGCCAGGATGGAGCCGGGTGGAAAGGCCTCGGCGCTGTCCCCCGGCGGCGGGTGGACGATGACTCCCGGCGGCGACGAGGCGAGGTCGATCCCGTAGAGGTGAAGGACCGCGCCCGGCACCTCGGAGCGGACGGCGGGCCAGACATCCTTTAGGTACCAGGCTACGGAGTCCTCGTTCGGCAGCCACCCCCGGCTGCCGAAGACGACGACCGGTGGATCGCCCTCCAGCCGGCCCGATCCGGGAGGAAGCTCCGGGAAGGGTGCCCGCACCACGCCGACCCGGCCGCCCGCCAGCTCGCCCAGGCGCGCCGCGTCCTCTGCCGTCAGCGCCAGGGTCGCGGCGACCCGCCGAACCGCCCTCCCCTCCCACTCCGCGAGTCGCCGCGCCTCCCCCCGCAGCCACAAGCCCCGCACTCCGTTCCCCCGCTCCCCCGCCGCCCTCCAGAGGTCGCTCTCCACGTTCTGGGCTCTCAGCACCACGGGAACGCCCTGCGTGAAGGCCCGTTCCACCTGCGGCAGCGCCTGGAGTTGCTCGGCATGGACGAGATCGAACCGCTCCGCCTTCAGCCGTTGCCCCACCTCCTGGCGGACCGCCGGCAGGGAGTGGCGGGCGATCGACAACGGCGCGCCGTCCCCCGACCGTAGCAGCGCGGCGAGGGGCGGCAGGGGAGCCGCCGGGATCAGCACAGGCTCGCACCAGGCCGACAGCTCGCGGGTCACCCGGGCGAGGTCGAAGGCCGCCGGATCGACCGGAGCCACCAGGGTGACCCGGCAGCCGCCGGCGGCGAGCGCCTCCAGGGTGTTGAGGAGCAGGAAACGGCCGCCGTCAATGGGAGGCCAGGGTGCCTTGGTGGCGACCAGGAGGAGCTTCATCACGTTTCAGTCAGTCTGCAAGTATCCGAAAAGGTGCCTTTCAAACCCGCGCCGTTCTAGGGGTTGCAAGATGAGAGCGAGTTTTTACGTCTATAGAGTGCATGTTATCCCGAGCTACGGCAGCCACGCCATGGGGCATTGAAGCACGCCCCGTCCAGATCGAAGTCGACGTCCACAACGGACTCCCACAGGTTCAGATTGTGGGACTCGCCGATGCCGCGGTACGCGAGAGCCGCGAGCGGGTGCGAGCCGCCATCAAGAACTGCGGCTTCGACCTGGATCCCAAGTCCATCATCATCAATCTCGCTCCCGCCGACCTGCGCAAGGAAGGCAACCACCTCGACCTCGCCATTGCCCTGGCGATGCTGGTGGCCTACGACCAACTCCCCCAGGAAGCGCTCGACGGCCGGCTCATTTGCGGCGAGCTCGGCCTGGATGGCGCCATCCGCACCGTCCGCGGCGGCCTCGCCATCGCCGACCTCGGCCGGAAACTCTCCTGCCGCGAGGTGCTGCTGCCCGCGGCCAACGCCTCGGAGGCCGCGGCTCTCGGCGCCGTGCCCGTGGTCGGCCTCCTCGGCCTGGCCGAAGCGGTCCATCACCTGACCGGGACGGAGCCGATCCCCTCGGTCCCCACTCCCCTGCTCGCCACTGGCGCTTGGTCCCACGGTCCCGATCTCTCGGAGGTGCGAGGCCAGGAGACCGCCAAACGGGCCCTCGAAGTGGCGGCCGCCGGCGGGCACAACCTCCTCTTCCTCGGGCCTCCCGGCTCGGGCAAGACGATGCTCGCCCGGCGCCTGCCCGGCCTGCTGCCACCCCTCACCCTGACGGAGGCCATCGCCGTCACCAAGGTCCACTCGCTGGTGGCGGAGGAACCCCCGGCGGGCCTGCTCCAGCACCGCCCCTTCCGCAGTCCGCACACCGGCACCAGCACGGCCGGAATGATCGGCGGCGGCAGTAACCCCCGTCCAGGCGAGGCGAGCCTGGCCCACAACGGCGTCCTCTTCCTCGACGAGCTGCCGGAGTTCCGGCGCGATACCCTGGAAGCGCTACGCCAGCCCCTGGAGGAAGGCTTCGTCACCGTGGTGAGGGCCCGCGCCCGCCTCGCCTTTCCAGCCCGGTTTTCGCTCCTCGCCGCTATGAATCCATGTCCCTGTGGGCATCTGGGGGATCCGAGATACGTCTGCCGCTGCCCTCCGCCGCTCATCGAGCGCTACCGGGGACGGGTCTCGGGGCCGCTGCTCGATCGCATCGACCTGCACGTCGAGGTGCCGGCCGTCAGCCTGAAGGAGTTGCGCTCCGGTCCCGGCGAGACGACGGCCGACGTGGCCCGGCGGGTGGCGACCGCGCGGGCGCTCCAGGCCGAACGTTTCGGTCCCGAGGCGCCGACGCCCAACAACGCCGCCATGGGGCCGGAGCAGCTCCGGAAATTCTGCCCTCTCGACCCGGCGGGCCGCAGCCTGCTCGATGCCGCCTTCGAGAAGCTGGGCCTCTCCGCCCGCGCTCTCGACCGCGTCCTGAAGGTGAGCCGAACCATCGCCGACCTCGCCGGCAGCGAAGCCATCCGCGCTTCCCACCTGGCCGAGGCCATTCAATACCGCAGCCTGGACCGGAGGGTCGTGGGATGAACCTCGTGCGCATCGCCAAAGGGAGATGGGAGGTGCTGGCCGAGGTGGACTCCGGGGGGAGCTGTCCGGTCCTCGACCTCCTCAAACAGATCAAGGAACCGCAAAGGTTCCTCAGCCGTTTTCTGCGGGTCTATCTGCCTCTCGAAGGGCCACCCGTGTCGAGCCTGCCGCGATGCAGACCGCTCGCGGATGGGATCTTCGAGCTTCTCTCGGCTCCCGGCGGACAGGAGACGTCCGTCCTCTTCTTCGCGGACGAGGACCAGAGGATCGTCTGCGGCGACACCTTGAGCTCCAGGCCCCGCTACTTCGCGGCGAAGTCCGCCCGGGGTCTTCAGATCTCGGAGGAGATGGTATGAGAACAGGAAAGGTCTTGACATTCGTTAACTCTCAAGTTAACATACGTCTCGTTCGACTGGCGCGGGATCGATGGGAGGTCCTGGCGGTCTTGGACGGGCGAGGTCGTTGTCAGGTTCTTGAGTTTCTCCGTCACCTGCCACCGGGTTATGCGGCGGCGCAGAGGTGGATGCTTCAGTTCCTGCGCCTGCAACTGCCGGTGGCCGGCCCGCCGAAGCACAACGCCGACTTGTGCAAGTCGCTCGGTGGCGGGATCTTCGAGCTTCGCCGGCAGCCCAAGGGACAGAAGCTGAGGACGCTGTTCTTCTATGACGACCTGTGCCGGATCGTGCTCACCAACGCCTTCTTGAAGGCGGAGACCACTCCTAGGACGGAGCTGGCGCTCGCCCGCGGTCTGAAAAAGCGGTATTTCGAAGCCAAGCTCCGGTCTGGAATTCAAGTGCTCGAGGAGATCTGAATGGAGAATATGGCAGCCTACCGCCAGATGTTCGAGGAAGCGGAAGCCTCGGTCGACTACTGGCTGGCCGGACCCGTCACCGACTTCACCGAGGACCTCTGCCGGCTCATGAAGGAGAAGAAGATCTCTCGCGCCGAGCTGGCACGGCGGATTGGAAGCTCCCGCCCCTACGTCACCAAGCTATTGAGCGGCAGCGCGAACTTTACCCTGACGACCATGGTCAAGCTGGCGATGGCGGTCGGCGGCGCTCTCCGCGTCCATATCTCCGAACGACAGGCCGTGACGCACTGGCACGACGAGGTCCGCGGCAACGAGGGAAAAGACGCCCCCCCGACGGTGAAGCGCACCCGGCAGCGCAAGCCGAGGAGCCAAGGCGTGGAGGCTTGACATGGAAACCCGGGCAGGTTCTCACCCGTCTGCCCTCGCTCGCCCCTTTCTTTTTTACACTCCTTACTGCCCTTCTGCATGTTGATTTGCCATATTGCATCGGATACTTGACATCCCCGAGCCAAGACATACAATGCCCAAGCAAAGTCGGTTGGTCACAGTTTCCAAGGTTCGAGGTCCCATTGGGACGACTCTCTGTAAGACAATCCATGGCGAAACGGCACCACACGATCATCGTCATCCCCCACGCCCACGCCAAGTTGCGGAAGTGGCGGGTCACGAACCTGCAAATCGGCGTGCTCACGGCCGTCTTCCTGCTGCTTACCTTCGCCTCCGCCTTCTTCATCTGGTCCCACTTCAGCACCAAGGTCAACCCCGTCGAGATCGCCCGCCTCAAGACGGAGAACGACCAGCTCCGCAAGACCAACCAGACATTCGAGTCCAGCGTCAAGCGGCTTCAGACCCAGCTCACCGAGTACGAGGAGCGCACCCGCCAGCTCGCCATCGTGGCCGGCGTGGACAGTCTGGAGAGCGGCTCGGCCGAGGCCGGAGTCGGCGGCGGCAGCCCCATCGACGAGATTGAGCCGAAAGACCTGCCGGCGATGGAGAGCCGGGCCGGGGTGCTGGCCGGCACCCTGAGCGCGGTCGAGACCAAGTTGGCGGAGCGAGTACGCTGGATCTCCTCGACTCCCGCCATCGCTCCCGTGCGCGGCATCCTCACCAGCGGCTTCGGCTATCGCAGCGATCCTCTTACACACGGCCGCGGCACCCACCAGGGCGTCGACATCGCCGCGGCTCCCGGACAGCCGGTGCGGGCGAGCGCCGACGGCATCGTCGTCGAGGCCGGCGAGGTTACCGGTCTGGGCCAGGCGGTCTACCTCTCCCACGGCTTCGGAGTCACCACCCGCTACGGCCACATGTCCCACGTCGACGTTCGCGCCGGCCAGCGGGTCAAGCGCGGCGACATCGTGGGCCGGGTCGGCAACACCGGCCGCTCGACCGGGTTTCACCTCCATTACGAGGTGCGGGTGGACGGCGATCCCGTCAACCCACTCGCCTACATCCTCGACGACGCCGCGGCCGGCGCGTCCTGATCACTGTCGCCAGTCTTTTCGGGCGGCCGGCAGCCTGCGCGGCCTCTGGAATCTTTCTGTTAGACTCACGGTTGTAAGCGCTTGCCGCGTCGCCGAGCCGTTTGCCGAGCGGTACCTGGCGAGCCCGTTCTGACTCTTGATCCCTTAGCATCTAGGCATCCCAAGCGAGACTTCGATGATCAATGCGATTCTGACCAAGGTTTTCGGCAGCCAGCACGAGCGGGAAGTCAAGAAGCTGCTGCCGATCGTGGCGGCCATCAACGAGATGGAGCCCCAGATGAAGGCTCTCTCGGACGACGAGCTGCGGGCCAAGACCGCCGAGTTCAAGGCCCAGCTCGCGGCCGGCGCCACCACGGACGACCTGCTGATACCCGCGTTCGCCGTGGCTCGCGAGGGCGCCTGGCGGGCCGTGCACATGCGGCCCTTCGACGTCCAACTCATGGGCGGCATCATCCTCCACCGCGGGCGCATCGCCGAGATGAAGACCGGCGAGGGCAAGACGCTCGTGGGCACCCTGCCGGTGTACCTCAATGCCCTGGAGGGCCAGGGCGTCCACGTCGTCACGGTCAACGATTACCTCGCCCGCCGCGACTCGGACTGGATGGGCCGGATCTACAAGTTCCTGGGGCTCACCGTCGGCGTCATCCAGCACGACATGCCGGACGCGGACCGCAAGCACGCCTATGCCTGCGACGTCACCTATGGCACCAATAACGAGTTTGGCTTCGATTATCTGCGCGACAACATGAAGTTCGAGCTGGAGTCGATGGTCCAGCGCGGCCACCACTACGCCATCGTCGACGAGGTGGACTCGATCCTCATCGACGAGGCCCGCACGCCGCTGATCATCTCCGGCCCGTCCGAGGAGTCGGTGGACAAGTACTACCGTATCGACCGCATCATCCCCCGCCTGGTCAAGGGCGAGGAGATCGACGAGGGCGAAGGCAAGAAGAGCACCACCGGCGACTACGTGGTGGACGAGAAGGCCCATCAGGTAAGCATCACCGACGAAGGCGTCGAGAAGGTCGAGCAGCTCCTCGGCATCCGCAACCTTTACGAGATTGAGAACATGGAGATCCTCCACGGCGTCAATCAGGCGGTGCGCGCCCACGCGCTCTACAAGCGCGACGTCGACTACCTGATCAAGGACGGCAAGGTGGTGATCGTCGACGAGTTCACCGGCCGCATGATGCCGGGCCGGCGCTGGTCCGACGGTCTGCACCAGGCGGTGGAAGCCAAGGAAGGCGTGAAGATCGAGCGCGAGAACCAGACCCTCGCCACCATCACCTTCCAGAATTACTTCCGGATGTACAAGAAGCTCTCGGGCATGACCGGCACCGCGGACACCGAGGCTTCCGAGTTCGGCGAGATCTACAAGCTCGACGTCAACGTCATCCCCACCAACCGCGACATGATCCGCGACGACCGCGGCGACCTCGTCTACCGCACCGCTCCCGAGAAGTGGAACGCCGTGGTGGAGGAGCTGCGCGAGTGCCAGACCAAGGGGCAGCCGGTGCTGGTGGGCACGGTGTCGATCGAGAAGAGCGAGATGCTGTCGAAGCTCCTCAACCGTCCGCCCAAGGTGCCGCACGTCGTGCTCAACGCCAAGTACCACGAGCGCGAGGCGTCGATCGTGGCCCAGGCCGGGCGCAAGGGCGCCATCACCATCGCCACCAACATGGCCGGCCGCGGCACCGACATCGTCCTCGGCGGCAACCCGGAAGGGCTCGCCCGCGCCGAGGCGGACCCGGAGACCGAGCCGGAGGCGTACCAGGAAGCGCTCGCGCGCTACACCGAGACCTGCGCCAAGGAGCGGGACGAGGTGCTCGCCCTCGGCGGCCTGCACATCCTGGGCACCGAGCGACACGAGTCGCGGCGCGTCGACAACCAGCTTCGCGGCCGGTCCGGCCGCCAGGGCGACCCCGGCTCGTCGCGCTTCTACCTCTCGCTCGAGGACGACCTGATGCGCATCTTCGGCTCCGACCGCATCCAGGGCCTCATGGGCAAGCTCGGCATGGAAGAGGGCGAGGCCATCGAGCATCGCATGGTCTCCAAGGCCATCCAGCGCGCCCAGACCCAGGTCGAGGGGCGGAACTTCGAGATCCGCAAGCACCTTCTCGAGTACGACGACGTGATGAACAAGCAGCGCGAGGCGATCTACAAGCTGCGCCGCAACATCCTCGATGGCAACGAGGGCCGCGACTACCTCATGGGGCTCGTCGAGGACATCCTCGACGGCATGCTGGAGGCGCACTGCTCCGAAAAGATCGATCCCTCGGATTGGGACCTCACGGGCCTGCGCACCGAGATGCTGGCCTACTTCAACATCAACGCCGGCGGCATGAACCTCGACGAGCTCGGCATCGACGAACTGCGCGAGACCCTGTGGAACGCCATCGAGGGACGCTACAAGGAGAAGGAGGCGCGCCATCCCGAAGAGGTCATCCGCGGCTTCGAGCGCGCCATCATGCTGCAAGCGGTAGACACCTCGTGGAAGGATCACCTCCTCGCCCTCGACCACCTCAAGGAAGGGATCAGCCTGCGGGGTTACGGCCAGCGCGATCCGCTGCAGGAGTACAAGAAGGAGAGCTTCGACCTGTTCGAGATGATGCGCGAGCGGGTGGAGGACGACATCGTCCAGAAGCTCTTCCGCTTCGAGCCGGTGACCGAGGAGCAGATGCTCGAGCAGCGAGTCCGCCAGCAGCGGGCGGCGCCGAAGGTCGAGTTTTCGGCTCCGCCCAAGGTCGAGGGGCAGCGCCCGCAGCCGAGCGTCAACCGTGACGCCAAGGTGGGGCGCAACGATCCCTGCCCGTGCGGTTCGGGCAAGAAGTACAAGAAGTGCCATGGTGCCCAGGTGACGGTCGGCTGAAGACCGTCACCGGGAAAGAGCCAAGGGCGGCCCGGTCGGCCGCCCTTTTTCGTAGGTGGAGAAAGAGCATGATCGACTTCGACCCCCGTCTCGCCCTCACCTTCGACGACGTCTCGATCGTCCCCGGCTACTCGGAGAGGCATCCGAATGACGTGGATCTGCGGACCCGGCTCTGCCGTGGCATCAATCTCAACATCCCCATCCTCTCCGCCGCCATGGACACGGTGACCGAGTCGCGCCTCGCGATCGCGCTGGCCCAGGAGGGTGGAGTCGGCATCGTCCACAAGAACCTTCCCATCGAGGTGCAGGCCGACGAGGTGGACAAGGTGAAGCGCAGTGAGGCCGGGATGATCGTCGATCCGGTGACCATGCGGCCGGACCAGAGCATCCGCGAAGCCCTGGGCGTGATGGCCCGCTACAAGATCTCGGGCGTCCCGGTCACCGATTCCGAGGGGCACCTCGTGGGCATCCTCACCAACCGCGACCTCCGCTTCGAGGAGCGGCACGACAAGACGATCGGCGACCTGATGACCAAGGAGGATCTCGTCACGGTGCCGGAGGGTACGACGCTGGAGCAGGCCAAGGCCATGCTCCACAAGCACCGCATCGAGAAGGTCCTGGTCGTGGACGCCGGCGGTAACCTCAAGGGGCTGATCACGGTCAAGGACATCCAGAAGATGATGCAGTACCCGAACGCCTGCAAGGACGAGCTCGGGCGCCTGCGGGTGGGCGGAGCCGTGGGCGCCTCCGGCGACTATCTGGAGCGGGCCGCGGCGCTGGTCAAGGCGAAGGTGGACGTGCTGGTGCTCGACTCCTCGCACGCCCACAGCCGCGGAGTTCTCGAGGCGGCGGCGAAGCTGCGGGAAAGTTTTCCCGAGGTGAAGCTGATCGTGGGCAACGTGGCCACGGCCGAGGGCACGCTCGCCTTGATCGAGCGTGGCGCCGACGCCGTCAAGGTGGGCATTGGCCCCGGGAGCATCTGCACCACCCGCGTCGTCACCGGCGCCGGCGTGCCCCAGGTCACCGCCGTCATGGAGTGTGCCCAGGCCGCGGCCGAGCACGACGTGCCGGTCATCGCCGACGGCGGCATCAAGTTCTCCGGCGACGTCACCAAGGGTTTGGTGGCCGGCGCCCACTCGGTGATGATCGGCTCGCTCCTCGCCGGCACCGAGGAGAGCCCGGGTGAGACCATCCTCTACCAGGGCCGCACCTTCAAGGCTTACCGCGGAATGGGCTCGCTCTCCGCCATGGCCCGCGGCAGCGCCGACCGCTACTTCCAGGACAGCGGCACGGGCGCCAGCTCCGGCAGTCTGGCCAAGCTGGTGCCGGAGGGGATCGAGGGCATGGTGCCCCACAAGGGAAGCCTGCACCAGATGCTCCCCCAGCTCACCGGCGGCCTGCGCTCCGGCATGGGGCTCGCCGGTTGCGCCTCCATCGACGAGTTGCGGACCAAGGCCCGCCTCGTACGCATCTCCCCCGCCGGCCTCAAGGAAGGCCACGCGCACGACGTGGTGATTACGAAGGAGTCGCCGAACTACTGGGTGGAGCGGTAAGACCGGCGGCGCGGCCGCCTACCAACTGCTCGACGAGCCGCCGCCGCCGAAGCTGCCGCCCCCTCCGGAGAAGCCACCTCCGCCTCCCCCGCCGCCGAAGATCGGGCCGAACCAGCCGCCGGGCCCGCCGCGGCCGATGCCCGACGACTTGGGCAGGATCATCCGCAGGATCGGGAACAGCACGGCCCACACGCCGAGCGCGATGAGGCCCACCGTGACGTTGACGAGGGTGCCGAGGAAGAAGTAGATGGGCATCAGCAGGAGGTAGAGGAACCAGCTCCGGCTGCGGGCGGCGTTCAGGGAGAACGGCACCAGGATGAACAGCGCGAAGAAGAGGAAGCTGAAGTCGGGGCCGCCTTTTCCCCGCACCGGTTGACCGGCGGGCTCGGGCGCGGGCTGGAACGGCTTACCCTGGATGGTGCTCAGGATGGCGTCCACCCCGGCCTCGATGCCGCCGCCGAAATCCCCCTTCTTGAAGTAGGGGATGATGACCTCGTTCTGAATGACGCTGGTCTGCAGGTCGGTGAGCACGGGCTCCAGGCCATAGCCCACCTCCATGCGCATCTTCCGGTCCTGTTTGGCCACCAGGAGAAGAACGCCGTTGTCCTTCCCCTTCTGCCCCAGCGCCCAGGCGCGGCCCACCTTGTTGGCATAGTCCTCGATGGCCTCGCCGTCGAGACTGTCGAAGGTGAGCACGGCCACCTGATCGCCGGTCTCCTTCTCAAAGGCGGCGAGCTTGGTCTCGATCCTCTGCTTCTGATCGGCGGTGAGCAGGTTCGCCTGGTCGACGATGCGGCCGGTGAGGGGCGGGATGTCCTTGGCGTCGGCGGCCAGGGAAGAAAGGACAGCAAGGACGACAAGGACAGGAAGGACAAAGAGAGCTACCCTGGAAAGCTGGCGATTCATCTCAGTCCTTCTCCCGCCGCAGCTCGTCGCTCAGCTCGTTGCGGTCACCGGGCCGGATCTCGACGTGGTGGCGCGCGAGTACCTCGCCGCACTCCCGGATGGCCTCCACCAGGGCGGGCCCCGGCCGGCCATGCCGAATCTCCGCGGCCAGCCGCCGGGTGATGCTCTCCCACTGTCCCTCCTCGACCTTCTGATGAATGCCCGAGTCGGCCAGCAAGACCACCCGTCGCTCGAAGAGAGAGACGAAGAGGAGGATGCCCGTCCGATTCTCGGTGTGGAAGACCTCCTGAGCCAGGAAGGCCACGGCGGCCCGGCTGCGCACTCGCGCGTCCAGAACGTGCTCACCGGTCAGCCAACGGCGGACGGGAGGGAGAAAAGCCGAGACGAGAAAGGCCGCGGCACCGCCGATCGGCGCCGGCAGGGCGATCCAGTAGGCCAGAGGAATGCCCCAGATGGGTGTCCAGCGGTAGATGGCGAGGGCGATCAGCGGCGCGAGCAGCGCTCCCAGGGCCGCGCCCTTCCAGGCCGCCGAGGAGTACTCGTCGCTCTGGTCCACCACATAGGGGACGATCTCGCCGGACGTCCGCGCCTCCGCCTCGCGCACCGTGGCGCGGATGGCCTCGAGGTCGGCCTCGCTGAAGAAGCGGTCGGATTCCATTTCGATTTTGCGTCCCGGGGCATCCTATATCAGGGGGACCTCAGACGGTCATTCGTGGGGAATCGGCGCCGCCCGGTCCCGCTTCCGGCCGGAGCGCCGGCGCTTCTCGTCCAGGCGCCGGGCCTTCGCCGCCCGGGAGGGGCGGGTCTTCCGGCGTGGGACCTCCTCCTGCAGCGCCTCCCTCACCAACTCGGCGAAGCGCTCCACGGCCGCGTCCTTGTTCGCCACCTGGCTGCGATGCCGCTGCGAGGTGACCTGCAGCAAGCCGTCCTTCGTAATCCGCGTCGCCAGCCGCTCCCGCAGCCGTGCCTTCTGCTCCTCCGAGAGAGCGCCCGAGCCCCCGACGTCGAAACGCACCGTCACCCGAGTCTCCAGCTTGTTGACGTTCTGCCCCCCCGGCCCGCCGCTGCGCGAGGTCGTGAAGGAAATCTCCTCGTCGGGGATGGCGAGCTCTGGGGTGATCGGGATCATGGCGGGCCTACAATAGCGCGATCCGGAGAGAGCGGGCACGACTCCTGAAAGCAGAATCTCCTCAAGACTGACAGGAGACTCACTATGCTTCGACTCGTTCGTTCCCTGGTCCCGGTCCTCTTCCTTCTGATCCCGCTCGCGGCGCGAGCCGACGACCTCCTCTCCGATCCCCTGCCCGCCACGGAACCCTTCACCGTTTCGGGCACGGTGCCGGGCGTCACTCTTCAGCAACTGGCGAGTGGCCTCGATTCGGTGACCTCGATCACCCACGCGGGCGATGACCGCCTCTTCCTCACGCTGCGCTCCGGGCGCATCGTCATCTTCACCGGCGGCGCCGTGAAGCCGCAAGCGTTCCTCGACATCCGGAGCCTCGTCAACGCCAGCGGCGAGGGCGGCTTCCTCTCGGTGGCGTTCCATCCCCGGTATGCCCAGAACGGCTTCCTCTTCGTCAACTACACGAACCACGATCTCGACACCGTCATCGCTCGCTATCACGTCTCCGCGAATGCGGATCAGGCCGACCCGGCGAGCGGGCGCATTCTGTTGACGATTCCCCAACCCTTCGACAACCACAAAGGCGGCCAGCTCCAGTTCGGCCCTGACGGCTATCTCTACATCGGCATGGGCGACGGCGGCTCCGCCTTCGATCCCGCCTGCCGCGCCCAGCGCACCGACGTCCTGCTGGGCAAGATGCTGCGCATCGACGTCGACCAGAACGTTTCGGCGGCGCCCTTCTATGGCATCCCGGCGGACAACCCGTTCCGAGGCCCGGGCGATCCACTGGATGAGATCTGGGCGACCGGCGTGCGCAACCCCTGGCGCTTCTCTTTCGACCGCCAGACCGGTGACCTCTGGATCGGCGACGTGGGACAGGGCCTGCGGGAGGAGGTCGACTTCCAGCCGGCCAACAGCCGAGGCGGCGAGAACTACGGCTGGAAGGTGATGGAGGGCACCCTCTGCTCCACCGCCGCCGCCTGCCCGGCCTCGACGCCGCCCTGTAACTCGCCCGCCTACACCCTGCCCGTTCTCGAGTACGAGCACAACCCTCACTGCTCCATCACCGGCGGCTACGTCTATCGCGGCAGCGCACTGCCCCAACTCCAAGGCGCCTATGTCTTCGGCGACTTCTGCTCGGGCATCCTCTGGGCCGCGTCTCGCCAGGGGAACGGCTTCAACGTCCGCAACATCGACGGCACCCTTCCCAACCTCATCACCTTCGGCCAGGACAAGAACGGCGAGATCTATCTCGCCACCCTGGACGGCGGCCTCTACCGCCTGAACGGCCAGGCGACCGGCGGCCATACGGCCGAGACCGTCGGACTCTATGATTCCCAGGCCTCGGTCTTCCAACTCAAGGCCGCCAACCGTCAGGGCGGAGCCGTCACCGTCGTCCACTTCGGCCCCAAACGCAATCGCTGGATTCCCCTCGCCGGAGATTGGGACGGCAACGGCAAGTCCACCCCCGGCTTCTACGATCCGGCCAACGAGACCTTCCGCCTCAAGAACTCGCTGCAGGGAAGCGCCACCGACATCCTGCTGAAAGTGAACGCCCCCTCCAGGAACGTGCTCCCCGTGGTCGGTGACTGGAATGGGGACGGCAAGGACACCGTCGGCCTCTACGAGGTCACGTCGGGCAAGTTCTTCCTCAAGAACTCCTTGACCGGTCCCGACTTCGACGTCGTCGTCCTCTTCGGCCCGCCGGGCCAGCCGCGAATTCCGGTGGCTGGCGACTGGGCCGGCTTCGGCAGCGACGGCATCGGCCTCTACGATCCGGCGACCTCGACCTTCACCCTCGTGAGCTCACTCTCGGGTGGCGGCGGCCCCGACTTCCAGTTCCAGTTCGGCCCCCGGAACCACAGCGGCCTCCCGGTGATCGGCGACTGGAACGGCGACGGCATCGACGGCGTCGGCGTCTACGATCCGGTGGCGGGCACGTTCCTGTTGCGGAATACCCTCTCGGCGGGCGGCGCGGAGGTTCAGTTCCGGTACGGCCCCAAGCGGAACACGTGGAAGCCGATCGCGGGGGTCTGGTAAACAGCGGAGTTGGTAGGCCGGCGGGACGCCGGCGCTCCCAGGGAAGGGCTACAATCCCCTCGCCCTTCCCAACATCTTCCCTCTTCGTGGGCACCCACTGACAGGAGACTTGACTGTGCTTCGACTCTTTCGCTCCCTGGTCCCCGCCTTTTTCCTGCTGATTCCTCTCGCGGCGCGGGCCGACGACATCCTTGCCGATCCCCTTCCCTCGACGGGACCCTTTACCGTCTCGGGCACGGTGCCCGGCGTCATCCTCGAGCCGGTGGCGACCAGCCTCGACCCGGTGACCTCGATCACGCATGCGGGCGACGACCGCCTCTTTCTTACCTTGCGCCCGGGCCGCATCGTCATCCTCGCCGGCGGCGCCGTGAAGCCGGCGCCGTTCCTCGACATCCGGAGCCTCGTCAACGACAACGGCGAGGGCGGCCTTCTGTCGGTGGCGTTCCATCCCCAGTACGCCCAGAACGGCTTCCTCTTCGTCGACTATACGAACAGCCATCTCGATACCGTCATCGCCCGCTACCACGTCTCCGCCAATCCGGATCAGGCCGACCCCGCAAGCGGCCAGATCCTGTTGACCATTCCCCAGCCCTACGACAACCACAAAGGCGGCCAGCTCCAGTTCGGCCCCGACGGCTACCTCTATATCGGGATGGGCGACGGCGGCTCCGGCTTCGATCCCGCCTGCCGCGCCCAGCGCACCGACGTCCTGCTGGGCAAGATGCTGCGCATCGACGTCGACCAGAACGTTTCGACGGCGCCCTTCTACGGCATCCCGGCGGACAATCCGTTTCGCGGCCCGGGCGATCCGCCCGACGAAATCTGGGCGACCGGCCTGCGCAATCCCTGGCGCTTCTCCTTCGACCGCCAGACCGGAGACCTCTGGATCGGCGACGTGGGCCAGGGCCGGCGCGAGGAGGTCGACTTCCAGTCCTCCTCCAGCCGCGGCGGCGAGAACTACGGTTGGAAGGTGATGGAGGGAACCCTCTGCTCCTCCTCCGACGCCTGCCCGGCCTCGACGCCGCGGTGCGACTCGACCGCCTACACCAGCCCCGTCCTCCAGTTCGACCATGATCCCTACTGCTCCATCACCGGCGGCTACGTCTACCGCGGCGCCCGACTTCCCCAACTCCAGGGGGTGTACTTCTTCGGCGACTTCTGCACCGGCACGATCTGGGCCGCGTCCCGCCAGGGTACCGGCTTCACCGTCCGCGGCCTGGCCGGCGAGGTGCCCAACCTCACCACCTTCGGCCAGGACAAGGACGGCGAGCTCTATGTCGCCTCCCTCTCGGGCAGTGTCTTTCGCCTGAGCGCCGGGTCCGTCCGCGCCGCGATGGACACCGTCGGCCTCTATGATTCGCAGACCTCGGTCTTCCAGCTCAAGGCGGCCAACCGTGAGGGTGGGGCCGCCACCGTCGTCCACTTCGGCCCCAAGCGCAACCGCTGGATTCCCCTGGCGGGAGATTGGGACGGCAACGGCAAGGCCACGCCCGGCTTCTACGATCCGTCCACCTCCACCTTCCGCCTCAAGAACTCGCTGCAGGGCAGCGACACCGACATCCTGCTGACCGTGCACGCCCCGTCCAGCCAGGTGCTCCCCGTGGCCGGCGACTGGAATGGGGATGGAAAAGACACCGTCGGCCTCTATGACGTCGCCACCGGCAGGTTCTTCCTCAAGAACTCCCTGACCGGACCGGACTTCGACGTCGTCGTTCTCTTCGGACCGCCGGGCCAGCCACGGATTCCCGTGGCGGGAGATTGGGACGGCGATGGCACCGACACCATCGGCCTTTACGATCCCGTGGAGTCGGTTTTCTTCTTCACCAACTCCTACGCCGCCGGCGCGTACACCATCCAGTTCCAGTTCGGCCCCCCCAGAAGGGGAGCTCTGCCCGTGGCCGGAGACTGGAACGGCGACGGCAGCGACAGCCTCGGCGTCTACGATCCGGTGGTGGGCAAGCTCCTGCTGCGCAACAGCCTCTCGTCGGGTGGCCCGGAGATTCAGTTCCGGTATGGGCCGAAGCGGAACACCTGGAAGCCGGTTGCGGGGGTGTGGTAAAGAGGGGCCATGAAAACCATCCTCGGCTGTGCCCTGTTGCTCGCCGTCACTCTCGCCGCCTCAGCCGCTGAGGCCCCAAAGACCTACGATCTGATCCTGCGGGGCGGCACGATCTACGACGGCTCGGGCGGCAAGCCGGTCGTGGGCGACGTGGCGATCGACGGCGACCGCATCGCCGCCGTGGGCTCTCTCGGCACCGCCAAGGGGAAGACCGAGGTCAATGCCAAGGGGCTCGCGGTCTCCCCCGGCTTCGTCAACATGCTGAGCTGGGCCACCGAGTCGCTCCTCGTGGACGGCCGGGCGCAGAGCGATCTGCGCCAGGGCGTGACTCTGGAAGTCATGGGCGAGGGCAACTCCATGGGTCCGCTCAACGACACCATGAAGAAGGAAGGCGTCGAGCAGCAGGGGGACATCAAGTATCCGATCACCTGGACGACCCTGGGCGAGTATCTCGATCAGGTCGTGGCCAAGGGGATCGCCCCCAACGTGGCCTCCTTCGTGGGCGCCACCACTGTGCGAGTCCATGAGATCGGCTACGCCGACCGGCCGCCCACCGCGGAGGAGCTGGCGCGCATGCGCAAGCTGGTGGACACGGCCATGGAGGAAGGCGCCATGGGCGTGGGCTCGTCCCTCATCTACGCGCCCGCCTTCTATGCCAAGACGGACGAGCTCGTGGCCCTCTGCGAGGAGGCCGCGAAGTACGACGGCATGTACATCTCCCACATGCGCAGCGAGGGCGGCCGGTTGCTGGAGGCGATCGACGAGCTGATCGACATCTCGCGCCGCGCCAAGCTGCCCGCCGAGATCTACCACTTCAAAGCGGCCGGCAAGCCGAACTGGGGAAAGCTCGACGCCGCCATCCGGAAGGTCGAGGCCGCCCGTGCCTCCGGCCTCAAGATCACGGCGGACATGTACACCTACACCGCCGGCGCCACGGGCCTCGACGCTTCCATGCCTCCCTGGGTGCAGGAAGGCGGCCTCGAAGCCTGGATCGCCCGCATGAAGGACCCGGCCATTCGCGAGAAGGTGAAGAAGGAGATCGACACGCCCACCGACGCTTGGGAGAACCTCTTCCTCGCCGCGGGTCCGGAGAAGATCCTCCTCGTCGCCTTCAAGAACGACAAGCTGAAGCCGCTGACCGGCAAGAGCCTCGCCGAAGTCGCCAGGATGCGCGGCAAGTCTCCCGAGGAGACGGCCATGGATCTGGTGATCGAGGACGACAGCCGGGTGGGCACCATCTACTTCCTGATGTCGGAGGACAACGTCCGCCACGAGGTCTCCCTCCCCTGGGTGAGCTTCGGCTCGGACGCCGAGGCGCCGACGATCGACGGCGTCTTCCTGAAATCCAACCCCCACCCGAGGACCTACGGCAACTTCGTCCGCGTGGTGGGAGAGTACGTGCGCGACGAGAAGGTGCTCCCTCTGGAAGAGGCCATCCGCAAGCTGACCTCCCTCCCCGCCACCAACCTCAAGATCCGCGACCGCGGCCTCCTGAAACCCGGCTACTTCGCCGACGTCGTCCTCTTCGATGCCGCCAAGGTGAAGGACCACTCCACCTACGAGAAACCGCACCAGTACGCGACGGGCGTGAAGCACGTCTTCGTCAACGGTGTCCAAGTGCTCAAGGACGGCGAGCCCACGGGAGCCCCGGCCGGACGCGTGGTGCGGGGGCCGGGGTGGACGGGGTGGAAGACGGCGAAGTAGAGGTATACTCTTTCCATGCTTAATCGGCGCCTCAAGCACGAGTTCGCGGAAGAAGGTCCCTCCTGGGATGCCGAAGTGCAGACCGTGAATTCCGAACGCATTGCCCTGCTGGTGCGGCAACATAGCGGTGGAGCCTTTACCGCCGAAGATCAGGCACGACTTGAGAGTCTGACCGCCAGAATGCTTCAGCTAGTCCCCAGTGTGACCGAAAAAGACTGGGAGACTCTCCGGGAAATCGAGCGGAGGTCGGACGAGACAGGGGCGCTGGTCCGCGAGATACGCGAGAAGTATGGGCTGGATAAAACTGGGTGAATCCTTTCTCCTACCCTGATAGCCAGCACCTCAGAACCCAAAAACCGGAACGTTTCAGCGACTACAAGCGGTATAAGCCGTTCCTCCGGATTGAGTTCAAGAGGAAATGTGTGTACTGCCGTATGCCCGATGGCGTGAAAGGTGAGGAAGCCTTCGGAGTCGACCACTACAGGCCTGCCTCCAAGTTTCCTGGCCTGGACTGCGAGTACGAGAACCTCTTCTACGCCTGTAACACCTGCAACTGGCGCAAGGGTTTCTGGCCGGAGCCCCGGCAGACGGCTGATGAATTCATTCCGAATCCTTGCGATTACCGGATGGCCGAGCACCTGCGATTCGAGGGAGCGCGTGTTGAGCCCGTTACCTCTACCGGACGTTTCGCCATCGCGACGCTTTTCCTCAACCATCCCGTCCAGATTGAGTACCGCGATTTCATCCTCAGGGCGATCGATCGAGGAACGGGCGGCCCGGCGAAGCGCCGGACCGCCGCACGAACCATGAAGGGGCCTACTCCGTGTAAGGCACCGCGCAAGGCGTGGAGCAATGAATTCCCTGGGCCTCGGGATGGCACTCAGGGTCAGGCCCCTCGCTGCAAGCGTAAATCGGCTGATCGGCCTGGTAGATCTTGTTCTGCCGCCTCTCCGCCAGCGCTCTTGCCCAGGCGGGAGTCCAGCCGGCCTGGAAGTTGCCGCTCGTGCGGGGCAGATAGGTGTCCGGAATCTGGTCGCCATTGGTGTCCACCAGCAGTGTGGGCTGGCGCGAGAATGACTTGCTCTGAGGTGACGTGCCCCAGGTGGCATTGGGGGCCGGAGCGAGGGTGAAGCTGCGAACCAACTCCAGCTTCTGCCCACCCACCCGGGACGGGAGGAAGGCGATCTTGTACTGGACCGCGATCGGCGCCTCGAAGCGGCCGCTGGACTCGGTTTCCCGGACGATCTTCATATTCGTGGTCGGCTGCGTGCCGCTCAGGGTGACTTGGACGTTGAAGTTACCGCAGGCGGTCTTGAGGGGAGAGACGCTCACCAATTGAAGGGCCCGAAGCTGGACGCGGGTCGTCGCCACACCACTGCCGTCGAAGGTGGCATCGTCGAGACGCTGGACGATCGTATCCGCGCCGCCGAGCTCGCCCGGAGTACCGGTGGCGAGCGGACGCCCCTGAAGGACGACCTTGCCGGTAAACGCCGCCGACTTGGAGCAGAAGAAGCCCTTCGGGATCGGGTTCTTGTCGAAATTCACGAACGACGAGCCGTCCCCCGCGGTGTGCCACACATCGATTCCATTCTGAACGGTGTGCACAGTCGCGGCGGCGACCGGCAGGGCGGCGAGGAGCGCGAAAACGAAGACGCAGACAAAAGCTCTTCTCATACAGTCTCCTTTCCTGGTAAGGAGAGTTTTCAGGAAAATCTCTGAAGACACTCTCTACCCCTACCGGTACAGCTCGGAGGAAAAGCGTGACAGCTTGCGCCACCCTTCACGGTATCGTGCCGGCAGGGCTGCCCTCAGCCGGACCGCCGCTCTGTGGCATGATGCTGGACATGGACAACGTTCAGGCGGCCGAGGTGACCTTCCCCTCGCAGGACCTCGCGGCGGATCTGAGCTTCTATACCGGCGACCTGGGTTTCCGGCTGGAGACGATCTTCCCGGCCGACGATCCGGGAGTGGCCGTCCTGTCGGGGCATGGACTGCGGCTGCGGTTGGAGCGTGGCGCCACGGTGGCTCCGGGGATTCTGCGTCTGCTGTGCCGCGATCCTGAAGCCTTCGGGGCGGGCGCGCGGGAGCTGACGGCTCCCAACGGCGTTCGCGTTCAGATCGTCGACGCCCAGCCGCGGCTGGAGACGCCGCCGACCCGGCACGCCTTCCTCGTGCGCCGACTGAAAGACAACAGCCCATGGGTGATCGGCCGCGCGGGTATGCACTACCGGGACCTGATCCCCGGCCGGCTCGGCGGCAGCATCATCGCCTCGCACATCCGTATTCCGGACGCCGGTCCCGTGCCGGACATGGTGCATTACCACACCGTGGGTTTTCAGTTGATCTTCTGCATCCACGGCTGGGTCCGGCTGGTCTACGAAGACCAGGGCCCCCCGTTCCTCCTCAACGCCGGCGACTGCGTCATTCAGCCGCCGCAGATCCGGCACCGGGTTCTCGAGGCGTCCGAAGATCTCCAGGTGGTCGAGATCGGCGTGCCGGCCGAGCACGTCACCACCGTCGATCACGAGATGGAGCTGCCCACGCCGCATCTCAATCCGGAAAGGGTTTTCGGAGGCCAGACCTTCTGCCGCAGCGAAGCCGCGCAAGCCGTCTGGACGCCCTGGAGACTGCCGGGTTTCGAAGCACGGGAGACCGGCATCGCCGCCGCGACCGCCGGCGTCGCTTCCGTGAAGACGGCCCGGCCGGCCGGTGGGGCATCCGCGCCGGTGACAACTCACAACGCGGATATCCTGTTCGCGTTCGTCCTCGCGGGGTCCGTCACCCTGCACGGAGAGGGGCAGGGCGCCCACGCGCTCACCGAGGGTGACGCCTTCGTGATCCCGCCGCACTTCAAGACCGCGCTGACCGACGTTTCCGAGGATCTACGGCTCCTCGAGGTCTCCCTGCCGGCGGACTTCGAAACCAATCTTTACCCGGACGAACGTCTCCCCGAAAATCGGTAACCGATCGCCAGCAACAGGAGCCACGGCCCCCCGGCGATCAGCGTCGACTTCAGACCGGGCACCCACCACGTCGACACCAGGATCGCCGCGACCAGCGCGGCCCCCGCGTACGAGCCCAGAGGGACGGCGGGGGCGCGAAACGCGATGTGGGTCACGAAGATCATCAGCCAGACGAACAGCGCGCCGAACAGCGCAACGCCGAAAAACCACACGTAGGCCGAATTGGGCCAGACCGCCCGCACCAGCACCGCCGCGCCAAGCCCGAGGCACGCCACGAGCAAGGCGTTGACCGGAACCTCCTGCCGGGAGACCGCACCGAGCCGCGGCGGCACGAAGCCGGCGCGCGCCAAAGACCACAGCGTCCGGGAGATCAGGTAGAGATTCGCGTTGGCGCTCGACAGCGCGGCGCTCAGCACGACGAAGTTCATCAACCCCGCGGCGCCGGGGATCCCCACCCGCGCCAGCACGCTCACGAACGGGCTCTCGCCGGCGCCCAACTGTTGCCACGGCCTCAGGGCCACCAACAGCGTGATGGTGATGATGTAGATCGCCGAGAGGCCGAGAACCATGCGGCGCATGGCCACCGGAATCGTGCGACCCGGGTTGGACGCCTCCCCGGAGGTGACGCCCACGATCTCGACGCCGATGAACGAGTAGATGACGAAACAGCAGCCGAGCCACACCCCTTTGAGGCCGAACGGCAGGAAGCCGCCCTGTCCCGTGAGGTTGCGCAGGCCGATCGCCGGCTGGCCGGTCAGCCCGAACACGATCAGCACGGCGAGACCCACGAACAGCGCCACCGCGACGACCTTGATCATCACGAGCCAATACTCGACCGTCCCGAGCCGGCCGACCGCCCGCGAGTTGACGTACACAAGCATCACCGCGAACGCCAGCACCCACACCGCGCCGGGCACCCCTGGAAACCAGTAGCTCATGTAGATCGACGCGGCCACCAGTTGACCGCCGGTGGCGATCACCTCCATCAGCAGGTAACTCACCCGCATCGCGTAGCCGGCGAACGGCGAGAGGTACATCCCGGCATACACGCCGAACGCGCCCGCCGTCGGATGGGCCACCGCCATCTCCGTCAGCGCGCGGCCGAGCAGCAGCGAGAGGGCGGCCACGACCACATAGGACACGATCACCGCCGGCCCGGCCACGTTGACCGCCAGGCCGCTGGCCAGGAACAGCCCCGTCCCGATCGCGCCGCCCAACGCCATGGCCGCCTGCTGCGCCATCGAGAGCTGGCGCGCGAGCCCCTGCTCGTTGCGGACGGCCGAGTTCGGATCGCCGGGGATCATAGAGGGCGGGAGCGTATCATCCGCCGGGCAGGCGGGAAACGAGTGGGGGAAAGCCCCTCCCGAGTGGGGGATCGTCTCTCCCGAGTTGGGCAGCCTTTCCCCAACTCGGGAGAGGCCCTCCCCCACTGGGGAATCGTCTTTCCCGAGTTGGGCAGCCTCTCCCCAACTCGGGAGCGGCCTTCCCCAAGTGGGGGATCGGTTTTCCCGAGTTGGGCAGGCTCTCCCCAACTGGGGAGAGGCTTTCCCCCGTTCGTCCCGGCCTCGTACCCGGAAGAAATACGGACTGCTGCCATTCCGCCGGGCTGAACAATTGCGTCGCCTGTTCCGTAGAGACGTCCCAGCCCGTTTCACGCCAACCTTCGCAGGCGACGCCGTCGGGACGTCTCCGGCGCGGCGATATCGATTCGATCAACGCATCCGGCGGGCGTCACCATACCGGCGGTTTCGGCCGAAGGCCGCAAGGTGTCAACGCTTCACGACCGTGTCGCCCCGTCGCAAGGTTTGGGTGAATCGGGTCGACATCCCCGCCTCGGAGACGTCCCGACGGCGTCGCCTGCGGAGGTTGGCGTGAAACGGGCTGGGACGTCTCTACGGACCCGTTATCGAATCGCTCGCCTTATTCGCTGATCCGGAATCGGAGGAGTCCTGCACGCCGCCTTCCGTCTCCAGATATTTGAGAATGTCTGCCATCTCAGTCACCTCCTCCGTCATCCCCAACCGCTGGAACGCTTCCTGAGATGTTCGAAGCACGGAGATCGCCTTTTCACGATCTGTCCCCGCAAGAACCTGCCCGTAGAACTGCCCCACGAAAGCAATCCCGTCCGCCCGGCCAATCTTGAGATTGATCTCCCACGACTCTGCCAGCCGGGAAAGAGCATCGTCCAGTCGCTTCTCCTTAAGATCGAGCGATGCGAGGTAGAACTGCGCGTTTGCGGTTCCGTCAAGGTCGCCCAAGTTCCTTATCATTTCCAAATACTGCATTTGGAACTCACGCGCCCCAGTCATGTCACCCGCCTGAGCCCGCAACTGCGCGATATCTCCCAGCGTCACCGCACGCGACCGAACATCCCCCAGCTGTTCGTAGGTCCGTAGCTCTTCCTCATGCAGCTTCAACGCCCCGGCCACGTCGCCCGCTTGGGCCCGCAACCCTGCGATATCTCCTAGCGTCACCGCCCGCGACCGTACATCCCCCAGATGCTCGAAGACGCGGAGCCCCTCCTCATGCAGCTTCAGCGCCCCGGCCACATCGCCCGCCTGGGACCGCAACCATGCGATATCTCTCAGCGTCAACGCCCGCGACCGCACATCCCCGAGTTGATCGAAGATGCGAAGCCCCTCCTCATGCAACTCCAGTGCCCCGGCCACGTCGCCCGCCTGGGAACGCAGCCGTGCGATTTCTCCGGAGGTGATTGCTACATCGAACTCATACTCTCCCTTCTTGAAATCCGAGATAGCTTCTTTGAGCCGCTCCTCGGCGGCATGGACTTCACCTTTCTGAATCAGGTCTCTTCCTACTCGAAGGTTAACGCTGGCCCGGGTAAAGAGTAAGTCTTTGGATGCCCCTTCTCCCAGATCGGCCAAGGCTATTTCCAAGGCCTTTGCCCTATCAGACATTTTCCCGAGAGGCTCAAAGCCATCAGCAACGTGCATCCACAGCTTCGCCACGCCTATCCGTGAGGCTTCGGAGTTATCTGGCGGGAATTTCTCCAAGCCTTCCTGGGCAATCTCAATGCATGCGGCGTAGGCGTACCGACTTTTCAGACTTCGAGCCCAATATTCATAAAGCTCGAGCGCCCCCGACCGGTCCCCCGCCGCATCGCGATGCCGAGCCGCAATCCCAAAGTCTGAAAGCGGACCTTTCCGCTTTTCGAGATGCTCCGCCACACGCAGATGCCAAATTCGCGCTGACTCCTCCCCTTCCCTCTCAGCCAGCGCGTTTCCCCTCCGACTTGCCAGGAGCCGATGAACGGCGTCGCCTCCGGCCAACGCCGACGGAGCCACCTTCCGAGCGAGAAGCCCATGATTGCGGAACCAAGTGAGGTCTGGATTGACGATGCCTTCAGCAGCCAGAAGAACATCCAACTCCTCTGAAGGAAGCGGCTCCTCGAGCAGACAGAGACGGTCGAATGCTGGTAGGCGCTCCTCCGGGACCTCCGCGAGGACAGTCTCGACGAGGAGACTCCTTCCCCGCTCCTGACGCTTGGAAGCGAGCCTGCGATCCACGGTCTCAACCGCCTCTTCGAAGTTCTCCAGTAGAGTGCGCACCCGGTCTGACCGGCCTTTCAGATATCCCCCGAGGAGCTCCAGGGCTTTGGGATGACCGCCGAGGTGAAACATCACCCGTTGCCAAGCGGACTCGTTAAGGCTTCCCAAACCTATGGGATCGAGGAGACGAAGCTTGCGGCAGCCGGAGGGGGAGAGCTCGCCGAGATCGTAGTTCCAGACCTCAAGAGGGAGATTGGGGAGATCAACCGGTAAGCGGCTGGTAAAGAGGAGGCGGAAACCGGGACCGCCGAGCTGGACCAGATCCGCGAGGGCTTCGCCAAGCGCCGGATTACGCAGATGACCGTCCTTGTCTTGGTTGTCCTCGAAGTTATCGAGAAAGAGGATGGTGGGATCGACGGATCTTAGCTGGCTCTGGAGGTCCGCCAGGAATTGGCGCTCGGCCTCGGCAGGCGGCAAGGAGCCAGAGCGCTCGACGCCGACCTTCTTCGCGACTTCCTCAATGAGAGACGCAGGAGCCAGATCGCGGCCAGCGTAAAGTAGGAGGACTCGTGCCCCATCCTCTCGGCGGCGCTCCAGAAAGCGGGCCACGAGGGTGGATTTGCCGATGCCACCCAGGCCGTGAATGGCAATGACCCTCTGATCCTTGATTGCGCGGCGAAGGCGGCGGTCGACCTCACGGCGGCCGACGTAGCCCCCGGCCAGATAGGTGATTCCCTCGATCTCAAAATCCTTGCGGGCGACTTCGAACGGAGCGGGTACGGGGGACGCGCTACCCCGTGGCGAGACGAGCGGGCCGGCGTCTCGACTGGCCGTGAAGGTGGGAATTGCCCATTCATGAGGCTCGCCCTTGGCGGCCAGCTCGGCCCTCCCCGCCCGCATTGCCGCCGGAAGGTCCGTGCCTCGCGCCAGTGCGGCGTAAAAGGCTTCAGCGAAGGCCGTGGCTCCGGAATCCGAGACGGTGCTCTGCATTCCCAGGACGCGCGGGACGCCGCCACGCACCAGCCGGTCCGCGAGGCCGGCGGCTTCGGCCGAGTCACAGGCGGAGAGCACGAGAAGGTCGAGCGGCGTAGCTCCGGGAGTGGCCCGAATCCAGGCGAGCAAGTCGTCCGCGCCGACGGCGGCTCGATGACCTTCCGCGTCTTCAAGGAACACCGACGGTTGGCCTGCCGCCATGCCGCCATGACAGGAAAGGTGAACGATCTGCGGGCGGTTCTCCCGGAGGAGTTGTTGGCGAAGCTCTTCCTTGTCCCCTGTATCCGGAAGGATGAGACGGCCCCGGCCTGTGCGGACCAGGTCGTCGAGAGCGACAAGGAGTCTCTCCTGCTCGCGCTCCCAGAAGAGATCGGAATCTCCTCCAATTCCGCCGCCGGCTCCGAGCTTGACGTTGACGTCCTGGTCCTCCAAGGGCGAGGCCGTAAAGCCGAGGACGGCGATGTGATCGGCCGGAATCTCCGGCGCGGGATCGTGGACCGGGTTCGGGTCCTGCCCGGGTGGCGGCAGATGGCGGATGATCTCGATCAAGCCCTGGCGGACCGGGAGAGGATGGTTCGGAAAGCTCAGCAGCTCCCAGGGGAGAGCGAGGGCGTCGGCGTCTCCGATCCGCACCTCCAACGTGACGAGGCTGCCATGGTGCGCGGCCTGATCGAGGACGGACTGCAAGGCTTCGCCGAGCTCGCCGGGGAATGCCTTGGCGGCCAGCTCACCTCCGGCTGCTTTCAGACTCTCCTCTGCAAGCTGGCTCCGGCGCTTGGCGTCCTCCAGGAACATCCGAAACACGCCGTCGGCTCCACCTCCCAGGGTCAGATCCACTTCGACGGGTCCAAGCACAGCCGGTCCCTTCCAGGCGGGCTGGACTCCTTCCAAATGCAGGCAGGCTTCCAGCTTCTTTCCCTCCCGAGGGCTCAGCGTCACCACCACCCGAGGCCGCAGGACGGAAAGGGCGGCGGCGATCTCCCGGGCCAGACCGGCTTCGTCCTTGTAGTAGCGGGTCCAGACTCCGGTGCTGTACTCCGAGACCTCGCGGTCCAGGAACGCCTTTAGCTCGGGATCGCGGTCCGCGGGGTCGATCTCGGAGAGGAAGACCAGACGGCGCAGGCCGTTCTCTCTGGCGATGCGAAACTCTTTTTCGGTGATCGCCCGGCTGTCCGTGCCCTCGGGCACGGTCCCGCGGCGGCGATCGAAGAGGCCGACGTAGGTGTCGCAGAGCGCGATTGCCTTGCCCAGACGGTCCTGGACGGTCCCCGCCTGGGCCACGTGATGCTCGGTGAGCACCGGCTCTAGGCCCACAAGCCTCGCCGCCTTGGCCGCGAGGTCGCGCAGGTCGAGCATGCCGCCGAAGACTGAGGAGATGAAGACCCGGCCGAGATCCATGAATCTCCTTTCTGGAGTGCTGTAAGTCTAACAGGCGGTGCGGATGGATGGTGGAGGGGAGCTTCCACCGCCCAGGACCCTCATCACCCCGGGGAAGGGGACGGGGTGGTCGGGAAAGGGGCAGGGTGTTGGGCGGAGGAGCTAACGACGGTCAACTTCCAGAGCTTGCCATCGACGACTACTGGCACGGCTATCCGGTTGACCAGAACACTCAGCGGCGCTCTGGGACTTCGTGCCTGGCTAGATCGACGAGGAGACGAAGAGCTCGGTTGACCGACTCCGAATCCTTGAAGGTTTGAGCGACGTCAGGGTCCAGGAGAACCACGTTGGTCCCCTGCTGGTAGCGCTCGTAGTACTTGCCGCGCACGGCTCCCGAAAAGTCGTACTCCGGCCGCATTTCGTCGTCTTCAGGTTCCTGACTCATAACGTTTTCTTTCTTGCGACGTCGCTTCTCTCACGCTGATGATTCGGATGCCCACGTCGTCTTCGGTGTGAGAGACGACGAGCAGTCGGCCTCCCGAGGATACTCCCATCGCCCCCATCGGGGGTTCCCCCCGACACGGGGCGTCTCTACATTGTGTGGGGCGCGTGCCGGTATGGATTCTGAGGCGATGTCGTCTTGTCGAGAGATCTCACCAAGGCGTGGATCGCACCTTGTTTGGCCCTCCCTCTTCTCCCGGCGGCCGGGGGGGAGGCTGGGAGAAGAGGGCTGGGGTGATGAGGGTTTTTCGCCGTCTCTGGGACGGTCCGGACAATGAGGGGGGTCTTTCCCTTGCGCCCCCGCCCCCACCCGGTTATGATGTAACCCCATAAGCGAGGTAACTCCCTGACATCCCTATCAAGGGCGATGCGTTCGGGCGGTGAGGCCGGGAGCGCGTGAACGCCGCCAAGAGCCTCACCCCGTCCCAGCTCTCCGACTTCCTGCTCAACGTGGCGGTCGTGCGCCCGGTGTTTATCTGGGGGCCGCCCGGAATCGGCAAGTCGAGCCTGGTGAACCGATTCTCTGAGGAGCTCGGGCTGCCCTGCGTGTCTCTGCTCGGCAGCCAGCTCGCTCCCGAGGACCTCATCGGCGTGCCTCAAATCACGGACGGCGTCAGCCGCTTCTGCCCGCCTTCATCCATCGCCCGCAAGGAGCCGTACTGCCTCTTTCTCGACGAGCTCAACGCCTGTTCCCACGAGGTGCAGAAGGCTTTCTACAGCCTCATTCACGAGCGGCGGATCGGCGAGTACTGTCTTCCCAAGGGATCGATCGTCATCGGCGCCGGCAACCGGGCTCAGGACAGCGCGATCGTGAAACCCATGTCGTCGGCGCTGCTCAACCGCATGGTGCACGTCCATCTTCAGGTGTCGCACCGGGACTGGATGGCCTGGGCGCACATGAACGGCATCCATCCGCACGTGATCGCCTATCTGGAGCTGCGGGCGTACCATCTGTGGAGCGCGCCTCCCAAGCACGAGGAGCCCTTCTCCACTCCCCGCTCGTGGCACATGCTGAGCGATGCCCTGCACGAGTATGGCGAGCCGGTGGCGGACGACGTGCTGGAGGCCCTGGCCTTCTGCTGCCTCAGCCCTCATCATGCAGGACAGTTCAAGGCGTTCCTCAAGCAGACGCGCAGCAAGTTCGCCCTCCACCGCATCCTCAAGGGCGAAGTGGGCTGGCCCTCCGAGCCCTCGGACCGCGACGTGCTCTTCTTCCTCGCCCAGTCGCTGCGGGCGCATCTGGTCAAGGAGCTGCCGTCGGACGTGCAGAACGTGAGCCCGCAGAACCGCCAGCTCGCCCACCGCGCCAAGGCCCTGATCAAGGAGCTCGCGTCGCTCAGCCTGGAGATCGCCCAGCTCGTGGTGGCGGACGGGACGGACGAGACCCACAATCTCCCCTCCTGGCTGCTGGTCGAGGTCGTGCGCGATCTGCCCCGGCTGGTCGAGAAGCGCGCCAGTGTCCCGGCGTAGCTCCAAGCCGATCGACCCGGCCACGGCCGCCTTCCGGGCGGGCGAGGGCGCGCTGGACCATCATCCCCTGTTCAGCCCGCTCCTTCAGCGGGTGTCGATCAATCGCAGTGAGTATGGAAACTCCTGCCCCGCGGACGGCTGGGCGGTGGTGTTCTCGTCGGGTGTGATCCACGTCCATCCCAAACGCCGGGGCGAGAAGGAGGAGTGGATGTACGTGCTCGCCCACTGCCTCCTCCATCTCGGCTTCGGCCACTTCCAGAAGCGGGCCCGGCCGGATTTCTGGAACCTCGCCTGCGATGCCTTCGTCAGCCGCTTCCTCGCGGATCTCAAGCTCGGATGTCGGCCCGCCGACATTCATGCCGTGGTCGAGGATCTACCGGCGTCGACCGAGAACGCCCTCTATGATCTCTTCTTCGAGCGCGGGGTTCCGGAAGCGCTGCGCGGCTTGGGCACCGCGGGGCCGGGCGCGGCCGATCTGTTGCTGGTCACGGAAGACTTCAGGGGCAAGCCGAAAGACTGGGCGGCCCTGCTTGGCGAGGGGCTGCGCAGCGCCGTGACCCAGGCCGTGGACGTGGCGGGCGGGGCCGTCGCCTCTCTCCGCTCGACGCGAAAGGTTCTCACCTTGCCGCAGCGCGTGCGCTCCTGGTTCCTGGCGAGCTATCCCCTGCTCGGCGCCTTCGCGGTCAACTTCGAATTGATCGAGGACGCTGAGGTCTGCAAGCACTGGGGCATCCACGTCGCCGCCGTGGACGCCGAGGCGCGGGAGATCTACTTCAATCCCCTCATCGGCCTCAACTTCCACGAGTGCCAGTTCGTCATGGCCCACGAGTTCCTGCACGTCGGGCTGCGGCACCAGGCCCGCTGCCAGGGACGCGACCCCTACATCTGGAACCTCGCCTGCGACTACGTGATCAACGACTGGCTGATCCAGATGGGGATCGGCAAACCTCCGGCGATCGGCATGCTTCACGATCCCCAGCTCAAGGGGCTCTCGGCCGAGGTGGTCTACGACCGCATCGTCACCGACCTGCGCCGCCTGCGCAAGCTCGCCACCTTCCGGGGCATGGGCGAGTGCGACATGATGCCCGGCCGCAATCCCCGCTGGTGGGAGACCGGGCTGGGACTGGAGCTCGACGAGCTCTACCGCCGCTGCCTCACGCAGGGGCTCTTCGCCCATCAGGAGCAGTGCCGCGGGTTCCTGCCGGCCGGCCTGGTGCAGGAGATCCAGGCCCTCTCGCAGCCGGCGATCCCCTGGGACGTGGAGCTGGCGCAGTGGTTCGATCACCACTTTCCTCCTCGCGAGCGGCGCCGAACCTATGCCCGGCCCAGCCGGCGCCAGGCCGCGACGCCGGACATCCCGCGTCCCCGGCTCGTGACTGTGGAGGACGACTTCCTGCGCACCTTCGCCGTGGTGCTGGACACCTCGGGGAGCATGGACCGGCTGATCCTCGGCAAGGCGCTGGGGGCCATCGCCAGCTACAGCATCGCCCGCGAGGTCGAGGCGGTGCGGCTGATCTTCTGCGACGCCGCGCCCTATGACGAGGGCTATGTGTCGCCCGAGACGATCGCCGGCCGGGTACGCGTGAAAGGCCGGGGAGGCACCGTCCTCCAGCCCGGGCTCGACCTGCTGGACCAGGCGCCGGACTTCCCCAAGACCGGGCCGGTGCTGATCATCACCGACGGCGCCTGCGACATCCTCCGCGTCCGCCGCGAGCACGGCTTTCTGATCCCAGCCGGCGGCGGCCTCCCCTTCCCTCCCCGCGGCCCCGTGTTCCGGGTGCGGTGAGGGATCTTCCATGTTTTATGCGCAGCCCCATATAAGAAGTGGAAGGAGCGCAGGCCGGCGTCGAAGATATCGAAACTCTGCTAAAATCGCACTCGCGAACCAACGGAGTCACAGATTTCTCGTCCTTCCTACAAGGAGATTGCCAATGCGACGTAGCCAAGCCTTCAAGCTTCTCTTTGCCCTGCTGCTGGCCACCCTGCCGTTCGTGATGAACGCGCAGCCGGCCTGGGCCCTCCAGATCCGGGATACCATTTACTACTCCGACGCCACGAAGACGACGGAAGTGGGGGAAACCTATAGCGATCCCTGCTCGGAGACCTTCTGGTCCTGGGGCACGACCAGCATCTACAAGACCGTCTTCACGTCGAGTTGCATCCCTCACCCGTAACCCAAGCCCCCGGCACGGCCGCCTCCGGTGGTTCGCAGCCCGATCGCGGTCTCTCCCCTACTTCCCCGCCAACCCTCCCAGGGTTCCCAGCAGGTACTTAATGTTCTCGTCGCTCCACTTGATGCCGCCTCCCAGGAAGAAGGCGTGATTCTCGAGCGGGTCGTCGTAGCCACCCAGCAGGTAGAGGTTTTCGTTGAGGTTGTAGCGGCCCATCAGGCGCAGGTGGGCCGCCTTGTCGTTCGGGCGGTTGAAGTTGAAGGCTTCGAAGGACATGATGAGCCGGCGGTCGAGGACCGGCAGCGGATACTCGACCTGCGCGCCTCCCGTGCCCTCGATGACGCCACCCCACAGCCTTGATCCATACGGTCCCTTGTAGCCGAAGAGGCCCGTGGCGGTGGTGGTCTGCTCCTGCGTCAGGGTATGGAGCGTCGTGGTCTGGGGAATGCCGTTCGGACCCGTGATCACGAACGTCTGGGTCTTATCCCGCAGCTTTCCGTCAGGACTGCTGACGAGGCCCAGGCGATAGAGGTGCTTCTTGTCCTGCGGATCGATGTCGACGCTGAAGCTCGAGAGGGAGCTCTGCTTCTCGCCGTTAATGTCGCGCTTGGAGTTCGCCAGGTAATACCCCTGGACTCCGAGGTCGATCTTGAACTTGTTGATCGCGCCCAGAGTGCCGCTCAGGTTTTCGACGCCGCCCTTGATGCTGTCCAGGGTCGAAATCACGCTGTTGTAGGCCTTCTCGTCCGTGACCAGCTTGCCGATGGTGCCCTGACCGCTGGCGATCTTGCCCGAGATCTGGTTCAGGTTGTCCGCCGAGACCTGGAGCTTCGCCGTCAGCTCCTTGAGGTGGGTCGTGGTGTCCGAAACGTTCCCCCGGTTCTCCGCCAGCAGTTGGGAGATCTGGTCGAGGGCGCGGTTGGTCTGGCCGGCCAGGCGCGGCAGCTCACGGCCCAGGATGGCGCCCACCTCGTCAAACCGTTGCACGGTCGAGGAGAGGTTGGCGCGGTTCTCGGAGATCATCGCCCGTAACTCGGTCGAGGTGAGCTGGATGTCCCTGATCAGATTGTTGAGGTTGCCGCCGAGGTCGCCGCCGGCGAGCTGCCCCGTGACCTTCTGGATCGAGCCGCCGATCTCGTCGATCTTGGCGATGGCGTCGTCAAAGCTCACCGGGGTCTTGCCGATCAGCACGGCGTCGGGCGGCAACGGCGGCGCGTCCGGCGGACCCGGCACCAGCTCGACGTACTTTTCTCCCAGCAGGCCAAGGTTGGCAATGGCCGCCGTGGTGCCGACGGTGAGCTTCTGCTTCTTGTCCAGCGCCAGGGTGATGCGGGCCAGCGCGCCCTGGAGGCCGACGCCGTCCACGTGGCCCACCTTGACGCCCGCGATGCGCACCGAGGCCTTGTCGTCCAGACCGGCCACGGTCTTGAAGACGGCGTCGAGGCGCTGGCCTTTTTTCTGCGCGAACGGGTTGAAGTCCTCGATCTTCCAGATGAGGAGCCCCAGAACCACCAGACAGATGGTGGCGAAGATGCCGACTTTGATAACTGATTTCATGATCTCTCCAAACCGCGAGCGCCTCTACTCGGCGTGCTCCTCGTCGTCCGACTCATCCGAATCCTTTTCCGCGGGCGGCGGATTGCGGGCCAGCTCCTCGGAGAGCGGCCCATCGGCCCTGCCATGGATGAACTGCTGGACGCGGGGATCTTCAAGCCGCTTGAATTCCTCCGGCGGCGCTTCGGCAATGATTTTACCTTGATGGAGCATGGCGATCCGGTCGGCGATCCGGTAGGCGCTCTCCATGTCGTGCGTGATGGTGACGCTGGTGGTCTTCAGCCGGTCGGAGAGATCCTTGATGATCTCGTCGATCAGCGCCGTGGTGATCGGGTCGAGCCCGGTGGTCGGCTCGTCGAAAAGCAGGATCTCCGGCTGGTGGGCCACCGCCCGCGCGAAGCCCACGCGGCGCCGCATGCCGCCCGAGAGCTGAGACGGCAGCTTTTTTCCCACGCCTTCGAGGCGCACCATGGACAGGCACTCCTCCACCCTGTCGTCGATCTCCTGGTGCGACTTCTTGGTCAGCCGCTGGAGGGGAAAGGCGACGTTCTGCCACACCGTCATCGAGTCGAACAGGGCCCCCTCCTGGAAGGCCATGCCGAACTTGCGGCGGAACTCGGTGATCTCCCGGTTGCCCAGGGTCTCCACCGCCGTGCCACCCACCTCCACCGTGCCCGAGTCGGGCTTGAGCAGGCCGATGATGTGCTTGAGCAGCACGCTCTTGCCCGTGCCCGAGCCGCCGATGATCACCAGCGATTCGGCGGGCGCGACGTCGATGTTGACGCCGTCGAGCACGACTTTCGACCCGAACGACTTGTGCAGGTCGTGGATGCGGATGGCGACGTCCGGCTTGCCTTGCAGGTCGGGCTGCCGGGATGTCTGCCGGGTTTGGGGGTTCGATCCCTGGGGTTCGGTCATTAGGGGAAGAGTCTCGCGGGATCAGAACAGCAGACGGGTGAGGAAAAAGTCCGAGATCAGGATGGCGATGCTCGCCACGACCACGGCCGCGGTGGTGGACCTGCCCACGCCCTCGGCGCCGCCGGTGGTGTAGAAGCCCTGCTGGCAGCCGATGGCGGCGAGCAGGAAGCCGAAGACGGCCGCCTTGACGACGCCCGAGAACAGATCGTTCGAGTCCATGTACTGGAAGGACTTGTCGACGTAGGAGACCGGGTTGGCTCCCATCAGGACGACTGCCACGGCGTAACCGCCGAGGATGCCGACGCCGTTGCCCATGATCACCAGCAGCGGCAGCATGATGGTGGTGGCCCAGACCCGCGGCACCACCAGGTAGTGGACGGGGTCGGTCGCCATCACCTCCAGGGCGTCAATCTGCTCGGTGACCCGCATGGTGCCGAGCTCCGCCCCCATGGCCGAGCCGGCGCGGCCGGAGACGATGAGGCCGGAGAGCACGCCGGACAGCTCGCGCACCATCGACAGGGCGACCAGCGAGCCCACGAAGCTCTCGGCGTTGAAGCGGCGCAGCACGGAGAAGGTCTGGAGGGCCAGCACCATGCCGGTGAACAGGGCGGTGAGGAACACCACCGGCACCGAGTCCACCCCGACCTTCACCATCTGCCGCAGCAGCTCCCGCCAATCGTAGGGCGGGCGCGGAGTCCACGCGAAGATGCGCCCCACCATCTGGAAGAAGCGCCCCATCTCCTCGAAGAAACCTTCGATCGGACCCGGCAGGCTCACGAGTCCTCCCGCGAAAAACGCGACATCAGCTCTTCCACTCTTCCCTCCCGAACATAGCGCCGCGGCAGCCTCAACCCCAGGTGACAGAGGATCTCCCAGGGGATGGTCCCGGCGTGAGTCGCCAGCTCCAGAGCCGTGACCTCCTCACTTCCCTGCCGGCCGAGGAGGACCACTTCGTCACCGAGCTCCGCTCCGGCATCGGTGACGTCGAGTAACGTCATGTCCATCGTCACGGAACCCACGACGGGGACTCTTTGTTCCCGCACCAGGGCCTCGGCCTTCCCCGTCAGGCGCCAAGCATAACCGTCGGCGTAGCCTACAGGAACGACGGCGATCCGGCTCCGCCGCCGTGTGACAGTTCGCCCGCCATAGGAGACCGCCGTGCCCGCCGGCACCTCGCGGAGCTGGACGATCCTCGCCTTCACCGACATCACCGGCCGCAGATCCGTGCGCTCCGCGGGGGGAAGCGGCTGCCCCGGGCGCTCGGCGGGCTCCAAGCCATAGATGGCGATCCCCAGGCGCACCAGGGCGAAACGGCTTTCCGGGAGGTGAAGGGCGGCGGCGCTGTTGGCCATGTGGATCAGCGCGTGTTGCCGCTCCTCGGCGGTGAGCTGGCCGAGCACGGCGGCGAAGCTCTTCTCCTGCGCCTGGTTGCGGGGACTCGCGAGATCGTCCGCGTCGCCGAAGTGGGAGAGGATGCCTGCCAAGCACAGGCCGCGATGCTGTCGCAGGATCTCCAGGGCCCGAGAAACCTCGTCCGGGGCCACGCCGAGCCGGCCCATCCCCGTGTCCACCTTGAGATGGACGGGCTGCGGCACGACCTGACTCGCCGTCCAGTCGCACCAGAGAGCCAGCTCGTGGAGGGAGGACACCGTGGGCGTGAGCTTGTAGCGCCGGTAGAGGGCGATCTTCGCCGGCCGCGCCGTGCCCAGGACAAGGATGGGCAGCTTCACTCCGGCGCGGCGGATCTCCGCCCCCTCCTCCAGCAGCGCCACGCCCAGCCAGTCCACCCCGGCGGCTTCCAAAGTCCGCGAGACGCCGACGGCGCCATGACCATAGCCGTCCGCCTTGACCACCGCCATGGCCTTCACGCGATCGTCGCGGTCGCTGCCGCCGGAGATCAGCCGTCCGCGGATGGCGGCGAGATTGTGCTCCAGCGCGGAGAGATCCACGTCCACCCAAGCCGGGCGCAGAGCCGCCTCGAGGTCCTTCACCTCCGGCGATTCGTAGAGGGGAGTTTCAGAAGGGAGAGCCACTGGGCTCCGTGCCATGCCGGTCGAGATTGCGGAAGCTGGTGGTCTCCCCGAGGAACACGAGCTCCACGGTGCCGGTTTCGCCGTTGCGGTGCTTGGCGATGATCAGCTCCGCGAGCCCCTTGTTCTCGTCCGTGGGGGTGTAGACCTCGTCGCGATAGATGAAGGCGACCATGTCGGCGTCCTGCTCGATACTTCCACTTTCGCGTAAATCAGCAAGTTGCGGTCTATGGTCGCTCCCTCGCCGTTCGGGCTGGCGGGAGAGCTGGGAGAGGGCGATGACCGGGACCTCCAACTCCTTGGCGAGCTGCTTCATGCCGCGGCTGATGGCGGCGATCTCCAGGTTGCGGTTCTCGTACTTGCCGCCGGCCTGCATGAGCTGAAGGTAGTCGAGGATCACCAGCGACAGGCCGCGCTCCGCCTTGAGCCGGCGGGACTTGGAGGCCACCTCCAGCAGGCTGGGATTCGGGGAGTCGTCGATGAACAGCGGCGCGTCGCCGATGGTGCGCACGGTCTGGATGATCCGCGTCCACTCCTTCTGCGAGACGCGGTTCGAGCGCAGCCGGGAGAAGGAAATGTCGGCCTCCGAGCAGAGGATGCGCAGCGCCAGCTCCTGCTGGCTCATCTCCAGCGAGAACACGCCCACGCCCTTGCGCTCGCGGATCGCCACGTGCTGGGCGACGTCGAGGGCGAAGCTCGTCTTGCCCATGCCGGGGCGGCCGGCGATGATGATCAGGTTGCCGCGGTTTAGCCCCTGGCTGATGCGGTCGAAGTCCATGAAGCCGGAGGGCACGCCGGTCAGCATCGTGCCGGGCCGCTCCTCCAGTTCCTCCAGCGTCGTGTGGAGGACGTGCGAGAGCTGGGCGAAGCCGCGCTGGATCGCCTCCTCGCCGAGACTGAGGATGGCCTGCTCCGCCCGGCCCAGGGCCTCGGCGGCCATCAGCCCGCCGTCCAGGCAGTTGCGGATGATCTCGCCCCCGGTGTGAATCAGCCGGCGGCGGACGGACCGCTCTTTGACGATCTCCACATAGGCGTCGATCCGTCCGATGTCGGGCAGGTCGAGGTCGAGGCCGGTGAGATAGGCGAGGCCGCCGACCATCTCGATCTGCCCCCGCTGCTCCAGCTTGGCCTGCAAGGTCCGCAGGTCGATCTCCACCTGGTCCTCCTGGAGATCGAGCATCGCCTGATAGAGCACCTGATGGCGTTCGCCGTAGAAGTCCTCCGCCCGCAGCCGTCCCGAGATCGTGGGCAGGATCGTCGGGTCCAGCAGGACGCCGCCGAGCACCGCCCGCTCCGATTCCTCGCTGTGCGGGAGGGCCTTCTGTTGAGGGAGGGTGTCGATCATGGAGGCCGGCAAAAGGTCAGGCGGTATTCTAGCCCAACGGGAACGTCGACGCCGAAGACCCTCATCACCCCGGCCCTCGAAGTCGCAGCCGTACTGAGGCCCTCTCCCACCGCACCCCTCATCACCCCGGCCCTCTTCTCCCATCGCCCTCCCCCCCGACCGGGAGAAGAGGGAGAACAGCCAGGACCCTCCTCGCCCCAGCATAACTCCGCCTTGTTTGGCCCTCCCCTCTCTCCCGGCCGGCGGGAGGGCGATGGGAGAGAGGGGCCGGGGGAGTGAGGGGGCTGCGGCGCGGCGGCCGGTGTTCCGTCCAATGGGTGGGGCGGCAGCGTTAGCCCCCCGTCCCGGTACCCCCCTTGCAGGACACCTACTAGATTGGGAGCAAGAAAGCTCCCGACCGCGAAAGGAGAACCGATGGCCCAGAAGACTGAAGTCAAGCCCAAGGCCCTGGATCTCGAGATCGAGGAGCTGGAGGTATCGTGTAATCCTGGGTGCGGCACGTCGAGCACTCACAGGCTTTGCACCTGCCCCATCTCCGCCTCCACGACCGCCAGCCTCTTCACAGCGCGTACGGTGAAGTAGGCCCGGCCTTCCCGGGCTGGCGAGCCGCGGGGACGGGAGGAATCGTTCTCTCCAGCCCGCCAGCCCGAACCTACAGCCAACCTCGACAGGAGGTCTCCCGCTTGGAAGATCAGCTCTGCCTCTTCACCCTCCTTTACGCCCCGCGCGAGCAGCACGAGCGCATCCTCACCGAATTCGTGACCCCCATCGCCCGCGACGTCCGCGCCGCCTCCGAGCTTCACTCCCTCTTCTTCGCCCGCTACAACGTGCCAACCTGGCAGGTGCGGTTCCGCATTTTGGGCCAGCACGGCTGGGTCTCCGGCCCGGTCTTCGAGCGGGTGGACCGGGATCTTGTTCCCCTGCGCGACTCGGGCGCCGTCGAGAGCGTCGAGTACGCCCAATATGACCGCGAGGTGGAGCGCTACGGGGGCGACGAGGGCATGGCCCTCGCCGAGAAGCTCTTCCTCCACGACTCGCTCGCCTGCCTCGACCTGATGGAGGCCGAACGCCAGGGGCTCCTCGCCAAGACGCGGCGCGAGTTTTCCCTGCTGATGACGGAGCGGCTCCTCGACATGCTGGGCATTTCCGGGGAGCAGCGCCTCGCCTTCTACGCCTACGGGCACCGCTGGGCCCACGAGATGGGCACTTGGAAGGAATCGGAGCTCGCGACCATCGAGGCCAAGTACCAGGCGATCAAGCCCGGTCTTCTGGATCTCTTCCATGGCGAGCAGAGACACGATCCGGAGGCCCAGTGGGGCGGCGAGGAGGCGGCGCGGATCGCCGCGCGCTGGGAGGAGGCCAGCCGGCCGGTCGCCCGGGCCATCGTCGAGGCGCACGCCGCCGGGCGCATCTCCCAGAAGCTTGGCTATCTCGCGTGGTCCTACGCCCACATGAGCTGCAACCGGCTGGGGATCGATCCCACGCCCGAGGCCCTGCTGCGTTACTTCATGAACCGCCTGCTCGAGGACGGCGGGGGGCCGGCCTGAAGCCCGCCGTGACCGGGCAGCTCGTCCTCCTGCGCATCGCGGCGCTCCCCTTCGAGACGCTGGCGCCCCTGGCCGCCGGGGAGTCCCTGAAGGGCCTCGCGGCTCTCCGGGAGAAGGAGGGCGCAATCGCTGGGGAGGTGACGCTCCTCACCGATGCCCTGCACGCCGTGGCAGGCGAGCCCCCGGGCGAGGGAGACGCCGAAGCCGCGCGCATCCGGCTGGCCGTCATCGCCGTACGCCGCGCCCTCCACAACCAGCGGCGCATCCCGCCGGCCCAACTCGACGCCCTGCGGGAAATTCTGCCGACGGATCTGTTCGCCGGCATCGCGGACCACCTCTCCCGACGAGTCGAGCTGGCAGCCCTTCGGATGGATTACGCCCGCGCCTACCGCGCCGATCTCCTGCGATCCAGACGCGCCCTCCTCGCCCTCGCCGGATGGCCGGTCTTCAAGGAAGGGATGCGGCTGGTCAGCCGGGCCCTGCTCGACCGTCTCCAGGCCATGGGGAAAATGGATCCAGGACGCTGGCGCCACGACGAGCGGCATGCTGCGGCCAAGCTCACGGCCTACGCCGCCCGCTTCGCCACCAAGACGAGCCCGAACTCGGTGTTCTGCGCCACGGCCCTGGGATGGATTCAAGGCGAAGAGGTCCGGATCGCCGGCACCAACCGGCCGGCGCGGGTCGACGCCCTTCTCTCCGTGGGCGAGGCGCGCAAGATCTCGGCCTGCCTCGGCGCGGACCGCTCCGCCTGGCCCGCCATCGTGCCGCGCCTCAACCCCACCCTGCGCCGCGAGGGCGGCCCCGAGAGCCCCTGGATCTTCTGGCGCCCCATCACGGCCCGCCGCGAGACGGATCTCGAAGTCCTCTCGCGCACCAAGTCGCAGCCCATCCTCGACCTTCTGGTTGAAGAAGCCGCGAGGGCGACCCTCACCCTCCCCGAGCTGCTCGCCGTCGTCGCCGAGCGCTATGAGATCGGCGTCGAGGAGCTGACGCCCTTCGTCCTGCAACTGGTGGACAAGGGATTTCTCATCGCCGAGATCGAGCCCCCCTACAACGCCCGCCACCCCCTCGCCTTCGTGGCCGAGGCGATGCGCGCCACCGGCTGCAAGGAGGACGCCGCGCCCTGGCTGCCGGAGATCGAGGCCCTGGAGCGGGACGTCGAAGCCCTCTCGAACCTTGAGCCTGAAGAGCGGATCACCGGGATGGACCGGATCGAGAAACGCCTCGCGGACCTGCCCCACGTCGTGAAGCTGAAAAGCGACGTCCTCTTCCGGGTGGACACGGCCTCCGGCATCCAGGTTACCCTCCCCGAGCGCATCCGCACGGATCTGGAAGGTCCCTTGAGGCGGTACATCCGCCTCTTCGCGGCCCTCTATCCCGAGGGGGCCTTCCGGCACGCCTACGCGGCGCGCTTCCTCTCGCGCTTCCCCGCCGATACCGATGTCCCGCTGCTCGACCTCTACCATGGCCTCTTCGAGCCCGAGCCACAGGAGCGCCCTGAGTCCTTCCCTGCCCCACCGCCGGGAGAGGACGGCGCCGCCACGATCTTCGACCGCACCTTGGAATTCTTCGCCTCCCGAGCCCGGGCCGCCCTCGCGACCGGAGAAGAGGAGGTCGAGTTGACCGAGGAGGATTGGGAGATCCTCGTGGGCGGCCTGCCGGAGCCCGTCTGGTCGGCCGGAGTCCTCTTCCAGATCGCCGCCCGCAGCCCGGAAGAGATCGCCTCCGGCCGCTACCGCCTGATTCTGAACGCCCTCTTCGGCCCCGGCATCGCCCTCGCCCGCTTCGCCCACCTGCTGAGAGGTCCGGAGCCGAGCCCGGCGGTCAATCCCGTGTCCCAAGAGGTGGCGAGGAGCTGGCAGCCGCTGGCGCGGGAGGGGACGATCTTCGCCGAGGTCACCTACAACCACTTCGGCCGCAGCGCCAACGCCGGCCTGCGCCCGACCCTCTTCCCCTACGAGATCGAGCTGCTGGGCGAGCGAGCCAATCCTGAAGCCGAGGTGATCCCCCTGACCGAGCTGACCGTGAGGTGGGACGAGGCGGCCGGCCGCTTCGTGCTGCACTGGGCCGCTCGGGGCGTCGAGGTCGTCCCGCTCATCACCAGCGGCGTGAGCCCGGAGGGCTTCGTCTCCTTCCTGGTGGAAATCGGCCGCCAGGGCCTTCAGCCGCTAGCCGTCTTCCCCGGCTTCGACGTTCCGGATATCACCCAATGGCCGAGATTCAAGAGCGGCCCCCTCGTCCTCTTCCGTCGCCGCTGGGTCTTCGCCCCGGGAGATGCGCCCGAGCCGCTGCAGGAGAGCGGAGATCCCGAAGCCGCCGGAGCCGCCTTCTTCGCCCAGACCCAAGGATGGCGACACCGCCACGCCCTCCCCCGCCACGTCTTCCTCCACACTCCCGCCGAGCCCAAGCCCTTCCACGTTGACCTGGATTCCCCCCTGGCTGTCGACCTTCTCCGCCGAGTCCTCGCTCCGGCGGAAGAAGGAGCCGCGCCACCCATCCTCCACGTCACCGAGATGCTCCCGGGGCCTGACGAGCTGTGGATTAAGGACGACCGCGGGCGGTATGCCGCCGAGATCCTGCTCCACCTGAGCGGTCCCGGCCTGAAAACGCCTACGGGCGACGATCCCCGAATCGGAGCCCCCTACAGGCGCTATCCTCCCAGACTACGCCACCGGTCCCAGCCAATGTAGAGACGCCCTCAGAGCTAAGAATCGCGATCCGACGACACTTTTGACCACCCCTGGAGATTCCACTAGACTTCGTCAATGGGCATGCCCGTCCCCAAGATGCCGGCCGATTGGGAGCCGAGGCCCGCTTCCGAAAAGGCTGATCCCTTCCGCTATGGGTGGCGGCCGAAGTATGTCCGCCTCGTCGGGGGCAAAGTCGAAGAGCAGCGCATTCCACTGACCGCGGCGGATCTTCTCGATCCCCAGCTTGGAGACGAGATCTTGGTCCAGGGCGGCCCGCACGCGACACTTGCCACCGATCTCCACGAGCTCCTCAAGCGGCGTTTCAGGCCCGATAGGAGCGTGCTGGTCACCTTCGACAAGAAGATGCTCTGGGGCATTCCGGGGCTGCCCAACTGTTCGCCGGACGTGGCGGTGATCCGGGGAGTCCGGAATCGCGAGAAGGCCGCGAGACGCTTGACCTTCGACGTCCTCAAGGAAGGCGTCCGCCCCTGTCTCATCGTCGAGGTGGTCTCGTCCCAGTATGAGGAGACCCGCGACAACGACTATGTGGCCAAGGTGGGGATCTATGAGCGAGCGGGGATTCCGGAGTACCTGATCCTGGAACCCACCTTCACCTGGGGAGACCACATCCTTTTGACGGGCTACCGGCTGGGTCTCGATGGGCACTATCGCCCGATCGAGGCGGACGCCCAGGGCCGTCTCCTCTCAGAGACCGCCGGCCTCCTCTTCGGCGAGGATGAGGACGGTTCCGTGCTGTTGATCGACGCGCAGACCGGCGAGCGCCTGCGGAAACCCTCCCAACTCGAGGCGGACGAAAAGGCCGCCACGAAGCGAGCGGCTCTTGAGGCCAAGCGTGCGACCCGTGAGGCCAAAGCCAGAAAGGCTGCGGAAAAGCGGACGCTTCAGGAAGTCGAGGCTCGGATCGTCGCCGAGCAACGGGCGGCTCAGGAAGCCGAGCGCGCCGCCCAGGAGATCGAGGCCCGGAAGACCGCCGAGGCCGAGATCGCACGTCTGCGGGCGGAACTGGATCGCCGCCCGTAACGATCCACGATAACGGAAAAAGCAAAGTTAGCTGGCCGGCGGGACGCCGGCGCTCCCAGGGGGCCTATTGGAATCGCCTTCCGTGGCAGGATATGGCCTCGCACTCTTGAGGAGACCCACCCCATGCCACGCACCTTCTGGATTCCCGCCGTCCTCGCTCTCGCCCTGGCTTCACCGTCCTTGCCGGCCCTTGCCGCCGATCCCCCTCGCCATGTCGCCGTTCGCGCGGGCCGGCTGCTCGACGGGACGGACGCGGCTCCGATCCGCAATGCCGTCATCCTCATCGAAGGGGACCGGATCACGGCGGTGGGGGCGGGGCTGGCGATTCCGGTGGGGTATGAGGTGGTCGATCTCTCCCGGTCCACGGTTCTTCCGGGGCTCATCGACTGCCATACGCACATCACCAGCCAGTCCGGCAACTACTACGAGGATCTCTTCCGCCGCAGCCCCATCGACGAGGCGGTGACGGCTCACGTCTATGCCCGGCGGACTCTGGAGGCCGGGTTCACGACGGTGCGCAACGTGGGGGCCCGGGAATTCATCGACGTGGCCCTGCGCGATGCCGTCAACCGCGGCGACGTGGTGGGGCCTCGCATGCAGGTGGCCACGATGGCCGTGGGATCGACCGGCGGGCACAACGATCTGACGGGCTTCTCCCCCTATCTCCGGTTTGCGGGCTTCTCCGGCATCGCCGACGGGGTGGATGAGATCCGCAAGCTCATCCGCACCGAGGTCAAGGGCGGAGCGGACCTCATCAAGGTGATGGCCACGGCGGGCGTGCTCTCGGAGGAGGGATCGGTGGGCGCGCCGCAGTACTCGCAGGAGGAGATGAATGCCGTCGTCCAGGAGGCGGCGATGTGGGGCAAGAAGGTGGCGGCCCACGCCCATGGCGCCGAGGGGATCAAGCGCGCCGCCCGGGCCGGCGTCGCCTCGATCGAGCACGGCGGGATGATCGACGAGGAGGGCGTGCGCCTGCTCAAGGAGCGCGGCATCTACCTGGTGCCGGACATTTATACGGACGAGTACATCCTCCTCGAAGCCGATCATCTCGGCCTGCCCCAGAAGATGATCGAGAAGGAAAAGGAGCTGCGCAAGAACCAGCTCGTCAACTGGAAGCGGGCCATCGACGCGGGTGTGAAGCTCGCCTTCGGCACGGACGCGGGCGTCTATCCCCACGGCCAGAACGCCAGGCAGTTCCACTCCCTCCTCGCCCTTGGCCTGACGCCGCAGCAGGTGATCCGCATGGCCACCGCCAACGCCGCGGATCTCATGGGCTGGAGCGACCGCGTCGGCTCCGTGGCGCCGGGCCGCTACGCCGACCTGATTGCCGTGGACGGCGATCCGCTGGCGGATGTTACGGAGTTGGAGCGGGTGCGGTTCGTGATGAAGGGGGGTGTGGTGGTGAAGGAGGGGGGGAAGCGGTAAGCAACGCGGGGGGTACAATCCCCCTCCCATGTGGAACCCGGCGACCGCGTCACCCATCGATTTCACGCCGAGCTCGGCCCCGGCCGGATCACGGCGATTCAGGGCCGGAGTCTGCGCGTCGAGTTTCCGGACGCGAACCAGACCCTGAGCTTCGCGGCGGAGACGGACGCTCTCCTGCCGCTGAGTGTCCAGCCAGGGGGCAAGGCCCGACTGGAGGGGACGAACGAGATCGTCGTCGTCGAGTCCTGCGAGGACGGGTACTGCCTCCTCGCGGATGGCCGCGAGGTGCCGTTCGAGTCGCTGTGGCCGCTGCCGGCGGAGGTCTCTCCCGTCGAGCGCCTGGCCCGCGGCAACGTCGACGGTTTCGAGGACTTCGCCAACCGGCTGGACGGCCTGCGCCTCCAGCGCATCCGCCAGGCCGGCGGCCTGGGCTCGTTCCTCGGCGGGCGCATCCAAATCTTCCCCCACCAGCTCTACGTCGCGGAACGCGCCTGCCACAGCGATCCGGTGCGCTGGCTGCTGGCCGACGAGGTCGGGCTGGGCAAGACGGTCGAAGCCTGCCTCATTCTCAACCGGCTCCTCCACACCGGCCGCGCCGGGCGCACCCTGATCGTGGCTCCCGAGACGCTCGTGCTGCAATGGCTGGGCGAGCTGTGGCGAAAGTATCACCAGGTGTTCGTGATGCTCGACGACAAGCGCCTGACCGATGTCGCCAAGGACTACGGCGAGGACTTCAACCCCTTCGACGTCCACCGCCAGGCGATCGTCGGCCTCGATACTCTGACGCGCCGCCGGCGGCTCACCGAGCAGGCCGTGGCGGCGGGCATCGACCTTCTGGTGGTGGACGAGGCGCACCACCTGCGGCGGCTCAAGGGGCACCCCGGCACCGAGCCCTATCGCGCCGTGGCCCCCATCGCCGCGCTCGGCCGGCACGTGCTGCTGCTCACCGCCACCCCGCTGGAGGACGACGCCCACGGCTTCTTCCGCCTGCTCCAGCTCCTGCGCCCCGAGGAGTTTCCCGAGGAGGAGACCTTCGACGAACGGCTGGCCCGGCGCGAGCCGCTGCCGCCCTGCACCAGCTCGACGCGGCGGGTGGACATCGGCGGCCTGCCGCCCCGGGTACCGGCGCCGGTCGAGCTGACGGCGGCGGATTGGGAGCCGGTGGACCTCCTGGTGCGGCACCTGCGCGCCCAGCCGGCGGAGAACGCCGTGGCGCGGCGGCGCAAGCTCGACCGGGTGTTTCGCGGCCTCGCCTCGCCGGCAGCCCTCCTCCCGGGCTTGAGCCGGGAGGAAGCGGAAACGGCGGCCCTCGCCACGGAGGCCCGCGATCAGGACCCGCGCGTACGCTGGCTGGCCGAGCAGGCGGCGCGCTGGGTGGGGCCGGACGAGAAGACGCTCGTCTTCGTGGCCCACCGCGAGACACTGGACGTCCTCAAGACCGTCGTCGAGCGCACGGGCCGGCGGGCCGGCATCTTCCATGAGGATCTCTCCCCGGAGCGGCGGGACATCGAGGTGGCCCAGTTCCGCCTGCCGGAGGGGCCGTCGCTCCTGCTCTCCACCGAAGCCGGCGGCGAGGGCCGGAACTTTCAGTTCTGCCGCCGCCTGGTGCTGTTCGATCTGCCCTGGAACCCGGGCGTCGTGGAGCAGCGCATCGGCCGGCTGGACCGCATCGGCCGCACGATCCCCACGGAGATCGTCTACTTCCGGCCGGCGACCGGTTTCGGCCGCGCGGTGGCGGATCTCTACGAGGCGATCGGCCTCTTCCGCGAGCCGCTCGGCGGCCTGGAGCGCGAGCTGCGCCACGTCGCCCAGGCGGTGGAAAAGGCCGCGGTCGAGGGGCCGGCGGACGTCGATCCCGATGTCTTCCGGCCAGTCCTGAAGGAAGCGCAGGCGGCCCACGACCGGGTGCAGAACGCCGCTTTCCACGAGCTTCACCGCGATCCGTACCGGCCGGAGATGGCGGCGGAGATCCTCACGCGCGTGCCGCCCGAGCTCGACGCGCTCAACGAGAGCATCGTGGTGCGGGCCGCCTCGCGCTTCGGCTTCGAGGTCGACGCCCAGAGCGGCGAGCGCACCTGGCTGATCGAGTTCGGCGGCGAGGCCCTGGTGGACCACTTCCCCGGCGTGCCGCTCGGCACCTCCTTCCTCGGCACCTTCAGCCGCGAACGCGCGGTCGACGAGGAGACGCTCGACTTCTTCTCCTCGGGCCATCCGCTGGTCGAAGGCATCCTGATCGAGTTGGAGGACGGACCGCGAGGCCGCGTGGCCCTGTTCCAGATCTCCGGCGAGGAGGAAGACGAGGAGGTCTTCGCCCTGATGGCGGTCTACAGCGAGGGCACGGACTGGCGAGCCGTCGTGGTGGACGCCAAGGGAGCGCTTCGACCCGACCTCGCCGACCGCCTCACCCGCGAGCCCATCGCGCCCGAGCCCATCGAGGTCAAGAAGTGGGTCAACCAGGCGAGCTGGAGCAAGGCCATCCGCCGCATGGCCGACCTCCTGCCCAAGGGAGCCAAGCCACAGGCCGTGGCGGGATTCCGGGTGCGGCGGCGGGGGTGAGGAAAATCTCCGCCGGGCCGTGCTAGCCTCCCCCGGTTTATCGATCCCAACTCAGGAGGGAATCTCCCCATGATCCGCGCTCAGCGCTCCGCCGCGATTCTGATCGTTCTCCTGTTCGCCCTGGCCTCGCTCGCCGCCGCCGCCGTTCCGGCGAAGCCGCACCTGGTCGTGCTGATCTCCATCGATCAATTCCGCGCCGATTACCAGACGCGGTTCGTGGATCTCTTCCTGCCGCCGGTCACCAAGGGCGGACCGGGCGGCTTCCGGTATCTCATGGAGCGCGGGGCGTATCACACCGACGCGCACCACGATCACTTCCCGCTCTACACCGGGCCCGGCCACTCCATCCACTTCACGGGCTCGACGCCCTATAAGTCCGGCATCGTCTCGAACGACTGGTTCGACCGCGACTGGAACGGCAAGCGCTACTGTGTGCAGGATCCCAAAAGCCTCCTGGTCGGCACCCGCGATCCCAAGCCAGCGGACGGTGTCTCGCCGGTCACCTTGCGGGTCACCACCGTCGGCGACGAGCTCAAGATGGCGACCGGGGGCCAGGCGAAAGTCTGGGGGCTGTCCTTTAAAGACCGCGCCGCCGTGCTCATGGCGGGCCACCTCGCCGACGGCGTCCTCTGGTACGACGACAAGACGGGCGCATGGATTTCCAGCCAGTACTACCGCAAAGACGGCACCCTGCCGCAGTGGGTCGTGGACTGGAACGCTCAAAAAAAGATCGATCCATTCTTTGGCAAGGCCTGGACCCTCTCCGTGCCGCCGGCCGCCCTGAAGCGGCTTTGGACGCCAGGGAACGGACACGTCTCCAATCCCTACGGGCTGGGGACCTCCTTCGGCCCCAACGGCCACAAGATCGACGGCGGTCTCCCGGCGCCGGGGCCGGCCTTCTACAAGGCCTTCACCACCACTCCCTTCGGCAACGAATACGTTCTGGAGACGGCCCGCGAGCTGATCCGCCGCGAAGGGCTGGGCCGGGACGCGATTCCCGACATCCTGGCCATCAATCTCTCCTCCAACGACTACATCGGCCATGCCTATGGCCCGGACAGTGCCGAGGTGCTGGACGTCACGGTGCAGACCGACCGTCAGCTCAGCCGCTTCTTCCAGTTCCTGGCCCGGACCGTTCCCGGCGGCCTCGCCAACGTGACGATCGTGGTCACCGCCGACCACGGTGTCTCCCCCATCGCCGCCGAGACGCACGAGGCCGGCATTCCGGCAGGGACCTATGGCGATCAGGCGCTGGAGGACAAAGTCGAGGAGGCGCTCGAAAAGGAGCTCGGGGCAGGCAGATGGACGAAGAAGCTGGTGGAGGTGAACTACTATCTCGACCTCGACGCGCTCAAGGCCAAGAACGTGCCCGCCGCCCGCGCGGAGGAGATCGCCGCCGCGGCCCTCCGCACTCAGCCCGGGATCTACGCGGCCTACACCCGCACTCAGATCCTGGAAGGCCGGATGCTCGACAACGACGTCGCGCAGCGGGTCTCCCGCAGCTTCCATCCGAAGGTCTCCGGCGAAGTGGTGATCGTGCCCGAGCCCTACTGGATGCCGGGCTACTCGACGCCGCCCACCGGCACGACGCACGGCTCGCCCTACGCCTACGACACCTCGGTGCCGATGCTGTTCGCCGGCTTCGGGATCAAGCCGGGGCGCTACACCCAGCGGGTCTCGACGCTCGATACGGCGCCCACGCTCTCGGACATCCTCGGCATCCTCCAGCCCAGCGGCTGCGAGGGGAAGATCCTGACGCACGCAAGGAAGTGATCAACCGAAAAGCCCGAGCTGCTCCACCTGCCCCGGCCGCCGGAAGGCGGCCGAGGAGAGCTCGCGCCGCGGCCGGTCGAGGCCGTAGCGCCGCTTGAAGGTCTCGAAGGTGGCGCGGATCTGCTCGGCGTAGATGCCCTCGCCGCGCATGCGGCTGCCGAAGCGGGGATCGTTCATCTTGCCGCCCCGCAGATCGCGGATGCGGTTGAGGACCTTCTCCTTGCGGTCCGGAAAATGGCGCTCCACCCACTCCTCGAAGAGGCCCGCGACGGCGCCGGGCAGGCGCATCACCACGTAGCCGGCCGAGGTGGCCCCCGCGTTGGCGGCGGCTTCCAGGATCTTCGCCGTCTCGTGGTCCGTGATCGCCGGCACGACGGGTGCCACCATGACGCCGACGGGGATGCCCGCCGCCGCGAGGCGCTCGATCGCCTTCAGGCGCTCGCGGGGATGGGAGGCGCGGGGCTCCATCTTCCGCGCCAGGTCGCCGTCCAGGGTGGTGATGGAGAGATGGACGCAGACGGCGTCGTGCTCGTTGAGCTCCCGGAGGTAATCGATATCCCGGGTGACGAGCTCGTTCTTGGTGATGACGCCGACCGGCTGGCGGAACTCGGCCAATACGGCGAGGCAGCGGCGGGTGATCTCCAGCTTGCGCTCGACCGGCTGATAGGGGTCCGTCACACCGCTCATGACGAGGACCTGCGGCTCCCACTTGCGCGACGACAGCTCCCTGCGCAGCAGCTCGGCGGCATCCTCTTTCACCAGGATGCGGGTCTCGAAGTCGAGCCCCGCCGAGAAGCCCAGGTACTCGTGGGTGGGCCGGGCGTAGCAATAGATGCACCCGTGCTCGCAGCCGCGGTAGGGATTGACGGAGGCCTCGAAGCCCACGTCCGGGCTGTCGTTGCGGCTGATCACCGAGCGGGAGGTGTCCCGCAGCAGCTCGGTATCGACGCGCTCGGGACCCGGGATCTCCGGGTCCCGCTCGATTGAGATCGTCTCGAAGCGATTGGTGGGGTTGAGGGCCGCCCCGCGGCCCCTCGGCGCCATCTCCATGGCGTAAGTATAGCGCAAGTTGGTCGGGAGATGCTGTAGGAGGGAGATGAGGCAGCCTTGCTTGCTCTTGGCTGTTCTCCCTCTTCTCCCGGTCGGGGGGAGGGCGATGGGAGAAGAGGGCCGGGGTGATGAGGGGGCGCTTGGAAGAACGGCCGCCGTTGGGTTTGGGCGGTGATGGGGCTCCCTCCCACCGCACCCCTCACTCCCCCGACCCCTCTCTCCCATCGCCCTCCCGCCGGCCGGGAGAGAGGGGAGCGCCAACCAAGGCGGCGTTGCGCTGGAGTGAGAAGGCCTTCCGCCTTGACATCCCCACACCCTGGAGCCAGGATGAGGCCAGCTTCCTGCCAAGGCAGCCCGCCATGCGCATCGTCCTCATCTCCCCCAAAGGCCCGCTCTACCGGCACCGTGGCGGTATCTTCAAGAAGTCCCTGCGCTACATGCCGCTGACGCTCACCACCCTGGCGTCGCTGGTGCCGGCGGAGCTCGAGGCGGAGGTGCGGCTGATCGACGAGGGGATCGAGGAGGTCAATTCCGCGGCCATTGCGGCCATTGAGGCGGACCTGGTGGGATTGACGGTCATCACCGGCACGGCTCCGCGGTCCTACGATCTCGCCTCCCGGTTCCGGGAACGCGGCATCCCCGTCGTGCTCGGCGGGCCTCACGTCACCCTGATTCCCGAGGACGCTCAAGCCCACGCCGACGCCATCGTGACGGGCTACGCCGAGGAGAGCTGGCCAGAGCTGCTCCGCGATTTCGCGGCCGGCCGCCTGCGCCCGCGGTACGACCAGCGCCCGGGGCTTTCGCTCGCCGGCCTCCCCTTTCCCCGCCGCGACCTGCTGCCCCGCAAGCGGTTCATCACCGACAACGTCTTCGAGGCCACCCGCGGGTGCATCCACAAGTGCGACTTCTGCGTCGTCCCCGCGGCCTGGGGACAGAAGCCCTATCAGAAGCCGGTCGAAGATGTGATCGCCGACATCCGCCAGATGAAGGCGCACAAGCTCATCTTCGTCGATCTCAACCTGATCTCGGACCGCGACTACGCGGCGGAGCTCTTTACAGCCCTCATTCCCCTGAAGGTCCAGTGGTATGGCCTCTCGACCGTCCTGCTGGGCGACGACGCCCGTCTCCTCTCGCTGGCCGAGAAGAGCGGCTGCAAGGGGATTCTGATGGGCCTCGAATCGATCTCGCGACAGAACCTGCGGGACTCGAAGAAAGGTTTCAACTCGCCGGAGCGCTACAAGGAGCTGGTGGCGACCCTTCACCGCCACGGCATCGCCCTCCAGGGCTGCTTCGTCTTCGGCCTCGACCATGACACGCCGGAGATTTTCCTGGAAACGGCCCGCTTCGCCGTCGAGGCGAAGATCGATCTTCCACGTTTCGCCGTGGTGACCCCCTTCCCCGGCACGGCCCTCTACCACCGCCTGGAGCGGGAGGGACGCATCCTCACCCGCAACTGGGAGCTGTACGACGGCCAGCACGTCGTCTTCCAGCCGTCCCAGATGAGCGTCGAGCAGCTTCAGCAGGGGATCGAGACGGCCTGGAAGCACGCCTACAGCGCGCCGTCGATCTGGAAGCGGCTCCGAGCCAGCCCCAGCCCCTTGCCGGTGCGCCTCGGCACCAATCTGGGCTATCGCTTCTATGCCCACAACCTGCACCGCTTCTACAACTGCGACTGGATTCTCGGGCTCGGCCGTGAGCGTAACGCCGCATGAAAGTCACTCTTGTTCACCCATGCATCGGCCGGCGCGCGGGCGACAGCTCGTACATCCGCACCTGGCAGATGGAGCCGCTGCCGCCGGCCCTCATCGCCGGGCTGACGCCGCCGGACGTGGGCGTGCGCTTCTATGACGACCGCATGGAGGTGGTGCCCTTCGACGAGCCCACGGACCTCGTGGCGCTCTCCGTCGAGACCTACACGGCCCGCCGGGCCTACCAGATCGCCTCGGAGTACCGGCGGCGCGGCGTGCCGGTCGTCATGGGCGGCTTTCACGCCAGCCTCTGCCCGGATGAAGTGGCCACCTACGCCGACTCGGTGGTGGTGGGCGAGGCCGAGATCCTGTGGCCGGAGGTCGTCGACGATTACCGCCACGGCACGCCGAAGAAGATGTACCGCCAGACCGGCCGCACCTCGCTCGCCGGAGCGCGGCCGGACCGCCGGATCTTCGAGGGCAAGCGCTACCTCCGCGTCGGACTGGTGGAGGCTGGCCGCGGCTGCCATTTCAAATGCGACTTCTGCGCCGTGCAGACGGTGTTCGGCGCCACCCAGACCCGGCGGCCAGCGGACGAGATCCTTTCCGAGATCGCGGCGCTGCGGGGCTCGAAGGGGCTGATCTTCTTCGTCGACGACAACATCACGTCCAACATGGAGCAGGCCAAGGAGTTTTTCCGCGCCCTGATTCCCCTCAAGGTGCGCTGGGTAAGCCAGGCGAGCATCAACGCCGCCCACGACGAGGAGTTTCTCGACCTGCTGCGGCGCAGCGGCTGCATGGGCGTGCTCATCGGTTTCGAAACCCTGAATCCGGAGAACCTCCGGACGATGAACAAAGGTTTCAACACCATGCGCGGCGGCTACGTGAAGGCCCTGGAAAACTTGAGGAAGCACGACATCCGTCTCTACGGCACCTTCATCTTCGGCTACGATCACGACACGCCGGAGGATTTCCAGCTCACCGTCGAGTTCGCTCGCGAGCACGGTTTCTACATCGCGGCGTTCAATCACCTGACGCCCTTCCCCGGCACCGAGCTCTACCGCCGGTTGGAGGCGGAGGGGAAGCTCCTCTACGACGCCTGGTGGCTCGACGAAAAGTACAGCTACAACAAGGTCCCCTTCCGGCCGGCGGGAATGTCGGCCGAGGACGTGGAGCACGGGTGCGTCGAGGCGCGGCGGACCTTCTACTCGTGGCCGAGCATCCTGCGCCGCTCGGTCGATTCGGTGAACCGCTCGGATTTCTTCATGTTCCGCAACTTCTTCCTGATCAATCATCTCCACCGCGCCGACGTCGATGGGCGCAATCACTTTCCGCTGGGAGCGGAGGACTGGTCCGGGCCTCTGCTGCGCGCCGATTGATCCGCGCCGGCGGAACGATCGTCGAGGAGGCCGCTCCGGAGGACGACCCGGCGCTGCGGCGGCTGTTGCGGGACAATCCCATGGAGGGCGAGATCCGCGTTTCCCTGGAGCGCGAGCCGAACGTCTTCCTCGCCGCGGCGGTAGAGGGCGAGCCGCATCGCACGATCGTCGCCCGGGAACCCGGCGGCGGCATCGTGGGGATGGGCAGCCGCTCGGTGTGGAACGCCTTCGTCAACGGCGAGGCCTGCCGCCTCGGCTATCTCTCGCAGCTCCGGGTGGATCATTCCTATCGCAGGCGAAAGCGATTGCTCACGACCGGCTACGATCTCATCCGCTCGTTTCGCGGACCGGAAGAGGTGCCTTTCGATCTCACCAGCATCATCGCCGACAACGACGTGGCGCGCCGCCTGCTGGGCGCCGGCTTGCCGGGTCTCCCCAGGTATCAGGAGATCACGGAGTGGACGACGCTGGTCGTGCCCACGACGTCCCGGCCGCGGCGGATGACCGGAGCACGGATCGAGAGAGGAACGCCGGAGAGACTGGGAGAGATCGCCGGCTGCCTGGAGCGCAACCGCCGCCGCTACCAGTTCGCGCCTCGCTTCTCGGCGGCGGACCTCCTGTCGCCGGAACGCAGCCGGGGCCTCGCACCGGGCGATTTCTTTCTCGCCGTGGTAGATACCGAGGTCGTGGGTACCCTCGCGCTATGGGATCAGAGCGGCTTCAAGCAGGTCGTGGTTCAAGGCTACGCGCCCCGCCTCGCCCGCTGGCGGCCGTGGATGAACGGCCTGTCCTCCCTGCTCGGCACGCCCCGCCTGCCGGCCCCGGGCCAAGCCCTCCCCCACGCCTATCTCTCCCACCTCGCGGTGGACGGAGACGATCCGGAGATCTTCCACGCCCTGGTGGAGGCGGCCTACGCTGAGGCCCGGGCACGCAGGTACGTCTACGTGGTGGCCGGCCTCGCGGCGCGCCACCCCTGGCGACCCTGGCTGGAAAGACGCTTCAAGCCACGCGCCTATGCGAGCGTCCTCTACACCGTGCTTTGGGAGGATGAAGGGACCGTCCTGGACGGGCGAATGCCCCACGTCGAGGTGGCCCTGCTGTGACCGGCCGGCTGGTGGCCCGCAAGGAGCTGACCCCGGCGGAGCAGGAAGCCCTGTTCGCGCTCCTCTCCGCCCATTTTAGGGGGTTGACCCGAGAGCGCTTCGCCGCGGACCTGGCCGAAAAGAACTGGATTCTGCTCCTGGAGGAGGAGGGCCGGCTGCGCGGCTTCTCCACCCTGCGGATCTATGAAACGACGGGGCCCGGCGGCGAGCCGCTGACCGTGGTCTACTCGGGGGACACCATCGTCGAGCAGGGCGCCTGGGCCACGGCGGCCCTGCCCAAGTCCTGGATCGCCGCCGTCCGCGCCCTGCGCGAGAGGCATCCGCGTGGCCGGCTCCTCTGGCTCCTCCTCACCTCGGGGTTCCGCACCTATCGCTTCCTCCCCGTCTTCTGGCGGGACTTCTGGCCCCGGCCGGAGAATGACACGCCGCCGGACATCGGCGCCCTTCTCGACCATCTGGCCCGGGAACGCTTCGGACCGCTCTTCGACACGGCAGCCGGCGTCGTCCGCTTCCCCCAGCCCCAGGTCCTCCGCGAGGGCCTCGACGCCATTCCCCAGGGCCGGCTCGCCGATCCCTACGTGGCCTTCTTCCTGGAGCGCAACCCCGGCTGGGCGCGGGGAGAAGAGCTCGTCTGCCTCACCGAGCTGGCCGAAGGCAACCTCACCCCCGCGGGCCGCCGGATGTGGCGGCAGGGGCGCGTCACACTTACGGCGAAGTCGTGAAGACGCTCCCCTGGCTCGCCGCCAACGCCGGCGGATGGTGGCGGTTCCGCGCCGCTCTCGATCGGCCCGCCGAGACCCAGGCGGCGATCCTGCGGCGGTACCTGGCGGTCAACGCCGAAACGGCTTTCGGCAAGGCCCACGGTTTCTCGGCGTTCCGCAACGCCCGGGAGTTTCAGGACCGGGTTCCCCTGGCGGGATATGCGGAAATGGAGCCGTGGATCGCGCGCCTCGCCTCGGGAGAAACGGCGGTGCTGACGCGGTCGCCCCTGCGCACGCTGGAGGTGACGAGCGGCTCCTCCGCGGCGGCGAAGCGCATCCCCTACACGGCGGCGATGCAGGCCGAGATCCGCCGCGCGATCGCCCCCTGGGTTTTCGACCTCTACCGGCACTGCCCCCGGCTGGCCCTCGGCTGCGCCTACTGGTCGATCAGTCCGCTCAAGATGGACGAGGAGGAGGACACCGGAGCGGTGAAGGTTGGCTTCGAGGAGGACGCGGAGTACCTGGGGGGATTCTGGAAGCGCCTGGTGGACTCGACGCTCGCCGTGCCGGGCGCCGTGCGCTTCCTGCGCGACGTGGATTCGTTCCGCTACGCCACGCTCCTCTTTCTGCTACGGCGCGCGGATCTGAGCCTGATCTCCGTCTGGCACCCGAGCTTTCTGACCTTGTTGATGTCGGCGCTGCCGGCGTTCTGGAACGATCTGGTGCGGGACGTGGAAAGCGGGACGAAGATCGTGGGAAGGACCTTGCGCCCCCTTCCTCGGCGGGCGGCGGAGCTGCGGCGCCTCGCTCCGGACGCGCCGGCGCGCATCTGGCCCCGGCTGGGCCTGATCAGTTGCTGGGGAGACGCCCACGCGGCGCTCCATCTCGCCGAGCTGGGCCGGATCTTCCCTGGAGTGGAGATCCAGCCCAAGGGGCTGCTGGCCACCGAGGCGTTCGTCACCATCCCGTTTGACGGGCGGACGCCGCTGGCGATCCGCTCCCATTTCTTCGAGTTCCTCCCCGAAGGCGGCGGCATGGAACGTCCCAGGCTGTCCCATGAAATCGAGCCTGGAGGCACCTACTCGGTAGTGGCAACTACAGGCGGCGGCCTCTACCGCTACAAGCTGGAGGACCGGGTGGAGGTGACCGGCTTCGCCGGGCGCACGCCGTCGCTCAAGTTCCTGGGCCGGGAGGGGCACGTCTCGGACCTGCGGGGCGAGAAGCTTCACGAGAGCTTCGTGGCGGGTGCCCTCGCCCGGGCCTTCCACCGGCTCGGCGTCGCTCCCCGGTTCGCGATGCTGGCGCCGGAGGAGGCCCCGTCGGGTCCACCACGGTATGTCCTCTATCTTGAGACTCAGGGTCCAACTCCACCCATGCTGGCGTCCGTCATCGAGGAAGAGCTGGCGGCCAATCCTCACTACCGGGCCTGCGTGGCCTTGGGACAGCTCGCGCCGGCGGCGGTCTTTCTCGTCGCGGGCGCGGCGTTCCCCCGCTATCTCCAGAAGTGCCGCGAGAGCGGGCAGCGCCTGGGGGACGTCAAGCCCCTCGCCTTGTCCGTCTCCTCGGGATGGAGTGACGTTTTTCCCGGCTCCCTGGAACTTTCTCGGGAAGGATCGGTCTGAAGATCGTGTTGTCGCACTTCAAACAGGCCGTTCTCATTCTGGTCTGAGGTGAACCGGATCGTGCAGCACGCCTCGCTCAACGCCGCGCCTAGAGAGCCCCTGCTGGCTTGGCCGGGAATGGCCAGCCTCAAGCTGACGATCCCCCTCTCCTACCTGTTCTCGAAGATCTTTTTTTCGGTCTACGGCGGCACCAGCCTGCTCGCGAAATTGCGCCACATCCGGCCGGACTTCCACTTCGCCTGGGAGCTGCGCCTGCCCTTCCTCCCCTGGCTGTCGGTGGTCTACCTCACCGTTCCCCTGCTCCTGCTGCTGACGCCCTTCATTCTGCGGACGTGGCGGTCGTTCACCCCGTTCTTCCTGGCCTTGACGGCCGAAACGCTGGTCGCCGGCGTCGTCTACCTGAGCGTCCCCATGGTGCAGGCCTATCCGCCACGGGTGGCTTCTGGAATCGGCGGCGCCATCTTCCACCTCGCGGACCGGCTGAACCTCCAGTACAACGAGTTCCCGTCGCTCCATATCGCCTTCGCGGTGACGGCGGCGATCGTCTTCGGCCGGCGTTGCGGGCCCCTGGGGAAGATTCTCTTCACCCTGTGGACCCTGGGGGTGGCCGTCTCGACGCTCTTCCTGCACGAGCACCACACCCTGGACCTCGCCTCGGGAGCCGTGCTCGGCCTGCTGGGAGTCGCCATCGTCTGGCGCCGCACGTCGAAGGAAGAGGTCCTCGAATCCCTGCGCATCGAAGCGCTCTGCCTGAAGGAGTTCGCCTGGTTCGTCCGCCGCCATCCCCGCTACCTGGTGATGTTCTACGCTCTCTTCAGGGCCTCGTTTCCCCGCTGGCGAAGGACCCGCGTGCTGCGCGCCTCCTACTGCCTGGCCCAGCACGTCGACGACGTCCTGGACGGGGACCGGCGGATCAAGGGAGATCCCGAGGCCTACGCGCTCGCGGTCGTGCGCGGGCTTCGGGGCGAGACGCCTTTCGGCGGCACGACGGCGGATCAGCTCGCCGAGTTCGTCGGCGCCGAGCTCGGGCGCTACGAGAGCGAGCGCGAGGATCCTAACGATCATCCGCGCAGCGACCTGGTGAAGCTCTTCGAGGTGCTGCTGGAGGACCGCCGGCGGATGGACGCGCGGCGGACGCTCTCCGCCGAGGCCCTGGCCGAGCAGCACCGGCTCACCTTTTTCTACTCGCTGAACCTGACGCTCATCCTCGCCGGCTCCAGCCTGCGGGCGAGCGACGCGCCGGACCTCGTCGCCGCCCTCGCCTGGTGCTCGCCGGTACGCGACCTCGACCAGGATCTGGAGAAGGGCTTGATCAACATCCCCGCCGAGGTGCTGGCGCGGGCGGGCTGGAACGGCGATCCGGCGATCCTCGAGACCGCCCTGGACACCCCCGCCGTGCAGGACTGGCTGCGCGCCGAGCACCGGCGCGGCGCCGCGGCGATCCAGGCCCTCGGCAGCCGGCTACCCGATGTCGCCGAGCCCAAGGGGAAGGCCATTCTCTCCGCTCTCCATCGCGCCCTGGCTCTCTATGAGCGCAAGTACCGGCGCCGCAACCGCTTCGACGACCAGGGCCCAGAGCCCTCCCCCTCCGCCCTGCCCGCGGCCTCGAACAGCTAGCTAGAATCCGTGGCAGAAGGGCCCGCCGCAGAAGGAGAACTGGTAGACCCACAGACCATTGACGCATTGATACCGATCCTTCGGGGTCGTCTGCCCGTCCTCGCAACTGCAGGTGGGGCCGGTCGTCACGTTCCTGATTGCACCGTTAGTGCAACAGGCGGCACAGTAGAAGGTCTGGCCGTCGCAGGTGACGTAACCCGGCCCCGCCGGACAGGTCTGGTCCTGGTTCACGGCGTTGCACACGCTGCCACTACACGAAACGCTGGAGTTGAGATCCCCGCAATCGGCGATGCACAGCGATTTGGCGGTGACGCCGCTGGCAAAGCTGGGCCGCTCCACCGCCGCCGGAGCGCTGGAGCACAGCGCCGGAGCGGAGGGAACGGGTGAGGTGGCGAAGGCACTGGCGAGGACGAAGAGGCTCAAACCTACGGTCATGACGATACCTCCTTCGGTTCCGGTGCGGTATGGCGCCGGGAAGCTCTACAGCGATGTTCAGAGTTGAGTTTCCGACAATGCAGCCCCCTTATCTAGGGTCTCATGCATAGTCTTTAACGTCAAGATACAGAAGGGCTCTGCTGTAGAAGCGAGCGCGTCATGAAACCCGTGGCCGTTTGGGAGCGGCCTGAGACGTCTTCGCTCCGCCTACTTTCCTGCGCGCCGGGTAAGTCCCTGCGCTTCCAGCCAACCGTAGAACTCATCGATCCAATGATCGCTGGTTGTGCCGTGTTTTCGCAGGCCGAAGCCATGGCCGCCGGCGCTGAAAATGTGGACCTCGGGTTTGTGGCCCGCTACGGCCAGCGCGTCATAAAACTTGACGACGGGCTCGCGCGCCTGGGTATCGTCCTGCGCCCACGCGAGAAACATGGGCGGCAGCTTGGCCGGAATGGCCGGCATGACGCCGAACGGACCGCCATAGATCATCGCGGCGAAGCTCGGGCGCGCTGCGGTGTCCTTCTGAAGCAGGGCACCGCTCGTGACCATGGCCCCCGCCGAAAAGCCCATGAAGCCGATCCTGTCGGGAGAGAGGCCCCACTCCGCGGCGTGCTGCCGAACCACCTTGAGCGCCTGAATTCCGTCGGCAATCCCATACTGCCCCGCCTCGTCCATGTTCATCGACGGAATACCTTCGCCGCGCTTTTCCAGGATCCGATACTTGAGCACGAACGCGGCAATGCCTTTGTCCTGAAGCCAACGCGCCACCTCGATCCCCTCCAAATCGATGGCCAGCGCCACGAAAGCGCCGCCGGGAGCGACGATGACGCCGGTTCCCGTCGCCTTGGCTCGCTCCGGAAGGAAGGCCGTCAACGTCGGAGTGACGACGTTGAAGACCACGGTTCCCAGAGGAGTATTCTCAACCGTTCGTTCCTTCTGGGTCCACTTCTCGGACCCCGGTGCGACGCCCGGCCAGACATTCACGATCTGTGGACCGGCGGAGGCGGAGCATGGGATCAGAAATACGAGGGCGATTGCGGTAGATACTGCTCGTAGCGCACAACGAATCACAACGTTTCCTCACGAAGCTTCCAGGCCATGGCCGGATCTTATACCGGCTACGCCCGGGCGAATAAGAGGGGACGGACGATCTCCTCCGCCCCCCGCACCTCGACGGTCGAGAAGCCCTGGCGCTTGGTGACGATGATCTGCTGGGCGAACTCGTCTCGCAGCTCCGGGATATGGGTGATGATGCCGACCATCCGGCCCCCCACCCGCAGGCCCTGAAAGGTCTCGGAGACCAGCGCCAGAGTGTCGGGATCGAGGGTGCCGAAACCCTCGTCGATGAAGAGGCTGTCGAGATTCACCGCGCCGACGGCACGCTGCACCTGATCGCTGAGCTCCAGGGCGAGAGCCAGCGAGGTCAGAAAGGTTTCTCCTCCGCTGAGCGTGTCGCTGATCCGTGTTTCGTCGGCATTGTCGTGATCGACGACCCGGATTTCGTCGTCGTCGAACTTCAGGGAGTAACGCTCCCCGGTCAACCTCAGCAGCCGGGCCGAGGCGCCCTTCACCAGTTCGGTGAACACCTCGTACAGGACGTACGCCTGGAACTTGTCGCTTCGCAGGTCGCCAGCCAGGAGGTCGTAGACGCGCAAAGAAGCCTCCTCGACGTCCAATTGCTCGCGGATCTCTTTGGAGCGTGCGAGCCGCTGCTTCATGCGCCTGATCTGCTCTTCGAGCCTCTTTTCCTGACCGAGCGCGGTCTCCACTTCGGTGGTGACGTCCGCCGCGAGCTTCTCGACGGCCGCCAACTGTTCGCTGGACACCCGCTCATCCCCCAGTTCGGCCCTAAGGGCGGCGACACGCTCCTCGACAGCGTGGACCTCCTGAGCGTACTTGTGGACCCGTTCCTTGAGCCGGGTAGCGGTAGCGTCATCGAGAACGGCCGCCCGGACGGCGTCCTCGTCGTCAAAGCCGGCGCGAGCGATCTCCTCGTCCCGACTCTGGGCTCTCTGGATGGCGTCCTGAAGGGCCGCCACGGCGGCTTCGGCTTTGAGCCGTTGCGCCTCCTTGGCGGTCGTCAGCCGATTCTGGGAGGCTGCCTCCTCCTCGGAGGCAGCCTTCAGGTTGGCGTCGAGCTGCAGGATCTGCTCCTCCAGGGCCGCGACCTCGGCCGCCGGATCGTCCGACTCGGTGACGGCATGAATCTCGGCCTGCAAGGTCGCAAGCCGTTGCAGGCTCGCGCCGTGCTCCTCCTCCAGCCGCTGACGCGACGCCTTCCTCTCACCGAGCCGTTCCCGCGCGGTGGCCTCCTGGGACTTGGCCCTTTCCAGGGTCCGTTCAGCCGTCGTCAGTCGGGCCTTCGCCTCTTCGTTCGCTTTACGGCTCCTGGCGAGCGATGCGATCCGGGTTTCGATCCAGGCCTCGACGACGGTCTCCCGTTCCGGAGCGCGGTCGCCGAGCGTTCGAAAGATTTCTTCCTCGCCAGCGGCCACGCCGGCTTGCAGCTCGGCGTAGCGCGACTCCAGCTCGGCAAGACTCTGCCGGGCAGCCTGGAGCCTCGCCTGGTCGCCCGTGAGCGCAGCCTCGTTCTGCCGGGCGAGCGCTTCGGCTTCTTTTCGCGTCTCCCGTGCGCCGTGGAGCGCGGCCCTGGCGGCGTCGATCTCGGGGGTGATCAGGACCGGGGGCGGCAAGTCCACGATCTGCTCGCACACCGGGCACGGTTGGCCGCGAACCAACCCCTCGCGCAGGTGATTGGCCTCGTTCAGGCTGATCGCGCGATGAAGGCCCTCCTCGGCCGCCTCGAAGCTGCGTAACGCCTCCTCCGCGGACCTCCTGGCCGACTCGACCTTCTTCTTCAGCCGCTCGATCTCTCCGGTTTGCTCTTCCAGCTCCCGACGCTTCCGATCGAGCTCAATTTTTCGCTCCACCGCGCTCCTTCGAGCCGCGCCCAGCTCGACGGCGCGGTCGCGAACACCCTGCAACAACTCATCCAGCTCCGAGTCATAGCCGGAGGCCTCCACGGCTTGCCGGGCCGCGTCGACGGCTGTCTGTTGCTGCGCTTGCACGGCCAACGCCTCCTCAACCGTCGCGGCGAGCGAGGCCAGCTCACCTTCCAGAGCCTTCAGGCTGAGCGTCTGCCGCTCGATGGCCGTTCGGAGCTGCTCGCGTTCCGGTAGACGTCCAAGCACCTGGTGGAGGCGAGCCACCTGCTCACGAGTCGCCTTGATCGTCTTGGCGGCTTTCTCCGCGGACTTCAGCGCGCCGGACTTCGTCTTCCAATCCTTCTGAGCGGAGTCATGGAGGGACTTGGCTTCTTCAGACGCCTTCGCCGCCGTCATCGCGGCGGCGGTCACTCGGGCCACTTCATCGAGCAAAGGCAGGAGAGGCACCGCGCGAGCCGCCGCCTCGATCCTCGCGCGCTCGCCGCTCACCGGTTCGGCCTGCTCTTGCAGCGCGGCTCGCCTTTCCTCGGCCTGTCGAAGCTCCAGGGTCTTCGCGTACAGACCGCGCAGGCGGGTAAGGTCGGACTGGACTTCGTCCCGTTTCTTTCTCGAAGCTTCGAGCGACTCGACGATCCGGGCGTGCTCCGTCTCCAGCCCGGCGACGGCGGCCTCGTCGAGGGCGGCGTACTCGTCCGAAAGGAGCTTCCGAAGCGAATCGACTGTGCCCTTTTTCGCCGCCGACAGACGCTGAGCCTGTTCACGCATCCGCTCGTAGACGTCGAGGCGAAGAAGCGTGCGAAGCATGCTGCGCCGCTCTCTCGGCTGCGCTTTGAGAAATCTTGCGAACTCCCCTTGAGGCAGCACCACGGCTTGCATGAAGGCGGACGCGCCAAGCCCCAGGATCTGAACGACCTGATCGGTCGCGGTGCGGACCTGATCCGCCAGGTTCTCGAAGGAGCCGTTTTCATCCTGCTTCTCCAAGCGAACCATTTGAACGCCGGTGCGCCGGAGAGTCCGTGCGATGCGGTAGCGGCTCTCGCCGATCTCGAAATCCAACATCACGCTGACCCGATTCCGGGCCGCCGAGATCATCTCGGTTCGATTTTGAGTCTTGACCCGGGGGATTTCTCCGTAGAGCGCGAAGATGATCGCGTCCAGCAGGGTCGACTTGCCGGCGCCCGTCGGCCCCGAGATGGCAAAAAGCTCCAGCTCGCGAAAGTCGATCTCCTGCTTCTCTCTGAAACAAGCGAGACCCTCGACGGTGAGATAGACGGGACGCAGAGCTCAATCCTCCCCGGAGGCCTGATCGTAGAGATCCTGAAAGGTATCCAGGACGGCCACGGTCGCTGCCTCCTGGTAGGTGCGGAGATGGTAGGAGGCGTAGTGTTTCACCGGCGGAACTCCGGTCTCCAGCCGGATGTCCGGCGGCTCCTCGACTTCGGGGAGCTCGGCGCGCACGACGAGCGCATTGGGGAGCAACTCGCGAACCTTTCGATTGAGATCTGGATCCCTCTCCGTCAATGGGACGGTGACGCGCAACCAACCCGTGCGATGCCGGTCCGCGGTCTCCTCCAGCTCCGCGAGCGAGGCCCGAAGGTCGACGAGGGGCAAGCCCCCCTCGTAGGGAACGTGCTCGATTTCTACCATGGCGCGCTTGCCGGGCTTACTCGGCGAAGTGGTGACGACGACGAAGGTTTTTTCCTCCCCGGCCTCGCCGAAGTCCATCTGGAGAAGCGATCCGGCATAGTAGGCGGGAGGCACCGGTCCCTCGATCTGCTGCGGCCTGTGGATGTGTCCGAGAGCGATGTAGCTCGCCGTGGACGGCAGAGACTCCGGCGAGGCGGCCCAGTCGTCGCCGATGTGAACGCGACGCTCCGATTCGCCGAAGAGGGCGCCCTCCAGGTGCGTGTGCGCCATGAGGATGTTGACGGCGTCCGGCAGAAAGGCGCCGCAGAGATCCTGAACGGCGCGCTCGAACATCAGGGCATATTGGCGCCGGGCGCTCGCCTCCTCACCAGCGAGGTCCAGCGCCGACACCCAGGCTCCGGGCGACGCGAACGGCAGCGCCGCGACCACGGCCGTCTCTCCACAACGGGTCTCGACGATCCGGGTGCCTCCCCGGAAGGCGGGGCGTGGGCGGCCGATGATCTGCACGTTGACGAGCTCGGTGAGCAGCGAACGAGCGTCCAGCCGGAGCGGATCGTCGTGATTGCCGGCGATGACGATCATCCGCGCTCCGCTCCGGCCCACGCGGACCAGGAACCGGTTCACGAGCTGCTCCGCCTCGGCCGGCGGGTTCCGGCTCTCGAAGACGTCCCCGGTGTGGAGGACGAGGTCGATGGACTGCTCCTGGATGAAAGCCGCGAGATGGTCCAGCACCGCCTCCAGCTCGTCGAGGCGCTGAATCCCCTTCCATCGGCGGCCGATGTGCCAGTCGCTGGTGTGGACGATCTTCATGGGTCGGCGGTTTTAGGTCCGAGCGAGAGGAAAGCGCCGCGCTGGTGCGAAGGGTTGCGGGATCACACCACGAAAACCCGGTGTGCGCAACTCATTTGCCCGACCATGCTACCACGGCCGGCGCTTGCCTCCGTCTACGATCGTGCACCGCCGGGTAGAATGAGTCCTGTAGCAAGGAGGAGCCATGGACCCCGAACGCTGGCACAAGGTGGACCGCCTTTTCGCGGAGGCCCTGGATTGCCCGACGGCGGAGCGGCCGGCTTTGCTCGACGCCGCCTGCACCGGAGACGCTGCTCTCCGGCGCGAGGTGGAGCGACTGCTCGCCGCCGACGCTGAAGAAGGCGGTTTCCTGGAGAGCCCGCCCGACGAGCTGCTGCGGCTGCGGCTCGACGATCAGGAGGAAGGCGGCAGCCTCGGCCCCTACCGGCTGCTGCGGAGGATCGGCAGCGGCGGCATGGGAACCGTCTATCTCGCCCGCCGGGAGGATGAGCACTACGAGCGGGACGTCGCCATCAAGATCCTCCGCGCCAGCCTGGCCAGCACCCAGGCCTTCCACCGCTTCATCGCCGAACGGCAGATCCTCGCCCGCCTCGAGCATCCCAACATCGCGCGCCTCTACGACGGCGGGAGCACGGACGACGGCCGCCCCTATCTCGTCATGGAGCTGGTCGAGGGACTGCCCGTCGACCAGTATTGCGACCACCACCGGTTGACCATCGACCAGCGCCTCCTCCTTTTCCAGAAGATCTGCGCCGCCGTCCAATACGCCCACCAGAGCCTGCTGGTTCACCGCGACCTCAAGCCCGCCAACATTCTGATCACCGCGGAGGGAGAGCCGAAGCTGCTCGACTTCGGAATCGCCAAGCAGCTCGCTCCGGGAGCGGACGACACTCTGCTGAAAACACGGATCGGGTCGCAGCTCCTGACTCCCCGCTACGCCAGCCCCGAGCAGCTTCGGGGCCAGGGAATCACCACGGCGAGCGACGTCTACTCGCTCGGCGTCATCCTGTACGAGCTGCTCGCGGGGCGCAGCCCCTACCAGACCTCGGAGGATCTGTCGTACCAGCTCGAACAAGCCATCTGCGAGCAGGAGCCGGAACGCCCCAGCCTCGCCCTGTTCCGGCCGGGACACTCGGGCTTGCAGGAGATCGCGCTGGCTCGCAGGATGCGGCCTCAAGCCCTCGCCAGCCGGCTGAGCGGAGATCTCGACAATATCGTCCAGATGGCGTTGCGCAAGGAGCCCCAGCGGCGGTACGGCTCGGTCGCGGCGCTCTCGCGGGACCTGGAGAAACACCTCCAGAACCTCCCCGTCACCGCCCGTCCCGACACGATACGCTACAGGTCGCGTAAATTCGTACGCCGGCACCGGACCGCGGTCGCGGCCACGGCGGCCGTGGTCCTGCTCGTGGCGGGCTCCGTGGCGAGCCTGATCGCCCAGGGGCGCCAGCTCGCCCAGGAACGGGACAACGCCCGCTACGCGCTCTCCTTCCTGGTGAACACCTTCAAGCAGGCAGACCCCTATCAGGCCCGGGGAGAGAAGCTCACCGCCCGCGAGATCCTCGACCAGGGGGCGGAACGCGTGGCACGGGAGCTTTCCGCCGGGCCCGACGTACGGGCCGCCGTGATGGACGCCATCGGCGAGGTCGACCTCGGTCTGGGGCGCTACGACGCGGCGGAGCCGCTCCTCGCGCGTTCCCTCGCGCTGCGCCGCCAGGTCTTCGGTCCCAAGTCGCTGGAAGTGGCGGAGAGCCTGGAGCACCTGGCCGCGCTGCGGGAACAGCGCTCCGATTTCGCGGGAGCCGCGGCGACGCTGCGCGAGGCCCTGGCCATCCGGCGGCGACGCCAGGGTGATGATCACCTCGCCGTGGCCAAGACCCTCAATCAGCTCGGCCAGACCCTGGCCAGCCAGGGCGTCTCTTCCAAAGCTGCACCCAAGATCGAGGCGCTTCACCGGGAGGCCCTCGCCATCACTCGTCGCGCCGAAGGACCGCAGGGTCTCACGGTGGCCGAGACCCTTTTCGCGCTCGCGGATCTGCAACGAGCGCAAGGGCGTTACGCCGGGGCGGAGAGTCTCTTCCGGGAAGGTCTGGACGTCGAACGAAAGGCCCTGGGAGATCGGGCTCCCCAGCTCTGGAACGACCAGTCGCGATTTGGGGCCACCTTGATTGAAGCGGGCAAGCTCAAAGAGGCGGAGGCCATTCTCCGCCCATGCCTGAAGGTGCAGCGAGAGATCCTCGGCCGAGACCACCCGGACGTGGCGAACACGCAGGCCAACCTTGTCGCGACCATCCACCTCCAGGGACGTTACGCCGAGGCGGAGGCTCTGCAACGCGAGTTGCTGGCGCTGGCTCGCTCCCATTATGGTCCGACGCACTGGCGGGTGGCCGAGACCCTGTGCAATCTGGCGTCGGACCTCGCGGGCCAGTCCAGGCGGGCCGAGGCGATCCCTTTGTACGAAGAAGCGCTGGAGATCCGGCGCCGGACGCTTGGCGAGAAGCATTGGAAGGTGGCGCAGGTTCTCCTGCTTCTCGCCGAGCTCAACCGTCGTGACAAGAAATACCCCGAAGCTCTCGGGTTCGCACGCCAGGCCTACGACGTCTTCGTCGCCGGGGAGGGGCCGGACCATCCCCATGCAGCCTACGCGTTGCGCGAGATCGGCCTTGGCTATGTGGACCAGGGTCGCTTCGCGGAGGCCGAGCCCTTCCTGCGCCGCTGCCTGGAGCTCCGGCAAAAGAAACTCGAACCCCACCACCCCGACCTGGCCAAGGCCCAGTTCTCGCTCGCGAGGTGTCTGATCGCGCAAGGCCGGGACGCCGAAGCCGAGGTCCTGCTGCGAGCAGCACGCACCACGAACCTCGCCGTGTACGGGCCGGGACACGAAAGCGTCCGGTCGGCCGACACGCTTCTAGCCGGGATCGAGAGCCGCCGGTCTTCACCCGCCAGTCGCTAGTCACCGCTTGAACGTAGCACCTGGAGCGGATAGGAGGCGATGGTAAAAGTCTTCAATTTTTCCCAGTATATAGCCTGACCACGACCCTGAGAGAAGAGGGGGGTGATATGCTAGGTTAGAGCAGACGAAAGGCGGGTTTCCTGTATGCGAACTACCATCCACATCGAAGATAGCCTGTTTGTTGACCTCATGCGACTTACCCACGCGCCGACGAAGACCCAGGCCGTGCGGGACGCGCTCAAGGAGTTCATTCGACTGCGCCGTAAGGAAGAGCTTCTGGCACTCCGGGGCCGGCTCGAGATCGAGGACAACTGGCGCCAGCTTCGCGAGAGCGAGCTCAAAGAAGCCTGAGTCGATGGCCCACGGACCCGGAAACCGCCGGGAATGAAACCTGCAGACCTCCCTCGCAGCTTCGAACTGGAGGATTCCATGACGACGAGGAGCGAGAGGCTGCTGCGTAGCTCGCCGGTTTCCGCCGCGGCACTTGGAGCTACACTCTGCGCCTGTGCAAGCGATCCTCTTCTCAGGAATCCAGGCGACCGGCAAATCGACGTTCTATCGCGAACGCTTCTTCCACACGCACGTCCGGATCAACCTCGATATGCTGCGGACCCGGCACCGCGAGCGCGTCCTTCTGCGCGCCTGCCTCGAAGCCTTGCAGCCGTTCGTGGTGGACAACACGAACCTCACACGGCGCGAGCGGGCCGTCTACATCGAGTCCGCGCGGGCAGCCGGCTTCGAGGTGGTGGGCTACTATTTTCAGTCGCAGGCGGAGGCCTCGATCCTGCGAAACGCCGGGCGTCCGCCGGCGGAGCGCATCCCGGAGCGGGGTATCCGAGGCGCCTCCGCCCGGCTTGAGATCCCCAACCTGGAGGAGGGATTTCAAGGTCTCTTTTACGTCGCCCTCGCTCCAGGCGGTGGCTTCGTGGTCGAGGAGTGGCGCGGTGAAATTTGACGATCTCGATGCGCGAATGCGGGTCTATGAAACGGAGCACGACCAGCTCATCCCGAGCGGGATCTTCCCCGTGGTCCGTCTCGACGGGCGGGGCTTCACCCGTCTGACCAAGGAGCTTCTGGACCTGGAAGCTCCTTTCGACCGCCGCTTCAGCGACAGCATGGCCGCCACGGTAGAGCACCTCATGGAGTGCGGCTTCCGCGTCCTATATGGCTATGCCCAGAGCGACGAGATCTCCCTGCTCCTCGATCCGGACGAGACGGCGTTCGGCCGCAAGATGCGCAAATACAACTCGATCCTCGCTGGTGAGGCGAGCGCCCGCCTGTCGCTTCTCCTCGGCCAGGTGGCCTGCTTCGACAGCCGGGTCTGCCAACTCACCTCGCCCAACCTGGTGGAAGACTACTTCCGCTGGCGCCAGGAGGATGCCCGGCGCAACGCCCTGAGCGCCTACTGCTACTGGGAACAGCGGAAGCGAGGAGCCTCCGTCGCGGCGGCGACGAAAAAACTGGAAGGGCTCTCCACCGCCGGAAAACTGGACCTGCTGGCCGACCTCGGAATCGACTTCGATCAGGCACCCGTCTGGCAGAAGAACGGCTTCGGGGTCTATTGGGAGACCTACGAGAAGCAAGGGCTGAACCCACGCACCGGAGAGATCGTCCCAGCCATGCGGCAGCGGCTGCGCCGAGACATGGAGATCCCTCTCGGCCACGACTACGGCCGCTTCGTCTTATCCTTTCTCCATCGAGGGGGATGATGCTTCGGTGGCAGGTATGGCTGGATGAGCCGGGGCTCCCGGCGGTTGCAGTCTATTTACCTCCTGCTCGCGCCTGGGTTTATGCTAGGGCCATGGCCAGCAAGAAGACCCGTCGGACCACAAGCCGCAGGCGCGAAGAGCTTGGCGGTCAGGACACCGCCATGACCGTCAGCGAACGACTGTCGGTCGTCTTTGCCGTGATCGTCAGCCTTTTCGGCTTCGTGATGCTGGTGGGAGTGCTCATCGGAGCTATCGAGGGAACCTCGAAGTATTCCAGATTCACCGACGTAACGCTCACGATCCTGCTGGGGATCGTCCCCCTGGTCGGCGGCGTCCGCCTCTACCGGCGGGTCCGAGGGACCGTCGCCCGGCGGCAGAACGATGAAAGGGAATCCGCGGTGTTGCAGGTGGTGCGGCAGCACGAGGGCGTGGTCAGCCCCGTCGATGTCGCCGCCGACTGCGGCATGAGCCTGGAGCAGGCCGAGGAGACCCTCAACCAGCTCCATCTCCGCGGTTTCGCCGAGATGGACGTGACCGACACCGGTATCGTCATCTATCGCTTTCCCCTCTAAACGCCGCGAATCGTCCACTTTCTGGGAGCCGACCGTCCGCCAGGATGCGCACTCCTTCTCATGAAAGGGCTCTCGCGGCCCGGAAACCCCGGGAATGAAATCTGCAACCTCCCTGCCAGCTTCGAACCGGGAGGGTTCCATGACGACGAGAAGCGAGAGGCGGGACCGGCTGGCGATTGTGTCGCCTTGCCAGGAGTCGTGGCAGGAGATGAGCGGCGACGAGCGCGCCCGGTTCTGCTCGCGGTGCCAGAGGCAGGTCCACGATCTCGCGGCCCTGGAGGCGCGCGAGATCGAAGCGCTGATCGCGGCCACCCAGGGCCGCTTCTGTGCCCGGATCACCCGCGACCGCTTCGGCCGGATGGTCACCCGGGAGCCGGACGTCCCTCCGTTCCATGTCCCGCTCGCGCTCTCGGTGCGGCGCAGCTCGCCGGTCGTTAGCGCGATGGTCGCCGCCGCCGTCGGCCTGACCGGCGCCGGATGGGCCCAGGCACCCATTTCAACCCCGGTCGCCGCTCCGGTGGCGGCTCTCGCGGGGCAGCTCGCCGCTCCGGGGCCGGCGCATCCGGCAGGGCTAGGCGGAGCGGTCCTCGGCGGCCGGGTGGTGGACGAGCAGGGAGCCGCGCTGCCGGGGACCACGATCTCGCTGCGCCACTCCGAGGAAGGCTGGAGGTTCTTCGCCGTCACCGATGCGCAAGGGCGGTTTCAGTTTCGCGACGTTCCGAGCGGCGTCTATGACGTCCAGGCCGAATTGGAAGGGTTCGATTTCGACGCCGTGGCCGGCGTGAAGCTCGGCCCCGAAGGGCGGCAGATCAGCTTCACGGGCTCCGTCTGGAAGACCGATCGAATCACGGTGACCATGGGCGAGACGTGGATGCCGGTCGCCCTGCCTCTGGACACCGTGTTGCGTGAGAGCCATGTGATGGTCGCCGGGATCGTGGGGTCGTCCGTGCCGTTGCAGGATCTGGGCTCTGGAGGTGTGGTGCACGAAGTCCGGACCACGCTCCGGATCACCTCGGTCCTCAAAGGAAAGCCCCGGAGTGAGACGCTTCAGATCAAGCATTACGTGATCCAAGGTCAGTCGGACACTCTCCACCCCGGCGACGTCGTCCTGGCCCTCCTCGACCCGCTCGGCCCCGGCGACGGCCGGCCGGACTCTCTGGTCTACCTCTCGGCCGACCCCATTCACGCCCTGCGATCGCTCCCGGCCGATCCGCGGATTCGACCGGAGCTCGGAGTCGACGAGGCCGGATGGCGGGCGATGAGCTACCTCGCCAATGCAACGAACAACGGCGCGCTGCAGGATCTCGTCACCCGGGCGATCCAGCAGGTCGAAGCCGCACAACAACAGTTTGCCGTCGGCCGCCGGGGCAAAGCCGGAGAAAAACGCCTCAAGGCGCGGATCGCGGCCGTCGACGAGGAGCTGCGGCACAGGTTCGTGCAGGTGTTGACTGGCGGGGGCTGAGCGGGGGGGCGCCGGGTCTCTTGCGACGTCCGTCCAGTTGCCGTACACTTCGGTCATGGCAAGTCGCACGCAGCCGAGCTTGGCAAGACCGCGCAGTGAACGGCTGGAGGCGCGTATCTCCAGCGAGCAGAAGGAGCTTTTCCAGCGTGCGGCCGAGCTGCAAGGTCGGACGCTTACGGACTTCGTGATCGCGAGCGTCCATGAGTCGGCGGTCAAGACAATTGCCGAGTTGGGAGCAATCCGGTTGACTGCGGCGGACAGTCGGGCGTTTGCCGAAGCGTTGCTCCATCCGCGCGAGCCGGTCCCGGAGCTGCGAGCCGCCGCCGAGCGATACAGGAAGATGGTCAGATAGGGTGTGACAGCGAACGAAAGCCCGCCCTATCGGATCGATCCACTGAGCGCTCACCACGACCGGGCGGCCTTCGCCTCGGGAGTGGAGCCGCTCGACCGCTATTTGAGGACACAGGCAGGACAGGATAGCCGGCGGCGTGTCGCATCATGCTTCGTCCTGACGCGAGCCGCCGAGCCTGCCAAAGTCCTTGGCTACTACACTCTCTCAGCCTTGAGCATCGCTCTCACCGACCTGCCATCCACCATCGCCAAGCGCCTGCCCCGATATCCGATCGTTCCAACCACGCTGATGGGCCGGTTGGCAACTGATTCTCAACACCGTGGGCAACGCCTGGGTGAGTTGCTCCTTTTCGATGCCTGCGCGCGAGTGCTCAAGAGCGAAATCGCGACGTTCGCTCTGGTGGTGGATGCCAAGGATGCCGCCGCCGAGCGGTTCTATACACGCTATCGCTTTCTCCAGCTCTCGGCTGGCAGCCGCCGGATGTTCCTGCCGATCACAGAAAGCGCAGATTTCTTCGCCTAGTCTCTCGGCGAGGCTCAAGACCCTTTTGTCTTATCCTATCGTCATCGAAGGAGGCCCCATGGCCAAGCCCGCTGAGACGATCGAGCTCATCTGCACCCGCACCTGAAGCCGCCTATGCCACGCTAGGCCTCGCCGACGAGGAGTCTGACGACGAGCTGATTCGCGCCATGGCCCATCACCCCACCCTGGTCCAGCGTCCGATCGGTCGACTGCCGGGCAAGGCCGTCCTCGGCCGCCCGTCGGAACGGCTCCTCTAGCTGGTCAAGAGCTGAGCGGGTGCCTCACCAAACGCCTGGCGCTTCGGGGCGAGGGTTGCGGCCTACCTCTTCACTTAGATCGCCTGGCACCCTTAAGGAGTCCTTCGAACCTACTGCTGCTATTTACGACGAGTGGTGACAACCGATCTGCTGTGCTGACAACTACCGGACTGCATCGAATCCCTGTTCGCCGTAGACTATCTGTCCGGCAGGTGCTTTGGGGGAAGCCGCGAGGGGCCACTTGGCTGACATTTCTTCTGGAGGCCCCCTTCCTCAGCAGAATAATTCCAGCGTTTTTCGCGTGACATCGCGGACTACCTTCGGTTTGCCAGTCATCCAGGAATGCTCGCGCCCAAAGGCTTATGAGTTCAGCGACAACACCCGGGCGAATACCCGAATGTTGTCTGCTGAATGAAGGCTAGATGGCACCTACACCAACGGCGTGAGTAGACAGCCGCTAGAATCAGTACGGGTGAAGCCTAGCACCGCCGATGTGAGGGAACGGGCCCTGCCTTTCGAGCCGAACAACATGATGGCCAGCCCGCAGAGGGAGAATCAGCTCTGGGGATGGTGGCTCCTGCTGCCCGGAAAAAGCGAAGGTACCTGTTACGCGCCCGAGTGCCGCTGTGTTCCACGTTACACCGTCTACGCTGAGCCTCACAGGCCTAGAATCAGCTGAGGTGTATCTAAAGCTGAGGCGATAGTCACCGCAGGCGGTTAGGTCAACCTCGTACTCCGCAACGCGGAGCATCGCGTTACCAGAATTGCTCGCAGCCACTGTGTCGGTTATTACCGACCCATAATCTGAGCCGAGACAGCCAACGCAAAGACCTGTGAGTGTCTTAGGTGCTAGCTCCAACGTCTGGGCTGCGCAGGCGGGGCCGACTACCTTTGGCGGGAACTCCATATCGTATAGGCCAGCGCTAGTGAAGACCGTAAGGGAGCCACCCTTTTCGATTCGATAGGGCCCATAAGGTCCTTCTTTGTTCTCAACAGAGGAACTCGCGTCTCTTGTGCATGCTACGCCGACGGCCTCATTCTTAAGTGGGGTTCCCTTCTTGACGGACTTCAGCGGACCGTTACACGTAACGGACCCCTTGACTTCCGCAGGTCCGGTGAAAACGGCCGACCCTGCGACGCCCAATTTTGGAACATAGAAGACATCGAGGGTGAGCCTATCCTCGCTCGGAAAGGTCCCGTTGAACCTTACTCCGGCAGCGTCAACGCAGGCCTGCACTATCTTTACTGCGTTTGCGGAAAGGGCCTGCGCCCGGAGTTCGTTCGAGGACAGCAGCTTGGCGAGATTATATGTATTATTGCATAGGAGTTCGGCTTTCTCGCGAGTGTCGCTATTGGTGAAATCTAGATTGATATCTTCGTAAGCCGCAAACAGACCAGTGTTGGAACTGCTGGCCTCATGGTACTTGCGGCAATAGGCTGTTCGCGACTCGTCATAGCTTGAGTAAAAACTCTTGCCGGCGTATGTGTCGAAAAGCCCTCTTCGGGCAACTTCGAGACAGAAATCCTGGGCGCTGGTGGGAAGTGGGATGAGGCACAATGAGATGGCTGCTACTAGTAGCGCTCGGAAAAGCAAAGGACGAATCATCTGTCTCTCCTTTTGGCCCGGAAGTAGGGCCGAATGCTCGCTTGAGAATAACCCAAGCGACTATTGCGGAATGTGATTCCGTCTCAGGAGTAACGTATCAGATACCACGGCAGCGAGGGGCGGAAGTCGTTCGCTGCCCGCGAGATCTTTCGCTATGCGGTTGGGCGGTGGAGTCCCCTCAATTTAAAGCTGGGTAACCTATATATGGGCGACAGCGACCATCGCTCCTTTGCGTCACCTATTGGTGGTCGGAATTGTCTGACGCTAGGGCTCGCGCTAGAGCGATCTTCCTGAGCAACGTTTGGCTTATCGGCACTCTATCCTACCTTCAGGATCAACGTCAACCTTGGAGGGATGGGATGGGTGGCAATTAGGGCCATAGGCGAATGCATGCTTCTAACCGTGCCGCTTCAAGGTGTCAGAAGGGACTTTGCGAGCAAGCCCGCCGTGGCGCACAGAGCGTGAGTTCAGGGAGCCGCGGAGGTACACCAAGCAAGCCTTTCGGAAGCCTGCCGCACAATTCTTATCTCAGGTTGGCTATGGGCGGATGAGCGATGGCGGCGAGTTCCATCTTCAGTAGGATATAGCTAGGCGGCGGCGCAGAACGTGCCAGGCGATGCTGGCCGAAGCAGCAGGGCCACGAACCAGCACGGCTGCGGCGCCGGCTGCGATGGCAATGATGTCCTGCAAGGTCACTCAGCCGCCCCCGCCCGCCGCTCTCGCCATCTCCGCCAGTGCTTCGCCGCTCCCCAGGCGAGCAGGAGCGGCCAGCAGACCAGGGCGGCCCACAGGCCGAAGGAGGCTCGCACGGAGAGGGTGTGGAAGGCATTGCTGCTGAAGACGTTGTCGGTGACTAGGTAGGTCCAGGTAGAGGAGGGACCGAGCAGTCCCTCGCTCTCCCAATCGACTCCCGATGCCGTGATCCGGACTCGTTCGAAGGTCTCGACGACGCCCTCTTCGATACGGTCCTGGAGAGCCTGGAACGCGGCTCCGGCCGTCCGGCAGAACTCGGAGAAGGGGTCCCGCCCGTCGAGTTGGACGAGGTGGACCTCGTCGCGCAGAGCCTGCATGTCGGCGAGGTGCTGGCTCCAGCAGCGGTCGAGAGTGATCAGAGTGATGCGGCGCTCGATACTCCGCAGGGCAGCCTCGTCCTGAGCGGCTCCGGGAGCGGTGAGGAGCTGCCACCACCGCCGGCTCCGCTCCGCCAGCAGGCCCTCGTCCCGGCCCTCCAGGACCTGCTGCCGCCACTCCTGGAGAAGGGATCGCTGGCGCTCGAGCACCCAGGAGGTGGCGAGCAGGCGCTTGCGGAGGTCCGCGTACTGCCCTTCGACGATACGCTGAACGCGCGCCACCTCGCGCTGCATCACCGGATGGCCAACCTCCGGTCGCTGGAAGAAGCTGGGCGGCAGGAGCTTCTCGATGCCATGGCGCTGCATGAGGTCGTCTTCGAGGCTGATGAAGAACCGGGAGATTCCAGGGTCTCCCTGGCGCCCGGCCCGCCCCCGCAACTGGTCGTCAATCCGCCGGCTCTCGTGCCGATTGGTGCCGATCACGTAGAGGCCGCCGAGGGCCACGACCTCGTCGCGCCGCCGCTCGCCCGAACCGCCGAGCCGGATGTCCGTGCCCCGCCCTGCCATGTTGGTGGAGATCGTCACCGCTCCCGGCGCTCCGGCCTCGGCCACGATCTCGGCCTCCTCGGCGTCGTTCCTGGCATTGAGCACCCGGCAGGCGATCCCGGCCCGGCCCAGATCGGCGGCCAGGCGCTCCGACTCCTCGACGCTGCCGGTGCCCACAAGCAGGGGCCGGCCGGTGGCATGGACGCTGCCTATCTCCTCCAGCAAAGCCTGCCGCTTCGCCTCGCGGCTGACGAAAAGCACGTCGGGATGATCGATGCGGACGAGCGGCCGGTGGGTCGGCACCGTGAGCACGTCGAGCCCGTACACCTCGGCCAGCTCCGATGCCGCCGGCCGTGCCGTGCCCGTCATGCCGCAGAGCCGCGGATATTTTTTGAGGAAGAGCTGGATGGTGATCGAGTCGAGGATCCTCCCCTCCGGCCGCTGGAGCAGCCCCTCCTTGGCTTCGAGGGAGGCCTGGAGGCCATCGGGCCAGAGCCTGTCCTCCGCCACCCGGCCGGTGAGCTCGTCCACCAGCTCGATGCGCCCGTCGCGCACGATGTAATCGATATCGCGGCGCAGCAGCACCCTGGCGTGCAGGGCATTGCGCAGCTCGGCGAGGAGGCGCACGTTCTCCGCGGCAAAAAGGTTTTCACAGCGCAACAGCGCCTCGGCCCGCTCCGCGCCGCGGTCGGTGAGGAAAATGTTGCGGGCATACTCGTCCAGATCGAAATCGACGCCCCGCTCCAGCCGGCCAGCGATCTCGGCCAGACGCAGGAGATCCATCTCCGGCTCGTCGCCCTTGCCCGCGATCACCAGCGGGATGCGCGCCTCGTCGATGAGCAGCGAGTCGGCCTCGTCCACCAGGGCGAGATGAAAAGGCCGGTGGACCTGGGCGGATTTTTCGAGGCACAGGCCGTCGCGCAGATGATCGAACCCGGCCTCTTTCACCGTGACGTATGTGACGTCGCAGCCATAGGCCCGTTGCCGCTCTTCCGGGGAGAGCCCCTCCTGCACGCAGCCGGCGGTGAGCCCCAGCCGTTCGTAGACCGGCCCCATCCAGCCGGCGTCGCGCCGGGCCAGGTAATCGTTGTAGGTGAGCACGTGCACTCCGCGGCCGGCGAGGGCATGGAGCGTGACCGGGGCCACGGCTGCCAGGGTCTTGCCTTCGCCGGTCTGCATCTCCACGAGCTTGCCCTCGTGCATGGCGATGCCGGCGAGGAGCTGCACCTCGTAAGGCCGTTCGCCCAGCGCGCGCCGGGCGAACTCGCGCACCAGGGCGAAGGTCTCCGGAAGGAGCGCGTCGAGCGCCTCGCCGCTCCGGGCCCGCCGGCGCAGGGTCTCTCCCCGCTCGCTCAGCTCCCCGTCGCCGGCTCCGCGCAGCTTCGGCTCCAGGACGTTGATGGCGTCGAGCCGCGAAAGGTACGGCGCGAGGTCTTTGGACGTGGAGCCCTTCCCCTGTTGCGACCACCAGCGCTCGCTCATCCTGCCCTCCTGGCGGCCAGGAAGCTGCGTAGCCTGACCGTCCTGAGCTCGCCGGCATAGAGTGCGGCGAGCTCGTCCAGATAGCCCAGGTATCCCTCATAGCGAAGCACGCCGGCCTTCAGACCGAGTCTCGGCAAGACACCGGCGACGACGTCCTGAACGGCGGCCAGGACCTCAGGGGTCTCGGCAAGGTCGCCAAGCCCCGCGAGATCGACGTCCGCCACGGCTCCAGCCCCGGCCTCCGAGCGGTCAAGGCGCTCCCGTGCCGCGGCCAGCAGCCGCTCCACTCTCCGCCGCTGCCCGGCGATCAGGCGCAGGACGTCGAGAGCCTGCCCTTCGACCTCCTCGGTGATCACCCGATCGCCGAGCACGGTGAGCCGGTCCACGTCCTCGAAAAAACGTTCGGTTTCCGGCGAGAAACCGTCCTCCACCGGCAGCTCCGTCAACCGGTCGAAGAACAGGTTGAGCATGGACACCAGGGACCGCTTGAGCTCGAACTCGCTACCGTCGAGGGTCGGGTCGGCCATCAGCACGCAGAGATTCAGCAGCAGGGCGGCGAACCCCTCCGGAGTCACCAGGAAGCTTCGGGCGCGGCCCTCTCCCGAGCCCCGCAGGGCGCCGATCTCCTCCAGACGCGCCACGGTCCGCTTGACCCGCTGGAAGTAGATCGGGCCGAGAGGCAGATCCAGACGTGCCAGTCGCCGCTCGAGGTCCGCGCGCCTCAGGCCCACCCCCACCACCCAGGGCTGAGCGAGCAGCAGGATGCCCAGCTCCAAATTGTCGAGAACCGCGCACCAGGGCGCCTCGGCGAGGACTGACTCCGGGTTCTCCAGGAGGAAGATAGCCATGCCGAAGAGCCTAACGGCTTCAATTGACAGTTGTCAATTGAGGGGGATCAGAGGCCGGATCCCTTGCGACGTCCGTCCAGCTACCGTACGCTTCGATCATGGCAAGCTACACGCAGCCGAGCTTGGCAAGACCGCGCGCCGAGTTGGGAGCGATCCGGTTGACTGCGGCGGACAGTCGCGCGTTTGCCGAAGCGTTGCTCCATCCGCGCGAGCCTGTCCCGGAGTTGCGAGCCGCCGCCGAGCGATACAGAGAGGATACAGAGAGATGGTCGAAAGGAGCACCCATGTCCAAGTCCGCTGAGCCGATCGAGCTCGTCTGCACCCGCACCTGAGCGACCTGCCGCAAGGCGGTCGCCTTGCTGGACGAGAAGGCCATTCCCTACCGCTACCGCGAGTACACCCGCGAGCCGCTCACCGAAAGCGAAATCCGTGAGGTTTTGCGCCAGTTGGGCATCCCGGCCCGCGACCTGCTGCGCACCAAGGACCCCGCCTATGCCACGCTGGGTCTCGCCGGGGATGTGTCTGACGACGAGTTGATCCGCGCCATGGCCCAACACCCCACCCTGGTCCAGCGTCCGCTCGGGCGCCTGCCGGGCAAGGCCGTCCTCGGCCGCCCGCCGGAACGGCTCCTCGATCTGGTCGGGGGCTGATTCCCAGGCGTCCACGATCCTGAAGGCACTGCTCGCCGGCCCGCCACAGGGCCGCGTAGCTCATCGACTGTGATCGGTAATAAAAAAATAATCGATCCGCCCCGCCGTTTGTCTCGAACCACTTCTTAGGCCCGATGATTTTATGATCATTCCAGTGGTTCCCGCCGAGCCGGAGGGCTCCTGTCATGCGTTTCACGAGCCTGCCGCGATATTCCTGGAATTTATACGCAGATAAATATGTTAAACAGAAATACACAGTAACTGGCGGAGGTCCTTCCTGCTCCGCCGCTCACACAGGGGAAAGTATGACCTTCTCACACAACATCAGAGTACTCTTGCTCGGTATTTTTCTGGCGTCAGGCGCCGCCAGTGCCCATGCGGTCACCTGCGGCGAGGCGAGCTGCGTGTCGGCGCAGGCGGCCTATATCAGCCACTTCTCCGGCCCTGATTGCACCGGCACCGAGTCCTATTACCTGCCGTACGACAACAATGCCTATCAATGCCGGCCCTGGGACGGCAGCGGCCAATGCGGCACGGTCCACCACACGGTGAGCAACCGGTCGTATCGTGACAGCTTGGGCTGCCATCCTGACGCCTGGCCGGCCGGCAACCCGCTCAACGACTTCGTCACCGTCTACCGCACCACGACGGACCCCTGCGGGGAGGCGAGTTGCGGTCTGGCGCAGGGGGCCTACATCAGCCACTTCTCCGGCGCGGGATGCACCGGCACCGAGTCCTATTACCTGCCGTACGACGGCTACGCCTATCAGTGCCGGACGTGGGACGGCCGCGGCCAGTGCGGCACCGTGCAGCGTTCGATCAGCGCCCGTTCCTATCTCTACAACGGCACCTGTTACGACGCCTGGCCCCAGGGGAATCCTCTCTCCCAGGCCGTGACGGTCTACCGGCCGGCCGATGGCGATGGAGATGGCCTCCCGGACTCTCTGGAGTCGGCCCTGGCACAGCGCTTCTTTCCTGTCCTCAACCTCCATTGCGGGACGTACGAAGGGCTCCCCTTTGGCGACCGGCGCCAGCTCTACGGGCTCAGCGTCCCCGGCTACAGCAACTCATTGAACGGCAGGCTCCCGATCGTCGCCTATCCCTACAACCCGGGCAACGGCGTCGACTGCACTGAGCCCTTCCAGTGCATCGAGCTCCGTTACGGGGTCGCCTGGAACTGGGACCTCGGAGATGACGTTTTCGGCACCAGCCACCGCGGCGACAGCGAGATGTACGCGGTCCTGTTGGCGCGCAAGGACACGGACGGCGGGGACTGGGGAGTCAACTGGGCGACGGCACAGAACGATCCCAGCCAGTGGCGTCTGATCAAGGAATCCATGAACGCCCATGATGGCTCGTCGTTCCGCTCGCAGGGAAACTTCGGCACCACCACCGTCCAGCGGGTCTGGTGCTCGGAGGGCAAGCACGGCATGTATGCCACCCAGAGCGCATGCAACAGCGGCGGCGCGTTCGGTGCCGACGATTGCAGCGACAACCGCTGCGACATTACCACCGAGGTCTTTCAGAAAGTGCAGAACGTAGGTCAGTGGTGGGCGCCGCTCCAGTACTCAATCCCCTACCCGGGCGCTTCCAGCACGACATCGCCATCCGGCACCTACGACGTCTGGAGCGGCGCCGTGTTCGGCTCCTCGGACGCGACGGCCTATAAGACGCACCTGACGCAGCCGATCAACTGGTGCCCCGCTCACTGCTACTGATCGCCGGGCCGCGGTAGAGAGCCACCTCTCCGCCTGGCGTGACGACAGCCTTCAGGGCAGGGAAGGCTCGCCCATACCACTCGCGGCGAGCCTTCCCCGGTCCTGCTCATGCCCGTGTTTGTGACGCTCTTTTCCCCGCATGACACACGACGAACGCGAGCAGCACAAGCGGCTCCCTCTCTCGCTTGGTGAGACACGCCATGCGTTCGTGAATCACGACAGAACGCTCAGGAGCCACAGCCATCCCGAGTCGCCAACCCGCTCGGCTGCGCCGGCAGCTCCTGGACAGCTCGACTTCCTCCGGCGTATAAGGAGAGGACAGTCATTCAGCAGGAGGGGAGAGCGCCCATGAACGGCGAACGCGGCCTTGTCCGCCTTCTACGCAGGTTCCCCGCCGCCTGGATCACCCTGGTTCTGGCGGTAACGGTCGTCGGGATCGCGGTCCTGGCGCGGTCGCAACCGGCCGAGCCGATGGACTATAGCGATTCGTTGCCGATGCGCAACCTGACGCCGCAAGAGGCGGCGGCTCTGCTGGAGACGGGCGACCGGCTGGCGCGGATCGGCGACAGCTCGGTGGACCTCATCACCAGCCGGCGCCTGGTGCCCCTGACCTCTCCCAAGGGGGCCACGATCCTGATTCGCCGCGGCAGCCGACTGTGGGCGCCCAAAAACGCCGGCTCCAGGTCCTCGGACCTCGCGCTGCGCTACCGGCTGGACCGCGCGCCTCTGGAGCGAGCCCTCGGCGGCCGGCCGCTCGCCACGTTTTTCGATCCCAAGGCCGGGTCCAGAAAGCTGTCGTTCTCCAGCCAGCGCATGCCGCTCTACGCCGCCTTCGAGGTGGCGCTCTTCTGGGCGATCTTCCTTCTGTTGTGGCTCATCGTGCGGTATCTCCGTCCGCGCACTCTCATCCTACCCACGCTCCTGGTGCTGGGCATCGCTCTCCTTTTCGCGATCCAGGGCTACGCTCCGGCGCTGACCGACGACGGCTTCTACCAGCGCTGGGCGGTGGAGGGGATCTTCCTGCCGTTGTTCGTGTTCCTGTTTCCGCTCGCGGTGCTCTCCGGACTGAGCCTTCTCGGCCTGATCGGCACCGGGGTCCTGTGGCTCGCGGCGCGCCGCGGCAAGGGAACCTTGCAGCCGGCCTACCGGACCGCAGCCGTCTTCGTCCCCGTCGCGCTGGTCGTGCTGGCCTGTTTCGCCGTCGATCGGACCTCCGCGGCGCGAGAGCGCCGGGCTCTCGACGCCGCCAGCCGCGCGATCCATTTCGAAGACTCCGAAGCGGTGCTCGCGGAAGCCCGGTCCGTGCTGGGCAAAAGCGGGCGCCATTGCTTCGGTGAGGATCAATACTGCTCGAAGATCGGCGACCTGCCTCCTCACCTGCGCCGGTTCGTGACGCATACGCTCGCCGGCATGCCGGAGATGCCCGACGGCGGGGTGCGCATCCTCGTTCCCGTGAGTGGGGAGGACTACCTCTTCCTCTCGGGAGGGCCGCGATTCACCTTTGCGGGTTTCCGCAGTGCCCCTCTCCAGGTCGAGACCATACTCAGGACGAAGCGGCCTTACACGACGTATTTCGTCCCCGAGATGCTGAACCTTCTGATGGGCCGAGGTGCCAACCGATTCAACGGCCGTCCGGTGTTGCGGGCGGACGGCCAGGTTGGAGCGATCGTCTACACCGACGGCCAGGATCTCTGACGCCTCAGCCTCCGATCCTCGTCAGGACGCCGGCATGCGCAGGGTGAAATAGTCGACGAGGCGTGTCGCCGCGGGCGGATCGAGATTGCTGAGGGCGATCACGACGTAGCCGGACTGCGGGTAGATCCGGAGGTCGCCGTTCATTCCGGGAGCTCCGCCGTTATGGCCGTAGCTGCGCAGGGGTCCCTCCCCCTCGATGCCGAAGCCGTACCCGTAGTCTTCCTTGTGCGGCGTGGTCGCCGCCGCGAGGCTCGCCTTGGAGATCAGCTTCCCCGACTCCAGCGCCTGCGCGAAGCGCAGCAGATCGCCGGCCGTCGAGTAGCCGCCGCCCGCGGCCGTGCCCCGCCACGGCAGGGTGTCGGTGTTCGGCGCCCATCCGCCGGGGCCTTTCATGTATCCGATCGACCGGTTCGGGACCGCGTCGGCCTCGGTCAAGGAGTCGGTGGAGGTCATGCCGGCAGGCTGGAAGATGTGGCTCCGCACGTAGTCGTAATAGGACATGCCGGACACCTTTTCGATCAAGGCGCCGAGCAGGACGAAGCCGTAGTTCGAGTACCGGAACTCCGCTCCCGGCTCATGGGTGAGCCCGCGCGATCCATAGAGCTTCAGGTAGTCGCCGTGCTCGCGCAGCGTCAGGCGGTTCTTCTCGAAGTCCGGGCCGAAAATATCCCCCGTCCCGCCGGTATGCGTGAGCAGGTGCCGCACGGTGACCTTCGAGGCGACGTCCTTGTTCGGATAGTCGGGAAGAATCTTGCCGATGGTGTCGTCCAGCGAGAGCTTGCCCGCCTCGATGAGCTGAAGAGTCGCGACCGCGGTGAACATCTTGTTCATCGATCCAAGGCGGAACCGCGTGTCGAGCGTGTTCGGCGCTTTGGTCTCCCGGTTGGCGAGGCCCCAGGCCTTTTGTAGCACGACCTCGCCGTGCCGGGCGACGAGCACGACGCCGGAGAACTCATCCTTTTTCGCCTGCTCGCCGGCGCGGGCCGTGAGCGCCGCCAGCGCCTCCGCTTCCTTCAGCCGCGGAATCGCGAGGTCCGCGGGAGGGGGAGTGGCTTCGAGCCGCGAGACCAGGATCTTCGGCGGCTCGGCGTCGCCTACTTTCAGCTCCAGGCGGGCCATGGTGTCCGAGCTTTTCTCCTGGAGCAGCACGACAAGGTGTAGAGGCTCGCTCTTCTCAATGCGGACCACGGTGAACCCGCCGGTCATCTCGCGAAACCTCAGCCGGTCTTCGACCGGCGGCGTCGGTCCCTGCCGCGGATAGGCCGCGTCGAAGGCGCGCAACTGGGCGGCGTCCGCGGAGTTGAACGCCGCGAGCCACGCCGCGAAGACCTTGCCGGCCGGAGTCTTCGGAGGCTCGGCGCCAGCCGCTGCCGCCCGTGCTGCCGGGGTCGCCAGGAGGGCGATCGCGAGGAGCACGACCGCGAGGATGCGGGAACCGCGGGACTGGAAGGTCATGGACGACTCCTTTTCGGGGGGTATCGATCTCGATCCGCTGCTTAAAACGCAGGGCTGAAGGAAAAGTTCCGCTTCCCCTATCGCTCGTCCCCCTTGGCCCCACCAGGCGCACCGGTCTCTGTAGAGGTGTGGATCGCACCTTCGCATGATCCGGAGATGTCGCATTCCACGACCTTCTGAAAGGAGCGGATGATGACTGTGTCCAAGGCCTTGATTCGTTCAGCCGTAGGAGCCGCCCTGATCCTTGCTTTGCTCGGCGGTTCACCCCTCTTCGCCGGGGAGACCATCCACAACGGAGTCGATCTGTGGATGACCGTCGCCGGCTTCGCGCAGACGAGCTTCGCGGCCGATCCCATTCCGGCAGGCTTCTTCTGCGAGGGCTCGCAGCCTTTCACCGGCACCGTGAAGTTCAAGGGCGCGCCCCTGACGGTCGAGCCCGCCGGCAGCCTCGGCGCCATCGACACCGTCGTGCGCCGGCTCGACGACGCGAAGTTCGACGCCAAGGGGGAAGCCGTTACCCGCATCCAGCTCATGGCCCTCTCGCTGGTGAGCACGAAGCCGATCGAGACGAGCTGCGGGAATTATGACGTCGCGGTCAATCTGACCGGAAAGCAGCCGGTCACGACGATGCGGATCTTCCAGACCGACGCCTTCGGGGGCACCTACACGGCGCCGCTGGAGCTCAACGTCAAAGCCGCCTTCACGCCGGTCAGCGGCGACAAGAGCGGCCGGCGCGAGGTGACTCGCCGCATCGATCTTGGGCCCGGCACCCACTCGGTCTGGGCGTACCTCAACCTGCCGCGCTACAAGCAGGGCGTCCGGGTCGATACCAACGGCGACGGGCGGCCGGACCTGGTGCTGCCCGCCTCCTCGAACTTCCTGGCCGGCGTCTCCCCGGCCGTGCTGAAGTCGCCTCCCCCGCTCCCCCGCCTGGCCTCCGCCGCCGGCGACCCCTCACCCTGCCCGGTGAACCAGTGTCCCTATCAGTCGTGCCACTGCGCTGCGCCGGACACCAATCCGCCATGGAACCAGTCGGCCACCGGCTGCGCTCAGAACCACCTCCACTGCATCTGGACCTGCGCCCCCGCCGGGGCCACGGGGCCGGGCGGGCTCGTCGCCTGCTACGCCATCGCCCCAGAAGTCACGAACTGATCCGCTCCCGGCGGCGGTCTCCGGACCGCCGCCCGGTCTTCTACACAACAGGTAAGATCCGCGCATGAGGGAAAACCGCCCCAGCGCGACGGCGCAGCGGGTCGCCATACGGCGCGCGGCCCACCAGATCCTCGACCAGCCGAAAGTCCTGGATGATCCGATCGCCCTCCGCATCATCGGCGCGGAGAGCGCATCGGAGCTGAGGGCCGATCCGCAGAGCCTGGAACGCACGCCGCTCGCGCGCTACCTGCGCGCCTTCATGGCTGTGCGCAGCCGCTTCGCCGAGGACGAGCTCGCGCTCGCCGTCGAGCGGGGTGCTCGCCAGTACGTCGTCCTCGGTGCGGGCCTCGACACGTTTGCCTACCGCAATCCGTATCCCGCCTTGCGCGTCTTCGAGGTCGACCATCCGGTGACGCAGGCCTGGAAACGGGAGCGGCTCGGCGAAGCGGAAATCCCCGTTCCCGGCGCCCTCACCTTCGCGCCCGTGAACTTCGAAAACCAGACGCTTTCGGAAGGGCTCCGCCAGTCGGGCTTCAACTTCCAGGAGCCCACCTTCTTCTCATGGCTGGGGGTGACGCCCTACCTCACGCGGGATGCGATTGAGGCCACGCTCCAATTCGTCGCCGCGAGACCGGCGGGCAGCGGGATCGTCTTCGACTACGCGATCTCGCCGTCGCTGCTGAGCCCGTCCGAGCTGTGGGTTTTCGAGGCGTTGGCCAAAAGAGTCGCCGCGGCGGGAGAGCCCTTTCAAACCTTCTTCGATCCCCCCGCCTTGATGGCCGATCTCAGGGCCAGGGGCTTCGTTCAAGTCGAAGACCTGGACGGCAAGACCCTCAATGAGCGGTACTTTCAGGATCGCACGGACGGCTTGAGGGTCGGCACCCTCGCGCACATGATGGCGGCTTGGCTGTAAGGGGCGTCTCGAAATGGTTGACGACGACGCCTATGTTGCCAGGGATTGAAATCACCTGGCTACCCTCTGTAGTCCCTACGGGACATGGGAAGAACGAATGGCAGTCCCGGAGGGGACAAGAGTCGGTAGCCAGGCGATTTCAATCCCTGGCTACGTAGGCGTCGCTGTTGCGCCTTTTGAGACACACTCCGAGAAATCTGGAGCGGTTTCCCGATAGGTTCCTAGGAATTCAACAGGCCGCCGGCGCCCCGGCGGCCCCGGCTCTCACCCTACCAACCGCACTTCTGGCCCTGGTTCTGCTGATCGAGCCAGGTCTTCAGGGGGGCGAAGTAGTCGATGATGGCGGTGGCGTCCATCTTGTCCTGGCCGGTGACGACCTGGAGGGCTTCGGGCCAGGGACGGCTCTGCCCCATCTCCAACATTTTCGCCAGGCGCGCGCCTGCGACTTTGTTGTCGTAGATTGAGCAGCGGTGGAGCGGACCCTTGTAGCCCGCCGTCTGGCAGAGGCCGCGGTGGAGCTGGAACTGGAGGATGTCCGCCAGGAAGTAGCGCATGTAGGGGGTGTTGCCCGGCACGTGGTACTTCGCGCCCGGATCGAAATCCTTTTCGCTGCGGGCCACCGGCGCCATCACGCCCTGGTACTTCTCGCGCAGTTGCCACCAGCCCTTGTTGTAGTCCTCGGGCTTGATCTCGCCGGAGAACACTTTCCAACGCCATTGATCGATGATCAGGCCGAAGGGGAGGAAGGCCACCTTGTCGAGCGCCTTTTTCATCAGCAGGCCGAGGTCCTTGGACGGATCGGGAACCTGATCGATCAACCCGACCTGCTTCAGGTAGTCCGGCGTGACGGAGAGCGCGATGGTGTCGCCCACGGCTTCGTGGAAACCGTCGTTGGCGCTGTCCTGATAGAGGAAGGGCTGCTTGTCGTAGGCGCGCTGGTAGAAGTTGTGCCCCAGCTCGTGGTGGATGGTGCGGAAATCCTCGTCGTTGATCTTGATGCACATCTTGATGCGCAGGTCGTCTTTATAGTCGAGGCTCCAGGCGCTCGCGTGGCAGACGACGTCGCGGTCCTGCGGCTTGGTGAACATCGAGCGCTCCCAGAAGGTCTCCGGAAGCGGCGGGAAGCCGAGGGATTTGAAGAAGCTCTCGCCGTACTTGACCATTCCCTTGGGATCGACCTTCTTTCCCTGCAGGCTCTGGGTGAGGTCGAAGCCGGGGTCGGTGTTGGGCGGCGCCACGAGCCAGTAGACGTTGTCCCAGGTCTGCGCCCACATGTTGCCCAGGAGGTGGGCCGGAATGGGCTTGTCGAGCGGCACGACGTCGTTGCCGTACTGCTTGTTGAGCTTGGCGCGGACGTAGCAGTGCAGCGAGTCGTAGAGGGGCTTGACTTGGCCCCACAGCCGGTCGAGCTCGGCCGCGAAGGCGTCGGGCGCCATGTCGTACTTGGAGCGCCAGAGGGCGCCGGTGTCCTTGTAGCCGAGTTCGCGGGCGCCCTGGTTGGCGATCTCCACCAGGCGCACGTAGTCCTGGCGCATGGGCGGCGCGATCGAGTGCCAGCCGGTCCAGGCCTCGAGCAGCTCCTTGGGATCATGGCTGTTGGTCATGACGTCTTCGAGGTCGGGCAGGCTCTTGCAGGGCTTGCCCCCCGGCGGGCAGTACTTGCCGGCGCCGTACTTGCCGTCGAGCGAGGCGGCGAGACGGGTCAGCTCGGCCGTCTTGGCCGGATCGCTGGGCGCCGCCAGGGTCAGGCCGCGCTTGAGCAGGTCGATCTCGCGGCGCACGTCGGCCGGCAGCGCGACGCCGTCGAACCGGGCGGCCTTCTTGGCCAGATCGACGCCGACGTTGAGGAGCGCCTCGTTGCGCTTGGCGGCGAGGATCTCCGTGTCGTAGGTGATGAAGGTTTCCTGCACCCACTGGGCCCGCTGAGCCTCGACGTTCAGGTCGAACAGGGCCGCCGTGGCGTCGTCGAGGAACTTGCGCGCCTCCTCGGCAGTCGGCTTGCCGCCCGGGGCCTTCTTCGTGGATTTCGGAGTGCTCTTGCCGGCCGCCGACTTGGTCGCGGCAGTCGCGGCGAACGGCAGGAGGAGGAGCCCCGCGACCGCAATTACCGAGGCGATCGTGGCGATCGACCGGAACGATGCGAACAGATTCTTCATTGGATGTCTCCGCGGTTTCACCGCAAGTTTTTTCTTCGAACCATCAAGCAAAAGTCAGGTCGCCAGCGCCGCGGCGATCCGTTCCAGTCCCTCGGTCAGGGTGGCCCGGGAGCAGGCGAAGGAAAGGCGAAGATGAGCTTCGGCGCCAAAGGCGGCGCCGGGGACCGTGGCCACGCCGGCCTCTTCGAGGAGGTACTCGGCGAGGGCTCCGGAGTCCGCCCGGCCGGGACGAAAGGTGGCCGAGACGTCGGGAAAGGCATAGAAGGCGCCGTGGGGCGGCCGGCAACGGAAGCCGGGGATGGCGTTGAGCAGCGGCACCAGCATGTCGCGGCGGGCCTTGTACTCGGCCACCATCGTCTCCACCTCCGGCTCGGCGTGGAGCAGCGCCTCCTGGGCGCCCACCATGGCGAAGGAGGTGGCATTGGAGGTGGCGTGGCTCTGGATGTTCTCCACCGCCTTGACCACCGGCGAAGGCCCCAGCAGGTAGCCGATGCGCCAGCCGGTCATGGCGTACGTCTTGGAGAAGGAGCCCACCAGCACGACGGTGTCCGGAAACTCGGTGGCCAGAGCCGCGGCGCTGGCGTGCGGCGCGTCGTAGCTGAAGCGCTCGTAGGTCTCGTCCGCGATCACCAGGATCCCCCGCCCGGCGGCGAAGGTGACGAGCTGGCGCAGATCCTCGGCGCCCATCACGCCCCCCGTGGGATTGCACGGCGAGTTGATGAGGATGGCCCGGGTGCGCTCCGTCACCGCCGCGATCAGCGGCGCGGCGTGGATGCGGAAGCCGTCCTCGCCGCAGGTGGGAACCAGGACGGGGTGGGCGCCGCAGAACCGGACCTGCTCCGGAAAGGTCACCCAATAGGGTGACGGGAGCACCACTTCCTGGCCGAAATCGTAAACGGCGAGGGCGAGCTCGAAGAGGGCGCCCTTGCCGCCGACGGTGATCACCGAGTCCGCGGCCTTCCAGGGAGCGCCGTACCGCCGGCGGTACGAGTCGGTCAGGGCGGTGCGCAGGCTGGGCAGGCCGCTGCCGGGGGTGTAGCGGGTGAAGCCTTCCGCGAGAGCCCGCCGCGCCGCCTCCACCGCCACCGGCGGTGAGTTGAAGTCGGGCTCGCCGGCCCCCAGGTCCACGATGGAAACGCCCTTCGCCCGCAACTCGGCGGCACGCCGCGTCACCCGGAGGGTGGCGGACTCACCGATGGCGGAGGCACGGGCCGAGAGCTTCACGGGCGCGGATCGTATCATCAGGTCCAGGGAGACGAGGGTCCCAAGGGCATAAAATCCACCCTGCCCCTGTTCCCCGGTTCAGACCGAGAGGACGAACCCATGTCGAGACGGCACATCCCGCGCTTCGTGATCCTGCAAATCCTCTTCCTTTTCTTGAGGATGGGAGTGAGCTCAGCTCCCGCCGGAGCCCAGATTCCGCGGCAGCAGAAGGCGTCTTTCGTGCTCAACGCGGACCACACCGCCTACGAAGCGGGCAAGACGGCCCGGGTCGCCGCCCTGGTGACCGTCGAGCATGGCTGGCACGTCAACGCCCACAAGCCCACGTTCGACTACCTGATTCCCACGGTGCTGACGCTGACACTGCCCGCCGGCTGGCCGCCCGAGCAGGTGACGTACCCGAAAGCGGCGATGAAGACCTTCTCCTTCGTGAAGGAGCCGCTGGCGGTGTACGACGGGGACTTCGTGGTCCTGGCGCAGCTTCAGGTTCCCGCCGGCACCAAGGCGGGCACCTTTCCGGTGCAGGCCGCGCTACGTTATCAGGCGTGCAACGACTCCCAGTGCCTGCCGCCGGTGACGGCCGAGGCGAAGATCGAGATCACGGTGGGCCCGGGTGGCCAGCCGCAGCACTCGGAGCTCTTCACGGCCCCGGCGGCCGGCGGCTCCGGCGGCGTTCCGGTTCCTAAGAGCACCGGCACGACCGGCGCGGGCCTCGGGCTCATGCTGTTCCTCGCGCTGCTCGGAGGCCTCGTCCTCAACGTCATGCCCTGCGTGCTGCCGGTGCTGTCGCTCAAGATCTTCGGCCTGGTGCGCAGCGCCGCCCACGGCCGCGCCGAGGTGACGCGCGGCGCGCTGGCGACGGCGGCGGGCATGCTCGCCTCGTTCTGGGCGCTCGCCCTCGCCGACATCGGCGCGCGGGCGGCCGGGGCGGCGGTAGGCTGGGGCGTGCAGTTCCAGCGTCCGGGCTTCGTCGCCTTCCTGGCCGTGGTGGTCGTGCTCTTCTGCCTCAACCTCTGGGGCCTGTTCGAGATCCATCTGCCCGGCGCCCTGGCCGACCTGGCGGGCGCCGGTCCCCGCGAGGGGCTCGCCGGCCACTTCGCCTCCGGCCTCTTCGCGACGTTGATGGCGACGCCCTGCTCGGCGCCGTTCCTGGGCACGGCGATCAGCTTCGCCCTGGCGCAGACGGGGGTGGTCATCTTCGCCATGTTCACCGCCCTGGGGCTGGGCATGGCCCTCCCCTATCTGCTGGTGGCGGCGGCCCCCGGCATCGCCCGGCTCCTGCCCAAGCCCGGCGCCTGGATGGAGACGGTGCGCGGCGTCATGGGCTTCCTGCTCGCGGCCTCGGCGGTGTGGCTCTTCTACGTGCTGTCGTCGCAGGTGTCGCCGGAGCACCTGGCGGCGATCCAGATCGGGCTCCTGGGGGTCGCTCTCTTCACTTGGCTGCAGCACCGGGTCGCCCGCGGCAAGGCCGGCCGCGGCATCGCCATCGCCGGCCTAGTGGCCGCCGTGGCCGTCACCCTGGTGGTGGCGGCGGGCTCCCGCGGCGAGGCCGACTCGCGGCTCGCCGCCGCGAAGCCCGCGGGCCTCATCCCCTGGGTGACCTTCGACCGCGCCAAGGCGGAGTCGCTGACGGCGGGCGGCCAGCTCGTGTTCGTGGACGTCACGGCGGACTGGTGCTTCACCTGCAAGGTGAACGAGCGGCTGATCCTCGACACGCCGGAGGTGGCGAAGGCGTTCGCCGAGCACAGCGTGGTGCCCATGCGGGCGGACTGGACCAACCAGAACGCCGAGATCACGGCCTTCCTCAAGGAACACGGCCGTTACGGCATCCCCTTCTATCTCCTCTATCGGCCCGGCCGCGAGCCCCACGTCTTCAGCGAATTGCCCAGCAAGGACGCGCTGGTGGCGACGGTTCTCGAAGCGGCGGCGGTCTCACGGCCTCTCGCTCAGCGGTAACGATTCCGGCAGGGATTCCGGTAGGACGGACGGCGAGCGCCGCCCCAGGGCCCCCGGCAGCTCCTCGGGACTGCCGCCGGCAGGCGGCAAGGGCAACCATACCGTCATCACACCGCCGCCGCCCGGCCGGTTGGCCGCCGTGACGCGGCCCCCATGCTGCTCGGTGATGCGCTGCACGATCGAGAGTCCCAGCCCGGTGCCGCCCCGGCGGCGGGTGAAAAAGGGCTCGAAGGCATGGGACAGATCCTCGTTGCGGAATCCCGGTCCGCCGTCCTCCACGGTGAACTGCACGCCGGCGCCGTCCGCCGCCAGCGCGGCGCGGAAGGTGACGAGGCCGCCCGCCGGCGAGTGCTGGATGGCGTTTTCGAGGAGGTTCTGGAAGACCTGGACGATACGGTTGCGATCGAGCCTGGGCGCCGGCAGATCCTCGGCGACGTCGAGGACGATCTCGACTCCCGAGCGGGCGGCCAGGGGGGCGCAGGCAATGGCGGCGGCGCCCATCGCCTTGCGCGGTGGAGCCGGGGCAAGGTCCAGGCGCTGCGGCTTGCCGTAGTCCAGGAGCTGCTGCATCAGCTCGTTGAGCCGTCCCACCCGCTCCTTGAGCACGTCGACGTAGCGCCGGTACTCGATGCGCCGCTTGAAGCGGGCCTCGAAGGCGTCGAGCGTCGCCGAGATGCCGAACAGGGGGTTGCGCACCTCGTGGGCCACACCCGCCACCAGCGCCCCCATGGCGGACATGGTCTCGCTGTGGCGCAGCGACTCCTGAAGCCGTACCCGCTCGGTGATGTCGAGGATGACGACGATCCCCCAGCGGTCGCCGTTCGGGCCGATGACCGGGCTGAGGGTGACGTCCCACACCCGGCCCCCCTCCTCGCCGGCCTGGGCGCCGGCCCGCTCGCCGGTCGTGGTCACCCGCGCGAGGAGCTGCTGGACGGTCGGCCAGGGTTGCGCCGTGCCGAGCACCTCCAGCAGCCGGTGGATGGCCGCCTCGAAGGTGACGCCGGCGAGCGCCCGGGCCGCCTCGTTCATGCGCACGATACGGCCGTCCATCTCCAGCAACAGGAGAGGAAAATCGAGGGCGTCGAAAGTCAGCCGCCACTCCAAAGCCGAACGGCTGATCAGTGCCTGGAGAGTTTCAGACATAGGGAAGACTCATAAGGAATCCGGAAGCCTCATAGTATAGCGAGTGGCGGACAAAGAACAGCGTATGAACGAAGACGAAGAGGACATGGACCTCGGCGCCCCCGTCGAGCTGCCCATCACCGACGTGCTCGACCTCCACAGCTTCCGGCCGGCCGAGGTGGCGGACGTGGTGCGGGAGTACCTCGAGGCGGCGTGGGAGAAGGGACTGCGCGAGCTGCGGATCATCCACGGCCGGGGGATCGGCGTGCAGCGTCAGACGGTGCGGACCCTTTTGGGCCGCGATCCACGGGTGACGGGCTTCGGGGACGCGCCGGCGGAGGCCGGAGGCTGGGGCGCGACGTGGGTGCGGTTGCGATGACCGGGGTAGCCCCAGGCGGCCCGGTGGCGAGGACCTTGCGGCGAGGGAGGCGCCACCTCGGCGGCCTCCTCCGTCGTTCGGCCGTGGACTTCGTCTACTCCCTGCGCTACCAGCTCGAGCTGCCGGGCCTGCTCCACGACCCGCGCCGGGGCGAGCAGGTCCTCGCCTTCCTGGACTCGACGGGGCTGCTCGGCCGCCGCGCTCTCCACGCGCCGATGCCGGCCACGTTCCGCCAGCTTCGCCGCGTCCATACGGACGACTATCTCGATTCGCTCAACCTGCCCGGCGCCCTCAACCGCATCGCCGGGCTGACTCTGCCCGAGGCTCTCTCGGACCGCGTCCTCGCGGCCCAGCGCTTCATGGTGGGGGGAACGCTGAAGGCCGCCGCCCTGGCGCTCGCATCCGGGGGGATTGCCGTCAACCTCGGCGGCGGGCTCCACCATGCCTTCGCCGACAAGGGCGAGCGCTTCTGCGTCTACAACGACGTGGCGACCGCCATCGCCGAGCTGCGCTCCGGCGGCTTCGCGGGCCGCATCCTGGTGGTGGACCTCGACGTCCACGACGGCGACGGTACCCGCGCGATCTTCGCCCACGACTCCAGCGTTCACACCTTCTCCATCCACAACCGCACCTCCGCGGAAATCGATGCCATCGAGGCCACGGCCATCGAGCTGGGCTTCGGCGTCGGCGACGCCGCCTACCTAGACGCTATCCACTCTTCCCTGCCGCCCGTCATTGCCGCGTTCCAGCCGGCGATGGTCTTCTACCTGGCGGGGGCCGATCCGGCGGCGGGCGATCAGATCGGGGACTGGAAGATCTCGGCCGCCGCCCTGCTGGAGCGCGACCGCTTCGTGCTGGATTGCTCCCGGGGGGCCCGCGCTGGGGACCGCCGGCTGCCGCTGGTGATCGCCATGGCCGGGGGCTACGGCCTTAACGCCTGGCGCTACAGCGCGCGCTTCTTCTCGGCCTTGCTCAACCACGGCCAGGCCCTGGAGCCGCCGTCCACCGAGGAGGCCCTCCTCATCCGCTACCGGCGGCTGGCGCGGGACTTCGAGCCTCATGAGCTGACGGGCGAGCCGCGGGACTCGAACGACTGGGGCCTCACCGAAGACGACATCGCCTCCTCACTGGGCGGTTCCCACCGGCCCCGCCGCTTCCTGGACTACTACTCTGCCCAGGGGCTGGAGCTGGCCCTGGAACGCGCCGGCCTGCTCGACCGGGTGCGGGCGCTGGGCTTCGCGAACCCCACCATGGAGATGGACCTCGACAATCCCACCGGCGACACCATCCGGATGTATGGCGACACCCACCGGCGTGAGCTGCTCATCGAGGCCCGGGCACGGATCGACCGCGGCGCCCTGCCGGGCCTCGCGCTGTTGCGTATCGAGTGGCTGCTGCTCCAGAACCCGCGGGCCGAGTTCACCGCCGAACGGCCGCGCCTGCCGGGACAGAAACACCCCGGACTGGGGATGTCCCAGGACATCGTCGCCCTGCTGATCCTGGCCTGCGACCGCCTGCAGCTCGACGGCCTCGTCTTCGTGCCCGCCTACTACCACTCCGCCTCGCAGGGCCGGAAGTGGCTGCGCTTTCTCGATGCTCGGGACGAGGGAGTTTTCCAGGCGCTCCAGCAGGCGCTTCACGGCCTCCCCCTCTCGGAAGCGACCCGGGCCGTCGCCGAGAAGCGGGTGGTGGATGCCGCAACCGGCGAGCCTTTCGTCTGGCATCCCATGCCCATGGGCCTGCCGGTGACCGATCGCTTTCGCGCGCTCGTGGACGGCGAGGAGTACAAACGGAAGGTGGCCGAGGAGGCGCGGCGGCAGGCCTACCGGGTGGTGGGAGCGGAAGAACACGGAAGAACACGGACCTGAAGGACGAACACGAACCCAAGGACCGCTTTTCGTCCTTGACCGTCCTTGTAAGTCCGTGAAGGTTCGTGTCTACGTCCGTGTTCCCTCCAGCCGGGCGAGTTCCAGGGCCGACTCGGCGGCGAGGTGCGTCTTGCCGGCCCAGAGGAAGATCGGCAGCGTGCTGCGGAACAGGTCCGCCGATTCGTGGATGCGGTGCTGCGTCCGCCGCAGGCGGGCCTTGCAGGCCATCCAGTACGCGCGCTCCAGGGGATCGTGGGTCCCTCGCTGGAGGTGAGCTTCCGCCGTCCACAGCGCCGCCTCGGCGCCTTGCAGGTCTCCCGTCGAGCCGCGGGAATCGCTGACCAGGGACCAGCAGCGCGACCGGGTGTCGTCGAGCAACCGCTCGCCGTACCACTCGCCGTCCAGGGCGTCCACGAGCAGCAGGCAGAGATTGGCCAGCCGTTCGCTCTCCGCGGGGTGCTGCTCGGCGGCCTCGAAGCTCCCATAGTCAAGGAGGAGCCCGCAGAGGGCGAGGCTGCGGAAGCGCCGGCTGTTGCGGGCCAGCATCTCGCGCCGCTCGGGGCTGTGTTGCAGCAGGTCCTCCAGCAGGCACGGGGCCGCCGCCGTTTCCTGCTGCGCCGCCTGGAATCGCGGCCGAAAAGCGGCCAGCACGCCGGCCACGGCGAACGGGTAGCCCGGCTCGGGGGGCCACACCGGCGAGCTCACCGGCAGCGGGCCTGAGACCGGGGCCGGAGGTTGAGGATCGGCAGGCGGTCGGACGAGCTCAAGATTGGCATGGATTCTCGGCATGGTCGTCTCCGCCGTGATTCCCCTCCCTGACTCTCTGTGGCGGCTTCCTTAAGGATGGTTACGCAAGGCCTCCCGCCGAAGATGAGTCATCGCCTGATATCATCCGGCCGATTCCTTATGACCCATACCATCAGCCTGCCGCTCTGGGTGGTCGTCCTGCTCGTCCTCCTGGCGGCCTGGGCGGCGCTCGACCGCCTGCTGGTGCCCAGCGTCCGCTGGTACCTGCGGCGGCGGGTACAGCGCGTCATCGACGAGCTGAACACCCGGCTGAAGCTGGAGATCCCGTCCTTCCAGCGCACCCGCCGGCGGGTGCTCATCGACCGGCTGGTCTTCGATCCCAAGGTGGTCGAGGCGGTGGATCTTCAGGCCCGCGAGCAGGGCGTTCCCCGGGCGGTGCTGGCCGGCAAGGTGGAGCGCTACGCGCGGGAGATCGTGCCGGCCTTCAACGCCTACTTCTACTTCCGCATCGGCTACTGGCTCTCGAAGCGGGTGGCGCGCCTCCTCTATAGAGTGCGCCTGGGCTTCTCCGACGAGGCGGGGCTCGCCGGGGTGGCGCCCGGGTCGACGGTGGTGTTCCTCATGAACCACCGCAGCAACATGGACTACATCCTGGTGGCCTACCTGGCGGCGGACCGCACGGCCCTCTCCTACGCCGTGGGCGAGTGGGCGCGCATCTGGGGGCTCCAGACCCTCATCCGCTCGACCGGGGCCTACTTCGTGCGCCGCAGCTCGGGCGATCCCCTCTACCGCCGGGTGCTGGAGCGCTACATCCACATGGCGACCGCGGCCGGCGTTCCCCAGGCCGTCTACCCGGAAGGGGGCCTGTCGCGGGACGGCCGACTACGGTCGCCGAAGCTCGGCATCCTCGACTACATGCTGCGTTCCTTCGATCCCCGGCACGGCGACCGGGACTTGGTGTTCATTCCCGTGGGGATCAACTACGACCGGGTGCTGGAGGACCGCACCCTGCTCCTCGACCTCACCCCCGGCGCTGTGAAGCCGGGCGCCGGGCGCGCCGCGATGACGACCCTCCGCTTCGCCCTGCGCAACCTCGGCCTGATGCTTCGCAGCCGCTGGCACCGCTTCGGCTATGCCTGCGTGAGCTTCGGCAGCCCGATCTCCATGCGCCGTTACCTGGGCGAGCAGGAGGGGCTCGACCTGCGCAGCCTCTCGCGGGAGGAACGGAAAGTCCACCTGGAGCGCCTGGGGGCGGAGCTGATGCGGGCGATCGGCGGGGTGATTCCGGTGCTGCCGGTGCCGCTGGTGGCGAGCGTGCTCGCGCGGGCCGGGGAGCCGCTCTCGGAGCTGGAGCTCAAAGCCCGGGCCTTACGGCTGATCGAGGAGCTGGAAGCCGCCGGCGCCCACGTCTACATCCCCCGCCGGGATCAGGGCTATGCTATCGAGGCCGGGCTGAGGATGCTCTCCCTGCGCCACTTGGTGGAGGAGAAAGACGGCCTCTATACCGCCCGGCCGAAGGAGATGCACGTGCTGCGCTACTACGCCAACTCGCTGGCGCACCTGGTGGACTCCGGCGGTGTCGAGCCGTCCGCTTAAACTCGCGCCCCGGCTCCACGTATCTACTGAGCCATGAGACGCTCAAATCCCGGCGCCGTCGTGCGCCTGCAAACCTTTTTCCGCGAGTACACGGACGGGCTCAACTCGCGCGACATCCGGCGCCTGTTCGACCGCGACGCGGCGCAGGCGTACACCGTCCTTACCCGCGAGCACAGCCTGGAGAACGAGCCCAAGAAGGGGCTGAAGCGCTTCTTCTTCCGGGCCAAGCTCGCCTTCCTCGGCCTCTCCTACAAGCTCACGCCGCCCCGCCGGCTGCTCTTCGCCGGCTCGCTCTTCGCCTTCATCATCGGCCTGACCGGCAACAACTCGTTCTCCTCCAAGCGGGTCATCATCCAGTTCTCGCCCTTCTGGTTCGGTGTCAGCCTCGCCGCCATGATCTTCCTGCTGGCCCTGGAGCTGGTGGACCGCGTGCGGGTGCGCGATGAGCTGGAGGTCGCCCGCGAGCTGCAGTCCGGGCTGATGCCCAACATCCTGCCGGCCGCGCCCGGCTACAGCTTCGCCCACTCCTACCGTACGGCCAACGAGGTCGGCGGCGACTACTACGACATCATGGCCCTGCCCGACGGCCGCCTCGTCCTGGTGGTGGGAGACGCCAGCGGCCACGGCATGGCCGCCGGGCTGGTGATGGCCATCGCCAACGCCACCTTGAAGACGGCCCTCGATCTCGATCCCAGCCCGGAAAAGGTGCTCGCCCTGCTCAACCGCACCCTCTGCCGCACGGGTACGAACCGCACTTTCATGAGCATCTTCTACGCCCTGCTGACGCCCGCGACCGGCGAAATGGAGTACGTCTCCGCCGGCCATCCCTTCCCCCTGCTGCGGCACGCCGACGGCCGCGTCGAGGAGTTGGGCAACGGCGGTTTCCCCCTGGGGATGCGCGATCCGCTGCCGGTCGTCACCCGCCACGTCACCCTGGAGCACGGCGACCTTCTGGTGCTCTACACGGACGGTCTCCCCGAGGCCGTGGACAGCCTGGGCAAGACGGCCTTCGGCTACGAGCGCATCCGCGCCGCCCTGGAGCTGGGCGGCACGCCCCAGGAGGTCCACGACGCCATCCTCCGCGCCTTCGACCGCCACGTCGGCGACGAGCCGCTGCGCGACGACCTGACGCTGGAGGTTATCGCGCGTCTTACCGCAGCACCGTCCGCAACCAGCGCCGGAGACTGAAGCGGCGGCCGACGCCGGGGGAGGTCTCGATGTCCCGCGGCACGCCGAGCTCGGCGAGGAGGGCCTTGGTGTGCTCTCCAAGCTCGGGGACAGGGCCGCCGGGCCGGGGGCGCTCGCCGTCGAAGCGTGCCGGGAAGGCGAGGCGGGGTTGATGGTCCGGACCGGTCGAGAGAAGAGCCCGCTCCACCGCCTGGGGATGGACGCGGGCCTCGGCGGCGGAGAGGATGGGCTCGGCCGGGATGTCCTCCCGGCCCACAATCTCCATCCACTGCGCCAGGGTACGGCCGCGGATCAGCTCCCGCACTCGCCGGCGCACCCGCGGCGAGGCGCTGTACTGCCGCCGCGCCAGGTCCCCACGATCCACAGCGTGGCAGAGGCGCTGCCAGAAGTGAGGCTCCAGGGCGCCGAGGGCGAGCCGCCGGCCGTCCGCCGTCTCATAGATGTCGTAGCAGGGCAGGGCGCCGGTCAGGGGTAGCGGTTCGCCCACGCCTTTCGCCCCGCCCGCCTCGACGGCCCAGCCGATCAGGTTGGCGTGCAGGCCGGCGTCGTAGAGCGAGGCGTCGATCCACCGCCCCTGCCGTGTCCGCTGCCGCTCCACCAGCGCCGCCAGAATCGCGGTGACGGCGCTCCAGCCGCCGATGAGGTCCGCCACCGGCACGGCCGGTATGGCGACCGTCGAGGCCAGTGTGCCCGCCGCCGCCTGATAGGTGAGGTCGTGCCCGGCCCGGGCCTTGTAGGGTCCCGACTGCCCCCAGCCGGTCAGCGAGCAGATCACCAGGCTGGGAAACCGCCGCCGTAGCTCCTCGGGCGGAAAGCCGAGCCTCGCCAGCGTGCCGGGGCGGAAGCTCTCCAGCAGCACGTCCGCCCGCGCCAGTAGCCGCTCCAGCACCTCGCGTCCACCGGGGTCCTTGAGGTCCAGGGCCACGCTCTCGATCCCCGCCAGCAGGATCCCCCCGAGCGCGCCCACGCCCTCCCGCACCGGCGGCGAAAACCGCACCGGATCGCCCAGCGCCGGCTCCTCCACCTTCACCACCCGAGCCCCGAGGTCCGCCAAGAGACGGCCGGCAAGCGGCCCGGGGAGATGGCGGGAAAGATCGACGACGAGCGTGCCGGACAGTGGGGAGGGAATCGCTCCTACTCCCGCTCCAACACCATCGCGAATCCGACGCCGCCGGCCGCGCACACCGTCATCAGGCCGAGGTTCTTGCCGCGGCGGCGCAGCTCGTAGAGGAGCTGGGTGGCGACGCGGGCGCCGGTGGCGCCGAAGGGGTGGCCGATGGCGATCGAGCCGCCGGTGACGTTGAAACGCTCGAAGTCGATGACGCCCAGGGGTTCAGGCCGGCCCAGCTCGCGCTCGGCGAACTTCTTCGAGGCGAAGGCCTTCATGTTGGAGAGGATCTGCGCCGCGAACGCCTCGTGCATCTCGACCAGGTCCATGTCCCCGAGCTTCAGGCCCGCCGCGTCCAGCGCGGCCGGCGCGGCGTAGGCCGGCCCCTGGAGGAGCTGGTCGCCCGGGTTGAGAGCGGTGAAGGCGTAGGAGCGGATGTAGCCGAGGGGCGTGTAGCCGAGGGCCTTGGCCTTCTCCTCGCTCATCAGGAGGACGGCCGAGCCGCCGTCGGTCAGCGGGCTGGAGTTGCCGGCCGTGAGGCTGCCGTAGCGCTTGTCGAACACCGGCTTCAGCTTGGCGAGCGCCTCCTGCGTGGAGTCGGCGCGGATGCCGTTGTCGTGGGTCACCGCCTTGTCGTACTTGGGAGGCGGGAAGGCCGGGGCGATCTGCGCCGCCAGCCGGCCGTCCGCGGTGGCCGCGGCGGCCCGCTGATGGGAGAGGAAGGCGATCTCGTCCTGCGCGTAGCGCGAGATGTCGTTCTACTTCGCCATCTTCTCCGCCGACTCGCCCATCGACTGGCCGGTCGTGTACTCGGCGATGGCCGGCGCCACCGGCGCCAGGTCCGCCGGGCGGAGCTTCGAGAGGATGCCCAGCTTCTGGGGCAGCGTCTTGGCGCGGGACAGCTCCATGAACGTCTTCGCCGCCTTGCGCGAAAACTGGATGGGGACGTTGGACAGCGACTCGGCGCCGCCGGCCAGCACCACCTCGGCCTCGCCGGTGAGGATGGCCTCGGCGCCGAAGGTCATCGCCCGCGTCGAGGAGGCGCAGGCGAGGTTCACCGTCACCCCGGGGATGTTCCACGGCAGCGAGGTGCGGAAGACCACCTCGCGGCCCAGGTTGGGAGCATGGAGGGCCGGCACCACGACGCCGAAGACGGAGAGGTCGATCAGGTTGCCGTCGAGCCCCGTGCGGGCGATTAGCTCGGAGGCGGCGATGCTCGCGAGGTCGATCACGTCCATACCCTGAAAGTCGGTGCCGGACTTGACGAACGGCGTGCGGCAGCCGTCGACGATGGCGATCCGGCCGTGAGGCCCTTTGAGCTCGCGGCGATCGGTGGCGGTCGTCTTGACGAGCTTTCCGGACTCGCGGGTCCAGACGGTATCGGCACGCTCGGTGATCTCCTCCCGGGCCGACGCGATGTTCGGCGGCCGTAGCGGAGCGGGCGGTGGGGCTTCCAGGGTGGCGTTCTCGGGCATGGGTGGCTCTCCTCTCGCGCCCTATATACCATGTTTATGCCGCTGTGCGGCAAGAGCCTCACCCCCACCCGAAAGCGCGCCCCAAAAATGTAGAGACGCCCAGCGGGTAGCGCCAGCTACCCCGTGGGGCGTCTCCAGGATCGGCGACGGCGGTCCAACCTCGCGAACCACCCGGCGGCGGAACGATCGTCTGCGGGGATTGGCCGGAGGAGGCGGCTCGCCACGCGGTCCAAACCATCCACGCCCCTCATGCCAGGGATTAAAATCCCAGGCTAGTGCGCTCGCGAGCGCACACGTATAGAGGTGAAAGTCCTCTCCAGGCATACGCTCTCCGGCCTGGAAACCGAAGGTAACTGCGTCGCCGAGAGGCGGGGTGGAGAGCAACCGGA